>ENA-UOVV01000786-UOVV01000786.1-compost-metagenome-genome-assembly--contig:-NODE-786-length-31468-cov-6.316175_pt1 | contig 31468 bp, 28 predicted proteins | sample MGYA00238155_ERZ761577 | MGnify/ENA primary metagenome ERZ761577 (study PRJEB28898, sample SAMN06268775) | compost metagenome | isolation source: Emeryville, CA | place: USA:Emeryville, CA | collected... | reverse complement strand
CGCGGCGTACAGCTTCACCGCCGCGGTGCTCGCACCGGTGGCCGCCGCCGTCGGGGCCGCCAACGCCGTGATCGACACCGCACAGGCGATCACCAACATCGCGGTGGGCAGCTTCTTCGGTGGCGGGTACTTCCCGGGCATCGGGCTGCCGCTGCCGCCGCCTCCGCCGCCGGCGCTGCGCTACGACAACGTCCCGGTGTTCGTGAACTACTCGAACGCGCGGTACGAGCCGTTCCGGGTGCGCCAGATCGTCGACGTGGGTGAGGACCCGGTGTTCGGCGAGCGCAAGGTGCTGCTCGACGGCGCCACCCCGGCGTGGGGTGTGTGGACCGAAACTCCCTGGGGCGAACGGCAGTTCGAGGTGCACCGGACCCAGCAGTTCCCGGGTCTGGACACCCCGGCGGAGGTCCCGCTGCCCGGTGACTACAAGTTGAGGCTGCTGTCCGAGGAGTCAACGGACTCCGGCTTCACCGGCCGCGACATCTTCCTGTTCGTCACGGCGGGTGTCATCGGGACGCTGGGCTTCGGCGCTATCGGGATGGCGTTCTACCTCGGGCGCCGGCGGCCGCAGATCTAGGCCGCCGGTCAGTCCGCGCCCTTGCCGTTGTCGACTCGATAGACGGCGCCGTGGATGGCCGCGGCGTCGTCACTCGCGAGGAAGGCGATGGCCTTGGCGACGTCGACGGTCTCGGCGAACCCGCGCGGTGAGGCGATCCGCAGGATCAGGTCCCAGTCGGCGTTGTCGGGCGCGGTGAACTCGGTGGTCTGCGCGGTCGGCATGCCGCCCGGGCAGACGCAGTTCACCCGGATCCGCTCCTTGGTGTACTCGACGGCCAGCGCCCGGGTCAGTCCGACCAAGCCGTGCTTGGCCGCGCAGTACCCCGCCGAGTACACCTCGCCCTCGACACCGGCGATCGACGCGACATTGACGATGTTGCCGCCGGTCTCGAGCAGGTGCGGCAGCGCGGCGCGGCACAGGTAGAACGGTCCGCTGAGGTTCACTGCGAGATCGCGCTCCCAGTCCTCGTCGGTCACCGACGTGGTGTGCCGCATCTGGTGGAAGCCCGCGACGTTGACCAGCACGTCGAGACGCCCGAACGCGGCGACGCACTGGGCGACCGCGTCGCGGCAGGCCGCCGACGAGGTGACGTCGACCGGCGCGTACCGTCCGCCGGGCACCTCGGCGAACACCGCGGCCATCCGGTCGGCATCGCGGGCGATGCCGAACACTTTCGCGCCACGCTCGGCGAACAGTTGGGCCACCGCGGCGCCCAGCCCCGCCGACGCGCCGGTGACCAGTGCGACCTTGTCGTGCAGTGAAGTCATGGCACGAACCTTCTCACAGGGCCCGCGCGCCGCGAGGCTCAGGCCGAAACCCGGGGCCGCTCGGGCGGCACCGCCGCCAGCAGCGCCCGGGTGTACTCCTCGCGCGGGTCGGCGAACAACTCGGCGGCCGGCCGGTACTCGACGACCGCGCCGTCGCGCATCACCGCCACGTCGTGACTCATCCGCTGCACCACCGCGAGGTCGTGCGCGATGAACAGGTACGTCAACCCCAGGTCGCGCTGTAGCGCGGCGAGCAGATCCAGGATCCGCGCCTGCACCGAAACATCAAGGGACGCAGTCGCTTCGTCGAGGATCAGCAGGTCCGGCTCGCCGGCCAGTGCCCGCGCGATACTGACCCGCTGGCGTTCGCCGCCGGACAACTCATGCGGGTAGCGTGACGCGAACGACGCCGACAGTCCCACCAGTTCCAGCAGTTCGCCGACCCGGGCGCGGCGCTGCGCCCGCCCGCGACACAGTCGGTGCACCCGCAGCGGTTCGGCGACCGCCGCGCCGACCCGGGCGCGCGGGTTCAGCGACGCGAACGGGTCCTGAAACACCAGCGCGACCCGCCGGCGCAGCGCCTTGGCGTCGGTTCCGCGGACTCTGAACATGTCGGCGTCGCCCAGTGCGGCCCTCCCGCCGTCGGGGGACACCAGCCCGGTCAACGCACCGGCGACCGTCGACTTGCCCGAACCGGACTCGCCAACCAGGCCCAGTGTGGTGCCTTCGCGGATGACGAACGACACGTCCTTCACCGCATGAAGCGTCGATTTGCCGATTGGTGTGCTGACGGCGAAGCGGACGTCGAGGTGATCAACGGTCAAGAGCGCCTTGGCATCCGGGTCCGTTGACGGGGGTCCGGGTGCCCCGATGATCGGCCGGGCGTCCAGAAGCTCGCGGGTGTACGGATGCTGCGGATGGGCGAACAGCCGTCCAGCGGGTGCGTGTTCGACGCAGCGGCCGTCCTGCAGCACGGTGACGTCGTCGGCCACCTGACCGATGACACCAAGATCGTGGCTGATCCACACCACCGCGGTGCCGAAGTCGCGCTGCAGTTTCCGCACCAACTCGATGGTCTGCGCCTGCGTCGTGACGTCGAGCGCGGTGGTGGGCTCGTCGGCGATCAGCAGTTCCGGATCGCACGCCATCGCGATCGCGATCATCGCCCGCTGCTTCTGCCCACCCGACAGTTGGTGCGGATACGCGTACAGCCGCGTCGCGGGGTCGGGCAGCCCGACGGCGTCGAGCAGCTCGACGGCCCGGTCGCGGGACTGCCTGCGCGTCAGACCGCGGTGTGCCTCCAGTGATTCGGTGATCTGGCGCTCCAGCGTCAGCAGCGGGTTCAGCGACGTGCCGGGATCCTGGAACACGAACCCGATCCGGCCGCCGTGCACACCCCGCAGCACCCGCTCGGTCGCGCCGACAAGTTGTACGTCGCCGGCCAGCGTGCTGCTGCCCACGACGCGGGCACCGGGCGCGTCCAACAGCCCGGTCGCGGCGAGGGCCGTCATCGACTTTCCGGAACCGGACTCACCGACGATGCCGAGCGTCTGCTCGCGCTGCACCCCGAACGAGACACCGCGCACGATCTCCCGACCGCCGATTCGCACGCGCAGGTCGTCAACGCTCAACACGGCGCTCACGATCGGACTCCTTTGCGGCGTGCCTCGATCATGGTGCGCTGCTTGGGATCCAGGACATCGCGCAGGCCGTCGCCGAGCAGGTTGAACGCCAGCACCGTGACGAAGATCGCGGCACCGGGGAACACCGCCATCCACCACGCCAAGGTGACGAAGCCTTGCGAGTCGAAGATCATTCGGCCCAGTGACGGTTGCGGCGGCTGGATGCCCAGCCCGAGGAAGGACAGCGCCGCCTCGGACAGGATCGCGAACGCCAACGACAGCGACGTCTGAACCACCAGCGGGCCCGCGATATTCGGCAGGATGTGCCGCCCGAGGATGTAGCGGTGAGGCGTTCCGATCGTGTGCGACACCGCGACGAACGGTTCCACCCGCACGCCCAGCGTGCTCGCCCGCGCGACCCGCGCGAAGATCGGTGTGTAGACGATGCCGATCGCCAGGATCGTGGTGGTCATGCCCGGACCGAGAACGGACACCACCACCAGCGCCAGCAGTAGCACCGGAAAAGCGAACATCACGTCGACGATGCGCATGAACACGGTGTCGAGCCAGCCGCCGCGGTACCCGGCCAGGACGCCCACCGTCACGCCGACCACCACCGCGAACGCGACGCTGACAACCGCGACCCGCAGCGACGCCTGCGTCGCCACCAGGACGCGCGAGAACACGTCGCGGCCGAGTTCGTCGGTGCCGAACCAGTGTGCGCCGCTCGGCGGCCGCAGCGCGCTGGGTACGTCGACGTCGTTGACACCGTACGGGGCAATCCAATTCGCGGTCACCGCGGCGACGACCACACCCAACAGGATCACCGCGGCGACCACCGTGACCGGATTGCGCATCAGCAGCCGCCACGATGACAGCCTCGTGTCGTCGGGGACGCTCATGACAGTCGGATCCTCGGGTCGACGACCGCGTACAACGCGTCGACGACCAGATTGACGAGCAGAAAAAGCGCGGCGATCGACAACACCGCGCCCTGGATCACCGCGTAGTCACGGGCGGCGACGGCGTTGAACACCAACCGGCCCAGACCCGGCCATGCGAACACCACCTCGACCACGATGACGCCGCTGAGGATGGTGGCCAACTGGATGCCCGTGATGGTCAGCACCGGAATCAGCGCGTTGCGCACCGTGTGCCGGAACGTCACGACGCGCGGCGAGAGGCCCTTGGACCGCGCGGTGCGCACGTGTCCGGCGGCGGCGACCTCGAGCACCGCCGACCGCACGTAGCGCGTCATGATGGCACCCGCGACCAGTCCGACGGTCAGCGCGGGCAGCACGATGTGGCGCAGCCACCCGCGCGGATCCTGCAGCAGCGGTTGATATCCCGACGTCGGGAGCCACCCCAGCGTGCTGGCGAACAAGCCGATCAGCAGGATCGCCATCCAGAAGTCCGGCACCGAGACCCCGAACTGGCTGCCGATCCGCACCACGGTGTCGCTGACCCTGCCCTCGTGCAAGGCCGACCAGATGCCGGCGGGCAGTGCGATCGCCAGCGCGATCACGATGCCCACCACCGCGAGAGACACCGTCGCGGACAACCGCTCCAGCAGTATCGTCGTCACCGGATCGCCGTTGCGGAAGCTGACCCCGAGGTTGCCGGTCAGCGCCGATGAGACATAGCCGACGAACTGTTCGACGATCGGCTTGTCCAGTCCGCTGGCCGATCGCAGCGCCGCGTAGGCCTCCGGGGTGTAGCGGGTGCCCAAGGCGATGCGCACCGGGTCGCCTGGAACCAGGTGCACGAGCGCGAACACCACCACCAGGACTCCGACCAGCACCACCGCCGAGTACGCCAACCTGCGGGCCAGAAACCGCACGATCGGATGAGTCACGATGCGGCTCACGAGGATTGCTCCTCGGCGAAGCTGACAGTGCGGAACCGGATCGCGCCGTCGCGCCGGGACTCGAAGCCGACCAGGTCGGTGCTCCAGCCCTGGATCACCGACGGGTTGTACAGATAGAGGTAGCTGACCTGGTCGGCGATGATCGTCGCGGCCCGCGCGTAGAGCTGCCTGCGCGCGTCCATATCGGTCTGCACGCGTCCGGCGTCGAGCAGGCGGTCGACCTCGGGGTTGGAGAACCTCTGCGCGTTGCTCGAGCCGTCGGTGTGGTGCTGCGCGTAGTAGAAGTCGTCCGGGTCGATGTTGCCCAGCCAGCCCATCATCAGCATGTCGAAGTTGCCGGAGTTCTGCTCGTCGAGCCAGGTGGCGAAGTCGACGGTGCGGATGTGCACCGTGATGCCGAGCGGCGCGAGGTTGTCGGCGATGATCTGCGCGGCGGTGACCGTCTCCGGGTACTCACTGGTGACCAGCATGTCGAGATCGGCGGTGGTGACCCCGGATTCGGCCAGCAGCGCCTTCGCGCGGTCGATGTCGTAGTCGTAGCGGTCGTATGCGGTGTACCAGGGGTTGCCCTCGGGGATCGCGAGTTGGTTGGCGTCGGCGGTGCCGTAGCTGGTGGCCTTGACGATCGCGTCACGGTCCACGCCGTACGCGATCGCCTGACGCACCCGCACATCGCTCCACGGCCCGCGGGCCTGGTTGAGCGCCAGGTACCAGTAGTCGTTGCTCGGCGTCACCGCCAGTTCGATGGAGTCGTCGTCGCGCAACTGCGCCACCCGCTGCGGGGGAATCGAGTCGGTCCAGTCGATCTCGCCGGCTTGCAGCGCCGACAACGCGGTGGACGGTTCGGAGATGAACCGGAACGTCACACCGGAGACCCGCGGCTTCCCGCCCCAGTAGGACGGGTTGGCTCGCAACGTGATCGAGTCGCCGCTGCGCCGGCCGACGAACATGAACGGGCCGGTGCCGATCGGATGGGTGGCGATCTGACCGCTCTCGACGTTGGCGCGGGACACGATCGCCATGCCCTTGAACCCGCCGAGGTTGGTGAGCAGGTTCGGGGTGGGGTGGGTGACCCGGACGACGACGGTGGCCGGGTCGGGTGCGGTGACGTCGGCGACCGCGGCGAACTTGTCGGCGTTGGTCAACTGCTCGTCGATGATGCGGCGATACGAATAGACGACGTCCTCGGCGCGCAACGGGGTGCCGTCGTGGAACGTGACGTTGGGCCGCAGGTGAAACGTCCAGGTGAGCTGGTCGGCGCTGACCTCCCACGACTCGGCCAGGGCGGGGCGCATCCGCAGGTCGGCGTCGGGTTCGACAAGGGTGTCGAAGACGTTCTCCAGCACCTCGAAGGAGAAGTAGGCGCTGGTCTTGTGCGGGTCGAGTTGGTCGGGCTCACCGGCGATGGCGGCGATCACGTTGTCGGTCGACCCGTCGCCGAGGTCGACCCGCTGGCCCGGGGAGCAGGCCGCCAGCAGGGCGGCGATGACCGCGGCAGCGGCCAGCACCGCCGGTCGTCTCATCGCATCACCTCGAGGTCGGCTGCGGGATCTGTACCCGCGGGATGCGGTGCCCGAAACGCCGGGCCCCGGTAAAGCGGTGACGACGCCGCATGCACACTGGGATACTCGGCGAGTGGTTCGCCGAGTGGGAGGGACACCCATGGTGAGGTTCATCCGCGTGCTCGTCGCCGCGGTGGTCGGTGCCGGTGCCGCCGCCGTCGGGTCAGCAGGCCCGGCGCACGGTCAGGGCGACGTGAATGCGCCCGGTATCCCCGAGGGCGTCTACACCGTCAATATCGACGGGCAGGCGTCCACCACCTGGGAGATCTATCCGATCTGCGCGCCGGTGGTGGGCGATCTGCGCGAACCGCTGCTGCTGCCGGTCGGCTGCCGGCTGAAGGTGACCCCGGCGGGCCAGCCGGGCGCCGAGTCGACGATGGTCGGCGGGCGGTGGACGTTCACCTACGACACGATCGACGGGCGCACCTGCCCCGACGGCCGCAAGGTCCCGCAGAAAACGGTGTACTCGTTCGACCCGTACACCTGGGTCGGCGACATGGAGGTGTTCCACGGCGGCGAGTGCTTCGACCAACCGGGGATGTACAAGGTGCCGCTGACCATGTCGTTCAAGGAGCCGCTGGCCATCCCGGTGACCGAGTACCCGCTCATCTGTGAGCCCGGCGGCCTGCGCCGCTGCTTCTAACCGTGCCCGGCGACCGGGGCGTCGGCCGCGCCGCGGGGCGAGGGCTGGGGCGGCCCCGCCGCGCCCGGGTGCCGATGCTCAACGGCAAGGTCGCCGACCTGACCGGTCCGGGTATCACCGACCGCTGGGGCGTCACATGCACGGATCTGGGCGCCTCGGTGATCGCCCCCAACGGCAAGCTGGTGTCGGTGTTCGGGGACACCTTCTCGGGTAGCCGGGTGGGCGAGGGGGACTGGCGCTCACCGGTGATCCTGATCGGCACCGGCGACGCCGACCACGAGATCAGCTACGAGCGCGCGGGCGGTCCCGATCCCGACTACGCGCGCCAACTGTGGCACTACGTGCACGACACCACGCCGAATTTCTCCCGCGGCGGCATCAGCACCGTGATCCCGTCGGACCTGTTGCGTGTGGGGGACTCGCTGTACCTGCACGCGATCGTCAACCGCGGCTTCGGCAACGTGGTGTGGACCGAGATCTGGCGCTCCGACGACAGCGGCGTGTCGTGGACGCATCTGGGCCCGTCGGCCAAATTCCCCGCGGGGCTGCACAACGGGCACGCGCAATGCTGGTCATGGGACTTCGACCCGGCCGACGGCTGGGTGTACGTGGCGGCCACCGGGTTTCAGCGCGACAAGGGCATCATCCTGATGCGGGTGCGGCCCGAGCACATCGGCGAGAAGGACCGTTACGTCAGTTGGGGTTTCACCGACGGCCGGTGGGGTTGGGGTACCCGGGCCACGCCGATCACCCCGGCCGGCGAGCGGTGGGGCGAGCTGACCCTGCGTCGGATGCCGGAGGGGCAGTGGATTCTCGGCGGCTTCCTGGCGTCGGAGTACGCGCTGGGTTACCGGGTGGTGGCCTCGCCGGTATCCAACATGCACACCACGCCGCTGCAGAAACCGGTGGTGGGGTCGGCGTGGGGCGCCGAGGACCACCTGAAGAACCGGGTCGCGCAGCTCTACGGCGGCTACGTGCTGCCCGGCTCCCGCTTCGACGTCGTCGGCGGTGTCGGACTGGTGGTGTCGCAGTGGAACACCGCGACCGGCTGGCCGTATCGGGCGATCCAGTTCAAGGCCGGGCTGCGCGACACCAGCGCCGCGCCCGCCCCACCGGACCCGATCAACCTGTAGCGAGAACGCCACCCGCGGTTGGCGCGACCGTCTAGGGTCACGACGGAGACAGTCGAAAGGTGTGTGCGCGTGGCGGGTGACAGGAAACGAATCGTCGTCTGGGGCACCGGATTCGTCGGATCCATGGTGATCCCGGAGGTGCTGCGGCATCCGGTGTTCGAACTCGTGGGTGTGGGGGTCAGCAATCCGGAGAAGGTCGGCCGCGACGTCGCCGAGATCTGCGGGCTGCCTGAGAAGGCGGGAATCAGCGCAACCGACAAAATCGACGAGCTCATCGACCTCGAACCCGATGCGCTCGTGCACTACGGCCCCACCGCCGCGCACGCCGAGGCGAACATCTCGCTGATCACCCGGTTCCTGCGGGCCGGGATCGACGTCTGCTCGACGGCGATGACCCCATGGGTGTGGCCGACGATGCACCTCATTCCGCCGAACTGGACCGAACCGATCACCGAGGCCTGCGAAGCGGGCAAGTCGTCCTGTTTCACCACCGGCATCGACCCCGGCTTCGCCAACGACCTGTTCCCGATGACGCTGATGGGCCTGTGCTCGGAGGTCCGCAAGGTGCGCGCGTCGGAACTGCTCGACTACACCAACTACACCGGCGACTACGAACGGGAGATGGGCATCGGCAGGCCGCCGGAGAAGAAGGCCATGCTCGAAACGCCGGATATTCTCGTATTCGCCTGGGGTGGAACGGTTCCCATGATCGCGCACGCGGCGGGCATCACGCTCGACGAGATCACCACCAGCTACGAGAAATGGGTGACGCCGACCGAACGCGAATCGGCCAAGGGCGTGATCCCGGCCGGACACGTTGCCGCGGTGCGATTCACGATCAACGGCGTGTACCGTGGCGAGACCCGCATCCAACTCGAACACGTCAACCGGATCGGCGACGACGCGGCACCGGAGTGGCCGACGGGGAACCAGAACGACGTCTACCGAGTCGACATCGAGGGCACGCCGAGCATTTCCCAGGAGACGGCGTTCCGCTTCACCGACGGCTCCGGCCGGGACGCCGCCGCCGCGGGCTGCCTCGCCACCGGGCTGCGGGCGCTTAACGCCGTGCCCGCCGTCAACGATCTTCCCCCTGGATGGGTCACCGCATTGGACCTCCCGCTAATCCCGGGGGTAGGGACAATCCGCTAGTCGCGCTAGTCTCATCGCGTCGGGCGGCAAACCGATAGGGGGAGACATGACAGACGGGGTAGGGCTCTCGGTCGGAGCCACCAGCCTGGCGGCCGTGGTGATCGGCCGCGCCGCGGTGAGCCGCACCCCGGTGTTGACGCGATTTGCCCATCGACCGCCCGAAGTGGGTGTGCCCAGCGAAAACCCGCGGCTCGACGAGCCTGGGCTGATCCTGTCCGACTTCGTCGATCGGGTCGGCGACCCGGTCGGCATCCTGGCCGCGGACGGCTCGTCGCACCGGGCCGACACCGTGCTCGCCGAGGCGCTGCGCGCCATGCTCTACACGGTCGGCGGGGGAGTCGTGCCCGCCGGGCCGATCGCGATCACCCATCCGGCGCACTGGCGCGACACGTCCGTCTCGGCCCTGCGCACCGCGGTGGAGGGGATGCCGGAGTTCCGCAGGCCGCCGCCGGCGCCCGTGCTCTCCGATGCCACCGCCGCGCTGACCGCGCTGCAGGCCAAGCCGGGCCTGCCGGCCCGCGGCGTCATCGCGCTCTGCGACTTCGGCGGGACCGGCAGCAGCATCACGCTGGTCGATGCCGCCAACGTCTACACCCCGGTGGCCCCGACCGTCCGGCACACCGACCTGTCCGGTGACCTGGTCGACCAGGCGCTGCTGACCCGCGTCATCAACGACCTGCCCGCGGCGGGCCAACTCGACCTCAGCGGCACGTCGACGATCGGTTCGCTCGCCTCGCTGCGGGCGCAGTGCCGCGGCGCCAAGGAAAGGCTCTCGACGTCGAGTGTCACCTCACTGGTGGCCGAACTGCCGGGGCACCGCAGCGAGGTGCGGTTGACCCGCAACGAGCTCGACGAGGCGATCCGCGGACCCGTCGCCGAATTCGCCGATGTTCTGCAGGAGACCTTGGAGCGCAATGGAATTCGTGCCCTCGCCGCAATCGCATTGGCGGGCGGCAGTGCCCGCATCCCGCTGATCACCACCACGCTGTCCGAACGCTTCCGGGTGCCGGTGATCACCGACGGGCAGCCGGAGTTGGCCCCCGCGATCGGCGGCGGGCTGGCCGCGGCGCGCGGCACCGTCGAGGAGGGCAAGACGACCCTGGCCCCGGCGGCGCCGGCCGCCGCGGCCGCCGCGGGTGCCGTCGCCGGTGAAGCGACGCAGGTGTCGCCGGCCGCGACGCCCGCCGACGCCCCGCAGTCGAGTACGTTCCGGGCGCTGGCGTGGTCGGACGCCGACGACGTGCCCGAGGTCGCGACGACCGATCCGTACGACTACGCACCCGCTTCGGCGGCGACCGCCGATGTGCGGCCGTCCCTGGAATTCGCTCACGACGATGACGACTACGAGGCGCCGGCGCGGCCGGGGCCGTGGTATCGCAGGCCGGAGGCCGCGCTCGGCGCCGGGGTGGCCGTCGTGCTGCTCGCGCTCGGCGGTGCGGTGGCCTACGTGATGAGCAGCGACGACGACCCCGAACCGACGCCCGCCTCCACGGCGCCGCCGGTCTCCAGCACGACGACCGCGGCTCCGTCACCGCCGGCGGCGACGAGCGAGGCGCCCCCGCCCGCGCCGGCGACGCAGGCGCCGCCGCCTCGGCGCACGGTGACGCGTACCGCGCCGCCGCCGGTCGCGACCGTCACCCAGGATCCGTCGACGCCGGTGGAGCCGCCGCCATCGCCGATCGTCGAAACGAACGAGCTCACGGAGCCGCCGCCCCCGCCGCCCCCGGACCCGGTGACGAACAATCCGTGGGTCCCCGAGGCGCCGTACTCGACGGTGCCCGGGCTGCCGTGGGTGCCCGCGCCGCCGCAGCTGCCCGGGGTGCCGGAGATCCCGCCGGTGCAACCCGCGCAACCGGGTCCGTAGCCGTCGGGTCGGTCCTACGCTGTCGGGATGACGCAGACCGACGGCTTGCTGTTCAACCCGAACACCTACGACCCGGCGCAGTTCGACGCGACGACGCGCCGGTTGCTGCGCGCCACCATCGACTTCTTCGAGGGTCTCGGCAAGAAGCGCATCCTCGACGACGACCTCGCCGCGCGGTGGCCGGGTGAGTTCATCGATTTCGTCAAGCGCGAGCGGTTGTTCGCGACGTTCCTGACGCCGTCGGAGTTCGCCGCGGGTGATCCGGACAAGCGTTGGGACGCGGCCCGCAACGCCGCACTGTCGGAGATCCTCGGGTTCTACGGGCTGACGTACTGGTACATCGAGCAGGTCACCATCCTCGGGCTGGGGCCGGTCTGGCAGAGCGATAACAAGGACGCCAAGCTGCGTGCCGCCGACGGCCTGGAGGCGGGCGAGGTGATGGCCTTCGGGTTGTCCGAACGCGCGCACGGCGCCGACGTCTACCACACCGACATGGTGCTCACCCCGGCCAGCGAGGAAGACCGCGCCAACGGAATCCTGTACCGCGCAACGGGAGAGAAGTATTACATCGGCAACGGCAACGTCGCGAGCATGGTGTCGGTGTTCGGCAGGCGCGGCGACGTCGAGGGTCAGGACGGCTACGTGTTCTTCGTCGCGGACAGCAGGCACGAGAACTACCACCTGATCGACAACGTCGTGCACATGCAGATCTACGTGAGCACGTTTCGACTCCAGGACTACCCGGTGCGTGAGGAGGACATCCTGCACACCGGTGTGGAAGCCTTTGCCGCGGCGCTCAATACGGTCAACGTCGGCAAGTTCAACCTGTGCACGTGTTCGATCGGAATGACCGAGCACGCCTTCTACGAGGCCATCACCCACGCCCAGAACCGCATCCTGTACGGCAAACCGGTCACCGAGTTCACCCATGTGCGAAGCAACTTCGTCGACGCCTACGCCCGACTGGTCGCGATGAAGCTGTTCGCGCAGCGCGCAGTGGACTACTTCCGCAGCGCCAGCCGCGACGACCGGCGGTATCTGCTGTTCAACCCGATGACCAAGGCCAAGGTCACCATGGAGGGCGAGACCGTGCTGCGGGCCCTGCACGACGTGATCGCGGCCAAGGGATACGAGAAGAACACCATGTTCCGCTTGGTCTCCCAGTTGATCGGCACGCTGCCGCGACTGGAGGGCACCGTGCACGTCAACGTCGGCCTGGTGCTGAAGTTCATGCCGAACTACATGCTCAATCCGAAAGAGTATCCACAGATTCCGCCACGCACCGACCCCGCTGACGACGTTTTCTTCTGGAATCAGGGCCCGACCCGGGGCGCGGGGCAGGTGCAGTTCGCGGACTGGACCCCGGTCTACGAGAGTCACACCGGGATTCCCAATGTGGCGGTGTTCTACGAGCAGGCCAAGGCGTTTCGTGAGCTGCTGTTGACCGCCCCGCCGGATGCCGAACAGCAGCAGGACCTTGACTTCCTCCTGAACGTCGGCCACCTTTTCTCGTTGATCGTCTACGGTCAGCTGATCCTCGAGCAGGCCGACCTGACCGGCCCGGATTCCGACATCGTCGACCAGATCTTCGATTTCCAGGTACGCGACTTCAACACGTATGCCGTTGCGCTGTACGGCAAACCGACCGCTACCGCGGCCCAGCAGGATTGGGCGACGGGTGCGATCCGCAAGCCGGCGGTCGACGCCGACCGGTTCGCCCGCGTGTGGGAGCGGGTGAAGTCGTACGACGGCGCCTACCAGATGCGGGCCTGATGTTGCCTCGCATCACCGGTCGGGTGATCCGAGCAGGTGAGTCGCGATGACGACCGGCGCGCAGGTGGTGATCCATCGACTGGCGGCCGGGGGGTGGAGGTCTGTTTCGCCAACCCCGGCACGTCAGAGCGGCACCTCGTCGCCGCCCTCGACGAGGTGCCGGACCGGGCGGGGCTGTGCACCTTCGAGGGGGTGGCCACCGGTGCCGCCGACGGCGATCGCCCAGCCGGGGCCCCGCATCTGATCGACGCCGTGCGCGTCAGCTCGCCTTCGGGCGCTTGATCAACACCAGGTGCGCAAGCGGGATCTGGGACTGTTCGGGCGCGGCGGCCATCCGCTGCGCCAGACCGCGCTGGAGCCGGTCCATGAACGACTGCGCGCGAGGGTCGCCGAGACCGCCGTCGAGCGCAGTCGCCAGCGTCGGGATCACCGCGGCCCCGACGAACGCGCCCCAGGCCTCGCCGAAAGCCTTTGCGTCACCGTCGATCTTGTACTGGCTCCAGAACCGGTCCTCGGCGTTGAAAACCTCGAGGCGTTCGATCTCGAGCTGCTCGAAGCGCCCGGACGGCGCGAACGGCGCGAAGAAGTCCTCCTCGCGGCGCGCCACCACCGGCAGCGACATCCGGTGCAGTTCGTCCTCGGTGAGCAGGCCGTCGGCGCGCAGTTCGTCGAGCGTGTCGAGCATGCAGGCGAACAGCGGCCGGAAGCCGAACTCGCCGTCCTCGTCGCTGGCCATGGTCATCACGACCAGCCGGCCGCCGCGGCGCAACTCGCGACCGCGAAACGCGATGAACTCGTGCCAGTCGTGGGCGGCCTGCTTCTTGTATGCGGTGCGGACGGCCTCGTCGGCGCTGTAGGCCACCTGGATGTGGTCGGGGATCGGGGCAGGCGTGCGGCTCAGCCACTGGATGGCGTATGAACTCCACGCCAGGTGCACGCTGCCCGACGGCAGCACCTGCTCGTAGAACGACCGCCCGACCGCGGAGGCGAACGTGGCGGAGTCCCTGGCCAGGTAGCTGTCGGGATCCTCGGCCAGCGTGCGGAACAGCGCGGTGAAGTCGTTGTCGGGCAGGTCGGTGTGCACGACGAGGATCGAGTGGTCCGACCGGGTGCGCTTGCGCAGTATCTCGATCGCCGCGCCGATTGGCAGCAGCGAGTTGTGGCCCGTCGCGGCGCCGTAGTCGGCGATCACGATCGGCTGCGGCGCGGGCGGCAGCGGAACCACCCCCGCGGCCTCCTCGAAGATGGCCATCGCGGGGCGCAGCCCGGCCGCCTGCAGGCGTGAGCTGGCGGTATAGGAGACACTGTCCGGCGACTGGGGACGCACGACGATGCTGGACTCGGGCATCGCGAACCTCCAGGTCGGGTGGACAAGCGCTCACCTTCGACGGTAACCCGCTGCGCTCGGCGCGTGCATCGGGGCTCTCGGTGCGCGCTCGCGGCGGCACGAATCGGCGGACTCATGTCACACTTCGGCCATGGGGCAACGGGTGGGAGCGCGGCTCGTCAAATGGTCGGGGATGGTGTCGATCGTGGTCGGCGTCGTCGGGTTGATCGCCTCGCTGGTACTCAACGCGTTCGTGCTCGACAAGTTCGACGCCTACGGCGAGGTTCCGATACCGGGCACCGGGCAGGTGCACCTGCCCGCGGGCGAGGTGACCGCCAGCTTCCACATCGCGATCCCCGGCGGCGGGGGCAACGCCGGGATCCCGGTGCCGAACCTGCACCTGTCGGTGGTGCCGCCGCCCGGCGAGCCGCAGGTGCAGGTGCGGGAGGACATCGGCGCGTCGACGATTGTCAACAACGATGCGCGCGTACGGGTTTGGGTGCTGACGGTCCCGGAGGAGGGCGTTTACGAGATCTCGACCGACGGGGCCGTGCAGGGCTACATCAACCCGCGGCTGGCGTTCGGGCACGGCAGCCAGTACGGCTGGCTGTGGATGGTGTTCACGGCGCTGATCGTGCTCGGAATCGTCGAACTCATCGCCGGCATCGGGTGGTCGGTGGCGGCCGCCAGACGGCCGCGGCCGCACCAACCCCGCACCGAGTTCCCGCCCGACCGGCCCGCCGAGACCTACGCGCCCAGCGACTCCGGGGTGCGACTCGAACAGCTGCGGCAACTGGCCGCGCTGCGCGACTCCGGAGCGCTGACCGAGGACGAGTTCCAGGCCGAAAAGCGTCGCATCCTCAACGACGGCGCCTAGCCGGGTTCAGTGACCGCGGGCGACCCACTCGTCGTAGTGCACGATCTCGTCCCCGATCGTCGTGCTGTCGCCGTGGCCGGTGTACACCACGGTGTCACCGGGCAGCTTGCCGAGTCGGCCGGAGATCGACTCCAGGATGGTTGGAAAATCCGAATACGACCGGCCGGTCGCACCGGGGCCGCCCTGGAACAGGGTGTCGCCGCTGAACACGGCCTTGAGGTCGGGTGCGTGCCAGCACACCGAACCCGGCGAGTGTCCGGGTGTGTGCAGGGCCCGCAGCTCGATACCGCCGGCGCGCAGCGTGTCACCGTCGTTGACTGCGCGAAAATCCTTGTCCGGATGGGTCATCCGCCACAACACGTCATCGGCGGGATGCATCAGCACCGGCGCGTCCAGCGCCGCGCCCAGCTCCGGCGCGACGGTCACATGGTCGTTGTGGCCGTGCGTGCACACCACCGCGACGACGTGGCGGTTGCCCACCGCCGCCTTGATCGGCTCCGCGTCGTGTGCCGCGTCGAACACCACCACCTCGGAGTCGTCGCCGACGATCCAGATGTTGTTGTCGACCTCCCAGCTGCCGCCGTCGAGTTCGAACGTGCCGTGGGTGACCACCCGCCCGATCGGTCCGCCGTTCATGCCTTTCCTCCCAGCACCACCACCGAGCGCAGCACCTCGCCGGCGTGCATCTTCTCGAAGGCGCTCTCGATGTCCTCGAGTCCGATGCGCTCGGAGACGAACTTCTCCAGCGGCAGCCGGCCCTGCAGGTACAGGCTGATCAGGGTGGGGAAGTCGCGCTCGGGCAGGCAGTCGCCGTACCACGACGACTTCAGCGCGCCGCCGCGGGAGAAGAAGTCCACCAGCGGCATGTCGATGCGCATGTCCGGGGTGGGCACGCCGACCAGCACCACGGTGCCCGCGAGGTCGCGGGCGTAGAACGCCTGTTTCCAGGTCTCGGGCCGGCCCACCGCGTCGATGACCACGTCGGCGCCGTTGCCGTCGGTGAGGTCGGCGATGGTCTCCACCGGGTCGAGCTCGCGCGCGTTGATCGTGTGGGTGGCGCCGAATTCGCGTGCCCACTCCAGCTTTCGGGCGTCGGTGTCGACGGCGATGATCCGCTTCGCGCCGACCAGCCGGGCGCCGGCGATCGCGGCGTCGCCGACCCCGCCACAGCCGATGACGGCCACGGTGTCGTCGCGGGTGACACCGCCGGTGTTGATGGCCGCGCCGATGCCGGCCATCACCCCGCAGCCCAGCAGGCCCGCGACCGCCGGGTCGGCGGCGGGATCGACCTTGGTGCACTGCCCCTCGTGCACCAGCGTCTTGTCGATGAAGGCGCCGATGCCCAGCGCCGGGGTGAGTTCGGTGCCGTCGGTCAGCGTCATCTTCTGCGTCGCGTTGAACGTGTCGAAGCACAGGTGCGGCCTGCCGCGCTTGCACGCCCGGCACTGCCCGCACACGGCGCGCCAGTTGAGGATCACGAAATCGCCGGGTGCGACATTGGTCACGCCCGGACCGACCGACTCGACCGTGCCGGCCGCCTCGTGGCCGAGCAGGAAGGGGTACTCGTCGTTGATACCGCCCTCGCGATAGGTCAGGTCGGTATGGCATACGCCGCAGGCGATGACGTCGACGACTACCTCACCCGGGCCCGGATCGGGGATGACGACATCCACGAGTTCGACGGGCTCACCCTTCTTTCGCGAAATGACACCGCGCACCGTTTGAACCATGCGTACAACCTAATGGCTGGAGGACACTGAGACGATGATGCCCTCGCTGTTTCTGTCCCACGGGGCGCCGCCCCTGGTCGACGACGGGCTGTGGGTCGGCCAGCTCGCGGCGTGGGCGCGCGACCTGCCGAGGCCGAACGCGATCCTCGTCGTCTCCGCCCATTGGGAGGCCGCGCCGCTGACGATCGGCGCGACCAACCCCGAAGTGCCGCTGACATACGACTTCTGGGGCTTCGATCAGAAGTATTACTCGGCCACCTACGACGCGCCCGGCGCCGTCGACCTCGCTGCCCGGCTGGAAGCGCTGCTCGCCGAGCCGGTCAGCCGGCACCCCGGGCGCCGACTGGACCACGGTGCCTACGTGCCGCTTTCGGTGATGTACCCGCACGCCGACATCCCGGTGCTGCAGATCTCGCTACCCACCCTCGAGCCGGCCCGGCTGATGGGCCTGGGCGAGCGGCTGCGCCCGCTGCGCGACGAGGGCGTGCTGATCATCGGCTCCGGGTTCACCACCCACGGGCTGCCGTTCCTGAAGGACTGGTCGACGGACGCCGCGCCGCCGCAGTGGTCCACGGAGTTCGATGCGTGGGCCGCCGAACGGTTCGCCGCCGGCGACGTCGACGCGCTCCTGGACTTCGCTCACCGCGCGCCGGGCATGCCCTACGCCCACCCGACCACCGAGCATTTCGCCCCGCTGTTCGTGGCGCTGGGCGCCGCCAGCGACCCCGGGCAACCGCCCCGGCAGCGCATCGACGGCTTCTGGATGGGCCTGGCGAAACGCTCGATTGAACTCGACTGACCGCATTACCGTTGAACCGCAGTGAGATGAACACTCGCCTGGACACCCACACCGACCTGCTGGTCGCCGCGCGCGCAGCCTACGCCCAGCGGGACTGGCACACCTGCTACGAGGCGTTCACCCGCGCCGAGGAAACGACCTCGCTGTCGGTCGACGACCTCGACGCGATGGCCGTGGCCGCCTGGCGGCTGGGGCACGGCAAGGAGTCGCTGCGCGTCGCCGAGCGGGTGTTCGCCCAGCTGGCCCGCACCGACCCGCCGTCGGCCGCGCAGAAGGCCGTCGAACTGGGGCTGGCGTGGCTCACCCGCGGCGACCTGAACATCGGACAGGGGTGGATGAACCGCGCCCGCCGGCTGCTGGACGGGGCGCCGGAGGGCCCGACGCACGGGTACCTCGGCTACCTCGACGCGGTGGCCGCGCTGATCAGTCGCGACACCCAGGCCCTGGCGCAGCGCGTCGCGGCGCTGCGGGAGCTGTGTGGGCGGATCGATCACCCGGCCGTCACCGCGCTGTGCCGGGTGGCCGAGGCGCTCCAGGCCATCACCGAGGCCCGGATAAAGGAGGCGTACGGCCTGATCGACGAGGCGATGCTGCCGGTACTGGCCGACCAGGTCCCCATCGACTGGGCCGGCGACATCTACTGCGTGGTGCTCAACCAGTGCCACCGGCTGGCCGACCTGCCGCGGATGCGGGCCTGGACGCAGTCGATGGAACGGTGGTGCAACGAGTTCGCCGCCTCGGCCACCTACGGCGGGGTGTGCGACGTGCACCGCCTGCAGCTGTCGGCGGTCAACGACGACTACCGGATGCTCGAGCACCGGCTGGCGTCGGTCAGCCAGACGCTGGAGGACGTCAACACCTGGGCCGCCGGCGCCGGCTACTACGAGCTCGGCGAGGTGCGCAGGATGAGCGGCGACGCCGACGGCGCGTTGGCGGCGTTCGCCCGTGCCCGGGCGATGGGCGTCGACCCGCAACCCGGTGAGGCGCTGCTGCGCTGCCGCACCGGCGATCACGAGACGGCGCTGGCGGACCTGCGGGTGGCGTTGGCGGGGGAGGACCCCGTCGGCCGGATGCGGCTGCTGCGCGGAGTGGTCGAGGTGGCGCTGGCGTGCGACCGGCTCGACGAGGCCGAAAGATACTGCGCTGAACTGGAATCCGGTGCCGAAGCGTTCGGCACACCGGGGTTCAAGGCATGGGCGGCGCACGCCCGCGGCGCGCTGCTGGTGCGTCAGGAACGCTACGCCGACGCGCTCACCGCGCTGGAGGCGGCGCTACGCGAGTACCGCATCCAGCAGTCGCGGTACGAGACGGCGCAGGTCTACGAGTGGATGGCGTTGGCCCACAGCGGCCTTGGCCAGACCGAGGTGGCGGCCGCCGACACCGCGACCGCCGAACACATCTACGCCCTGCTCGGCGTCGAACCCAGCCAGGTGTGCGGCCAGAAGACGCCGGGGGGCCTGACCAAGCGTGAGATCGACGTGCTGCGCCGGGTCGCCGCGGGCGCCACCAACAAGCAGGTGGCCGACCAGCTGTGCCTCAGCGAGAAGACGGTCGGCAGACACCTGGCCAACATCTACGCCAAGCTCGGGGTATCGACCCGCACCGCGGCGGTGGCCTGGGCGCACGCCAACAAGATTCTTCCGGCGAACTGACTGACGCACGCGTCAATTAGTAATAGGCTGCGGCGGTGAAGTCGCTGCGAGTCCTCGGCGCCGGAGTTGCCGTCGCGACCGCGCTGACCGTGCTGCCGGTCGCGGCCACCGCGGACGCCCAACCCTGCGGGGAGATCAGCGGCCGCCACGTCAGCGTCGGTGGCTGCGTGCCCCCGCCGCCGCCACCCCCACCGCCCCCGCCACCGCCGGGCGACACCGCGCCGCCGCCCCCGCCGCCGCCCCCACCGGACGGCACGGCATGTGCGTCGGTGAGCGGCCGCCACTTCAGCGTCGGCGGATGCACCTGAACGGGGCGGTCCCCGCCTGACTACATAATCTGCACCACGGTGTGCGGGAAAAGATGCACACCATGGCCGATGCCGCCAACGGTGTTGTCCGCCTAGCGTTTTTCGCATGACGACACTTCACGAAACGCCGGGGGACAGCACCGAGGAGTTCGCCGCGCGCATGGCGGGCGCGATCGACGGGGCCAGCCTGGCGCTGCTGCTGTCGATCGGACATCAGACCAGGTTGTTCGACACCATGGCCGACCTCCCGCCGGCCACCAGCGGACAGATCGCCGATGCCGCCGGCCTCAACGAGCGCTACGTGCGCGAATGGCTCGGCGGTGTGGTGTCGGCCCGGGTGGTCGACTACGACCCGGCGCACACGACGTACTGGCTGCCGCGCCACCGCGCCGCGGTGCTGACCCGCGCGGCCGGTCCGGACAACCTGGCGCGCATCGCCCAGTTCATCTCGTTGTGTGGCGAGGTCGAACAGAAGATCGTCGGCTGTTTCGAACGCGGCGGCGGGCTGTCCTACAGCGAGTACCCGCGGTTCCAGAAGCTGATGGCCGAGATGAACGGCGAGGTGTTCGACGCCGATCTGGTGGACGGCATCCTGCCCCTGGTCGACGGGCTGCCGCGACGGCTGCGCGAGGGCGTCGACGTCGCCGATATCGGCACCGGCAGCGGACACGCGATCAACGTGATGGCGCGGGCGTTTCCGGCCAGCCGGTTCACCGGCATCGACTTCTCCCTCGAGGGTCTCGAGGCCGGCCGGGCCGAAGCGCGGCGGCTGGGGCTGTCGAACGTGAAGTTCGTCGCTGCGGACGTCGCCGAACTGACCGACGTCGAAATCTACGACGTGATAACCGTTTTCGACGCGATCCACGACCAGGCACACCCGGCGAAGGTGCTGGCCAACAGTTACCGCGCCCTGCGACCCGGCGGTGTGATGCTGATGGTCGACATCAAGGCCTCGAGCCGGCTCGAGGACAACGTCGGGGTGCCGATGGCGCCCTATCTCTACACGATCTCCACGATGCACTGCATGAGCGTGTCGCTCGGCCTCGACGGCGACGGGCTCGGCACGTGTTGGGGCCGTCAACTGGCGGAATCGATGCTCGCCGAAGCGGGTTTCGCCGACGTGACGGTCGCCGAGATCGAATCCGACCCGCTCAACTACTACTACATCGCACGAAAGTGAGAGTCATGTCAGCACTTCCACAGTTGACCGAAGGACTGTACGTCACCGACGGCGGGCTGGAGACCGAGCTGGTCTTCCACGACGGCCGCGACCTGCCCGCCTTCGCCGCGTTCCCGCTCGTCGATCAGGCCGAGGGCCGCGCGCGGCTGCGCCGCTACTACGACGGGTATCTCGACATCGCCCGCAGGCACTCGGCGGGCTTCATCGTCGAGACGCCGACCTGGCGCGCGAACCCGGATTGGGCCGAGCAGGTTGGCTATTCGCCGCAGCGGCTGGCCGCGGCGAACCGGGCGTCGGTGGAGCTGGCCGAGGAGGTCCGCGCCGCCGCCATCGCCGACGGTCTCGCCGCCGTCGTCAGCGGCTGCGTCGGTCCGCGCGGCGACGGGTACGACCCGGGCGCCGCGATGACCGCCGAGGAGGCCGAGCGGTACCACGCCGTGCAGATCGGCACGTTCGCCGAGACCTCGGTGGACCAGGTCACCGCGATCACCATGACCAGCGCGCCGGAGGCCATCGGCGTTGTGCGGGCCGCCCGCGCGGCGGGCCTGCCGGCGGCGGTGTCGTTCACGGTGGAGACCGACGGTCGGCTGCCCACCGGTCAGCCGCTGCACGAGGCGATCACCCAGGTGGACGACGAAACCGACGGCGCCGCAGCGTACTTCATGATCAACTGCGCACACCCGTCGCACTTCGAGCATGCGCTCGACCACAGCGGGTCGTGGCGGCAGCGGTTGGTCGGGCTGCGGGCCAACGCGTCGGCCAAGAGTCACGCCGAACTCGACGAGTCCACCGAACTCGACGAGGGCGACCCGGTGGACCTCGGCGCGCGGCACGCCAAACTGCGGCACGTGCTGCCCTCGGTGCGGGTGCTCGGCGGCTGCTGTGGCACCGACGCCCGGCACGTGGCCCAGATCGTGGCGGCCTGGCAGGAGAACTAGGCTCGGCGCGGTGAGCGCGCTGGACCTCGTCGCCGACTGGCCGGTCTCGACGGTGGCGGCCGCCGTGGTCGGGCCGACCGGGGTGTTGGCCCACCACGGCGACCTCACCCACCGCTTCGCGCTGGCGTCGGTGACCAAGCCACTGGTCGCCCGCGCGGCACAGATCGCGGTCGAGGAGGGCGTCGTCGACCTCGACACCGAGGCCGGGCCGCCCGGCGCGACCGTGCGCCACCTGCTGGCGCACGCCGCCGGGTACTCGATGCTCACCGCGGACGTCATCGCCAAGCCGGGCACCCGGCGGGTCTACTCCAACTACGGGTTCGCGGTGCTCGCCGAGACGATCGAGCTGGCCTCCGACATCGCGTTTGCCGACTACCTCGCCGAGGCGGTGTTCGCGCCGCTACAGATGGCCGACACCACGCTGGACGGGGGCGCCGCCGCGGCCGGCTATGGGGCCGTCTCGACGGTCGCCGACCTGGCCCGCTTCGCCGGGGACCTGCTGCGGCCCGCGACGGTGTCGCCGCAAACGCACGCCGAAGCCACTGACGTGCAGTTTCCCGGGCTCGACGGGGTGTTGCCGGGCTTCGGGGTGCAGCGGCCCAACGACTGGGGGCTGGGCTTCGAGATCCGGGACCACAAGCACCCGCACTGGACCGGCGCGGCCAACAGCCCCCGGACCTACGGGCATTTCGGCCAGTCAGGGACGTTTTTGTGGGTCGACCCGGACGCCGATCTGGCGCTGGTGGTGCTCACCGACCGTGACTTCGGCGACTGGACGCACCAGCGCTGGCCGGCCCTGTCTGATGAAGTCCTGAGAGAATTTGCCCGGGACTAGCGCAACAGGCGCCTCACAAGGCACAATAGACACGCACGAAACAAAATTATCTGCTTGTAGTTCGGCTGGCACCAGGTCGTTGGGGAAGACGTCCCTCGTGGAGCCGAAGGAGAGCAGATGCGTGCAGCGAACCAGTTCGCCGACGCGGCGACGGGGGTGGTGTATATCCACTCCTCACCCGCGGCGGTGTGCCCGCATGTCGAATGGGCGTTGTCGTCGACCCTTCAGGCCCGGGCGAATCTGAAGTGGACCCCGCAGCCGGCCATGCCCGGACAGCTGCGCGCGGTGACGAATTGGGTCGGGCCGGTCGGCACCGGCGCGGCGCTGGCCAACGCGCTGCGGTCGTGGTCGGTGCTGCGCTTCGAGGTGACCGAGGACCCCAGCGCCGGGGTGGACGGCCACCGCTGGTGCCACACCCCGCAACTCGGACTGTGGAGCGGTGTGATGAGCGCCAACGGCGACGTGATGGTCGGCGAGATGAGGCTGCGGGCGCTGATGGCCTCGGGCGCGGACACCCTTGCCGCCGAGCTTGATTCGGTGCTCGGCACCGCGTGGGACGAGGCGCTCGAGCCGTTCCGCGACGGCGGCGACACCGGCGAGGTGAGCTGGCTCAGCCGCGGCGTCGGCTAGCCTTCCCGGCGCTGCGCGCGCAGCGCGGCGGTGGCATCGGCCACCCGCTCGTTGACCTCGGTGACGAAGCCCAGCAGCAGCCGCGACTCCTCGGTCGAATAGCGGTCGAACTGCGCGTCCAGCGTCGCGCCGAGCCCCGCGAACAGCGGCGCGATCCCGGTGGCGGCGTCGGGGTCGAGCTCCACGAGAACCCGGGCGCCGGTCGGTCTCATCGCGTCGGCGCCGGTGCGGGTGTGAGGATGCGCAGGGCGTTCGGCACCGCCGACACCTCGACGGGCAGCGGGCACGCGTACTCGCCGTCGGCGTAGGCGTTGATGCCTGGTGAGTCGACGGTGATGACGCGGGCCCGCTCGGTGCGCACCTCGTCAAGGTCGATGTGGGTGCCCTTGAACACGGTGGGGAACAGGCGGACCAGCCTGGTGCGCGACGCCGACGCCACCATCGTCGCGTCCAGCAGCCCGTCGGTCGGGTCGGCGTTCGGACAGATCTGCATGCCGCCGCCGTAGCTGCGGGTGTTGCCGAACGCGGCCAGCGTCAGCTCCGTGTCGACCTCGCGGCCGTCGAACACCAGCTTGAACGGCAGCAGCCGCAGCATGGACAGCTCCGCGAGCATCGCCAGGTTGTAGCGCATCCGGCCGTGCGGCCAGCGCATCCGGTTGGCGCGGTCGGTGACCAACGAGTCGAAGCCCGCGGCCATCACGGTGCCGAACCACTTGTCGGTGCCGTCGGCGCCCTTCATGCGGCCCAGATCGATGGTCTGGGCCACGCCGTCGACGATGACGTCGGCCGCTGCCTCGGGATCCTTTGTGGGAATGCCGAACTGGCGCGCATGGTCGTTTCCGGTGCCGGCCGGGATGATGCCGAGCGGGATGTCGGTCTGCGCCAGCACCTGCAGCGCCAGTGAGATGATGCCGTCACCGCCGACCACCACGAGCGCGTCCATCCCGCGCTCCAGCGCGCCTTCGACGAGCTTGCGCGCATGCGCGGCGTCGGTCCCGGCGATCGCCACCACGTCGATTCCGCGCCGGTGCAGCCGTGCGACCGCGCGCTCGGCGGCGTGCGGGGCACTGCCGTGTCCCGACGCCGGGTTGGTCAGCATCGTGACCCGTTCGAACGCGGTCACGGAATCAGCTTGCCCGGGTTGAGGATTCCCGCCGGGTCGAGGGTGGCCTTGACGGCGCGCAGCACCTCGACCCCGAGCTCGCCGATCTCGTCACACATCCACGGCCGGTGATCGGCGCCCACCGCGTGATGGTGCGTGATGGTCGCGCCGGTGCGCATCATCGCGTCGGACGCGGCCGCCTTGGCCTTGCGCCACTGCTCGATCGGATTGCCGCGCTGGCCGGCGACCACCGTGAAATACAGCGACGCGCCAGTGGGATACACATGCGAAATGTGGCACAGCACCAGCGCCGGTGTGCCGGATTCCTGAAGCGAACTCGTCAGCGCCTCGGTCACCGCCGCCTTGAGCGCGTGCAGGTTCGACCACCTGGTGGCGGTCTCCAACGTCTCGCACAGCGCACCCGCCGACAGCAGCGAGTCACGCAGATACGGTGCGCTGAACCGGCCGTGCTCCCAGGCCCGTGCCGGCTCCTCGCCGAGCGACGTCCCGCCGTGCGCCTGCAGCACCGCCCGGGTCTCGGCGTGCCGGCTCGCCACGTGCGCCTCGCTGCCCTCGAACACCGTGATCGCCAGGCAGCCGCCGGTGATCTGCTGCTCGCCGATGTTGTCGGTGGTGGCCAGGTTCACGCCCGTCTCGGCCTCGTCGGACAGTCGGATGACGGTCGGCCCGGTGGCGGTCTGCACCACCGCGCGCAGCGCGTCGGCGCCGGTGGCGAAGTCGGGGAAGGACCACGCTTCGTAGCGGGTGGCCGCAGGCACCGGATGCACCCGCACCCGCACCCGGGTGATGACGCCGAACACGCCCTCCGAGCCGAGCATCAGCTGGCGCAGATCGGGCCCGGCCGCCGACTCCGGGGCGCGGCCCAGCTCCAGCACGCCGGCCGGGGTGACGGTACGCAGCCCGCGGACCATGTCGTTGAACCGGCCGTAGCCGGCCGAGTTCTGGCCCGACGACCGGGTCGCGGCCAACCCGCCGATCGTGACGAACTGGAAGCTCTGCGGGAAGTGGCCCAGCGAGAAGCCGCGCTCGCCCAACAGTCGCTCGGCGTCCGGGCCGGTGACCCCGGCGCCGAGTTCGGCCTCCCAGGACACCTCGTCGAGGGAGTGCAGCTCGTTGAGCCGGCGCAGATCCAGCGAGACGACGGCGGCGAAGTCGCCTCGGATCGGGTCCAGCCCACCGACGACGCTGGTGCCGCCGCCGAACGGAACGACCGCGATCCGGCGCTCGGTGCAGTGCCGCAGGATCGCGGCGATCTCGTCCTCGGTGCCCGGCAGCAGCACCGCGTCGGGCGCGTCCTGCTCGCCGGAATCCCTGCGGCGCAAAAGATCCAGAGTCGACTTACCGCCCGCCCGCAGCAACCGGGCGCGGTCCTCGACGATGCAGTAGTCGGCGCCGACGACGGCGGCCAGCGCGTCGCGGTCGGCGTCGCGCAGCGCCGACGGCCGTAACCGGACCTCCTCGGCCTCGAGTTCGCGTCCCGGCGTGCCGTCGACGCCGAGGGCCTGCTTGAGCAGGGCGCGGATGCCGTCGGACAGCGGCCGGGCCGCGGCGGGATCGCCCCACGCGTTCCACTTCATCGGGGGAACGAGGGTGGTTGGGTGGTCACCGGGACGGGTCATGCGTTACAGTATTACACATGTCGTCAATCCGTAACGATCGGTTGCCGACGATCGATGCTCGGATACTAGATGCGGCCGCGTACTGCGTGACGGCGTTTGGCGTGGATCGGGTGACGTTGGCCGAGATCGCGCGGCGGGCCCGGGTGAGCAGGCCGACGGTGTACCGGCGCTGGCCCGACGTCCGCTCGCTGCTGGCCGCGCTGCTGACCGAACGGATCGTGACGGCGCTCGACGCGGTACCCAGCGGCGCGCCCGGGCGCGAGGCGGTGGTGCAGCGGATCGTCGGGGTGGGTCAGCTGCTGCGCGAGGACGACGTGGTGATGTCGATCCTGCGGGATGCGCCCCACCTGTCGATGGTCTACACGACCGAGCGGTTGGGCACCAGCCAGCAGATTATGGTCGACAGCCTGTCCGCCGACATCAAACTGGCCCAGGAACACGGCAGCGTGCGCGACGGCGACCCGCACAAGCTCGCCGCGATGTGTCTGCTGGTCGCCAGGTCGGCGATCCAGTCCGGCCAGATCGTTGCCGCGATCCTCGACGCCGACGCACTGGACGTCGAACTCACCCACTGCCTGAACGGATACCTGCGACCATGAGCACCGCCCTGAACGCCGCGCGGCGCGCGACCGAACTCGCCGAACTCGCCGACGGCGCGGGCGTCGACGTCGTCGTGATCGGCGGCGGCATCACGGGCGTGGGCATCGCGCTGGACGCCGCGACCCGCGGTCTGAGCGTCGCGCTGGCGGAGAAGCACGATCTGGCGTTCGGCACCAGCCGCTGGAGTTCGAAGCTGGTGCACGGCGGGTTGCGGTACCTGGCGACCGGCAACGTCGGGATTGCGCGGCGCAGTGCGATCGAACGCGGAATCCTGATGACCCGCAACGCTCCTCACCTCGTCAAGGCGATGCCGCAACTGGTGCCGCTGCTGCCGTCGATGAACACCGCGTCGCGGGTGCTGGTTCGCACCGGGTTCGTCGCCGGTGACGGGTTGCGCAAGCTGGCGGGCACACCGGCGTCGACGCTGCCGCGGTCGCGCCGCGTCGACCGGCGGCGGGCGATAGAACTGGTGCCCGCGGTGCGCCGCGCCGGGCTGGCCGGTGGGCTGCTGGCGTATGACGGACAGCTCATCGACGACGCCCGGCTGGTGACGGCCGTTGCGCGCACCGCCGCCCAGCACGGTGCCCGCATCCTGACCCGGGTCGCGGCGTCGAACGCGACGGGGACGTCGGTGACGCTGACCGATCAGCTCACCGGCGAGTCGTTCGACCTCACCGCGCGGGCGGTGATCAACGCCACCGGGGTGTGGGCCGGCGAGGTGGACCCGTCGCTGAAGCTGCGGCCCAGCCGCGGCACGCATCTGGTGTTCGACGCCGCCGCGTTCGGAAATCCCGCTGCGGCGCTGACCATCCCGATTCCCGGCGAGATCAACCGGTTCGTCTTCGCAATGCCCGAGCAGCTCGGCCGGGTGTATCTCGGACTCACCGACGAGGACGCGCCGGGCCCGATACCCGATGTGCCGCAACCGACGGCGGCGGAGATCACGTTCCTGCTCGACACGGTCAACACCGCGCTGGAGACGACGTTGACCCGCGACGATGTGCGCGGCGCATACGCCGGGCTGCGGCCGTTGATCGACACCGGGGAGGGCCGCACCGCCGACATCTCCCGTGAGCACGCGGTGACCGAGTCGCCATCCGGGGTGATCAGCGTGGTGGGCGGCAAGCTCACCGAGTACCGGTACATGGCCGAGGATGTGCTCGACCGCGCGATCGAACTGCGCGGGCTGACCGCGGGGGAGTGCCGCACCCGCAACCTGCCGCTCGTCGGGGCGCCCGCCAACCCGGTGACCACGCTGCGGGCCCAGGTGGAACTGCCCGGCTCGCTGGTCGCCCGTTACGGCGCCGAGGCGCACAACGTCGTCGCGCGGGCCACCTGTGAGCGGCCCGTCGAACCGGTGGCTGACGGAATCGAGGTCACCCGGGCCGAATTCGAGTACGCGGTGACCCACGAGGGCGCGCTGACCGTCGACGACATCGTGGACCGGCGCACCCGCATCGGCCTGGTCGCTGAGGACCGCGACCGCGTCCTGGCGGTCGCCGAGGAATTCCTCTGACGATTTCGGCGCGCTAACAGACGCTGAGCGTACGTTTGCGCGCCGAAATCGCGGTTAGAGCGGGATGTTCTTGTGCCGGCCGCGGCGCGCCGGGGCCTCGGCCAGCGCCTGGGTCAGCTTGGAGCGGGTGTGCGCCGGGTCGATCTTCTCGTCGACGACGCCGATCTCGATCGCCGAATCCACCCCACCGGCGATCTTCTCGTGCTCGACCGCCAGCTCCTCATGCAGCTTCTCCCGCTCGACCGGATCCTCGACGGCGGCCAGCTTCTTCTTGTGCAGGATGCCGACCGCGGCCTTGGCGCCCATCACGGCGACCTCGGCGTCCGGCCAGGCGAACACCTTTGTCGCGCCGAGCGATCGCGAGTTCATCGCGATGTAGGCGCCGCCGTAGATCTTGCGGGTCACCAGCGTGACGCGCGGGACCGAGCACTCACCGAACGCGTGCAGCAGCTTGGCGCCGCGGCGCACCACGCCGCCCCACTCCTGGTCGACGCCGGGCAGGTAGCCGGGCACGTCGACGACATTGACCAGCGGAATGCCGAACGCGTCGCACAGCCGCACGAAACGCGCCGCCTTCTCGGCACTTTCGGAGTTCAGGCAGCCGCCGAGCCGCAGCGGGTTGTTGGCGATGACGCCGACGGTGCGACCGGCCAACCGGCCCAGGCCGATCACGATCGACGGCGCCCACTTGGCCTGGAACTCCTCGAAGGGCACACCGTCGTCGAGCAGCGCCTCCACGATCGGGTGCACGTCGTAGGCGCGCCGCGCCGACTCGGGCAGCAGCGCGTGCAGGTCGGAATCGCCGGCCTCGGCCTTGGCGCGGTCGAAATGGCCCTGCTGGCAGAACAATCCGACCAGTCGACGGCCGCGCTCGTAGGCGTCGAGTTCGTCGTCGGCGACGATGTGGCACACCCCGGACTTCTTGTGGTGGGTGTCGGGCCCACCGAGCGAGGCCATGTCGACGTCCTCACCGGTCACACTGCGCACCACGTCGGGGCCCGTGACGAACACCCGGCTTTCCGGGGCCATCACGATGACGTCGGTCAGCGCCGGCCCGTACGCCGCGCCGCCGGCCGCGAAGCCGACGACGACCGAGATCTGCGGGATGTAGCCCGACGCGCGGATCATGGCCTCGAACACCAGGCCCACGGCGTGCAGCGCGCGCACGCCCTCGGCCAGCCGGGCGCCACCGGAGTGCCAGATGCCGACGATCGGGCTCTGCTCCTCGATCGCCTGGTCGTAGGCGTCGACGATGTGGGCGCAACCCTCCACGCCCATGGCCCCACCCATGACGGTGCCGTCGGTGCAGAACGCGATGGTGCGCACGCCGTTGACGGTCCCGGCCGCGGCCAGCACGCCCGAGCGGTCACGCTCGTGCAGCAGTTCCACACTGCCGTCGTCGAAGAACGTGCTCAGGCGCAGCAGCGGATCGCGGGGATCCAGCGATTCGCCGACAGCTTCGGGGGCCATGATCGTCATGCAATCCTCCTGTAGCGCTGCGGATGTCTGCCGAAAAGTCTTCGAGCTCAGTACTTTCCGAACGCGAGCGCAACGTTGTGCCCGCCGAATCCGAACGAGTTGTTAATGGCGTATTGATAGTTGCCGGGCCGGGCCCCGCCCGCCACGACATCGAGGTCGATCTCGGGGTCCTGGTTCTTCAGGTTCAGTGTGGGCGGGATGATGCCGTCGCGCAGGGCGAACACGGTGAGGATCGACTCCACCGCGCCGACCGCGCCGACCGAATGGCCGAGCGCGGACTTGGGGGCGTACACCGCGGGGCGGTGCTTGCCGAGTGCGTTGTTGATCGCCACGCCCTCGGCGACGTCGCCGACCTGCGTGCCGGTCGCGTGCGCGTTGACGTGGTCGATGTCGCTGGGCTGCAGCCCGGCCAACTGGATGGCCCGCGTCATCGCGTGGCCCGCCTGCTCACCGTTCGGGTCCGGCGCCACCATGTGGTAGCCGTCGGACGTGATAGCCGCACCCATCAACCGGCCCAGGATGTTCGCGCCGCGGGCCTTGGCGTGCTCCTCGGTCTCGATGACCATCAACGCGCCGGCCTCGCCGAACACGAAGCCGTTACGGTCCTTGTCGAACGGCTTGCACGCACCCGGCGGGTCGTCGTTGGTGTTGGACAGCACGATGCGCATCTGGGCGAACCCGGCGATCGGCACCGCCTCGATCTTGGACTCCACACCGCCGCAGATCGCGATGTCGGCCTCACCGAGCACGATGTTGCGCCAGGCGTGGGCAATCGCCTCGGAACCGGATGCGCACGCCGAAACCGGTGTGACCACACCGGCTTTGGCGCCGCGTTCCAGGCCCACCACCGCGGCGGGGGAGTTGGGCATGTACTTCTGCACCGCCAACGGCGATACCGCGCGCATGCCCTTGGCCCGCATGTCGTCGTAGGCGAACACCAGCTCCTCGCTGGAGCCCAGCCCGGTGCCGATCGACACCATCAACCGCCTGGTGTCGACCTCGGGTGAACCGGCGTTCGCCCAGACCCGCCGGCCCAGCACCGTCGACATCTTCTGCAGGTAGGACAGCCGACGCAGTTCGACCCGCGTCAGCTCGTTGTCGAAATCCTCGAGCAGGTGCCCGCCGATGCGGACCGGCAGGTCGTACTGCTCGACGAACGGATCCTCCAATTTGCGGATGCCGCTTCGGCCTTCGAGCAGCGCCTTCCACGTGCCCTCCGCGTCAGTCGCCACGGACGTCGTCATCGCCACGCCGGTGACGACCACGTTGGGGAAACCGTTCCCCGTGGAAAGTCGAGTGCCTGCCATTACTGCTCCGAGGATTCCTTTCGTCCCGCTAACCGATCAGTACTTCCCGAAGGCCAGGGCGACATTGTGGCCGCCGAAGCCGAACGAGTTGTTGATGGCGTACTTGTAGTCGCCGTATCGAGGCTCGCCCGCAACGACATCGAGATCGATCTCGGGATCCGGGGTTTCGTAGTTGAGAGTCGGCGGGATGACGCCGTCGCGCAGCGTCAGCACCGTCAGCACCGACTCCAGCGCGCCGACCGCCCCGATGGAGTGGCCCAGCGCCGACTTCGGCGCGTACACCGCGGCGTGCTGCACCCCGGCCACCCGAATGGCGTTCGCCTCGGCGACGTCACCGATCGAGGTGGCGGTCGCGTGTGCGTTGACGTGGTCGATGTCCTTGGGCTCCAGGCCCGCGGTCTCCATCGCCCGCTTCATCGCATGGCCGGCCCGCAGGCCGTCGGACGCCGGAGCCACCATGTGGAAGGCGTCGGACGTGATGCCGGCACCCATCAACCGGGCCAACGGCTTGGCGCCGCGGGCTTTGGCGTGCTCCTCGGTCTCGATCACCATCAGCGCACCGGCCTCGCCGAACACGAACCCGTCGCGGTCCTTGTCGAACGGCCG
>ENA-UOVV01000784-UOVV01000784.1-compost-metagenome-genome-assembly--contig:-NODE-784-length-31502-cov-20.891118_pt1 | contig 31502 bp, 36 predicted proteins | sample MGYA00238155_ERZ761577 | MGnify/ENA primary metagenome ERZ761577 (study PRJEB28898, sample SAMN06268775) | compost metagenome | isolation source: Emeryville, CA | place: USA:Emeryville, CA | collected... | reverse complement strand
CGCTCGACATTCACGTCCACGTCGAGATCGGCTCAGACGGGCGCTCCTCCCTGCCTGGACCGCTGGCGGAAGCGGCGTCGAAGTACTTCAAAGCCGATGGACCGCGTCCCGATGTTGACGCGATCGCTGACTACTACCGCGAACGGCGCATGGCCGCGGTCGTCTTCACCGTCGATGCACGGCATGGCCTCGATCATGAGCCGATCCCGAGCACCGAGGTGGCGGAAGGCGCTGCGCGGCACGCTGACGTCCTCATCCCTTTCGGTTCGGTAGACCCTCACCGCGAGGATGCGCTTGACCGCGTCAACCGGCTCATCGAGGACTATGGCGTGCGGGGCTTCAAGTTCCACCCCACCGTCCAGAGCTTCGACCCGTCCGAAGAACGCTGGTACCCGCTGTACGACGCGATGCAGTCGGCAGGCGTCGTCGCCCTGTTCCACACGGGCCAGACGGGCATCGGTGCCGGCACCCCTGGGGGCTCAGGCCTTCGCATCGGCCTGTCCCGTCCTGTCCTCCTTGAGCCGGTCGCCTCAGATTTCCCGCAGCTGCAGGTGGTCATGGCGCACCCCTCGGTGCCATGGCAGGACGAGGCGCTCGCGCTCGCCGTTCACAAGAGCAACTTCTGGATTGACTTGTCCGGGTGGAGTCCCAAGTATTTCCCCGCCGAACTCGTCCGTTACGCCAACACGATGCTGAAGGACCGCGTGCTCTTCGGCACCGACTTCCCGCTGCTGACCCCCGAGCGGTGGCTGCGCGACATCGACACCACCGATCTGAAGGAAGAGGTGAAGCCCGGCATCTTGCGCGACAACGCTGTCCGCTTGCTTGGCCTCAGCTCCTGACCACCCGTTTTCCCCACGACATCAACGGAGGACCCACCCCATGACCACCACCATCGCCTACGCCGACATCGCGGGCCTCGCTGGCACTGACCTGGGCTGGAGCGACTGGCTCGAGATCACCCAGGACCGCATCAACACCTTCGCCGACGCCGCAGACGACCACCAGTGGATCCACACGGACCCCGAGAAGGCGAAGACCGGCCCCTTTGGCGCACCCATCGCACACGGCTTCCTCACCCTGTCACTCGCGGTGCCGTTCTGGACGGAGCTGCTTGAGGTGGAGGGCGTGACGACCAAGGTCAACTACGGCCTCGACAAGGTCCGTTTCATCTCCCCCGTTCCCGCCGGTTCGCGTGTGCGGATGAACGCCGTCATCGCGGAGGTTGAGGAAGTCAAGGGCGGCTACCAGTTGGTGGTCGACCAGACGATCGAAGTGGAAGGCTCTTCGAAGCCTGCCGTCGCGGCACGCGGCCTTTACCGCTTCTATGCGTAAATAGCAGGCAATACACCGTTCGACCACGGCGCAATGGAGGGCCATGATGAACGACGAGGGTATTGGCACGTGGATTGCGCGCAGGCGACTGCGCTCACGTGCGCACACGGCAGTCATCTGTGACGACGTTGTCCTCACCTATGAACAGTTCGCGGAGCGTGCCGAGGCGGTCGCTGCGGGCCTCGCGGCTCACGGCATCGAGCACGGCGACCGCGTCGCCTACTTCGGCGAGAACAGCCCGGAGTTCCTGTCCGTTCTGTTCGGCTCAGCAGTTCGGGGCTCGGTCTTTGTCCCGATCAACACTCGGCTTGCTGTGCCGGAGATTGCTCACGTGCTCCGCGACTCCGGAGCGCGCGTGCTGATCCACGACGGCATCCCTCCGGAGCGCCTTGACGCGATCCGCTCGCACGTGGACGTGGCGGCGATCATCGACATTGCCGGCGAGGGCCGCAACCTCTTTGACCCGTCAGCATGGCCTGCCCCCGAGCACGCACGCGTTCATGGCAGCGATCCCGCCGCCATCATCTACACGTCTGGCACCACGGGCCGCGCAAAGGGCGCGGTGCTCACGCACACAAACCTCACGGCAGTGTCGATCAACTGCATCATCGACTACGGGGTCACCTCTCACGATGTGGCACTCATGATCTCTCCGCTTTTCCATGTCGCTTCGCTTGGCATGGGAGCCCTGCCCATCGTGCTCAGCGGCGGCACGCTCGTCGTCGAGCGCGGCTTCGAGGCAGGCCGGGCGCTTGCTCAGATCGAGCGCCACAAGGTGACGATGCTGAGCGGGGTGCCGACGACCTTCCAGCTCATGGCAGACCACCCGAACTGGTCAGCCACTGACCTGTCATCGCTCAACAAGCTCACGTGCGGCGGCTCCCCCGCTCCGATGCGCATCATCGAAGCCTACGAAGCACGCGACTTGCGCTTCTCCCAGGGCTACGGCATGACGGAAGCCTGCCCTGGCGTCACCGCGCTTTCGGCCGCGATGACGCGCGAGAAGCAAGGCAGCGTCGGCCTCCCCCACTTCTTCACGCACCTGCGTGTCACCACCGAGGACGGCCGGCCTGCCGAGGTGGGCGAGGTGGGTGAGATCGAGATTCACGGGCCCAATGTCTTCGCGGGCTATCACGACGCTCCCGCAGCCACCGCGCAGGCCTTCACTGCCGATGGCTGGTTCCGCACTGGCGACCTTGGCTACCTCGACGAGGACGGCTACTTGTTCATTGCGGGCCGCGCAAAGGACATGATCATCTCGGGCGGAGAGAACATCTACCCCGCCGAGGTCGAAGAGGTGATCGGCGAGATCCCGGGTGTCACCGGCTCAGCCGTCATCGGCGTCAAGGACGACAAGTGGGGCGAGGTCCCGTGGGCGATCATCACTCTCGCGGAGGGTGCCTCTGTGACGGAGGAGGATGTGAGCTCCCACCTCGATGGACGCCTCGCCCGCTACAAGCTGCCCAAGAAGGTCGTCTTTGTTGACGCGCTGCCCCGCACGGCGTTGGGCAAGGTGCGCAAGGTGGAGCTGCGCGAGCAGTTCGAGAACGCTCAGGTCTAGCGCTCGGGTCTGGCGCTCGGATCTAGCCCAGGCGCCGCGCGAGCTCATTCTCGGATTCGGGGATGAGCTCGTTGCGGCGAGTACGGAAGATCTCGGCCGACTCATCCGCTGGCCATCCAGGTCCGACGAAGGCCGGTGGGAGGCCTGGGTCCGCGCGCAAGAGTGCGAGCCAGTCAGCGACAAGCGCCGTGCGGCACGTGAGCGCAGGCGTCGCCCCGACAGGCTCCGGAGGCTCACGCCACTGATCGGCGAAGGCCTCATGGTGGGCGCGGATCCCCTCGAGATCCCATGCCGCTCCCACGCCGGCGTCCATCTCAAAGCCGTCAATCGCATGCGCATGGAACGCGGTGAGCGCACCGTAGGGCAGCTCGGGCTTCAGGGGGTGAAGTGCGGCGGTGAGGTCGACGAGTCCCGGAGCAAGCCACAGGCCGTCGCGCAGCGGCGCGAAACCCGCCCACGTGAGCGTCGCGCGCAGACGGTGGCGCAACGTACGCTGCCCCTCGGGGACGCTGAAGGTGACAAGGGTCCACCCGTCGCCCTGAGGGACGAAGGGGTTGTCACGGTTCACGCGTCCCGCGGCCTCATGGAGCACGTCAATGCCCTCTTGGGACAAGCCGTAGCCGACGCCGCGGCCCTTTCGCACGCTGGTGAGAATGCCGCGATCGGCCATTCGGTTGAGCGTGGCGCGGGTCGTTGCGGGAGCGATGCCGACGCCGTTCAAGACGTCGAGCAGCAACGGGGCAGGCACAGGCGCGTCGATGCGATCGACCACCACGTCTCCGTAGAACGCAAGCAGCAGCTGGGCTGGCTTGCGTTGGCGCATGTGCTGCATCCGCTGTGGCTGCTACGAAGCCCGGACAGCCTCGCCACGCTTGGCGCGCTGCACCTGCTGGTACACATGCGTACGCAACTCGGTGAAGCGCGGCAACGCGCGCGTCGAGATCTGATCGCGCTCGGGAGCGAGGTCAACAGTGATGTCTTCTTGCACCCAGGTGGGCGAACTCGAGAGCACAACGACCCGCTCACCGAGGTACACGGACTCGTCGATGTCGTGCGTGACAAAGAGGATCGACATGCCACGGTCGCGGTGAAGCGCACGGACGAGGTCTTCGAGGTCCGCACGGGTCTGCGCGTCGACGGCCGCAAACGGCTCATCCATGACGAGCACCTCAGGCTGGTACGCGACCGCACGAGCAATCGCGACGCGCTGCTGCATACCGCCGGAAAGCTGCCACGGGTAGCTGTCGTGTTTGCCGGCCAGACCCACCGCCTCGAGAGCATCCTCAATGATGCGGTTGCGCTCGTCCTTGGGGAGTTTCTGGTGGCGCAGCGGCAGCTCGACGTTGCCCCGCACCGTGAGCCAGGGGTAGAGGCTGCGTCCGTACTCCTGGAACACGACGGCCATGTTGCGCGGCGGCGCCGTGACCTCGGTTCCATCGATGCGGACTGTGCCCGCCGTCGGCTTCAGCAGGCCGGCGATGCACTTGAGGAGCGTCGTCTTGCCGCAGCCGGAGGGACCGACGATGCAGACGAGTTCGCCACGGTTCATCTCAAAGCTGATGTCAGCGATTGCCTCCACCGAACCGGTCGAGGATTCGTACACCTTCTTGAGATTTGTGACGGTGAGCAGGTTCTCAGCCACGTTCGGTCTCCTTCACTCCGTGGTACCAGCGCAGCATCCGGCGCTCGACAATGCCAAAGATCAATGCGAGCAGAACGCCCACAAGGCCAAGCAGCGCAATACCGCTCCACATCTCAGCGACGAGGTAGTTGCGCTGGAAGTACACAATGCGGTTGCCAAGCCCCGCCGAGGTGTTCGACATCTCCGAGATCACCATGAGGATGAGCGCAATCGACATTGCCTGACGGATGCCCGTCATGATGCGCGGCATCGCAGCGGGGAGCACGAGGCTCCACAAGCGCTGGATCGGCGTGATGCGGAAGGACCGCGCCGTCTCCTTCATCACCGAGTCCGTGCCGCGCACTCCGTCAATGGTGTTGAGCAGCACCGGCCAGACTGCGCCGAGCACGATGATGATCACCTTGGTTGAGTCCGTCGCACCGAGGATCACGGTGATGACCGGGATCATGACGGGCGGCGGGATCGCGCGGAAGAACTCGAAGATCGGCTCGACGAGCTCACGCAACACCCGGGAAAGACCGACGAGCGTGCCAACAGCGATGCCGACGGCGATCGACGCGATGATGCCGACGCCGAGGCGGGTGAGGCTCGGGACAACGTCCTCGAAGAACGACTTGCCGACCCACGTGTCGACGAACGCCTCAGCCAGCTCTGCCGGGGTCGGGAAGAACTTGGGGGAGGTCGCCGTGGCCCAGACGGCCCACAGGCCGATCAAGATGAGCGGCAGGCCAAAGGCGTAAAGGGTGCTCTCCCCCATCCGCACCCAGAGACTGCGCTTGCCCCGACGAGTCTTGGGCACCTTGACGGTGTTGACCACGCTCATGACGCCTCCTCGTTCCGGACCGACTCGTGCCAGCGGAGGACGTACCTCTCAATGGAGCGGAACACCATGTTGACGAAGAGACCGAGCAGACCGGTGACGATCACGAGTGCGTAGACCTCGACGTACTTGGCACCCGACTGAGCGAAGACGATGCTGCGACCGATTCCCGGGTTGCCGATGAACATCTCGGCGGTGATCGCGAGGATCAGCGCGACGGTGGCGGCAAGCCGAATACCCGTCATGAGGTACGGCAGTGCGGTGGGAAACACGAGGCTGCGGAAGCGAGAAACACGAGAAAGACCAAAGCTGCGCGCGGTGTCACGCGCCACGGCGTCGACATCGGCAACGCCATAGAGCACCTGGACGAACACCTGCCAGAAGCTTGCGTAGACGATGATGATGAGCGCCGCCTTCATCTGGTACCCATACAGGAGGATCGCGAGCGGGATCAGCGCCACCGACGGGATGGGGCGCAAGAACTCAACCACGGTGTGCGTGGCGCGGCGCAGGATGGGGATGAGACCGATGACGGTGCCGATGGTGACCGCCGCCAAGGTGGCGATGGTCAGACCGATCGCCCATGAGCGCATCGTGGTGCCGATGTCACCCCACAAGTCGCCCGTGAGGATGTCGCGGCCAAGCTGAGCGAGAGTCGACGTCGCGTTGGGGAAATAGCGGTCGTCGACAAGGCCGATCGCAGGCGCTGCCTGCCACATCAGCAGGAAGATCACAACTCCGGTGGCGCCGAGGATGAACGGCCGGGGGCTGCGAACTGTGCGAGAAGAAGTAATTGCCATCGTGTCTGGGGATCGTAGTCCGGAGACGACGACGGCGGGGTGCCACGGGCACCCCGCCGCCATGCGCCTACTGTTGCTTGACGAGCCGGCCGAAGTCGGGCTTCGAGGGAAGGACCCCGAAGTCGACGGCCATGCCCGAGAGGGCATCGAGCTGGTCCACGTCAATAACCCAGTTGAACGTGGGCAACGTGATGCCTGCCGCCGCAGCATCGGGGATCTCAAGGTTCTTGGCGATTGCCGCACGCACCTTGTCCTCGTTGGCATTGGCCCACTCAAGAGCCTCTTCCATCGCGGCCGAGTACTGCGCCACCATCTGGGCGTTGTTGTCCAGGTTGTCCTGAGTGGTGATGTTGGTCAGCACCGTGAGCCCCGGAATGGTCTCCTGGTAGGGGTGCATGACAATGAGGCCGCCGTCGCCGGCAACCATCGACATGAACGGGTCCGGCGCCCATGCTGCGTCAATCGTGTTGGCAGCGAGCTGAGCGGGAACCTCGGGGAACGCGACCTCGACAAACTCGATCGTCGAGGGGTCGCCACCGGCGTCCTTGACGGCCTGCATGATCGTCACGTCGCCTGCGGCGCCGAGGGAGTTGACGGACACGCGCTTGCCAGCGAGGTCGGCAGGACCCTGAATGCCCGAGGACTCAAGGGCGACGACGGCATTGACGTCCTTGCCTGAGGCCTGGGAGTCCGCATAGTCACCGATGATGACGATGCCGAGGTCCTGGAGGTCAGCACGGAACGGACCGAACGGCTGACCGATTGCAAAGTCAATGTCCTCGCTCAGCAGCGCAGGGATCGCCTGTGCGCCACCCTGGGCGGGAACAATCTCGATGTTGATGCCGTGGTCGGCGAAGATGCCCTCTTCGACTGCGGCCCACAGGGCGCCGGTCTCAGCAATGGGCAGTGCCGCCACGCGGACGTCGTACGTCTCTTGCGTGGCCTGCGTTTCGGAGGTCGTGGGTTCTACAGGTGCGCTCGTTGTGGGCGACTCAGTAGATGAATTGGTGCATGCGCTGACCACCAAAGCGATAGCGGCCGCGGATACGGCGGCGGAAACTCTCTTCATCGAACAGCCTCTTTCCCGGTGATAGGTGCTCACCACTACGAGTCGACTGTCGCCGTGAGGACTGCCTGTCCGCGAAGCGAATATGTCTCACATCGTTGTGGTGACACAGCCCCATCGTTGAGCACCGCAAGGGGCATTGTCAAGATATTGCTGACGACCGTCACAATGTTGTTAACTCACAGAGCGAACGCATCTGAACGGGAATGGCGCTGTTGACGGGCCAGAATCCGGGCAGTATGTTCACTTGTAGAACGCTTGTTCGCCTGGCGGTCAACGATGACCTGGGGTCTTCAGTCCGTCCGTCAGCCCCGCCAGGAAGGTGGAATCCACGGTGGAGCACCGCACCTCGAGCACCGGAACCATCCCCGGTGGCGACACCCCCAGCGGCGAGAGCCCTGCGGCCGCTGCTCGCGAGCGCCGAGACGCTTCGGAGAGGTCTGGCGAGTTCGTTCAGTCACTCGAGCGCGGCCTCGCCGTCATTCGCGCATTCGGCGCAGAACGCCCCGCCCTCACGCTGAGCGAAGTCTCTCGGCAGACGGGGCTCTCGCGCGCATCGGCCCGACGCTTCCTCCACACGCTTGTCGAGCTCGGCTACATCGCGTCGGACGGGCGGGAGTTCTCGCTTCGCCCGCAGGTGCTCGAACTCGGACACGCATATCTCTCAGGCTTGTCACTGCCGCAGATCGCGCAGCCCCACCTGAAGAACCTTGCCACAGAGGTCGGCGAATCAGCGTCGGTGGCGGTGCTCGATGGCACCGACATCGTCTACGTCGCCCGTGTCGCGACATACCGGATCATGTCGGCAGCGATCGTGGTGGGCACCCGCTTCCCCGCTTTCGCCACCTCGATGGGGCGCGCGATCCTTGGTGCCGGCTCCGTTGAGCGCCAAGAGCGTTACCTCGCCGAGGCGGAGCTGACGAAGTTCACGCCGCGCACGATCACCGACCCGCGCCGGCTCCGGGCCGCGCTCGAACATGTGCGCAAGGAAGGCTGGGCGCTCGTCGACCAGGAGCTTGAGGACGGCTTGCGATCACTTGCCGTGCCCGTGCGCGATGTGACGGGCCGCGTCGTTGCCGCGGTCAACGTGTCGGCTCCCGTCCGCCGCGGCGATGTCCGCACACTCGTGCGTGAACTGCTCCCACCCGTCATGCGTGCCGCGAACGAGATCACAGCGGATCTGCGCCGAGCGGGAACGGTGGTGCGATGAACACTGCGTTCATTTACGACTATGTCCGCACGCCCTTCGGGCGCTATGGGGGTGCGCTCGCAAGCGTGCGCCCTGACGACCTTGCCGCGCATGTCGTCGGCGAGCAGGTGCGCCGCAGCCCCGAGCTCGACCCCGCGCTTCTCGACGACGTCATCCTCGGCAATGCCAATGGCGCTGGTGAGGACAACCGCAACGTCGCCCGCATGGCGATTCTCTTGGCGGGCCTGCCGCTCACGGTGCCAGGCACCACGATCAACCGCCTGTGCGGATCGAGTCTCGATGCCGCGATTCAGGCGTCACGGGCAATCGAGACCGGCGACGCGGACGTGATCGTTGCCGGCGGCGTCGAGTCGATGAGCCGTGCGCCGTGGGTGGCGCTCAAGCCGGAGCGCGCTTTCCCTGCACAGGACTCCGCGCTTGTCTCGACCACCCTGGGCTGGCGACTCGTCAACCCGCGTATGAAGGACGAGTGGACGGTGAGCTTGGGTGAGGCCACCGAGCGTCTCGCCGAGCGCTATCAGGTCTCTCGTGAGCGTCAGGACGAGTTCGCCGCAAGCAGTCACCGCCGCGCCCAACAGGCATGGGAGGCGGGCCACTACGTAGACCTCGTCACCCCGGTCCCCCGCACCGAGCTCGCAATCGACGAGGCGATCCGCCCGGACACGAATGTCGACAAGCTCGCGACGCTCAACACCGTTTTCCGTCCCAACGGCACCGTCACCGCAGGAAACGCGTCTCCGCTCAACGACGGCGCGAGCGCGATGCTCATCGGTTCGGAGAAGGCGTCAGACCTCACCGGCCGCGCGCCGATCGCACGCATCGCTGCGCGCGCCGCCATCGCCAACGAACCCCAGTACTTCGGCTTCGCACCCGTCGAGGCCGCAAACAGGGCGCTCGAGCGCGCCTCGCTCACATGGGAGGACATCAGCGCTGTCGAATTGAACGAGGCCTTCGCCGCACAAGCCCTTGCCTGCATCGATGCCTGGAAGGTTGATCCCGCAATCGTCAACGCGTGGGGCGGCGCGGTCGCCATTGGACACCCGCTTGGCGCTTCCGGTACGCGAGTGCTCGCGACTGTTGCCGAGCGGTTGCGCGTCAGTGGCGAGCGGTGGGGCGTGGCCGCTATCTGCATCGGCGTCGGCCAAGGCCTCGCTGTAGTCGTGGAGAACGTATCGTGACGACCTTCGTCAACACCACCCTCGAGGCCATCGGCGATATCGCCGATGGCGCCACTGTCATGGTGTCCGGTTTCGGTTCAGCCGGTCAGCCCGTCGCACTCATTGACGCGCTCATCGAGCACGGCGCAACGGACCTCACCATTGTGAGCAACAACGCCGGCAATGGCGATGAGGGCCTCGCTCGGCTTATTCAGCTCGGCCGCGTGCGCCGCATGGTGTGCTCCTTCCCCCGTCAGTCGGACTCGTGGCACTTCGATGAGGCCTACCGTGCAGGCCGTGTTGAGCTCGAGCTCGTTCCCCAAGGCAACCTCGCCGAGCGGATCCGCGCCGCTGGTGCCGGCATCGGCGCGTTCTACACGCCCACGGGCTTCGGCACGCCGCTCGCGGAGGGCAAGGAGACCCGCGAGATCGATGGCCTCGGCCACGTTCTCGAGTACCCGATTCGCGCAGACGTCGCGCTCGTCAAGGCTCACCGCAGCGACGGCGTCGGCAACCTCACCTACCGCAAGACGGCGCGCAACTTCGGCCCCATCATGGCGACCGCCGCCACCCGCACGGTCGTCGAGGTGACTGACATCGTCGACACGGGTCTCATCGACCCTGAGTCCGTTGTCACGCCGTGCATCTACGTCGACACCGTGGTGCAGGTCACTTACCCCCTGGCGGGATCGAGCGACGAGGGAGCGGCCGCATGACAGCCCTCAACAAGGAACAGCTTGCAGCCCGTGTCGCACAGGACATCCCGGCGGGTGCGTTCGTCAACTTGGGCATCGGCTTGCCGACGCTCGTGTCGGACCACTTGGACCCGGACTCGGGCGTCACTCTTCACACCGAGAACGGCCTGCTTGGCATGGGCCCAGCGGCCGTGGGCGACGAGATCGACCCGGACCTTGTCAATGCTGGCAAGATCGCCGTGACCGAGATGCCTGGCGCCTCCTACTTCAACCAGGCCGAATCCTTCGCGATGATGCGCGGCGGCCACATTGATGTGTGCGTGCTCGGTGCATTCGAAGTCTCGGTCGAGGGCGACCTCGCGAACTGGTCGACTGGCACACCCGATGCAATCCCGGCCGTTGGCGGTGCGATGGACCTCGCAGTGGGCGCTCGCCTCACATGGGTGATGATGAACCTCTTCACCAAGAGCGGCGAGCCCAAGCTCGTGGAGACGTGCACCCTTCCTCTCACCGGCGTCGGCTGCGTGTCACGCATCTACAGCGATGTCGCCGTCTTCGACGTGGGCGTGAAGGACGACGCTGGCTCCCCCCTGCCACCGCGCGTCCTCGAGACCTTTGGCATCACCTTTGACGAACTGCAGGATCGCCTGGGGCTGACCCTGCTCGACCACACGGAAAGCGGAGCAGGATCATGAGTGTGGAGTCCACGTCCATCATCATCGTGGGCGGTGGGCCCGCGGGTCTGCTGTTGTCGCAGTTGCTCGACGGCTCAGGCATCGATCATGTGGTGATCGAGTCGCGCAGCTACGACGAGATCGCCACGACCCAGCGCGCCGGCATCCTCGAACAGTGCAGTGTCGACGTGCTCGTGGAGGCGGGCGCTGACCGTGTCATCCGCGAAGGACACCGCCACGAAGGCATCGATATTCGCTTCGACGGGCAGATGCACCGCATCGACTTCGATGCGCTCGTGGGCGACGCGGTCTACCTCTACCCGCAGACCGAGGTCTTCAAGGATCTTGCCGCCGCTCGTATCGCGGCAGGCACTGATATCCGCTGGGAGTGCCTTGTCACCGAGGTGCTCGACGGCGACTCCGCACGTCCAGGCGTGCGCTACACAGACCCCGATGGCGCAGTGCATGAGATTCGCGGCGACCTTGTGGTGGGCGCGGATGGCTCTCGTTCCGTGGTGCGCCACTCCTTCCCGGAGGAGGTGCGCCGTGTGTGGGCTCACGAGTACCCGTACGCGTGGTTCGGGATCATCGTCGAGGCGCCGCGATCGGCAGACCTCCTCGTCTACTCGGCTTCTGAACGCGGCTTTGCGCTCATCAGCCAGCGCACCGACACCCACCAGCGCATGTACTTCCAGTGCGATCCGGATGAAAACGCCGACAACTGGAGCGACGAGGCGATCTGGGAGGAGCTCCAGGCACGGGTCGAGGGCGCGGACGGCTTTGAACTGAAGACCGGCCCCATCACAGAGCGCTCGGTGCTCCGCTTCCGCTCGTCGGTGGTCGACCCGATGCGCCTTGGCCGCGTGGTGCTCGCAGGAGACGCCGCACACACGGTCCCGCCAACGGGAGCGAAAGGCCTCAACCTTGCGATCACCGACGTGGTGGTCCTCCATGAGATTCTCGAGGAGTGGGTGAAGTCGAAGGACGACGCCCTGCTCGACACTTACGGCAAGCGCTCCGCCCACCGCGTGTGGCGGGCACAGAACTACTCGGCGTGGATGAGCCGCATGATGCACAACACCGCCGATGAGCCTGCTTTCGAACGTCAGCGCCGCTTTGCAGAGCTGCGCACCATCACCGATTCCGAAGCCGGACGCCGCTACTTGGCTGAGGGCTACACCGGCTGGGGAGGCATCCGATGAGCACCGAGCCCACCGAGCAGACCGTGGACCCCGCGTCCGCGGCGCGTGAGACTCAGGCAGAGATCAGCAGCGAGATCGCGAGCGCGCACGCGCTGTACAACGAGAAGATTGCGGCAGGTCGCCCTCCACAGCAGGGCCCGAGCCTCAACTTCCCTCCGTACCGCTCATCGCTGCTCCGCCACCCCACGAAGGACCTGCGCCACGCGGACCCGGAAGGCATCGAGCTCGTCTCGCCCGTCTTCGGCGAGCGCGACATCAGCCCGGTCGAGGCGGACCTCACCGTTCAGCACAACGGGGAACCGATCGGCGAACGCATCGTGGTCCGGGGGCGCATCGTCGACGCTGATGGCCGCCCCGTCCGCGATCAGCTTGTTGAGATCTGGCAGGCGAACTCGGCAGGCCGCTACATCCACAAGCGCGACCAGCACCCGGCGCCCATCGACCCGAACTTCACCGGCGTCGGCCGCACCCTCACCGACAAGGACGGCTGGTACGAGTTCACGACGATCAAGCCCGGGCCCTACCCGTGGCGCAACCACCTCAACGCGTGGCGTCCCGCGCACATCCATTTCTCGGTGTTCGGCACGGAGTTCACGCAGCGCCTTGTCACCCAGATGTATTTCCCCGGTGACCCGCTGTTCCCGTTGGACCCGATCTACCAGTCGATCCCAGACGCTGCCGCCCGCGAGCGCTTGATCGCCCGATACGATCACGACATCACCCAGCATGAATGGGCGACGGGCTACCGGTGGGACATTGTGTTGAACGGCTCGCACCGCACGGTGTTCGAGCACGACAGGGAGGACGGCGAACATGCCTGACACCACGCTCACCCCGTACCCCGGTCAGACCGTGGGCCCGTTCTTCCACTTTGGACTTGTCTACCCCGACAGTCACCTCTTGGTGTCGCCTGAGGCTCCCGGCGCCATCACCCTTCACGGCACCGTGACGGACGGCAACGGGGACGGCGTGCCCGACGCTCTTGTCGAGATCTGGCAGCCCGGCCCCGATGGTCAGGCGCCCGCAGATCAGGGCCACATCGCTCGGGATGGTTCGTTCAGCGGCTTCGGTCGCGCGGCAACCGACCCCGACGGCCACTACGAGTTCACCACGCTGCGTCCGGGCTCCGCTGACGGGCAGGCACCGTTCATCGCTGTCGCCGTCTACGCGCGTGGCCTGCTCGACCGCCTCTTCACTCGGATATATGTTCCCGGCGACGGCGTGGACAATGACGCCTTCATTCAGTCTCTCGACGCGCATGAGCGCGCATCGCTCATTGCGGTCGCGGAGGCTGACGGTTCGTTGCGCTTCGACATCGTGCTGCAGGGTGAGAAGCAGACGACATTCCTCAGCTTTGACCCACCCGGAACGGATCGACATGGTTGATGTGGGGTTGCTGACCCCCGGAATCGGTGACAACGATCCCGATGACGTCGCCTTGCTGCGCGCGATGGTGCGTGCAGAGGTGGCGTGGGCGCACGCGCAAGAGCAGGTGGGAACCGCTCCCGCTGGTACTGGCGCCGCCTTCGATGAGGCGGCCACAGCGATCTGTGGGGACGACTCCGCAGCCACCGTTCTTGCCGCGTCGATCGCCGCTGATTCCGCCCAGACGGGCAATCCCGTGCTGGGAGTCGTTGCCGCGCTGCGGGCCTCTCTTCCGGCGGCGCACCACAGCACGCTCCACAAGGATCTGACGAGCCAAGACATCCTCGACACGGCGCTCGTGCTGATCGTCGCCGACGCCGCGGCAGCGACGAGCGACGCGCTCACCGCCGCGGGCACCTCGCTCACGGCACTGGTTCGCGCACATCGCTCCACCGCGACGTTGGGCCGGACTCTCGGCCAGGCCGCGCTTCCCACCACCCTGGGCGCCCGGATGGCGAGCTGGCTGCAGGTCCTTGCTGAGTCGCATACACGCCTTCAGCGTGAAGCGGCCGACGCTCCCCTTGCCTTCGGTGGCGCCGCTGGCACTCTTGCAGGGGCAGCGTCGTCCCACCCCGCTGCCGGTGCGGACCCGTTTGCGGTCGCAACCGCATGGGCGCAGCATCTCGGTCTGCGCGTGACGCCCGGACCGTGGCACGTCACTCGTTTTCCCGTCGAGCGCCTTGCCGGCGCTTTGGCCGAGGTCTGTGCCGCCGGCGGCAAGATCGCGGCAGATGTTCTCGCGGCCGCGCGACCCGAGGTGGGCGAGCTCCGGGAGCATGCTGCGCCGGGCAAGGGGGCGTCCTCCGCGATGCCGTTCAAAGCAAACCCCGTGCTCTCGATCACGATGCGCCGCTGCGCCCTGGCCGCGCCGCACGCCCTGGCACAGGTGGCAACAGGCGCAGGCCTTGCGGTGGACGAACGCCCCGACGGCGCATGGCACGTCGAGTGGGCCGCACTGCGCTCCCTCGCTCGCGACGCCCTCATCTGTGCCCGCAGCGCCGCGTCGCTCTTCGCTGGTCTCACCGTCGATGCCGAGGCGACTGCCCGCAATCTCGCTGCTCATCTGCCTGGCGACTACGGCGTCGGCCATGCCGAGAAGATCGTCGACCGCGTACTCGACGCCTATGGATACGGTGCCTGAAACATGACCACTTCCTCGTCCGTCACCGGCGTGAACTTCGCGGTGCGGGATGCGTCGCGGCCCCTCATCGTGCTGGGCCCGTCGCTTGGCACCTCCGTGACGGCGCTGTGGGAGGACGTGGTGCCGCTGCTGGCCCCCGTCGCGGATGTGGTGGGGTGGGACCTGCCCGGCCACGGCACCTCCCCTGCGCTCGACGGACCGCTTGAGGGGCTCACAATCGAGCGCCTCGCCGCCGATGTCGCCGAGCTCGCCGCCCGCACTCAAGAAGCACGTGGAGCGAGCGGTCATCCGTACTGGTGTGCAGGGGTGTCGGTTGGCGGCGCCGTCAGCCTCCACATCGCGCTCAATGAGCCCGACGCAGTGGCAGGCGCCGTGCTCTTGTGCAGCGGCGCAAAGATCAGCACGCCGGAGGCCTGGCACGAACGCGCAGACCTCGTTGAGAAGGCTGGCACGCCCACGCAGGTCTCCGGTTCCGCTTCGCGATGGTTCGCCAAGGGTTTCCTCGAGGCCGAGCCTGGCGTCGGGACTCGACTGCTTGCGTCGCTGCAGACTGCTGACCGCTTTGGCTACGCGGCCGTGTGCCGTGCGCTTGCCGACTACGACGTGCGTGATCGTTTGGGTGAGGTGCGCGCGCCTGTGCTCGCCATTGCGGGCGCGGAGGACAGCGCCACCTCGATCGACGTGCTGGCTGCCCTTGCCGCCGGAGTGCCGCATGGTCGCCTCCACGTACTCCCCGGGGTCGCGCACCTTGCACCGGCCGAGGCGCCCGTCGACGTGGCCGAGCTCGTCATCGAACATGTGCTGGCCAACTCCCCTGGCGCGGGGCCACGCCAGCACCGCATCGCAGGCGCGATCCCCACGCGCCGGGCGGTGCTCGGCGATGAGCACGTGAGCCGTGCCCAGACGCGCACATCTGAGTTCACCGCAGACTTCCAAGACCTCATCACCCGCTATGCGTGGGGAGAGATCTGGGGCAGGCCCGGTCTCGACCGTCGCTCACGATCGATTGCGGTGCTGACGGCACTCATCGCGGGCGGGCATTGGGAGGAGTTCCCCATGCACGTGCGCGCGGCCGTCCGCAATGGCCTCACCCGCGCTGAGATCCGCGAAGTGCTCCTCCAAAGCGCGATTTACTGCTCCGTCCCCAGCGCCAACCGCGCGTTCGCGATTGCCGATGAGGTGCTGAAGGAGTTCGACGCGCAGGACTGAACGCCTGTGCCCACGTGAGCAAAGCGTCGGCCGCAGGAACTAGAGCGTGGTGCGCAGGCGACGCAGTCGGTTGACAGCGTGATGCTGACCGAGGATCTCCATCGACTCGAACAACGGCGGCGACACAAGCCGTCCCGTGATGCCAACGCGCAACGGCCCAAAGGCGAAGCGCGGCTTGATGCCCATCTGGTCCACGAGCACAGCGGTGAGCGCCTCTTGCTGTGATGCGGCGCTGAAGTCCTCAAGGCCCTCAAGCACGCTGATCGCCGCGTCGAGGATCTCGGCGGCGTTGTCGGGGAGCTTCGCGCGCGCCGCATCCTCGATCACCACGGCCTCATCGCTTTGGAAGAGGAAGCCGAGCATGCCGGGCGCCTCCCCCAAGAGCTGCATGCGCGTCTGGACGAGCGGGGCCGCGAGCGCGAGCGTCGCCTCCTCATGCGGGAGCAGGTTCTGAACATCGGCCGATGAGAGCAGGCCTGCGTCGTGAAGGTACGGCACCAGCCGCGCTGCGAACTCGCTGAGAGGCAGCATACGCATGTGCTCGGCGTTGATCGCCTCGGCCTTCTTCAGGTCGAAGCGCGCCGGGTTCGGGTTGACGTTCGCGATGTCGAACGCGGCGATCAGCTCGTCGACGGTGAAGACGTCTCGGTCCGGGGCGATGCTCCACCCGAGGAGCGCGAGGTAGTTGAGCAGGCCCTCGGGGAGGAAGCCGCGCTCACGGTGATGGAAGAGGTTGGACTCGGGGTCACGCTTCGAGAGCTTCTTCGTGCCCTCACCGAGCACCATCGGCATGTGCGCGTACACCGGCATCTGATCGGCGATGCCGAGCTCGACCATTGCCCGCCACAGGACGATTTGACGTGGCGTCGAGCTGAGGAGGTCCTCACCGCGCAGCACGTGCGTGATCTTCTGAAGCGCATCGTCAACGGGGTTGACAAGGGTGTAGAGCGGGACGCCGTTCGCACGGACGATCACGTAGTCCGGAACGGTGCCTGCGGGGAAGCGCACCTCGCCGCGGATGAGGTCGTGGACCACGATGTCCTCGTCCGGCATGCGTATGCGGATGACGGGCTCGCGGCCCTCGGCCCGGTATGCGGCCTTCTGCTCGTCGGTGAGGTCACGGTCAAAGCCGTCGTAGCCGAGCTTGGGGTCGCGACCTGCCGCACGGTGGCGGACCTCGACCTCTTCGGGCGTGGAGAAGGACTCGTAGGCGTAGCCGCCCTCGACGAGCGCGCGCACCACCTCGGCGTGAAGGTCGTGACGCTGAGACTGGCGGTACGGTCCGTACGGACCGCCGATGTCCGGGCCTTCGTCGTAGTCGATGCCGAGCCAGTGGAGCGCATCGAGGAGCATCTCGTACGACTCTTCGGAGTCGCGTTCTGCGTCGGTGTCTTCGATACGGAACACCAGCTCGCCGCCGGTGTGACGCGCGTACGCCCAGTTGAACAGCGCGGTGCGCACCATGCCCACATGAGGCAAGCCGGTGGGCGAGGGACAGAAACGAACGCGGACTTTGCTCATCACTCTTTCCTTGACGCCTTAGCGGCGCACCACGGGGTTACGGAGGACGCCAAGGTCCTCAATCTCGATCTCCACCACGTCGCCATGGTTGATGGTGGTGACGCCAGCCGGTGTGCCCATCAACACGACATCGCCTGGCAACAAGGTGGTCACCTCCGACACCATCGACACCGCAGTCGCCACGTCGAGGATCATGTCGCCGGTGTGCCCAGTCTGCGCCTGCGTGCCGTTGATGCGCGAGGTGATGGTGACGTCGTCATGCGCCAGCTCGGTCTCGATCCATGGGCCGAGCGGCAGCGAGGAGTCGAAGGCCTTGGCCCGGAACCACTGGTCCTCTTTGCGCTGAATGTCGCGCGCTGTCACGTCGTTTGCGCAGGTGAAGCCGTAGATGTAGTCCTCGGCGCTCTCCGGGCTCACGTCCTTGCACAGGCGCCCGATGATGACGGCGAGTTCCGCCTCTAGCTGGACGTCCTCAGAGTATGCCGGTGCGACGATCGGATCGTCGGGGCCGATGACGGTCGTGTTCGGCTTGATGAAGAACAGCGGCAGGCTCGATGCCGTGGGGCGCGGTGCAAGCTCGTGTGCGTGCGCCTCGAAGTTCTTGCCCAGGCACACGATCTTGGAGCGAGGAATGATGGGCGCGAGGAGGCGCACGTCGTCGCTGAGAGCGATCCGCTCCCCCGTCGGCTGGCCCGCGATGTACATCGGGTCCCCCGACAGGACCACGAGTTCCTCTTCGCCGGGAGCGCCGTCGACGAGCGCGTAACGGGGTTCGTCTCCCGTGGTGAAGCGAGCGATACGCATGGTCTCTAGCGTAGCCGCCGGACAATTGCATGCTGACGCGCGTACCATGGGGCAATGCCCACCCCGATACACCGTCAGCTGCGAGCTGACGCCGACGCAGGCCTCGCCCGCGTCCTCGCCATCACCGATGAGCACCCTGGTGTGTCACTAGGCGAGGCATACCTCGACCGCACCACCACTGACGTCCTTGCCCACCTTCACGGATGGCATGGCCTGCTTGCCGGCTGGCTTGAGACCCACGCCGCAGGCGGCACCGTCGCCTACCCCGCTGAGGGCTACACGTGGGACACCATTGACGAGCTCAATGACGTCATCTTCCGCACCCACCAGGGCCGTCCCTACTTGACGATTCGGACCGCTCTCGAAGAGTCCCATCAGCGGATCATGGCGCTCCTCGTCGAGATCTCCGGCGACGACCTGGAATCGCCTGCCGCTTTCGCGTGGACCGGCGGAGTGCCGCTCGCGGAGATTGCTCACGAGTGCCTCGGCGGCCACTACGAGTGGGCGTTCGGCATCTTGTCGACGACACACCTGCCGGCAGTGGCCTGACCCAGCGATGGCCAGTCGCCTTCGCGCGGCGCTCGCCGGCAGGATCCCCGGGCTCGACCTCGCCCGTGCCATCGCGATCATCGGGATGGTCGCAGCGCATGTAGGCGACCGCGGCACCCGCGGGCCGGACACCGAAGGCTGGCATTGGCTGTGGGTGACCGAGGGCCGTTCGGCCGCGCTGTTCGCGGTGCTTGCGGGAGTCACGATCTCCCTCATGGTGCGCCGTTCCCAGGTTCCGCATGGGCACACGGTGATCCGGATCGCGGTGCGCGGGAGCGTGCTCATCGCCCTCGGGTACGCGTTGGATCTCCTTGGCACTCCCGTCGACATCGTCCTGACGAACCTCGGCCTCATCTTCTTCATGGTGTTGCCGTTCTTGCGCTGGCCCCGCACGGCGCTTGTGCTGCTCGCCGGGCTCGCGATCGGCGCCGGCTCCACCGTCGCCCGCGCTGCCGAGGACTCACTTGACAACTGGCCTGTGTTCGAACGTCTCGTCAGCACCCACTATCCGGCTGTCGCGTGGGTGGGATACGTCCTCATCGGCATGGCCGTGGGGCGGGCGCCGCTTGCTCGTGGGGTGACCGCTGGCTGGCTCCTTCTCAGCGGAGCCCTCCTCACCGTCGTCGGCTACGGCGAGGGGTTGATCCTCGGCTCGCCCACACCATGGTCGCTCGAGGATGGTCAGACGTGGGCGTCCGTCACTCCCCATTCGAACACCATCTGGGAGATGACGGGCAACACCGGCATCGCGATCGTCGTCATCGGAGTGTGCCTCGCCCTTGCCACGACGTCACGCTTCATCGCTCCCCTGCTTGCCTTCGGCTCGATGTCGCTCACGATGTACACCCTTCATGTGCTCGTCATCTGGTGGGTCGGGGACGCGATGGTGTACCGGCCATCCAACGTCGCCTTCGTAGTCCTCACCCTCGGATTGATCGCCGTTGCGACCGCGTGGCGTTCCTGGCTGGGGCCCGGCCCGCTCGAGCGCGCGCTCACTCGTGGATCTTCTTGGTGTGCCGACGCGCTCACCCACCCCCGTCCGTGACATTCTTTCCACCATGACGGACACCTCTGGGCTGTTCCCGGGCAAGCACTTCATCTCCACCGTGCTCGATGCGCTGGAGACGAAGACCGCGATGAGCGGCGGGCTCGCACGCGTCTACCTGATGCGCGCGGCGATGGCTGGCGGGCTCATCGGCATCATGTACCTCACGAACTACGCGATCATCGCGGCCTTTGCCGATGCCGGTGGCGACACCTTCTTGTCGATCGGCCGCATGGTGGGCGCGCTCGTCTTTGGTTTCGCGCTCGTCTTCATCTATTACTCGAAGTCCGAACTGCTCACCTCGAACATGATGATCGTGTCGATCGGCGCGTACTACCGCCGCACCACATGCATGAAAGCGGCCCGCGTTCTGCTGTTGTGCTACATCGGCAACATCCTGGGCGGCTTTGTTGTCGCGCTCATGGTGGTGGGGTCGACGCTTGGCGACGGCGGCGTCGGCGAACAGATGCAAGCGGGAGTGGACCACAAACTTGCCTATCTCGGTGAGGGCTTTGGCGGGTGGAGCGACCTGTTCTTGCGCGCGGTGTTGTGCAACTTCATGATCAACCTCGCGATGCTGCTCGTCTACAACGGGCTCATCAAAGACGACTTCACCAAGTCGCTCGCCATGATCATGTCGGTGTTCATCTTCGCCTTTGTCGGCTTTGAGCACTCCGTGGCCAACACGGTGTTGTTCACCATGGTGGGAATGCAACACGGCATTGATGCGGGGTTGGCGCTGGGCAACGTCACGATTGTGCTCGTTGGAAACTTCGTCGGCGGCGGCCTTCTCATTGGCCTTTACTACGCGTACGCGAATGACGACCGGCGTTACTTGCGCAAGCAGATTGTGAAGGCCACTGACGAGGCCGGCGCGTAACCCATCCTTGCGACAATAGGGGGATGAACACCGCCACCGTCACCGTGCTGACACGCGATGAGTGGCGCCCTCTCGAAGACGCGCACCAGCGTCGGGCGGACGCCGCAACGGCCGGTCATCGCGAGCGGGCGGGCCGCGGCATCACACATGCGATCGAGGACTTCCTCTACGACTACTACTCCGTGCGGCCGTCGCGGCTGCGGCGCTGGCACCCCGGCGTCGGCGTCGTCATAGAAGAAGCCCCCGAGCACGCTCAGTGGCGCTTCTACCGGGCCTCGGGGGGCGGCGTCGAATCCGACGCTGCGGCGTGGCTCCGCGAGCGCGGCGAGACCACGGATCGAATCGAGAGGCTGCTGGAGGCGACCGCGTCGCGGCCGATGTTCCGTGGCTGCTTTGGCCTCCATGAATGGGCGATGGTGTACCGCGCAGATGACGACCGGCGTCATCCGCTGCCGTTGCGCCTCGGTCAGGGCGGGACCGATGCCGTTGTCGAGGCGCATGACCTCGCATGCACCCACATCGATGCGTACCGCTTCTTCACGCCTGAAGCGCTGCCTCGCAACGCGCTGCAGCTGACACGCGCCGATCAGCTCACGCATGAGCAGCCCGGCTGCCTGCACGCGAACATGGACGTGTACAAGTGGGCGGTGAAGCTGACACCGCTGGTGCCGAGCGACCTCGTCATGGACGCGTTCGAGTTGGCGATGGAGATTCGCTACGTCGACATGCAGGCATCGCCATATGACGTGAGCAGCTTCGGGCTTGCGGCGATTGCGATCGAGACGGCCGAGGGCAAGCGCGAGTATGCGCAGCGTCAGGCAGATTTCGCGGCGAGGGCCCAGGTGATCCGGGAGCGACTGCTCACGGTGATCGCCGCTGCTCGCGATGCCGCTGCTCGCGACGCCGCCGAGTAGCCGGCCCCAGCGTCGGCCCCAGCGTCGGCCGCTGCCGAGCCGACGCTGCTAGAGGGCGGCTCGCGTGGCGTCGACGCCCTTGTTCGCGAGCTGATCTGCGCGCTCATTGCCGGGATCGCCCGCGTGACCCTTCACCCATACCCACGTGATGTGATGGCGCGCCACCTCGGTGTCGAGCGCCTGCCAGAGGTCTTGGTTCTTCACCGGCTTCTTGTCAGCGGTGCGCCAGCCGTTGCGTTTCCACCCGGCCATCCACGTCTTGACGCCCTGCATCACGTACGTGGAGTCCACGTGCAAGGTGACGTCGCAGGGCTCTTTGAGCGCGCGCAGACCCTCGATCACGGCGGTCAGCTCCATCTTGTTGTTCGTGGTGTGCGCCTCGCCGCCGAAGAGTTCGCGTTCGTGCGCGCCAGAGCGCATCCACGCGCCCCAGCCGCCGACGCCGGGATTGCCCTTGCATGCGCCGTCGGTCCACATCTCCACGCGGGGTCTCGTCTGACTCACGATCACACCCTAATTGCGGGTGCTAGCGGTTCTCCACCGTCGCGGGAGCACCACAACTCGAGACTCAACCTTCGGCTCACGCAGACGGTTGCCACGTCCGGGCCGATTTGTGGTGCTCGCGCGACAGGTGGGGCCGGACGGGGCCCGGCCGGGTGGGGCAGGTGCGGGAGACGGGACACCGCGGCGGGCACGGCACAATGGCCCCATGGCCAAGAAGTCCGCCAAGCACGATCACGCGTCGACCCCAGCGGTTGTCGCCCTGGCAGCCGCCGGGATTGAGCACACGCTGCACCCGTATGAGCACGACCCCAGCTCCGACCTCGGCTACGGCCTCGAGGCCGCGGCGGCGATCGGCGCAGAGCCGGACCAGGTGTTCAAGACCCTCTGTGCGTACGTGGACGGCCAGCTGAGTGTGGGCATTGTGCCGGTCAGCTGCAAGCTCGACCTCAAGGCGCTCGCCGCAGCGTTCGGCGGCAAGAAGGCGGAGATGGCGCCGCCAGCCGACGCTGAGCGCTCCTCGGGCTACGTCGTAGGCGGCATCTCCCCCATCGGCCAGCGCAAAAAGCTCCCCACTGCGCTCGACGAGACCGCCGAGCTCTTCGACACGATCTACGTCTCAGGCGGCCGCCGCGGACTCGACATCGGCCTCGCGCCCGCCGACCTCGTCGCCGTGACCGACGCCGTTGTCGCACCGATCGCGAAGGAGTCCTAATGTCACGTGAGCTCTCCAGCGCCGCTCCCGGTTGGGATCACGCCGCCGCGCTCACCGAGGTGAAGGCGCGCATCATCGCCGCCGAAGGCGCCTCGGGTCGCGTGGGTGCGCAGGTTCGCCTGCTCGTCGCCACCAAGTCGTGGGACGCCGACGCTGCATCGGCTGCCGTACAAGCGGGCGCCACTCTTGTGGGCGAGTCTCGTCTGCAGGAGCTCGACCTCAAGGCCGAGGCCCTCCGTGCCGCTGGCGCACGCATTCACGTGATCGGTCAGGTGCAGCGCAACAAGGCGCAGATCGCTGTCCGCCATGCTGACTGTGTTCAGACCGTCGACTCGCTGCCGTTGGCTGAGCGCCTCAGCCGGCTTTGCGTCGAGGCAGGTCGCGAACTCGACGTGATGATCCAGGTCAACGTGTCAGGCGAGGAGTCGAAGGCTGGTGTGAGTCCCGACGAGGCGCTTTCCTTTGCGACGCAGGTTCAGAGCCTTCCGGCTCTCACGGTGACGGGCTTCATGACGATCGGGCTCAACTCCCCCGATGAGCAGGCCGTGCGTGCGGGCTACGCGAGGCTGCGCGATATCCGCGATCAGGCCCTCATCCTCTCCGAACGCGGTGAACTGCCGCTGCGCGAGGCATGGGAACTGTCGATGGGCATGTCGGGCGACCTCGAGTGGGCGATCGCGGAGGGCGCGACGATGGTACGCGTCGGCACGTCAGTCATGGGCACGCGGGTGTAAGGCCGCCGGTTCCGCACGCAGGGCAAGCGCCGCCACCCAACCAGCGCCGCCACCCGCCAAGACCCCTCCGGAACTCCGGTGTCAAGGTGACTTGACAAGCAGCGCCATGTCAAGCATCCTTGTCATGTAAAGGTTACTTGTCACACAACGGAGGTTGCCATGACCGATAAGCAGCTTCAGCTCACCGCCATCGTCTCCTCGCTCGGCCTCACGTCCGGCGTGCTCATCCCCCGCGCCGCAGAGGGCGGCTTCGCATCTGCCTCGCTGTGGTGGGGAGTCGCGACCGGCATTCTGCTTGCGCTCGGCGCTGTCGCCTTCGGGAAGTGGCGCAAGCGCGAGCACACAAAGGCCGACGCCTGATGCGCAACCACGTTCGCACGCTTCGCGAGGAGCGCGGGCTGTCGCAGTCAGCGCTCGGCGACGCACTCGGCGTCTCCCGCCAAACCATCAACTCCATCGAGACGGGCAAGTACGACCCGTCTTTGCCCCTTGCATTCACCATCGCGCGCTACTTTGGCCGCACGATCGAGGAGATCTTCGATGACCAAGACAACTGACAAGTCCAAGGCACCGTCCGCGATCGGTATCGCCACCGGAGCGCTCAGCGGCGCCGTCACATGCGCCATCCTCGCGATCATCGCCTACTCCGCCGGCAACGACAGCTTTGGCAAAGGCATCGTCCAGGGCGGCACGATCGGCATTGCCGTCATGGTGACGCTCCTCATCATCGCCCGCACCCGTTACGCGACCGCAGAGGCACGCGTCGTGTCAGGCCGCGCCGACGAGCGCGAGAACCAAGTCGCACTCCGGTCCGCATCCATCGGATTCGTCGTGATGTATGCCGCGGCGATCGTGTGCACGTTCTTGTACACGTTCGGCATCGAGGCGGAGGCCGCGTTCGCCATCATCATGTTCAGCGGCCTCATCGCGGCTCTCGCGTCATTCGCCATCCTGGTCCGACGCGGCTAAGCGGCCGACGCTGGAGCGGCCGACGCCGGAGGGGGGACATCGCCAACGGCGAGTAAGGGCAGGCATACCTTCCTGGCAGATGCCACGTTCCAGGCTTAGCCTTGCGGCATGAGCAGTTCGACGCATCGCCCTGACATCTTCACGGGCCCCGACGAGGAGGGCATGAACAGCCGCCTCAACTGGCTGCGTGCGGGCGTGCTCGGCGCTAACGATGGCATCGTGTCGATCGCCGCCATGCTCGTCGGCGTCGCCGCAGCAACCACGGATCGTTCGATCATCGTCATGGCCGCTATTGCCGGTGTGGTCGCAGGTGCGCTGTCGATGGGCGTGGGCGAGTATGTCTCGGTGTCAGCTCAGCGCGATGCTGAAGATGCTGCACTTGCCCGCGAGCGCATTTGGCAGAAGGCGCGCCCCGCGTGGGAACTCGAGCAGCTTGTGCGCCTCCACATGCAGACGGGCATGAGCGAAGAGACGGCCCGCCAGGCTGCCAAGGAGCAGATGGAGAAGGATGCGGTCGATATTCACGCCCGCATGCACCTGGGTATCGACCCTGACGACCTCACAAGCCCGTGGGCGGCCGGGATCGCGTCGATCATCGCCTTCACTGTGGGCGGCATCGCGCCCCTGCTCACCACCACGCTGCCGCCCGCGAGCGCACGAATTCCGCTCACCTTCGGGCTGGTCGTCATCATGCTCGCGATCACGGGCTACGTGTCCGCCTACGTCGCGAAGTCTCCCGTGCGTCGTGCCGTTGTGCGCAACGTCGTCGGCGGCAGCCTCGCCATGGCGATCACCTATGGCATCGGCCTTGTGGTGGGCGTCGCCATCTAGCGCCTCAGGGCACCAGGTTGAGCCATTCCGGAGTGGAGAACTTCTCGGCAACGAGCGTCTGGGCCCGCTCGACCTCATGGTCCTTCACGGCCCCCGGCGTGGTCGCATAGCGCGACGCAAAATGCGCAAGGAACGACGCGATGACAGCCTCACGCGTCATGCCGGACTGGGAGCGCAACGGGTCAACACGCTTGTTCGCGCTCTTGGTCCCCTTGTCGGAGAGCTTCTCGCGGCCAATGCGGAGCACCTCAAGCATCGCGTCGGCGTCAATGTCGTACGCCATCGTCACGTGGTGAAGGACCGCGCCGTTCGCGTAGCGCTTCTGAGCGGCACCGGCGATCTTGCCTGCCGGTGAGGCGATGTCGTTGAGCGGCACATACGTCGCATTGATGCCAAGCTCACGGAGCGCGCCGAGCACCCAATCGTCAAGGAAGGCGTAGGACTGCTCAAAGGTGAGCCCCTCGACGAGCGAGGCAGGCACGTACAGCGAGTAGGTGATCGTGTTGCCAGGCTGGATGAACATCGCGCCGCCGCCGGACACCCGCCTCGTCACGGTGATGTCGTGCTTGTCGACACCGTCAGGGTCGATCTCGTTGCGCACCGACTGGAACGAGCCGATCACCACCGTGTTGCGCTCCCACTCCCAGATTCGCAGAGCGGGACCACGCGCTCCCTCGCCCACCTCCAGGGCAAGCACCTCGTCGAGCGCCATCTGCATGTGGGGGTGGCGTGGGACATCGTGGATCAACTCGAAGGAGTGGTCGTGCCAGCTCGTCGCGTGGCCGAGTGCGCGGCGCACGGCGATGGCAACCGCCTCGGGGCTGAAACCGATGAACTCGGCCTCCCCTGCGGCGCTTGCCACCACGTCGGCGAGGCGGTCTACCGGAGTGGACGCAGGCAGCCCTGTGAGGGCGCCGTTGATCGCGAGGAGGGCTTCGGCAGGCTCGAGGAAGAAGTCACCGGAGAGCACGACGCTGGAAAGAGCCCGCGCGTCACCGTCCCCGGCCGTCTCAACGTCCGCAACGACGAGCTTGCCCCCAGGAACCTTGTATTCACCGTGCATACCGTCCATTCTCAGCCGGTGAGCACGCGGTCACGACCGATTCCGCCTACGGCTGAGGTGAGACACCTGCCTTGAGAAGGCCGTAGAGCAGCGCCTCGGTCAGCGATTCCCACGACGCCTCGATGACGTTGGGGCCCACTCCCACCGTGCACCACGTGCGGCCGGTGTCAGTGTCGAGCGTCGTGATGAGCACACGGGTCACCGCGTCGGTGCCGTGGCTCGCGTCCATGATGCGGACCTTGAAGTCGACGAGTTCGAAGCGGGCGATCTCCGGGTAGATGGCGAGCAGCGCCTGGCGCAGCGCGTGGTCGAGCGCGTTGACCGGGCCGTTTCCTTCGCCCACGGTGAGGAAGCGCTTCTCCCCCGCCCGGATCTTGACGATCGCCTCGGCGTCGGCGTCCTGTGGGTTGCCGGGGGCCGACGCCACGGCCACGTTCCAGCGCTCAACCTCCCAATACGAGGGGGCATCACCCATCTCGGAGCGAAGGAGGAGCTCGAAGGACGCGTCGGCCGCGTCATAGGTGTAGCCCGCCGCCTCCGCGTTCTTCACCCGGTCGGTCACCTTGGTGAGCACCTCGGACTGACCACTGAGGTCGAAGCCGAGCTCCTTGCCCTTGAGCTCAATGGACGCCCGGCCTGCCATCTCGGACACGAGCATGCGCATGTCGTTGCCCACGCAGGCGGGGTCGGTGTGCTGGTAGAGGTCGGGGTCCACCTTGATGGCGGAGGCGTGCAGGCCTGCCTTGTGTGCAAAGGCTGAGGCACCCACGTACGGCTGACGTGTGAATGGCGCGATGTTCGTGATCTCGGAGATCGCGTGGGCGATGCGCGTCGACTCTCGCAGGCCATCCGACTTGAGGGCAACTGCGCCGCGCTTCAGCTCGAGGTTTGCGGCCACCGCCACGAGGTCAGCGTTGCCGGTGCGTTCGCCGTATCCGTTGACGCATCCCTGAACGTGGGTCGCACCCGCCGCAACAGCGGCCATCGAGTTCGCGACTGCACAGCCCGAGTCATTGTGGGCGTGCATGCCAAGCTGCGCAGACGTGCGCGCCCGCACCTCGGTCACGACCGCGGCCACGTCATCGGGCAGCATGCCGCCGTTGGTGTCGCACAGCACCAACGTGGACGCACCGGCGGCCTCACCAGCGAGGAGCGCCGTGATCGCGTATTCGGGGTCGTATCGGTAACCGTCAAAGAAATGTTCGGCGTCGAGGAGCACGCGGCGGCCTTCGCCCACAAGGAATGCGACCGTCTCCTCGATCATGCGGAGGTTCTCGTCACCGCTCACACGCAATGCGCGCTCGGCGTGACGGATGTCGGACTTCGCCACCAAGGTGATGAGCGGCGCCTCGGAGTCGAGCAGCGCACGCACCTGGGGGTCGTTCGCGGCGCTCGTGCCCGCGCGGCGCGTCATGCCGAAGGCGGCGAACTGCGCGTTGGTGAACTCGAGCTCCTTGTGAACCAAGGAGAAGAAGTCGGTGTCTTTTGGAACGGCACCGGGCCAGCCGCCTTCGATGACGCCCACGCCAAGCTCATCGAGGAGGGCCGCAATGGCCAACTTGTCCGCGACCGACAGGTTCATGCCCTCTTGCTGGGCGCCGTCGCGCAGCGTCGTGTCGTAGATCTCAACGGTGAGATCCGCCATGGTGTCCTCCCAGGTCAAACAGGCATTCCGCTCGCACGTCACCCCAACAAAAAAGCCCCCCTGTGGCGTCGGGAGGCTGCGCGTCGGGGGTGAGCCGACGCGCTACAGAATGATGATCGCGGTATGCATCGCGGTTATTCTCGCACAGATCGGGTGATTTGCGCCGCCCCTTTCACGGAGCGGGCGAAGACGAGCCGTTGAGGACGCGCCGGAGGATGCGCCACTCGGGCAGATAGGTGTCCATCACCTCGTAGAACCGCGCATTGTGGCCGCGCTCGATGAGGTGGGCGAGTTCGTGCACCACCACGTATTCAAGAAGTTCCGGGTCACGCCTGCCCAGTTCGAGGTTGAACGTGATCCGCTTGGTCTGCGTGTTGCATGACCCCCACCGGGTGGTCATGCGCCGGAAGGCGAGCGTGGGCATCGGCAGTCCCATGCGATCCGCCCAGTACTCAACGAGTGGCGGCACCGTCTCCTTGAGGTGGGCACGCATTGCCTCCGCCTCCGGCCCAGCCTCGAGCGGACGCGGCTGATTCGCGAGCCTGTCTCTGTGCTTCTGAATCCACGCGGCCTTGTCTTTGACGAATGCCGCGATGGCGGCATCCGGCACGTGACGCGGAGCGCTCACCACCACGTCTCCATCAGGTGCTTTGACGGTCAAGCGCAAGTTCTTGATGCGCTTTCGCGTGAGCGTGTATTCGGGCACCTGGTCCATGGTGCGACCAGATTACGCCGGGCGGCGCGTCTGGCCTAGGTATCCACAGCCCTTATGCGCGGACGGTGTCGATCAGCCAGTCGAGAATGTCTTCGCCATCGCCCAACGCCGAGATATGCCCTGCTCCCTCGCGTTCCCACAGGCGCGCACTCTCCACATGGCGCGCCAGCCATCTCGACTGAGAGATCGGGACCACGCGGTCCTCGGTACCGTGGACAAGCAGCACCGGCACCTCCACGCGGCGCACGTCCACTCCCCAGTCCGTCACGTATGCACGGTTGTCGTCAACGGAACCCGCGAGCCCGTTCGCGACTCCCTGTGCAGCCACCTTGTTGAGCCACGACCATGTCCCTTCGAGGGCCGCCCAATCGGCTTGCGTGAAAAGCTCGGGGTCAAACTCGGTGGCCGCGAGCAACGCTTCGACCTGACCGGCCCCCGCTTGCGCGGCTCGCAGCTCGGCTGCGCTGCCCGGATGCATGCCCGCGTAGTAATCAAGCCCGTCCGCGTTGAGCGGCGCGAGACCGGATACCGAGACCACCGCTGCCACACGCTCGGGTGCGAGCACCGCGGCCGCCATCGCGTGCGGCCCGCCCCCAGAATGGCCGGCGGCGGCGAAGGTGTGGACCCCAGCGTCGTCCGCAACCGCGAGCGCAACCCGGGCAGCGTCGGCGATGCTGCGGCCCTGTTCCCGCTCGCTTTCGCCGTAACCCGCGCGATCGAAGCCAAGCCAGCGGATCCCCCGTGCAGCCGACGCTTCAAACAGCGGCTGGGGCGGCTCACCCGTGTTGGGGGTGCCGTGGTGCCACATGACGGTGAGTGCGGCGTCGGCCGGGCCAGCGCTGTACCACCGCACGCGACGCCCCCCGAATGTGAGGTGATGTTCCTCGACCTCCCATGCGCTCATGTGGGCACTCGCTCTCCCCCGGGCCAGTTGGTGAGGTCGCCCGCGAGGGGGGTGCCAATGAGCATGAGTGCGGTGGTGACGATCGCGAGCACGGGGTATCCCGAAAGGAACGCGAGAAAGACGAGCGCCGCTCCCAATGGCTTCATGGGCACAGCATCACACGCGGAGGCGGCCGTTGTCAGGCGATATGGCGCATCCAGCCGTGAGCGTCTTCCGCGCGGCCGTATTGGATATCCGTGAGGCGCTGCAACGTGGCGAGGGTGACGGGGCCGGGCGTTCCCGTGCCCACGCGCTCGTCGATCCCCTCCCCCTTGACGCGCCCCACCGAGGTGACGTTTGCCGCGGTGCCACACGCGAACACTTCCGCCACGAGGCCGGCGCGAATGTCGTCGAGCAACTCGGCCAACTCGATGCGCTCCTCAGTCACCTCGCGACCCTCGTCCCGCAGGAGCTGAATGATCGAGTCGCGGATCACGCCGGGGAGGATGGTGCCGCCGAGCGGCGGGGTGCGCACCGAGCCGTCCTGCATGACGACCATGAGGTTCATCGCGCCGAGTTCCTCGACGTACCGGCTTTCCTTGGCGTCAAGGAAGAGCACCTGACCGCAGTCGTTGTCGTGGGCCTGTTGGGTGGCGAGCATCGAGGCCGCGTAGTTGCCCGAGGTCTTCGCCTCGCCCGTGCCGCCCTCGTTCGCACGGTGGTAGTCACGCGTGATCCAGATCGACACGCCTTCCGACGCGGAGCGGAGATAGGCGCCGACGCTGCAGGCGGTGAGGGTGAAGGTCACCTCTTGCGGGGGGACCACGAGCAGCGACGGTTCGGTTCCGAACAGCGCGGGGCGCAGGTACAGGCTCGCGCCGGGGGCGTCGGGAACCCACGCCTTGTCGACGGCGACGAGGGTGTCGATTGCGGCGAGGAAGTCCTCTTCCGGGAGCACGGGCAGGGCCATGCGCACGGACGACGCTGCCATGCGGGCGGCGTTGCGGTCGGGGCGGAACACCGCGACCGAGCCGTCGGCCTGCTTGAAGGCCTTGAGGCCTTCGAACACTTGTTGTGCGTAGTGGAGCACGGCGGCACCGGGATGCATGGGCAGCGGCGTCAGCGGGCGCACCTCGTGACCGGACCAACCGCTGTCCGCGTGCCACACGGCGTAGGCCATGTGGTCGGTGAAGACAGTGCCGAAGACGGGGTTGTCCATGAGCCTCGCGCGCTCATCCGCAGGCACCGGCGTGGTGGTGCGCGTCACGGGAAAACGGTGGGCTGCGGAAGGACGCGTGCTCATGGTTCTCACCCTAGCCGCGCGCCTGCGACGCGTGCGTACACGTGCCGCTCACCGTTTCACCACGTGAAGCCGCGCTGCGATGGCGTCCACGTCTCGCAGCTGGCCGGAGGCGACGTCCATGACGAGCTCGAACAGTTGGTCGTTTGTCATCTCGAAGGATGCGCCATTGAGGTCAAGGAACGCGAGCGCAAGGATCGCGGCAAGCCGCTCGTTTCCGTCAACAAGTGCATGATTCAAACAGACGGAATGGAGCAGCGCTGCTGCCTTCTGAGCAGTGCTGGGATAGGCCGGGTGGCCCATAGGCGTCGTGTGCGGACGGTCGAGCGCAGATTGCAACAGCCCCTCATCCTGGACCGGACCTATCCCCTCGCGTTCGATGATCGCAAGCACCACGCTGTACGGGATGCCGCACACGCCCGTGTTCACCCGCCACGCTTTGCGCGCTTGGGGATCGCGCGCGCGTAGATCTCCTCGACGATCTCGGCGTAATTGG
>ENA-UOVV01000780-UOVV01000780.1-compost-metagenome-genome-assembly--contig:-NODE-780-length-31715-cov-32.223847_pt1 | contig 31715 bp, 40 predicted proteins | sample MGYA00238155_ERZ761577 | MGnify/ENA primary metagenome ERZ761577 (study PRJEB28898, sample SAMN06268775) | compost metagenome | isolation source: Emeryville, CA | place: USA:Emeryville, CA | collected... | reverse complement strand
CGTCCGGCGGGTACACGACCTCTTCGAGCGTGAGGCCGTGCGCCGGCGCGACGGACACTCCCTGCGCACGCACGCTCGACGCCGCGATCTCCTCGAGCCACGCAAGGTCGCGACGCCCATCCCCCACCGCAAGCAGCGCGCCAACAAGCGATCGCACCATCGAGTGGCAGAACGCGTCTGCGCGCACGGTCGCGGTGATGACGTCACCCTCTCGCGCCCAGCTGAGCTCTGTGAGGGTGCGGATCGTCGTGGCGCCCTCTCGGCCGCGGCAGAACGCGGCAAAGTCCCGCAGTCCAATGAGCGTGCCCGACGCTGCATTGAGGGCCTCGACATCCACCGGGCGGTCGTGGGTCAGGATCCAGCGTCGCGTCAGCGGATCCACGGCGGCGGGGTTGTCGCATACGCGATATGCGTAGCGGCGCTCGATCGCGGAGAACCGGGCGTCGAAGCCAACGGGCGCCTCTGAGACGGAATGCATACGAATGTCGTCGGGCAGCACGCCGTTGAGCCGCGACAGCAGCCCCGCGGCGGGAGTGCGATCGGAGCGTCCTGGCATCCGCGACCACGCCTCGACAGGCACGTCGACGTGAGCCTGCTGAGCGCGGGCGTGCACCCCGGCATCGGTGCGGCCGGCGACGGTGGTGCGCACAGCGTCGGCGCGAGTGACGCGGGCGAGGGCGTCCTCCAGAGTCTCCTGCACCGTGCGCAGTCCGGGCTGGGTCGCCCAGCCCGCGAAGTCGGTGCCGTCATACGCAAAGACGAGACGGGCCCGCACGACCTGTTCAGTCATGGGGCCCGCCTCGTCAGCGTTAAGAGCCAGAGTTACTTGGCGGACTCGTCGTCCGCACCCTCGGCGGGAGCGGCGGCAGACTCCGCAGTCTCCTCGACCTCCTCGGTCACGTCCTCTGCACCCTCGGCGGGGACGTCGGCGTGAGCACCGGTCTTGGACTCCTCGGCGATAGTCTCCTCAACCGTCTCCTCGGCGACCTCCTCGGCAGGAGCGGCCTCAGCCTTCTCCTTCTTGGGGGCGGCCTTGGCGGCGGCCTTCGAGGCCTCCTTGACGACGGCCTTCTTGGCGGGAGCGCCGAACTCGACGAGCTCGATCACCGCGAGAGGAGCGTTGTCGCCCTTGCGGTTGCCGACCTTCGTGATGCGGGTGTAGCCGCCGTCACGCTCGGCGAAGCCGGGGCCGATCTCGGTGAAGAGCTTGTGGACCACTCCCTTGTCGGAGAGGAGTCCGAGCACGCGACGGCGCGAAGCAAGGTCGCCGCGCTTGGCGAACGTCACGAGACGCTCGGCGTAGGGGCGAAGGCGCTTGGCCTTGGTCTCGGTGGTGGTGATGCGACCGTGCTCGAACAGGCTCTGCGCAAGGTTCGCCAGGATCTGACGCTCGTGGGCAGGGCCGCCGCCGAGGCGGGCACCCTTGGTGGGGGTAGGCATTGTTGGATGTTCCTTACGTGGTGTGCGACTTAGTCGTCAGAGCCGGAGAAGTAGACGCCAGCGGCGGAGCGGTCGTAGTCGACAACGCCGTCCTTGAGGCTGAAGCCAAGCTCAGCGAGCTTCTCCTTGACCTCGGTGATGGACTTCTGGCCGAAGTTGCGGATGTCCATGAGGTCGGCCTCCGAGCGTGCGGTGAGCTCGCCAACCGTGTGGATGCCCTCGCGCTTGAGGCAGTTGTACGAACGCTGCGTGAGGTTCAGCTCCTCGATGGGCTGGTTGTAGTCCTCTTCGAGCGCCTCGTCGGAGTCCGAAGGGCCGATCTCGATGCCCTCGGCGAACTCGTTGAGGCCCTTGGCCAGCGAGAACAGCTCCACCAGGGTGGAACCGGCCGACGCAACGGCGTCGCGGGGCGAGATCGAGGACTTGGTCTCGACGTCGATGATGAGCTCGTCGAAGTCGGTGCGTTGCGCAACACGCGTCGCCTCGACCTTGTAGGTCACCTTGAGGACGGGCGAGTAGATCGAGTCGACGGGGATCTGGCCGATCTCCGCGTCGTAGCTCTTGTTGAGGGCAGCGGGCACGTAGCCACGGCCGCGCTCGACGGTGAGCTCCACCTCGAACTTCGCCTTCGAGTTGAGGGTCGCGATGTGGAGGTCGGGGTTGTGTACCTCGACGCCGGCGGGCGGCGCGATGTCGGCACCGGTGACGGCGCCTGCACCGGACTTGCGCAGGTACATCGTGACGGGCTCGTCGTGCTCAGACGACACGACAAGGTTCTTGAGGTTCAGAAGGATCTCGGTCACGTCCTCCTTGACGCCCTCGATCGTCGTGAACTCGTGCAGCACGCCCTCGAAGCGCACGGACGTGATCGCGGCGCCGGGGATAGAGGACAGCAGGGTGCGGCGCAGCGAGTTGCCGAGCGTGTACCCAAAGCCGGGCTCAAGCGGCTTCAGAGAGAACTGCGAGCGGTTGTCCGAAATGACCTTCTCGGTCAGGGTGGGACGCTGTGCGATGAGCACGGTTGTTTCCTTCCCGAGCATCCACTATTTGATGCTCGAACCAGCGGGGGATCCGTCCCGCCGGGTCACTATGACGTTGTGGGAGTTGGGCAGGCCCGACGCTGTGGTGACCACAGCGTCGGCCTCACCCCTGGGCGCGCCCCAGCAGGGCGCACCGAACTAGTTGCGGCGACGCTTGGGCGGGCGGCAGCCGTTGTGCGCCTGGGGGGTGACGTCCTTGATGGAAGTCACCTCGAGGCCGGCAGCCGTGAGCGAGCGGATCGCGGTGTCGCGACCGGAGCCCGGGCCCTTCACGAACACGTCAACCTTGCTCATGCCGGCCTCCTGGGCGCGGCGAGCCGCGGCCTCGGCAGCCATCTGGGCGGCGTAGGGGGTCGACTTGCGCGAACCCTTGAAGCCGACCTGGCCGGAGGACGACCAGGACACCACGGCGCCGGAGGGGTCCGTGATGGAGATGATCGTGTTGTTGAACGTGGACTTGATGTGCGCCTGACCGTGCGCGACGGTCTTCTTGATCTTCTTGCGCGGCTTGCGAGTGGGAGCGGCCATTGCTTACTTCTTCTTTCCGGCGACGGTCTTCTTGGGGCCCTTGCGGGTGCGCGCGTTGGTCTTGGTGCGCTGACCACGGACGGGCATGCCGCGGCGGTGGCGCAGGCCCTGGTAGTTGCCGATCTCAACCTTGCGGCGGATGTCTGCCTGAACCTCGCGGCGCAGGTCGCCCTCGACGGTGAAGTTGGCTTCGATGTAGTCACGGATGGCGACGAGCTGCTCGTCGGTTGCATCCTTGACGCGCAGGTCAGGGCTCACGCCAGTGGCGGCCAGGATCTGCTGGGAACGGGTACGGCCGATGCCGTAGATGTAGGTGAGCGCGATCTCCATGCGCTTTTCGCGCGGGATGTCGACGCCGACGATGCGTGCCATGTCTCTTTCTGAACTCCATCAGTAGTCGGAGGTCTGACGCTCAGGCTTCCCGCTGATGGTCTTTCTGCGGGCCTCGGCCTCCGAGCCGAGGGTGACTGCGCTGCCTGAACGAGGTCTTCTGTTGTGTGTCTAGCCCTGACGCTGCTTGTGGCGCAGGTTCTCGCAGATGACCATCACTCGGCCATTCCGTCGGATCACCTTGCACTTGTCGCAGATGGGCTTGACGCTGGGCTTAACCTTCATGGTTCTTTCCTTCGCTGTTGCTGTTGAGCTGGGCGCAACAGCGAGTTACTTGTAGCGGTAGACGATGCGGCCGCGGGACAGGTCGTAGGGGCTGAGCTCCACCACCACACGGTCCTCGGGAAGGATCCTGATGTAGTGCTGACGCATCTTGCCCGAGATGTGAGCGAGGACGAGGTGGCCGTTCGTCAGTTCCACTCGGAACGACGCGTTCGGCAACGCCTCGACAACAGTGCCCTCAACCTCGATGACGCCGTCTTTCTTGGCCATGACTCCACTAACGTTGCTGGTTGGGAATGTGGGCGCGCGAAAAAACACCCGACCGACCACTATACGGCACTTTCGGGCATGCCTCAACCCATGGGCTGGGTCAGCGAGCTATGCTCCGCAGCCTCAGTTCAGCGGCGTCCGCTACCCGCTGGTAGCGGTGATCGGCGAGGTTGCGCACCACCGAGGACGGAGTGCGCGGGTTCGCGATGAGCGCGAGGAGCACCTCTTCGCGATGGTCGTGACTCAACGAGATGAGCGCGCCCACGGGGCAGTCGGGGCGCTGGGCCACCGCCGCCCTCACCGACGCGTCGCGGTGCACGGCAAGCGAGAGCAGATTCGCCCCCGTCACCTCTGGGTCCTGCGCCATCGCCAAGTCCTGCGAGAACTCGGGCGCCCATGCCGTCATGCGGCAAGCCTAGACCTTCAACGCGCGCCGGTCACTGATTGAAGAACGCTTATTCCTTGGGCTTGAAACCGCGAACTGGAGCGGTGCGCGTGGGCACCGGAGCGTCGGGCGTGGAGTGGGGAGCGAAGATCTGGGGCACCGCCGGCGTCGAGTGGCTCCACGACTCCTGCGCGGTGGGCGCGTGCGTGGGGTCCGCCACGGGATTGGTGATGGGCGAGCGGGTGGCGATGTCGACGACGTTGGCCGTCGGCTCCAGCTGGGGGACCACCGTGCCATCGGCGGTCATCTGCCCCTGCTGAATCTGCTCGAGGACGGGAGTCACGTGCTCCGCGAGTTCCGGAGTGTGCTCGTCCTCCTCCTCATCGTGGACCACTCCGGGCACCTCGGAGTCGAGTCGGGCCGCGGCAGCCGCCCTGACTTCCTTCTTCTTGTGGAACGCGAGCTCCTCGAGAATCTCCTCCGGCAGCGACGGATTCTCAATGAGGGCCTTGAGGACCTCGACGTGGCGGTCCGCCGCGAGGTAGGCCATCACCGTGCGCTGAGCGATGGGGTTGCGGGCTACCGCACAGCGGACCTCGAGGTGATAGTCGTGAGCGAGTGTGACCATGAGGCCAAGGGGGCAGTCGTCGCGACCGGCGACGGTGGCGCGGACGAGGTGGTTCTTGCTCGCCCCAAGGGCCATGATGTGCGTCTTGTGAAGGCCAGGCTGCTGCGCTTCTTCGAGTTCGGCGCTGGCGCCCGGCGCGTAACTGAAACCTCTAGCCATGATCGGCTCCCTGCCCTGGGGGCCTCCGGGTTGAGGCCCCGTTGCACAGCCGACGCTATTGGTCAATCGTTTCGATCGAGTCACCCCAGGTAAACGGCGTGTTACGTGAGCCGAAATGTGGCATATTGCACATTCGGCAACTTTTCTGAGTCAGGCTGGCGGAACAGGGACGGTGCCGTGCTTGGCGAGCTCCGCCGCTCCCCCATCACTCGCGGTCAGCACCCAGATGCCGCCCTCGTGAATCGCGACGGAGTGCTCCCAGTGGGCCGCGCGAGAGCCGTCAGCAGAGACGACCGTCCACTCGTCATCCAGGGTGCGCGAGTCGCCGGTGCCGCGCACGAACATCGGCTCGATCGCGAGGCACATGCCGGGGCGCACTTTGGGAAGGCGTCCGCGCACGCGGTAGTTGAGGACGTCGGGCTCCTGATGCATCTCGGTGCCGATGCCGTGGCCCACGAAGCCCTCGAGCGGAAACAGCCCAGCCTCGATCGCCACATCCTCAATCGCCGCAGCGACATCGTTGAGGCGGTTGGCGCTCGCCAGGGCGGCGATGCCTGCCCACATGGCGCGACGCGTCGCTTCGCTCAGCGCCACGTCTGCAGGATCCGGACTGTCGCCAAGCACCACCGTGATGGCGCTGTCGCCGTGCCATCCCTCGACGATCGCGCCGCAGTCGATCGACACGACGTCGCCGTCCTCAAGAACCCGCTCGCCAGGGATGCCGTGGACCACCTCGTCATTGACGGAGACGCAGACGGTCGCCGGGTAGCCGTGGTAGCCGAGAAAGTTGGAGGTGGCGCCATGCTCGGCGATCACCGTGGCGGCAGCGGCGTCGATGTCAGCCGTAGTGGCACCGATGACAGCGGCTTCGCGAGCGGCGGCAAGGGCCTTCTCGACCACGATGCCGGCACGCGCCATGACCGCCATCTGCGCGGCGGTCTTGTACTCGATGCCCATGAGGGACGTCAGGAGAGCGCGGCGACGAGGCGGTCAGTGACCTCGTCGATCTCGCCAAGGCCGTCGACCTGCACGAGCAGGCCGCGACCGGCATAGAAGGCAGTGAGCGGCGCCGTCGAGGTCGCGTACACGTCAAGGCGAGTGCGGATGACCTCTTCGGTGTCGTCGGCGCGACCCTCAATCTCGGCGCGCTTGAGCAGTCGCTTGGTCACCTCGTCGAAATCGGCCGTGAGCTCGATCGCCGCGTCAAGGTGGGCGCCAAGATCAGCCAGCATCGCGTCGAGCTCGACCGCCTGATCGGGGTTACGGGGGTAACCGTCGAGCAGGAAGCCGGCCGCAGCGTCGGGCTGGGAGAGGCGATCGCGAACCATCGCGTTGGTCACCGAGTCGGGAACCAGCTGGCCGGCGTTCATGTACTCCTGCGCCTGCTTGCCGAGCTCCGTGCCGCCCTTGACGTTGGCGCGGAAGATGTCGCCGGTCGAGATGGCGGGGATGCCGTAGCGCTCGGCGAGACGGGCCGCCTGAGTGCCCTTGCCTGCACCCGGGGGGCCCAAGAGGATTGCGCGCATTACTTGAGGAACCCTTCGTAGTGACGCTGCTCCAACTGAGACTGGATGCGCTTCACGGTGTCGAGACCAACACCCACGAGGATGAGGATCGAGGTGCCGCCGAACGGGATCGACGTGGACACGCCCATCGCGACGAATGCGAGGAGCGGCGCGAGAGCGACGATCGCGAGGTAGATCGAACCGGCAGCGGTGATGCGCGACAACACGTAGTTGAGGAAGTCAGCGGTGGGCTTGCCCGGGCGAATGCCGGGGATGAAGCCACCGTACTTCTTCATGTCATCCGCAACCTGGTCAGGGTTGAAGGTGATGGCCGTGTAGAAGTACGCGAAGAAGACGATGAGCAGGATGTACAGCGCGATGTGTCCAGGCGCCGACGGATCCGCGAGGTTGTTCTGCGTCCAGACCACCCACGCGGCAGGCTCGTCTCCAGAGAACTGCGAGATCACCGAGGGCAGCGTGAGCAGCGACGACGCGAAGATGACCGGGATGACACCCGACATGTTGATCTTCAGGGGGATGTACGTCGAGGAGCCGCCAAGTGTGCGGCGACCAACAACGCGCTTGGCGTACTGCACCGGGATGCGGCGCTGGCTCTGCTCCACGAACACGATGACTGCGATGACCACGAGCACGAGAATCGCGAGCAGCAGGGTGTTGGTGGGGCCATTGGTGGACCTCCATACGGAGCCGATGGCCTGCGGGAACGAGGCGGCGATCGAGGCGAAGATCAGCAGCGACATGCCATTGCCGACTCCGCGCTCCGTGATGCGCTCACCGAGCCACATGACAAACACCGTGCCGGCGGTCATGGTGATGACCATGAGCGTGATGTTCACCCACGAGTCATCGGGGATGACAGGAGCCGCGCAGCCCGGGAAGAAGCTTCCGTTGCGCGCAAGCGTGATGTACGACGCGGACTGGAGGGCCGCAAAGCCCACCGTGATGTAGCGCGTGTACTGGGTCAGCTTGGCCTGACCCTCCTGCCCCTCGCGATACAGGGTCTCGAAGCGCGGGATCAGCACGCGCAGCAGCTGCACGATGATCGACGCGGTGATGTACGGCATGATGCCGAGCGCGAAGATCGACAGCTGCAGCAGAGCGCCACCGGCGAAGAGGTTGAGGATCTCGAACGCAGCGTTCGTCGTGGTGCTGCCGGCGCAGAACTTGACGTTCTCGTAGCTCACGCCAGGCGTGGGAATGGCCACGCCGAGTCGGTACACCGCGAGTATGCCGAGCGTAAGCAGCAGCTTCTTGCGCAGGTCCGGAGTGCGGAAGGCACTGACGAAACCTTTGAGCATGGATCCTCCAGTTATGCGGGGGCCTCAGCGAGGCACCGGCGCGGGTCCGCCCCTACTTTGGGACGGACCCGTGCACCGACTCTAGCCCTCGTTGACCGCGCCGCCCGCGGCCTCAATCTTGGTCTTCGCGGACTGCGAAACCTTGTCGGCGTCGACGAGCGTCACCTTAACGGAGATGTCGCCGTCACCGAGCACCTTGACGAGCTGGTTCTTGCGGACCGCTCCCTTGGCAACGAGGTCAGCCTTGGTGACCTTGCCGCCCTTGGGGAACATCGCCTCAAGCTGGCCGACATTGACGACCTGGTACTCGACCTTGAAGGGGTTCTTGAAGCCACGCAGCTTGGGAATGCGCATGTGGATGGGCGTCTGACCACCCTCGAAGCGCGCGGGCACCTGGTAACGGGCGCCGGTTCCCTTGGTACCGCGACCTGCCGTCTTGCCCTTCGACGCCTCACCACGACCCACACGGGTCTTCTTGGTGTGCGCGCCGGCAGCCGGACGCAGGTGGTGCACCTTGAGCGTTGCCACCTTCTCAGCGGGCTCCGCAGCCTTCTTGGCGGGTGCCTTCTTGGCAGCAGCCTTGGGAGCAGCCTTCTCCTCAGCAGCGGCCTTGGGGGCAGCAGCCTTCGCAGGAGCCTTCTCAGCGGTCGCCTTGGCAGCGGGCTTCTTCTCAGCCGCAGCCTTGGCAGCCGCCGGCTTCTTCTCAGCCGACGCCTTGGCGGGGGCCTTCTCAGCCGTCGCCTTAGCGGCAGGCTTCTTGGCAGCAGGCTTGGCCGCAGCGTCGGCGCTCTTGGCGGGCGCCTTCTTTGCGGGGGCCTTCACAGCCTTGTCGGCGTCGGCCTTGGCCGTCGTCGCCTTCTTGGCGGCGGGAGTCTTCTCCTCAGCCATCAGTCAACCTCCTCCACGGCAACCAGGTGGTTGACCGCCTTGACCATCCCGCGAATCTCGGGACGGTCTTCCTTCACGACAATGTCGCCGATGCGCTTGAGGCCGAGCGAACGCACGGTCTCGCGGTGCTGCGGCTTGACGCCAATCACCGAACGCTTCTGCGTGATCTTGAGGCGTGCCATTACTTCACCCCTGCTGCCTGAGCGCGAAGCATCGCCGCGGGGGCGACGTCCTCGACGCTCTTGCCGCGGCGCGCAGCCACGGCCTCGGGACGCTCGAGGCGCTTGAGCGCATCGACCGTCGCGTGAACGATGTTGATGGCATTGGACGAACCGAGCGACTTGCTCAGCACGTCGTGAATGCCAGCGCACTCGAGCACCGCGCGCACCGGACCACCGGCGATAACACCGGTACCGGGGGACGCGGGACGCAGGAACACGACACCGGCAGCGGCCTCACCCTGCACAGCGTGCGGGATGGTGCCCTGAATGCGCGGCACGCGGAAGAAGGAGCGCTTCGCCTCTTCGACACCCTTCGAGATGGCGGCAGGCACCTCCTTCGCCTTGCCGTAACCGATGCCGACGTTGCCCTCGCCATCACCAACGACCACAAGGGCGGTGAAGCTGAAGCGGCGACCGCCCTTCACGACCTTGGAGACGCGGTTGATGGTCACGACGCGCTCGACGAACTTGTTCTCCGGCTCCTGACCACGACGGTTGTCGCGGCGGCCGCTGTTGTTGTCAGCCATGTCTTTCCTTACACCTGTTCCGGTCCGCCCTTAGAGGGACAGACCGCCCTCTCGGGCGCCGTCGGCCACTGCCGCAACGCGACCGTGGTACTTGTTGCCACCGCGGTCGAACACGACAGCGTCGATGCCAGCGGCCTTGGCGCGCTCGGCGACGAGGACGCCGACCTTGCTGGCCTTGGCCTTCTTGTCGCCCTTGAGCGCGCGCACATCGGCCTCGAGCGTCGAGGCAGACGCGAGCGTCACGCCGCGAGTGTCGTCGACGATCTGAGCGACCATGTGGCGCGACGAGCGGGTGACGACGAGGCGGGGACGTGCGGCGGTGCCGGCGATCTTCTTGCGCAGGCGGAAGTGGCGGCGCTTGCGCTGAACCGCCTTGCCCTTGCCCTTGATTGCGAGAGTCATGGCTACTTACCCGTCTTTCCGGCCTTGCGGCGGACCTGCTCGCCCGCGTAGCGGACACCCTTGCCCTTGTAAGGCTCTGGCTTGCGAATCTTGCGAATGTTGGCCGCGACCTCACCCACCTGCTGCTTGTCGATGCCGCTCACCGAGAACTTGGTGGGGCTTTCGACGGCGAAGGTGATGCCGGCCGGCGGCGAGACGACCACGGGGTGCGAGAAGCCCAGGGCGAACTCGAGGTCCGAACCCTTGAGCGCGACGCGGTAACCCGTGCCGACGATCTCGAGCTTCTTCTCGTAGCCGTCGGTCACACCGGTGACCATGTTGGCGACGAGGGTGCGGGTCAGACCGTGCAGCGACTTGGAGAGGCGCTCGTCGTTAGGACGCTTCACCTCAAGGCTCTGCTCGTTCTTCTCCACCGTGATCGGGGCGGCGATGGTGTGGGTCAGGGTGCCCTTGGGGCCCTTGACCGTCAGCTCAGCGCCGTCAATCGTGATGTCCACGCCCGCGGGAACCGGGACGGGGATCTTTCCAATGCGCGACATGTCTCTACCTCCCGCTTACCAGACGAACGCGACGACTTCGCCGCCGACGCCCTTCTTCTCGGCCTCGCGGTCCGTGAGCAGACCAGAGGAGGTGGACAGGATGGCAACGCCAAGACCGCCAAGAACCTTGGGAAGGTTCGTGGACTTTGCGTACACACGCAGACCGGGCTTGGACACGCGGCGCACACCGGCGAGCGAGCGCTCGCGGTTGGGGCCGTACTTCAGGGTGAGAGTGAGCGTCTTGCCCACCTCAGCGTCGGTCACCGTGGAGCCGGCGATGTAGCCCTCAGCCTCGAGGATCTTGGCGATGTTCGCCTTGAGCTTCGAGTGAGGCATCGACACGGTCTCGTGGTACGCCGAGTTCGCGTTGCGCAGACGCGTGAGCATGTCTGCGATCGGGTCAGTCATCGTCATGAGTATTGAACTCTTTCTCGCCGTGGTTTCCTTGCGGACCTGCGGCGTTGGGATTTACCAGCTGCTCTTGGTGATTCCGGGCAGCTCGCCTGCGTGTGCCATCTCGCGGAAGCACACGCGGCACAGGCCGAACTTGCGGTACACCGAGTGCGGACGGCCGCACCGCTGGCACCGGGTGTAGGCGCGAACCGCAAACTTGGGCTTGCGGGCCGCCTTGTTCTTCAGAGCGGTCTTGGCCATGTCACTTCTCCTTGAAGGGGAAGCCCAGCTGCTTGAGCAGCGAGCGACCCTCGTCGTCGGTGGTGGCGGTCGTGACGATGGTGATGTCCATGCCGCGCACGCGATCGATCTTGTCCTGGTTGATCTCGTGGAACATCGACTGCTCGTTGAGACCGAAGGTGTAGTTGCCGTGACCGTCGAACTGGTTCGGGTTCAGGCCGCGGAAGTCGCGGATACGGGGAAGGGCGATCGACAGGAGTCGGTCGAGGAACTCCCACATGCGGTCACCGCGAAGCGTGACGTGGGCACCAATGGGCTGGCCCTCACGCAGCTTGAACTGCGCGATGGACTTGCGTGCCTTGGTGACCTGCGGCTTCTGGCCGGTGATCGCGGTGAGGTCCGCGATGGCGCCCTCGATGAGCTTGGAGTCGCGAGCCGCCTCACCAACACCCATGTTGACGACGATCTTGGTCAGACCGGCAACCTGGTTGACGTTGGCGTGGTTGAACTCCGCGATGAGTGCCGGGGCGATCTCCTCGCGGTACTTGGCCTTGAGGCGTGGCTGCGTAGAGGTTGCGGTAGCCATCAGACGTCCTTACCCGAGCGCTTGGCGACGCGAACGCGCTGCGTGCGCGTGCGGCCGTCACGCTCGACCTGCTCAGTGCGGTAACCCACACGGGTGCCCTTCTTGGTCTCGGGGTCCACCAGCATGACGTTCGAGACGTGAATGGGAGCCTCGACGTGGACGATGCCGCCCGACTGCTGGTCCTTGCGTGTACCCGGCTTGATGTGCTTGGTCACGCGCTGGACACCCTCAACGATGACGCGGTCGGAGTCCTTGAGGACCTCGAGGACGCGACCCTGCTGGCCACGGTCCTTGCCCGCGATGACGACGACGAGGTCGCCCTTCTTGATCTTCGCCATGGTGACTAGATCACCTCCGGTGCGAGCGAAATGATCTTCATGAACTTCTTGTCGCGCAGCTCGCGGCCCACGGGGCCGAAGATGCGGGTGCCACGAGGGTCACCTTCAGTGTTCTTGAGGATCACCGCTGCGTTCTCGTCGAAACGGATGTACGAACCGTCCGGGCGACGGCGCTCCTTGGTGGTGCGCACGACGACCGCCTTGACGACCTCGCCCTTCTTGACGTTGCCGCCGGGAATGGCGTCCTTGACGGTGGCGACAATCGTGTCGCCAATGCCGGCGTAGCGACGGTGCGAGCCGCCGAGCACACGGATGCAGAGGATCTCCTTGGCACCCGTGTTGTCGGCGACGCGAAGTCGCGACTCCTGCTGAATCATGTCTGTGTCTCCTGTCGTCTGGTTCTCGCTGGGTCACCAGCGAGCCTGGTCGAACCTTCTACTTGGCCTTCTCGACGATCTCGACCAGACGCCACCGCTTGGACGCGGAAAGCGGGCGGGTCTCCATCACCACGACGAGGTCGCCGATGCCGGCGGTGTTGTTCTCGTCGTGTGCCTTGATCTTGCTGGTACGGCGCATGACCTTGCCGTAGAGCGGGTGCTTGACGCGGTCCTCGATCTCAACGGTGATGGTCTTGTCCATCTTGTCCGAGGTCACGTAACCACGGCGCGTCTTGCGGTACGCGCGGTGCTCAGCCGTGGCCGTCGTGTGCTTCTTGGTCGACATATGTGTTCCTTACTCGGCCTTCGCGCTCGGGGCGGTCCTGATGCCGAGCTCGCGCTCGCGCAGGATCGTGTAGATGCGGGCGATGTCACGCTTCACGGCCTTCAGGCGGCCGTGGTTCTCAAGCTGACCGGTGGCGGACTGGAAGCGCAGGTTGAACAGCTCTTCCTTCGCCTTCTTGAGCTCCTCGATGAGGCGCTCGTCCTCGAGAGCGTCGAGCTCCTCGGGGCGCAGGGCCTTGGTACCGATAGCCATCAGATGTCACCGCCTTCACGGGTCACGAAGCGTGTCTTCATGGGGAGCTTGTGCTGCGCGCGGCGCATGGCCTCGCGAGCAAGCTCCTCGGGAACGCCAGCAAGCTCGAACATGACACGGCCCGGCTTGACGTTCGCCACCCACCACTCGGGGGAACCCTTACCGGAGCCCATGCGGACTTCGGCGGGCTTCTTGGTCAGCGGACGGTCAGGGTAGATCGTGATCCACACCTTTCCACCACGCTTGATGTGACGCGTCATGGCGATACGAGCCGCCTCGATCTGGCGGTTCGTGACATACGCAGGCTCGAGGGCCTGGATGCCGAAGTCGCCGAACGTCACCTGGGTGCCACCGGTAGAAGCGCCCGAACGACCCGGGTGGTGCTGCTTGCGGTGCTTGACTCGACGGGGGATAAGCATGGCTTAGCCTTCCTTCCCGGCCTCAGCTGCGGGAGCGTCGGCGGCAGGGGCCTCGGCAGGAGCCTCGGCGCGGGGGGCGGAGTCGCGGCGGGGGCCACGAGAAGAACGGTCACCACGGTCGCCGCGACCACGCTGCGGAGCGCGAGGAGCCTTTGCCTGCTCGGCGGCCCACTCCTTCTCCGTCATGTCGCCCTTGTAGATCCACACCTTGACGCCGATCTGGCCGAACGTGGTGCGGGCCTCGAAGAAGCCGTAGTCGATGTTGGCGCGGAGCGTGTGCAGCGGCACACGACCCTCGCGGTAGAACTCGGAGCGCGACATCTCGGCGCCGCCAAGACGGCCGGAGCACTGGACACGGATGCCCTTGGCGCCGGCGCGCAGCGCGGACTGGATGCCCTTGCGCATGGCACGACGGAACGAGACGCGGGAGGCGAGCTGCTCGGCGATGCCCTGGGCAACGAGCTGAGCGTCGACCTCTGCGTTCTTGACCTCGAGGATGTTGAGCTGGACCTGCTTGCCAGTCAGCTTCTCGAGGCTCGCGCGGAGCTTGTCAGCCTCGGCGCCGCGGCGGCCGATGACGATGCCGGGACGTGCGGTGTGGAGGTCCACGCGCACACGCTCACGGGTGCGCTCGATCTCCACCTTGGACACGCCGGCACGCTCGAGGCCCTTGGCCATGAGCTGACGGATCTTGACATCCTCGTCCACGTAGTCGCGGTAGCGCTCGCCCACCTTGGTGGAGTCGGCGAACCAGCGCGAACGGTGGTCGGTCGTGATGCCCAGGCGGTAGCCGTGCGGGTTAACCTTCTGACCCATTACCGGGCTCCTTCCTTGACGGGCGTCGCGACAACGACGGTGATGTGGCTCGAACGCTTCAGGATGCGGTTCGCACGTCCCTGAGCGCGCGGCTGGATGCGCTTCATCGTGGGGCCTTCGTCAACGAAGATCTCCTTGATGTACAGGTCGCGCTCGTCGAAGCGCTCGCCTGCTGCCTCAGCCTTCACGCGCGCGTTGGCGACGGCGGACTCGATGAGCTTGCGCACATCGGTCGCCACGGCCTGCGGCTGGAACTTCAGCGACGTGGCCGCCTCAAGGGCGTTCTGACCACGGACCAGGTTCACGACGCGGCGAGCCTTCTGGGCGGTCACGCGGAGGTACCGCGTCTGCGCCTTGGCTTCCATATCTGTCTCCTCTAAATCCTCGCGCGGGCGCCTTAGCGGCGGCCCTTGCGGTCGTCCTTGACGTGGCCCTTGAACGTGCGCGTGGGGGCGAACTCGCCCAGCTTGTGGCCAACCATCGACTCGGTGACGAACACCGGGACGTGCTTGCGGCCGTCATGCACGGCAAACGTGTGACCCAGGAAGTCGGGGGTGATGACCGACCGACGCGACCAGGTCTTGATGACGTTCTTGGTGCCTGCTTCGTTCTGGGCGTCCACCTTCTTCTGCAGGTGGTCGTCGACGAAGGGGCCCTTCTTCAGACTGCGTGGCATAACAGGGGCTCCCTATCGCTTGTTCTTGCCGGTCTTGCGGCGACGCACAATGAGCTTGTCGCTTTCCTTGTTGGGCCTGCGGGTGCGACCCTCAGGCTTGCCCCACGGGCTGACGGGGTGACGACCACCGGAGGTCTTGCCCTCACCACCACCGTGCGGGTGGTCAACCGGGTTCATCACAACACCGCGGACGGTAGGACGCTTGCCCTTCCAGCGCATACGGCCGGCCTTGCCCCAGTTGATGTTGGACTGCTCGGCGTTGCCGACCTCGCCGACGGTCGCGCGGCAGCGCGCGTCGACGTTGCGGATCTCGCCGGAGGGCATACGCAGCTGGGCGTAGGGGCCGTCCTTGGCAACGAGCTGGACCGACGCTCCGGCGGAGCGGGCGATCTTGGCACCGCCACCCGGCTTGAGCTCGATCGCGTGCACAACGGTACCCGTGGGGATGTTGCGCAGCGGGAGGTTGTTGCCGGGCTTGATGTCGGCACCAGGGCCGGCCTCAACCCTGTCACCCTGCGACAGCTTGTCGGGGGCGATGATGTAGCGCTTCTCGCCGTCTGCGTAGTGCAGCAGGGCGATGCGCGCGGTGCGGTTGGGGTCGTACTCGATGTGAGCAACGGTCGCGGGAACGCCGTCCTTGTCGTGACGACGGAAGTCGATCACGCGGTAGGCGCGCTTGTGACCGCCACCCTGGTGACGGGTGGTGATGCGACCGGTGTTGTTGCGGCCGCCCTTCTTGTGAAGGGGACGAACCAGCGACTTCTCGGGGGTCGAGCGGGTGACCTCGACGAAGTCGGCGACAGACGAGCCACGGCGGCCCGGCGTCGTCGGCTTGTACTTGCGAATAGCCATGAGTGTTTCCTGCCCTTACCTAGCCGACCTGGCCGAAGATGTCGAGGCTCTCACCGGCACCGAGGGTGACGATGGCGCGCTTGACGTCCTTGCGCTTGCCGAGGCCGTAGCGGGTGCGACGCACCTTGCCCTTGCGGTTGATCGTATTCACGGACTCGACCTTGACGCCGAAGATCTTCTCGACCGCGATCTTGATCTCGGTCTTGTTGGCGTTGGGGTCAACCTCGAAGGTGTACTTGCCTTCGTCCATGAGCGAGTAGCTCTTCTCCGACACGATGGGTCGGATGAGCACGTCGCGGTGGTTCTTGTTGATCTGCGTCATCTCAGGCCTCCTCGACCTCGGACTCGGACGCGACGGCCTTCGCGGACTTGCCCTTGGCGGGGCCAGCGAGGAACGCCTCGAGCGCGCCAGCGGTGAAGACGGTGTCGTCGTTCACGAGCACGTCGTAGGTGTTGAGCTGGTCGACGGCGAGCACGTGGACGTCGGCCGCGTTGCGCAGCGACTTCCATGCGATCTCGTCGGCACGCTCGAGCACCACGAGGGCGCTGCGACCGGAGGTCAGCGCGGTGATCGCCGCGAGTGCGGCCTTGGTGGACGGCGTCTCACCGGTCACCACGTCCTTGATGACGTGGACACGGCCGGCGCGAGCGCGGTCGGAGAGCGCACCGCGCAGAGCGGCGGCCTTCATCTTCTTGGGCGTGCGCTGCGAGTAGTCGCGGGGCTGCGGACCGTGAACGGTGCCACCGCCAGCGAACTGGGGCGCGCGGGTCGAACCCTGACGGGCGCGGCCGGTGCCCTTCTGCTTGTAAGGCTTGCGGCCACCACCGGAGACCTCGCCACGAGTCTTCGTGGCGTGGGTGCCCTGGCGAGCCGCGGCGCGCTGCGCAACGACGACCTGGTGGATCAGCGGAACGTTGGCGTCAACGTCGAAGATGTCGGCGGGAAGCTCGGCGGTGCCGGTCTTCTTGCCCTTCGCGTCGATGACGTCGATGGTGAGGTCAGCCACGTCGATCACGCACCCTTCACGGCGGAGCGGATCAGCACGACGCCGCCCTTGGCGCCGGGAACGGCGCCCTTGATCAGCACAAGGCCCTTCTCGGCGTCGACCGAGTGGACCGTGAGGTTCTGGATGGTCTTGCGGGCGTTGCCCATGCGGCCGGCCATCTTGAGGCCGCGGAACACGCGCGAAGGCGTGGACGCGCCACCGATGGAGCCCGGCTTGCGGTGGTTGCGGTGTGCACCGTGGGAGGCGCTGACGCCCTTGAAGCCGTGACGCTTCATGACACCCGCGGTGCCCTTGCCCTTGGTGGTGCCCGTAACGTCGACCTTCTGGCCGGCCTCAAAGACGTCGGCGGTGATCTCCTGGCCGAGCGAGTAGTCGGCGGCGTTGGAGGTGCGCACCTCGGCGACGTGGCGGCGCGGCGTCACGCCGGCGGCCTCGAAGTGGCCGACGAGCGGCTTGGTGACGCGGCGAGGGTCGACGGCGCCGAACGCCAGCTGCACGGCCTCGTAGCCGTCGCGCTCTGCGTTCCGCACCTGGGTCACGACGTTGGTGTCGACCTGGATCGCGGTGACGGGCACGATGCGTCCGTCGGCGTCCCAGACCTGCGTCATGCCCAGCTTCGTACCGAGCAGCGCCGTGACGGCGCGCTGGGCATTGGAAGTCGTAGTCATGGTGAATTAGTCCTTACGGGCCTAGAGCTTGATCTCGATGTTCACGTCCGCAGGCAGGTCGAGTCGCATCAGCGAGTCAACAGCCTTGGGCGTGGGGTCCACGATGTCGATGAGGCGCTTGTGGGTGCGCATCTCGAAGTGCTCGCGGGAGTCCTTGTACTTGTGGGGCGAACGAATCACAACGAACACGTTCTTTTCCGTGGGCAGCGGGACGGGGCCCACCACCGACGCACCGGCGCGCGTAACCGTCTCAACGATCTTGCGGGCGGAGGAGTCGATGACCTCGTGGTCATAGCTCTTCAGCCGAATGCGGATCTTCTGTCCCGCCATGGCGTTCTCTGCCTTCTCTCTCGTACAAACTGTGGTTCTCACCCCGACCCCCGCGCTCGGGCGTGTCGCGCGTCTGCGACGCGCGCGTCCCCGAACCGGATTTACGGTCTGTGTTGGGTGAGTGATGGCCGCCCCGCGAAGGGCAACCTGAATAGTGTGCCAGATTCGGCACCAATGCGCAAAGCGCAGCAGCCCAGCCGACGCTGTGGTCGGGGGCTTCTAGTCCCGCACGGTACGCGGTGACTGGCTAGGCGGCGCGAATTGCGACTCGCGTGTCGCCTAGAAGTTCCACTTGACCACGGATTCCCCCTTGCTGCTGAGAGCACTGTAGCGAGCGTCGGGCCGTCGCGCGACGGGACGGCACTGTCCGGTTCCGCACCCCCGCGCCGCCCCTCCCCCAACCCCGCGTTGCGGTATCTGAGTGTCGCGAAACGGGCGTTTCGCGACACTCACGAACCGCAAACGGGGGGGGCGAGGTGGGTCCGGGGGCGGGGAAAAGCAAAGGGCCCCCGACCGAAGTCGGGGGCCCTTGCTGGCAGTTCCGATGAACTACTTGAGGATCTTGGTCACCGTGCCGGAGCCGACGGTGCGGCCACCCTCACGGATCGCGAAGCCCTGACCCTCTTCGAGGGCGATGGGCTGGATGAGCTCAACCGTCATCTCCGTGGTGTCACCAGGCATGACCATGTCGGTGCCCTCGGGCAGCGTGATGACGCCGGTCACGTCCGTGGTGCGGATGTAGAACTGCGGACGGTAGTTCGTGTAGAAGGGGTTGTGGCGGCCACCCTCGGACTTGTCGAGGATGTAGACCTTGCCCTCGAACTGGGTGTGGGGCGTCGTGGTGCCGGGCTCAACAACAACCTGGCCGCGCTCCACGTCCTCGCGCTTGGTGCCGCGCAGGAGCAGACCACAGTTCTCGCCGGCCCACGCCTCGTCCATCTGCTTGTGGAACATCTCGATACCGGTCACCGTGGTCTTCTGCGGCTCACGGATACCGAGGATCTCGACCTCGGAGTTGATCTTGAGCTTGCCGCGCTCCACCTTGCCGGTGACGACGGTGCCACGACCGGTGATCGTGAAGACGTCCTCGATCGGCATGAGGAAGGGCTTGTCCATGTCACGGACGGGCTCGGGGACGTTCTCGTCCACGGCGTCCATGAGGGCCTCAACGGTCTTGACCCACTCGGGGTCGCCCTCGAGAGCCTTGAGCGCGGAGACGCGGACGACGGGAGCGTTGTCACCGTCGAAGCCCTGCGAGGACAGGAGGTCACGGACCTCGACCTCGACGAGCTCGAGGATCTCCTCGTCGTCGACCATGTCGGACTTGTTCAGCGCCACGAGCAGGTAGGGAACACCAACCTGGCGGGCGAGCAGAACGTGCTCACGGGTCTGGGCCATGGGGCCGTCGGTCGCCGCAACCACGAGGATCGCGCCGTCCATCTGGGCAGCACCGGTGATCATGTTCTTGATGTAGTCGGCGTGACCAGGGGCGTCGACGTGAGCGTAGTGACGCTTCTCGGTCTCGTACTCGATGTGCGCGATGTTGATGGTGATACCGCGCTCGCGCTCCTCAGGAGCCTTGTCGATGTCCTCGAAAGGCGTGAAGGGGTTAAGGTCCGGGTACTTGTCGTGCAGGACCTTGGAGATCGCGGCAGTCAGCGTGGTCTTGCCGTGGTCAACGTGGCCGATGGTGCCGATGTTCACGTGCGGCTTGGTCCGCTCGAACTTGGCCTTGCCCATAATGGGTTCCTCCTGGAATTTCTTCTGTGAGACTCGGGTAGTGACGTGGCGCCTGGGGGGCGTTGCGATCCCTACTGGTCGTTATTGTTTCTTATTTTCAACCGGTGGGACTACTCGCCCCGGGTCTTTGCGATGATTTCCTCTGCAACATTGCGAGGAACCTCGGCGTAGCTGTCGAACTGCATCGAGTACACCGCACGACCCTGCGTCTTGGAACGCAGGTCGCCGACGTAGCCGAACATCTCGGACAGCGGCACCAAAGCATCAATTACCTTCACGCCGGCAGCATCCGTCATGGAACGGATCTGGCCACGGCGCGAGTTGAGGTCGCCGATGACGTCACCCATGTAGTCCTCAGGGGTGCGCACCTCGACAGCCATGATCGGCTCGAGGAGAACGGGGTTGGCCTTGCGAGCCGCCTCCTTGAACACCATCGAACCGGCGATCTTGAACGCCATTTCGGACGAGTCGACCTCGTGGTACGCGCCGTCGACGAGGGTGGCCTTGATGCCCACCATCGGGTAGCCGGCGAGAACACCGATCTGCATGGCGTCCTGGATACCCGCGTCAACCGACGGGATGTACTCACGGGGCACGCGACCACCGGTGACGGCGTTCACGAACTCGTACTGAACCTCAGCGTCGGCCTCAAGCGGCTCGAGCGTGACCTGCACCTTGGCGAACTGACCAGAACCACCGGTCTGCTTCTTGTGGGTGTAGTCGTACTTCTCGACCTTCGAGCGGATGGTCTCGCGGTAAGCAACCTGGGGCTTGCCGACGTTCGCGTCCACCTTGAACTCGCGACGCATGCGGTCAACGATGATGTCGAGGTGAAGCTCGCCCATACCGGAGATGACGGTCTGGCCGGACTCCTCGTCGAGGCGCACGCGGAACGTGGGGTCCTCTTCGGCGAGCTTCTGGATCGCCGTCGACATCTTCTCCTGGTCGCCCTTGGTCTTGGGCTCCACGGCCACGTGAATCACGGGCTCGGGGAACGTCATCGACTCGAGCACAACCGGGTTGGCGGGGTCGGACAGGGTGTCGCCCGTCGTGGTGTCCTTCAGACCGATGACCGCGTAGATGTGGCCAGCGGTGACGGACTCGACAGGGTTCTCCTTGTTGGCGTGCATCTGGAAGATCTTTCCGATGCGCTCCTTCTTGCCCTTGGTCGCGTTGACGATCTGCGCGCCGGAGTCGAGGTGACCCGAGTACACGCGGATGTAGGTCAGGCGGCCGAAGAACGGGTGCGCCACGATCTTGAACGCCAGCGCAGAGAAGGGCTCAGCGGCGTCGGCGTGACGCTCGATGATCTTCTCCTCGTCGCTGGGGTCGTGCGCCTCGATCGAGGGAACGTCCAGCGGCGACGGCAGGTAGTCGACAACCGCGTCGAGCATGGGCTGCACGCCGCGGTTCTTGAACGCGGAGCCGCACAGCACGGGGTAGAGCTCGGAGGAGATGGTGAGCTGACGGATGCCTGCCTTGATCTCCTCGACCGTGAGCTCCTCGCCACCGAGGTACTTCTCGAGAAGCTCCTCGCTGGACTCGGCAACGGCCTCGATGAGCTCGGCGCGGTACTGCTCTGCCTTGTCCTTGAGGTCCGCGGGGATCTCCTGGATCTCGTACTTGGCGCCCATGGTCACGTCACCCTTGGCGTCGCCAGGCCACACCAGTGCGCGCATCTCGACGAGGTCGACGACACCGGTGAAGTCGTTCTCGGCGCCGATGGGCAGCTGGATGACGAGCGGACGAGCGCCGAGGCGGGACTTGATCGTCTCGACGGTGAAGTAGAAGTCAGCGCCCAGCTTGTCCATCTTGTTGACGAAGCAGATGCGGGGGACGTCGTACTTGTCCGCCTGACGCCACACGGTCTCGGACTGGGGCTCAACGCCCTCCTTGCCGTCGAACACGGCAACGGCACCGTCGAGCACGCGGAGCGAACGCTCCACCTCGACCGTGAAGTCCACGTGACCGGGGGTGTCGATGATGTTGATCTGGTTGTTGTTCCAGAAGCACGTCACAGCGGCAGACGTGATCGTGATGCCACGCTCCTGCTCCTGCTCCATCCAGTCGGTGGTCGAAGCGCCGTCGTGGGTTTCACCGATCTTGTAGTTCACGCCCGTGTAGAACAGGATGCGCTCGGTGGTCGTGGTCTTGCCGGCGTCGATGTGCGCCATGATGCCGATGTTGCGGACCTTCTTGAGGTCCGTGAGCACGTCCTGTGCCACTGGGGGTTCTCCTAAAGTTGTTCGGATCCGTCGAACGAGGCAGCGACTACCAGCGGTAGTGCGCGAACGCCTTGTTCGACTCGGCCATCTTGTGCATGTCCTCGCGGCGCTTCACGGCGGCACCAAGGCCGTTGGAGGCGTCGAGGATCTCGTTCATGAGGCGCTCGGTCATGGTCTTCTCACGACGCTTGCGGGAGAAGTCGACGAGCCAGCGAAGGGCGAGCGTGGTGGCGCGGACAGGGCGCACATCCACCGGCACCTGGTAGGTCGCGCCACCAACACGGCGGCTGCGGACCTCAAGGGCGGGACGGATGTTGTCCAGCGCACGCTTCAGCACGACGACGGGGTCCTGACCGGACTTCTCGCGAACACCTTCAAGGGCGCCGTACACGATGGCCTCAGCCACGGAGCGCTTGCCATCGAGCAGCACCTTGTTGATGAGCTGGGTGACGACGGGGGCGCCGTACACCGGGTCGTTGATGATCGGACGACGAGGCGCCGGTCCCTTGCGAGGCATTACTTCTTCTCCCTCTTCGCGCCGTAGCGGCTGCGAGCCTGCTTGCGGTTCTTGACACCCTGCGTGTCGAGCGAGCCGCGCACGATCTTGTAGCGCACACCAGGCAGGTCCTTCACACGACCGCCGCGCACGAGCACAATCGAGTGCTCCTGCAGGTTGTGGCCCTCACCGGGGATGTAGGCCGTGACCTCGACGCCGTGGGACAGGCGCACACGCGCAACCTTGCGAAGTGCCGAGTTCGGCTTCTTCGGCGTGGTCGTGTACACACGCGTGCACACGCCGCGGCGCTGCGGGCTGCCCTGGAGGGCCGGGGTCTTGGTCTTGGACGCCTTGGGGTGGCGGCCCTTCCTGACCAGCTGCTGAATCGTAGGCACTACATCTCCGTGTTCGTGAGTTGTCTCAAAACTGTTTGGTCCGACCCCCGCGCCCGGGCGTGTCGTACCTTGGTTGCGGCGCGCCGGCTAGGGCGCGCGCAAGAGCCCGACGGCGCGGGCACGAGTATCTACGATACCCGCGCGGCGCCTGAACGTCAAAGCAGATGAGGCGTGGTAGTGGGCCACCTCGGCCCCCGCTGTGAGAAAGCGGTCAGATCAGTCTACTTCACGTGGGCGCGAACTGCTTGAGACGGTCTCGTTGAGCACGATCCAGGCGCATCGGGCGCCACGTCGCGGCATCGACTACAGCGAGCGTCGTAGTCGCAGTCACCGCGACCTGCCCCCCAACGATGATTTCGTACGCAATGACAAAGCTTGCCCCGCCGACGCTGGGAACAGTGAGCGTGACATCGACCGCCTGCACATAGGGGATGGCTCGGCGATAACTCACCTGAGCGTCGGCCACCACCACCTGCACGGGCGCGCTGGCCGCGAGCGGAGGGAGCACCGGCTCCTTCTCCGCCCAGAACGCCTGCACTCGCGCCTGCTCAAGCAGGCCAAGGACCGCGACATTGTTGACGTGGCCATACGCGTCGAGGTCGCCCCAGCGCACGGGAACGGAGACAGTGAGCGCGGACACGACGGCAACTCTAGCGTCGGCCCTGCCCTGAATCATGCCTGGCATGGGGTTCACTGGGGATATGACAGACGACGCAGCGCAGCACGCAGCCCAGGACAAGAACGGCGTCTCCGGTGCGACGATCGCCATCATCGCCGTGGTTGCGGCCATCGCTGGCGTCGCAGTGTTCTGGGCCCTCACGCGGGGCGGAGACGGCGAGCCCACGGTGAGTGAGAGCCCCTCTCCCTCGCCCTCGGAGTCGGCGTCTGCCACCCCGTCGCCCTCCATCACCCCCTCGCCTGATGCAAGCCCCACGCCTCCTCCTGTGGCTGAGGCGGCACTGACCGACGCTGACGGTCGTTGGTGCCCCACCACGCCTGCCGATTGGGAGAACGCCTGCATCACCATCTCCCTGCCCGAGGTGCGCTACGACGACGCGCCATCGCTCGTCGAGTACGTCGCCCCGGAAGGCACTGACTTCGCGACCGATCCGTCCACGTGGGACCTTGACGTTCCGGCCAATCAGGGTGACTGCTGGCTGGGCACCATCGACGTCTTCATGGGCGAAAGCGGCGCTGCCTTCATCTATTGCCCCGCCGGCGCAGAGTACGGCGAAGACTGGGTGGACGACAGCCCCTATGTCGACGAGGACCGCATCTACATCACCCAGGACCTCACCGAATACCCGTACGTGCGCGAGAACTGAGCCGCCCGCACACTGGAGTGCCGCGCCCGGCCGGCCACAGCGTCGGGCATGCGAAAGGCCCCGGCCACCTGACGGTGACCGGGGCCTATGCGCAGTTGCGATCAGTCGCGCGGGAAGTCGAACTCCTCGAGACGCACGGCCTCGCCGGTGCCCTCGGAGAAGAACTGGCCGTCCCACTCCTCGTACCCGAAGGTCGGGAAGAGGTTGGCCTTCGCCTCCTCGGTGGGCTCGACCGTCACGCCGCGGTAGTGCGCAAGGCCGGTGCCGGCAGGGATGAGCTTTCCGATGATGACGTTCTCCTTGAGACCAAGCAGCGCGTCCGAGCGACCGGACATGGCCGCCTCGGTGAGCACGCGAGTGGTCTCCTGGAACGACGCCGCGGACAGCCACGACTCGGTCGCGAGCGACGCCTTCGTGATGCCCATGAGCTCCGGACGGGCCGACGCGGGCTTGCCACCAGCGGTGACGGTCGCGCGGTTGGCCTCTTCGAAGCGCGAGCGCTCCACGAGCTCACCCGGCAGCAGGTTGGTGTCACCGGAGTCGAGCACGGTCACGCGACGCAGCATCTGGCGAACGATGACCTCGATGTGCTTGTCGTGGATCTCCACACCCTGCGAGCGGTAGACGTTCTGCACCTCGTCAACAAGGTGCTTCTGCGTCTGACGCGGGCCAAGGATGCGCAGCACGTTCTTGGGGTCGACGGCACCCGCGATGAGCTGCTGGCCCACCTCGACGTGCTCGCCGTCCTGAACGAGCAGACGCGCGCGCTTGGTGACGGGGTACTCGACCGGGTCGTCGCCGTTGTCGGGCGTGACCACGAGGCGACGGGTCGCCTCGGAGTCGTCGACCTTGAGCACACCGGCGACCTCGGAGATCGGGGCCTCACCCTTGGGGGTGCGGGCCTCGAAGAGCTCCTGGACACGCGGCAGACCCTGCGTGATGTCATCAGCCGACGCGACACCACCAGTGTGGAAGGTGCGCATCGTCAGCTGGGTGCCGGGCTCACCGATGGACTGGGCGGCGATGATGCCGACAGCCTCACCGATGTCCACGAGCTCACGGGTGGCGAGCGAACGGCCGTAGCACTTCGCGCACGTTCCGACGGCAGACTCACAGGTGAGCACGGAACGCACCTTGACCTCGGTGACACCCTCCGCGATCAGCGCGTCGATGAGGACGTCGCCGACGTCGGCGCCAGCCTTCGCGATGACGTTGCCCTTGGCGTCCGTGACGTCCGACGCCAGGGTGCGGGCGAACACGGAGGTCGCCACGCGCTCGTGGAGGGTGTTGGTGCCCTCCTCGACGATGGGCATCGTGAGGCCACGCTCGGTGCCGCAGTCCTCCTCACGGATGATGACGTCCTGGGACACGTCCACAAGACGACGCGTGAGGTAACCCGAGTCAGCGGTACGCAGAGCCGTGTCCGCCAGACCCTTGCGGGCACCGTGGGTCGCGATGAAGTACTCGAGAACGGACAGGCCCTCGCGGTAGTTCGACTTGATGGGGCGAGGGATGATCTCACCCTTCGGGTTCGCCACCAGGCCACGCATACCGGCGATCTGACGGACCTGCATCCAGTTACCACGAGCACCAGAGCCAACCATCGTGTGGACGGTGTTGTGCTCCGGGAAGTTGTCACGCATGGCGCGGTCAACCTCGTTGGTCGCCTGGGTCCAGATCTCGATGAGCTCCTGACGGCGCTCGTCATCGGTGATCAGACCGGTCTCGTACTGGTCCTGAACCTTCGCGGCCTGGGCCTCGTAGCGGTCAAGGATCTCCTGCTTGTTCGCCGGGGTGGCAACGTCGCCGATGGCGATCGTCACGCCGGAGCGGGTGGCCCAGTGGAAGCCCGCCGCCTTGAGGGCGTCGAGCGAGGCCGCAACCTCAACCTTGGGGTAGCGCTCCGCGAGGGTGTTGACGATGTCGCCAAGCACCTTCTTGTCGACGTTGCGGTTGACGTAGGGGAACGTCACCGGCAGGAGGCCGTTGAACAGCGAGCGGCCGAGCGTGGTCTCGAGCAGGAAGGGCTGACCCTCTTCGTGGTCGGCAGGAAGCTCGTGCCCGATCGGGGGCACGGTCTCGCCGTCGACGCGCAGCAGGATCTTGGAGCCGAGCTCGATCTGACCGGCGTCGTACGCCATGATCGCCTCTGCCTCCGAGGTGAAGGCAAGGCCCTCACCCTTCGCGCCAGCCTTCTCGAGCGTCAGGTGGTACAGACCAATGATCATGTCCTGCGAAGGCATGGTCACGGGGCGGCCGTCCGACGGCTTGAGGATGTTGTTGCTCGAGAGCATCAGGATGCGGGCCTCGGCCTGCGCCTCCGCCGACAGCGGCAGGTGGACTGCCATCTGGTCGCCGTCGAAGTCGGCGTTGAAGGCGCCACACACGAGCGGGTGCAGGTGGATGGCCTTGCCCTCAACCAACTGAGGCTCGAACGCCTGGATGCCCAGACGGTGAAGCGTAGGTGCGCGGTTCAGCAGCACGGGGTGCTCGGTGATGACCTCTTCGAGGACGTCCCACACCTCGGGGCGGCTGCGCTCGACCATGCGCTTCGCAGACTTGATGTTCTGCGCGTGGTTGAGCTCCACGAGTCGCTTCATGACGAACGGCTTGAACAGCTCGAGCGCCATCTGCTTGGGAAGACCGCACTGGTGCAGCTTCAGCTGCGGGCCGACGACGATGACCGAACGGCCGGAGTAGTCGACGCGCTTTCCGAGCAGGTTCTGACGGAAGCGACCCTGCTTGCCCTTGAGCATGTCCGAGATGGACTTGAGGGGACGGTTGCCGGGGCCGGTGACGGGGCGGCCGCGACGGCCGTTGTCGAACAGGGCGTCGACCGCCTCCTGCAGCATGCGCTTCTCGTTGTTGACGATGATCTCCGGGGCACCGAGGTCAAGCAGTCGCTTGAGACGGTTGTTGCGGTTGATCACGCGGCGGTACAGGTCGTTGAGGTCGGAGGTCGCGAAGCGGCCACCGTCGAGCTGCACCATGGGGCGCAGGTCCGGCGGGATGACCGGCACGGCGTCCAGCACCATGCCAACAGGGCTGTTGGAGGTGGTGAGGAACGCGTTCACGACCTTGAGGCGCTTGAGCGCACGGATCTTGCGCTGTCCACGACCGTTGGCGATGACGTCGCGCAGCGCGACAGCCTCGGCCTCGAGGTCGAAGGACTGCAGGCGCTTCTGGATCGCCTCCGCACCCATCGAGCCCTTGAAGTAGGAGCCATAGCGGCGGGACAGCTCGCGGTAGAGCAGCTCGTCGCCCTCGAGGTCCTGGACCTTCAGGTTCACGAAGCGGTCGAAGACCTGGTCAAGGCGCTCGATCTCCTGGTCGGCACGCTTGCGGATGTTCGCCATCTCGCGCTCCGCGCCGTCCTTGACCTTGCGCTTGACGTCAGCCTTGGCACCCTCGGCCTCAAGCTCGGCGAGGTCCTTCTCAAGCTTCTCGGCACGAGCGTTGATCTCGACGTCGCGCTTGTTGGCGATCGCCTTCTTCTCAACCTCAAGCTCGTTGCGCAGCTGGGGAAGGTCCTCGTGACGGCCCTCCTCGTCCACCTCAGTGACCATGTATGCGGCGAAGTAGATGACCTTCTCGAGGTCCTTCGGCGCGAGGTCAAGGAGGTAGCCAAGGCGCGAGGGGACGCCCTTGAAGTACCAGATGTGGGTCACGGGAGCGGCAAGCTCGATGTGGCCCATGCGCTCACGGCGCACCTTGGAGCGGGTCACCTCGACGCCGCAGCGCTCGCAGATGATGCCGCGGTAGCGGACACGCTTGTACTTTCCGCAGCCGCACTCCCAGTCACGGGTGGGGCCGAAGATCTTCTCGCAGAAGAGTCCGTCCTTTTCCGGCTTCAGGGTGCGGTAGTTGATCGTCTCGGGCTTCTTGACCTCACCGTGCGACCACTCGCGGATCTCCTCCGCGGTGGCCAGACCGATGCGCAGTTCGCCGAACTCGTTCACGTCTTGCATTCTTGTGAATTCCTCTTCTCAGCAGTCGTCTAGATCTCGTCGACGCTCGAGGCGTCCGGGCGGCTGGACAGGGAGATGCCGAGCGACTCTGCCGCTTGGTAGGCGTCCTCTTCTGTCTCGCGCATATCGATGACGTGGCCGTCAGCGCCGAGGACCTCGACGTTCAGGCACAGCGACTGCATCTCCTTCATGAGCACGCGGAACGATTCCGGCAGGCCCGGGTCGGGGATGTTCTGGCCCTTGACGATCGCCTCGTAGACCTTCACGCGGCCGGGGACGTCGTCGGACTTGATCGTGAGCAACTCCTGGAGCGCGTAGGCGGCGCCGTAGGCCTCGAGTGCCCACACCTCCATCTCACCGAAGCGCTGGCCACCGAACTGCGCCTTACCACCGAGCGGCTGCTGGGTGATCATCGAGTACGGACCAGTGGAACGGGCGTGGATCTTGTCATCCACGAGGTGGTGCAGCTTGAGGATGTACTTGTAGCCCACCGCAACCGGCTCGGGGAACGGCTCGCCACTGCGGCCGTCGAAGAGCGTCGCCTTGCCGTCAGGGCCGACGAGGCGCTCACCGTCGCGGTTGGGGTTCACGTGCTCACGCAGACCCTCGAGGACGTCCTCGGACAGTCCGTCGAAGACGGGGGTGGCAACCGGCGTGCCGGGCTCGGACTTCACAGCGCCCTTGGGGAGCTTCTCCGTCCAGGCGCCCTTAGCGTCGGACGCGTCCCAACCGTGCTTGGCGACCCAACCAGTGTGGGTCTCGAGCACCTGGCCGACGTTCATACGACCGGGCACACCGAGCGGGTTGAGGATGACGTCCACCGGGGTGCCGTCCGCGAGGAACGGCATGTCCTCCACGGGAAGGATCGTCGAGATGACGCCCTTGTTGCCGTGGCGACCGGCGAGCTTGTCGCCCTCCTGAATCTTGCGGCGCTGCGCGATGTACACGCGGACCAGCTGGTTGACGCCTGCGGGAAGGTCGTCGCCGTCCTCCTCGGTGAACACGCGGACACCGATGACGGTTCCCGACTCACCGTGGGGCACCTTGAGGGAGGTGTCGCGAACCTCGCGCGCCTTCTCACCGAAGATCGCGCGGAGCAGGCGCTCCTCAGGGGTCAGCTCGGTCTCACCCTTGGGCGTGACCTTGCCGACGAGGATGTCACCGGCGCGAACCTCTGCACCGATGCGGACGATGCCGCGCTCGTCGAGGTCAGCAAGGACCTCCTCCGAGGCGTTCGGGATGTCGCGAGTGATCTCCTCGGGGCCCAGCTTGGTGTCGCGGGCGTCGACCTCGTGCTCCTCGATGTGAATCGAGGACAGGGTGTCGTCCTGAACGAGGCGCTGCGACAGGATGATCGCGTCCTCGTAGTTGTGGCCTTCCCAGCACATGAACGCGACGAGCAGGTTCTTGCCGAGCGCAAGGTCGCCGTTGTCGGTCGCGGGACCGTCGGCGATGACTGAGCCGACCTCGACGCGGTCGCCCTCGTCGACGACAACGCGCTGGTTGTAGCTCGTGCCCTGGTTCGAGCGCTGGAACTTCGCGATGCGGTACGAGCCGGTGGTGCCGTCGTCGTTGGCAACGGTCACGAGGTCAGAGGAGACCTCGGTGACGACGCCCGCCTTGGAAGCGATGACCACGTCACCGGCGTCGATGGCCGCACGGCGCTCCATGCCGGTGCCGACGAGCGGCGCCTCGGAGCGAACAAGCGGCACCGCCTGGCGCTGCATGTTCGCACCCATGAGCGCGCGGTTCGCGTCGTCGTGCTCGAGGAACGGAATCAGCGCGGTCGCGACCGACACCATCTGGCGCGGGGAGACGTCCATGTAGTCGACGGCCTCCGCGGGAACGAGCTCGAACTCGCCACCCTTGGAGCGGACCAGGACGCGGGGCTCGATGAACGCGCCCTTGGCGTCGATGGCCGCGTTGGCCTGGGCGATGACGAAGTGGTCCTCGTCGTCAGCGGTCAGGTAGTCCACCTGGTCCGTGACCTTGCCCTTGACGACCTTGCGGTACGGGGTCTCCACGAAGCCCAGGGGGTTGATGCGACCGAAGGACGCCAGCGAACCGATGAGACCGATGTTCGGTCCTTCAGGGGTCTCGATAGGGCACATGCGGCCGTAGTGCGAGGAGTGAACGTCACGAACGTCCATGCCTGCGCGGTCACGGGACAGACCGCCGGGGCCGAGCGCCGAGAGGCGACGCTTGTGCGTCAGGCCGGCGAGCGGGTTGTTCTGGTCCATGAACTGCGACAGCTGCGAGGTGCCGAAGAACTCGCGGATCGCGGCGACGACGGGACGCGTGTTGATGAGCGTCTGGGGCGTGATGGCCTCGACGTCCTGCGTCGTCATGCGCTCGCGAACCACGCGCTCCATGCGCGACAGTCCCGTGCGGATCTGGTTCTGGATCAGCTCGCCCACCGCACGGATGCGGCGGTTGCCGAAGTGGTCGATGTCGTCGGTCTCGACGCGCACGTCACCGGTCGCGGTGGCCAGCGAGTCGTGGCCGGCGTGAGCCGCGGCGATGTACTTGATGGTCGCGACGATGTCGTCGAGGCCGAGCACCGAGTCGCCAAGGGCCTTGCCGACACCAAGCTTCTTGTTGAGCTTGAAGCGGCCGACCTTCGCGAGGTCGTAGCGCTTGGGGTTGAAGTAGAAGTTGTCGAGCAGGTTCTGACCGGCCTCGACCGTGGGCGGCTCGCCCGGACGCAGCTTGCGGTAGAGGTCCACGAGGGCCTCGTCGTGGCCGTGCACGGTGTCCTTGGCAAGGGTCTCGAGGACCGAGGGGAAGTCCTTGAACTCCTCCGCGATCTCCTCGTCGCTCATGCCGAGCGCCTTGAGGAACAGGGTCACGGACTGCTTGCGCTTGCGGTCAACGCGGACCCCGACGGAGTCGCGCTTGTCGATCTCGAACTCGAGCCAAGCACCGCGGCTGGGGATGATCTTCGCGGTGAAGATGTCCTTGTCGCTGGTCTTGTCGGGCGTGCGCTCGAAGTAGACGCCGGGCGAGCGGACGAGCTGCGACACGACGACGCGCTCGGTGCCGTTGATGATGAAGGTGCCGCGGTCCGTCATGAGCGGGAAGTCGCCCATGAAGACGGTCTGGGACTTGATCTCGCCGGTGGTGTTGTTCATGAACTCAGCGGTCACGAACAGCTGGGCGGCGTAGGTGAAGTCCTTCTCCTTGCACTCCTCGGGAGTGTGGCGCGGCTCTTCGAAGTACGGGTCTGCGAAGCTGAGGGACATCGTCTGACCGAAGTCCTCAATCGGAGAGATCTCCTCGAAGATCTCCTGGAGACCAGCGACCTCAGGGACGTCGTTGCGGCCAGCCTTCTTGGCGGCCTCGACGCGAGCCTTCCAGGCGTCGTTTCCAAGGAGCCAGTCAAAGCTCTCGGTCTGCAGACCAATGAGGTTCGGGACCTCAATCGGCTCTTGCAGCTGTGCAAACGAGATGCGGTTTGAAGCGGTGCGGTTGTCAGTAGCGGTAACGGTGCGCGAGGCAGCCAAGGGGGGTTCCTTCCCTTTTGTTCGTGCAATACACGAGTCGTAGCCGCGGCTCCACCGGATCCTGGGGCGTTACTGCCAGACAGCAGGCGCACGCCAGGTAGGCATATGAGGGCAGGGCAATAGACAGCGCAAATCGCTAGCGTACTCGGCGCGCGCGCAATTGTCCAGTCCTGGACCACGCTGTCCAGTCGCCACGCCGAGCGCCTGCGCCACTCCCCCGCGCCGTCGCTCGCGACCACGCTACACCCGCCGCCCGACGCTGCGGTGACGTTTGGGGAAAACGTGACCTTAGCGTCGGGC
>ENA-UOVV01000779-UOVV01000779.1-compost-metagenome-genome-assembly--contig:-NODE-779-length-31727-cov-22.813968_pt1 | contig 31727 bp, 23 predicted proteins | sample MGYA00238155_ERZ761577 | MGnify/ENA primary metagenome ERZ761577 (study PRJEB28898, sample SAMN06268775) | compost metagenome | isolation source: Emeryville, CA | place: USA:Emeryville, CA | collected... | reverse complement strand
TCAGCACGCGCAGCCGCAGCATGTCGGTGGTGAAATAGGCCACCACGTACAGCAGATTGGCGGCGTTGATCAGAATGTCCATCTTGTCTCCCTGGGCAGGCGCCCGGTTCCCCGGGCGCCCGGCCGGTCAGTCGCCGCCGAACTCGGCCTGGAAGGTGGCGAAGTCGATCTGGCTGCCGTGGATCACGGTGCTCCAGTGCCGCACATAGGCTGCCTGGGCGACGGCCTCGGACACCTCGGCGTCGGTGGCGCCGGCGGCCTTGGCGGTCTTGGTCTCGAGCCAGACGCAATACTGGCAAGGGATCTGCGCGGCGACCGCGACGGCGATCAGCGATTTCACCTTGGGTTCCAGCGTGTTGCCCTCGCCCATCAGGAGGCCTTTGGTCATCTCCCATGCGCCGGCCACGGCCGACTTGGGATAGGCCTTGAAGTGGCTGGGAACGATGCCGAGGGTGGCCTGGATGTCGGTATAGGCGCGTTCGGCCGGGGTCGGCTCGGCGGCAAAGCCGCTACCGGTGCCGATGGTGATGGCCGCGGCGAGCGCGAGCAGCAGGCGTGTCTTGATCATTTGCTTGTCCTTTCGGGTGTGGCAGCGGGTGCTGCCGATGGCCCGTTGTCTAGCCGTGGCGCTCCGGAGCTGATAGGCTGGTTTCCGGCCAAAACGGTTCAAATCGGACGCGCGTCATGCCCGCAGACACCACCAGGCCGCTCTTGACGACGGTCGTCGCCACGCCCGAGACGGGCTCGGCGGGCATCTTCATCGTCATGGATCTGCTCGCCTCGGTGGGCATGCTGTGGGAGGTGCTGCATGGTGACGAGCCGCAGCAGGCCCGCTTCCTGCCGCGGCTCGTCACCTTGGACGGTGAGCCCTATCGTGATCTGCACGGGGTGCAGATCACCCCGCACGGCGCTTTCGCGGATTATCCCGAGCCGGACCTGGTGGTCATCCCCGAAATGATGCTCAACCCGCACCAGCCGGTGCCCAACTCTTTCGTTCCGGTCGGCGCGTGGCTGCGCGAGGTCTATGGCCGTGGCGCCATGGTGGCCTCGCTCTGTTCGGGCTCGATGCTGCTGGCGTCCTCGGGGCTACTCGATGGGCAGGAGGCGACGTCGCACTGGGGCTATTGCGATGCGATCCGCCAGCATCACCCGCAGGTGCGAGTGCGCAAGGAGCGGGTGCTGGTGCCGACCGGGGAGGGCCATCGCCTCATCACCACGGGCGGCTTCTCGTCGTGGCACGACCTGCTACTCTACCTCGTCGGCCGCTTTGCCGGCACCGAGGAGGCGCAGCGGCTCGCCAAGTGCTTCCTGCTCGACTGGCATCTCGACGGCCAGTTGCCCTTTGCCGCGCTCACAGTGGGGCGCAAGCACGACGATCCGCTGGTGGCGGTGGCGCAGATGTGGGCGGCCGACAACTACGCCAACCCCAATCCGGTGGCGGTGATGGCCGCCGAGGCCGGGCTGACCGAGCGGAGCTTTTTGAGGCGGTTCAAGAAGGCCACCGGGCAGTCGCCGATCGAATACATCCAGACGCTGCGCATCGAGGAGGCCAAGCAACTGCTCGAGACCAGCGATATCAGCCTCGACGAGATCGGCGCCCAGGTCGGCTATTCGGAACCTTCCGCTTTCCGGCACCTGTTCCGCAAGCTGGTGGGCGAAACACCGTCGGCGTATCGGCGGAGATATGCAAGGGCGGCGGTAGGGTAGCGCTCACACGATGCCACGCGCCATTCTCTCCCGCTTGCGGGGGAGGTGGGCGCACGTTTCATGGGCAAAAAGAAAAGGGCGCCGGAGCGCCCCTTTCGGCAAATTCTGCTGTTTGCGCTCAGCGCGGCAGGACGCTCTGGCCCATCAGGAACTCGTCGATGGCGCGGGCGCACTGGCGGCCTTCGCGGATGGCCCAGACGACCAGCGACTGGCCGCGGCGCATGTCCCCGCACGAGAAGAACTTCTCGCGGCTGGTCTGGTACCGGATCGTGTCGGCCATGACGTTGGAGCGCTTGTCGACGGCTACGGCGGCCTGCTGGATCATCCCTTCCTGCACCGGGCCGAGGAAACCCATGGCGAGGAGCACGAGATCGGCCTTGAGCTGGAACTCGGTACCCGGGATGGGCTGGAACTTCTCGTCGGCGCGGGCGCAGTTGAGCGCGGTCACCTGCCCATCCTTGCCCTCGAAGCTGATCGAGGCCACGGCGAAGTCGCGGATCACGCCCTCTTCCTGCGAGGACGAGGTCCTGAGCTTCAGCGGATAGTTCGGCCAGGTGAGAGCCTTGTTCTCCTTCTCGGGCGGCATGGGCATGATCTCGATCTGCGTGACCGAGAGGGCGCCCTGGCGGTTGGAGGTACCGATGCAGTCCGAACCGGTGTCGCCACCGCCCACCACGACCACATGCTTGCCGGTCGCAAGGATCGGCTTGACGTTGTCGAGCGGCTCGCCGGTGACGCGGCGGTTCTGCTGGCCGAGGAACTCCATGGCGAAATGGATGCCGTCGAGTTCGCGGCCCGGGATGGGCAGGTCGCGCGGCTTCTCGGCACCGCCAGCCATGGCGATGGCGTCGTACTGCTCGGCCAGCTCGTCCACCGAGATGTCCACGCCGACATGCACGCCGGTGTGGAGCACGACGCCTTCGGCCACCATCTGCTCGACGCGGCGATCGATGATCTTCTTGTCGAGCTTGAAGTTCGGGATGCCGTAGCGCATCAGGCCGCCGATCTGCTGGGCCTTCTCATACAGATGCACTTCGTGGCCGGCGCGGGCGAGCTGCTGCGCGGCGGCCATGCCGGCCGGGCCCGAACCGACGATGGCAACCTTCTTGCCGGTCTTGTCCGGGTTGATCTGCGGCGTGATCCAGCCTTCCTCGAACCCCTTGTCGACGATGGCACATTCGATCGTCTTGATGTTCACCGGGGTGTCCGGAATGTTCAGCGTGCAGGCCGCCTCGCACGGGGCGGGGCAGATGCGGCCGGTGAATTCCGGGAAGTTGTTGGTCGAGTGAAGGTTCTTGAGAGCCTTCAGCCAGTCGCCCTTGTAGACGAGATCGTTCCAGTCCGGGATCTGGTTGTTCACCGGGCAGCCGTTGTGACAGTACGGAATGCCGCAATCCATGCAGCGCGCCGCCTGGTCGCGGGTGCCCTGGTCCCCCAGAGGAATGACGAACTCATTGTAGTTCTTCAGCCGCTCTTCGACCGGGAGATATTCCCGGTCGACGCGGTCGATTTCGAGGAAGCCAGTGATCTTGCCCATAGTTCTTCCCCTTACTCGGCAGCCACGCGCTGGGCCGCTTCACGGGCCTTTTCCATCTTCTGAAGTGCCTTGCGGTACTCGATCGGCATCACCTTGCGGAACTTGGGCAGGTATTCGTCCCAGTTCGACAGGATGTGGTTGGCGCGGCTCGACCCGGTGAAGGTCCGGTGCCGCAGGATCAGCTGGTACAGCCGCTCAGCGTCACGCCGCTGCAGATCGTGCATGATCTCGACCACGCCCATGGTCTCGAGGTCGCCATGGTGGCCGAACTCGCGGCCATGCAGGGTCTCCTCCTCGACCACCGGCTCGAGCTCGACCATGGACATGTTGGCGCGGCTCTCGAAGGTGCCGTCCTCGTCGAGCACGTAGGCGATGCCGCCCGACATGCCCGCCGCGAAGTTGCGGCCGGTCTTGCCGAGCACCACGACGATGCCGCCGGTCATGTACTCGCAGCCATGGTCGCCGGTGCCTTCGACCACCGCGATGGCGCCCGAGTTGCGCACGGCGAAGCGTTCGCCGGCCACGCCGCGGAAGTAGCACTCACCGGTGATGGCGCCGTAGAGCGCGGTGTTGCCGATGATGATCGACTCTTCGGGCACATAGCCGCGGTTCTCCGGCGGACGCACCACGAGGCGCGCGCCCGAGAGGCCCTTGCCGACATAGTCATTGGCTTCGCCGACGAGGTCGATCGAGATGCCGCGCGTCGCCCAGGCGCCGAAGGCCTGGCCGGCAGTGCCGGTAAGGCTGATGGCGATGGTATCGTCGGGCAGGCCCTGGTGGCCGTAGCGCTTGGCCACCGCACCGCCCAGCATGGCGCCCGCCGAGCGGTCGACGCTGGTGATGGTCTCGACGATCTTGACCGGCGTGCCGTTCTCGAGGGCGGGCCTCGCCGCCTCGATCAGCCGGCGGTCGAGCACGTTGTCGATCGGGTGGTTCTGCTTTTCGGAGTGGGTGATCCCCACACCTGCGGGCGCATAGGGCTTGTGGAAGAGCTTGGAGAAGTCGAGCCCCTTGGCCTTCCAGTGTTCGATGGCCTCGGTCTTGTCCAGCATCTGCATCTGGCCGACCATGTCGTCGAACTTGGTGAAGCCCATTTCGGCCATCAGCTCGCGCACTTCCTCGGCGACGAAGAAGAGGTAGTTGATGACGTGCTCGGGCTTGCCGGTGAAGCGGGCGCGCAGCACAGGGTCCTGGGTGGCGATGCCGACCGGGCAGGTGTTGAGATGGCACTTGCGCATCATCACGCAGCCGGCCGCGATCAGCGGCGCGGTCGCCATGCCGAACTCGTCGGCGCCGAGCAGGGCGCCGATCACCACGTCACGGCCGGTACGGATGCCGCCATCGACCTGCACCGCGATGCGGCTCCTGAGCTTGTTGCGCACCAGCGTCTGGTGGGTCTCGGCGAGGCCCATTTCCCACGGCGAACCGGCGTGCTTGAGCGAGGTGAGCGGGCTTGCGCCCGTGCCACCCTCATAGCCCGAGATGGTCACATGGTCGGCGCGCGCCTTGGCGACGCCGGCCGCAACGGTGCCCACGCCGACTTCCGACACGAGCTTCACCGACACCTGGCCGTCCGGGTTGACATTCTTGAGGTCGAAGATCAGCTGGGCCAGGTCCTCGATCGAATAGATGTCATGGTGCGGCGGCGGGCTGATGAGGCCGACGCCCGGGGTCGAGTGGCGCACACGGGCGATGGTCTCGTTCACCTTGTCGCCGGGCAGCTGGCCGCCTTCGCCGGGCTTGGCGCCCTGGGCCATCTTGATCTGCATCATGTCGGAGTTGACCAGGTACTCCGTGGTCACGCCGAAGCGGCCCGAGGCGATCTGCTTGATGGCCGAGCGCTTGGAGTCGCCGTTCGGCATCGGCACGAAGCGATCCGGCTCCTCGCCGCCTTCGCCCGTGTTCGACTTGCCGCCGATGCGGTTCATGGCGATGGCAAGCGTGGTGTGCGCCTCGAGCGAGATCGAGCCATAGGACATGGCGCCGGTCGAGAAGCGCTTCACGATCTCGGAGGCGGGTTCCACCTGGTCGAGCGGCACGGGCTTGCGGCCATCCTCCTCGGCCTTCCTGAGGCGGAAGAGCGAGCGGATGGTGACGTACTTATCCTCGACCTCGTTCACCTGGCGGGCGAACTCGCGGTACTTGTCGCGCGCGTTGCCGCGGGCGGCATGCTGCAGGTTGGCGACCGTTTCCGAGCGCCACACGTGGGCTTCGCCGCGGAAGCGGAAGGCGTAGTCGCCGCCGACATCGAGCGAATCCTCGAGCACCGGCGAGTTGCCGAAGGCGTCCCTGTGACGCTGCACGGTTTCCTCGGCGATCTCCTTGAGGCCGGCGCCCTCGATGGTGGTGGCGGTGCCGGTGAAGTAGCGGTCGACGAACTCCGAGCTCAGGCCCACGGCGTCGAAGATCTGCGCGCCGCAATAGGACTGGTAGGTCGAGATGCCCATCTTGGCGGTGACCTTCAGGATGCCCTTACCGATCGCCTTGATGTAGCGGTAGATCAGCTCGTGATCGTCCACCTCGGCCGGCAGCTGGTCGCGCATGGCGAGGAGCGTCTCGAAAGCGAGGTAGGGGTTGATCGCCTCGGCGCCATAGCCTGCCAGCGCGCAGAAGTGGTGCACTTCGCGGGCTTCGCCGGTTTCGACCACGAGGCCCACCGAGGTGCGCAGGCCCTTGCGGATCAGGTGATGGTGCACGCCGGCGGTGGCCAGCAGGGCAGGGATCGCCACCCGGTCGCGGCTCATCGCCCGGTCCGACAGGATGATGATGTTGTCGCCCGAATGCACGGCGAGTTCGGCGTCCGAAAAGAGCTGCTCGAGCGCCTTCTCCATGCCGTCGGCGCCTTCCGACACAGGATAGGTAATGTCCAGCGTCTTGGAGCGGAACGGGTTGTCCTCCATGCCGCCAATGGCGCGGATCTTCTCGAGGTCCTCGTTCGAGAGGATCGGCTGGCGCACTTCGAGGCGCTGGCGCTTGCCGCCGCCCGTCAGGTCGAGCACGTTCGGACGCGGGCCGATGAACGAGACGAGGCTCATCACCAGCTCCTCGCGGATCGAGTCGATCGGCGGGTTCGTCACCTGGGCGAAGTTCTGCTTGAAATAGGAATAGAGCAGCTTCGACTTGGCGGAGAGCGCCGAAATCGGCGTGTCCGTGCCCATAGAGCCCACCGCTTCCTGCCCGGTGACGGCCATGGGCGGCAGGATGAGCTTGAGGTCTTCCTGCGTGTAGCCGAAGGCCTGCTGGCGATCGAGCAGCGGAATGTCGGAGGTCTTGGGCTCGAAGTGAACCGGCGGCAGATCCTCGAGCACGATCTGGGTGCGGCCCAGCCACTGCTTGTAGGGATGGGCGGTCGAGAGTTCCTTCTTGATCTCCTCGTCGGAGACGATGCGGCCCTGCTTCAAATCGATGAGCAGCATCTTGCCCGGCTGCAGGCGCCACTTGACCTTGATCTTCTCGGCCGGGATCGGCAGCACGCCAGCCTCGGACGACATGATCACCTCGTCATCCTCGGTGACGAAGTAGCGGGCCGGACGCAGGCCGTTGCGGTCGAGCGTCGCGCCGATATGCACGCCATCGGAGAAGCACATGGCGGCCGGGCCGTCCCACGGCTCCATCAGCGCGGCGTGGTACTCGTAGAAGGCCCTGCGGTCCTCGTCCATCAGCGGGTTGCCGGCCCAGGCCTCGGGAATGAGCATCATGGCCGCATGCGGCAGCGAGTAGCCGCCGCGCAGCAGGAACTCGAGCGCGTTGTCGAAGCAGGCAGTATCCGACTGGCCGGGATAGGAAATCGGCCACAGCTTCTGGATGTCGGCGCCGAAGAGCGGCGAGGACACGGAGGCCTGGCGGGCCGCCATCCAGTTGACGTTGCCGCGCACGGTGTTGATTTCGCCATTGTGGCAGACGAACCGGTAGGGGTGCGCCAGCCGCCACGACGGGAACGTGTTGGTTGAAAAGCGCTGGTGGACGAGCGCGAGGGCGGACTGGAAGTCCGGATCGTGCAGGTCCTTGTAATAGGCGCCCAGCTGCCAGCTGAGGAACATGCCCTTGTAGACGAGCGTACGGCAGCTCATCGACACGACATAGAAGTCGTTCGGCTTGCCCTCAAAGGCCGAGTGAATCTTGGCCGAGATCACCTTGCGAATGATGTAGAGCTTGCGCTCGAAGGTCTCCTCGTCCTCGATGCCGTCGCCGCGGCCGATGATGACCTGGCGGTGATAGGGCTCAGTGGCGACGATCTCGGGATCCTTCGAAAGCGAAGAATTGTCCGAGGGCACGTCGCGCCAGCCGATGACCGTCTGGCCCTCGTCCTCGATCACCTTGTTGACGACCCTCTCCATCTTGAGACGGAGGTCGGCGTCCTGCGGCATGAAGATGAAGCCGACGGCATACCGGCCCTTTTCGGGCAGGCGGAAGCCGAGGCGGTCCGCTTCCTTGGCAAAGAATGCGTGCGGGATCTGCACCATGATGCCGGCGCCGTCGCCCATCAGGGGGTCCGCGCCAACCGCGCCGCGATGCTCGAGGTTCTCGAGGATCTTGAGCCCGTTCTCGACGATCTTCCGGCTCGGGCGGTTCTTCAAGTCTACGATGAAGCCGACGCCACAGGCGTCGTGCTCGCGTGTCGGATCATAGAGCCCCCCAGCCTCTGGCCGCATGACGCCGGCTGGGAGGTCTTTGCGCATGCCGGCGTCCATGACGGGGGATGTTTGTCTACCGTTCCTCGTGACAGCCATGTGCAAAGTCCTCTTTTTGCAGTCGTGTCCGGTTTGGGGCGGTGCGCCCCAGCCGGTTAGTTCCTTTCGACACGCCTACGGCCCCCAGTCGTACCTCAGTGTACGGCTCGAATCCGAGTGCGCAATCCTTTAGTGGGGAGCGGCTCTGCATCCAAATGGCCGCTCATTCGGGCTCGATAAGGCCCCACCCCTCCGTTTCCGCTTTCGTCAAGCGGGCCAGCCGGATCGGCGTGTGAAACGCATCCGGGGAGACCGGCCGCTCACGAAATTGGACAGACGTGCTGTCCTATCGAGGCTACATTTGCACAATTCCAAACAGCGGGCAAGCGCCCCAAGCCACTTTTTTGCCGTGTTGCAGCAGCGAGGCGTAGGAGATACGGGGCTAGAAATAGGAATTGAGTAGGATTGCGAGCCTAGGGGCCACGCGCATGTGGCGCGGTCCGGGGTGGCCCGCCGGGAATCGGGCATAGGAAATGGCCGTCGCCCTTAAGCTCGACAGACTGCCGGGGGCATGCTTGTCTGCATGCCAGCAAGGAGCGCAGTATGCCGAAAGCCGGCCGTCCTCCATTCATCGCTCACATCACCCAGGGCCTCGCGCCGCTCAACGATGCTGGCTATCGCGACATGGGCGGGCAGGGGAGCCCGATCGGCAGGGCGCAGGGGCTGAGCAGGATCGGCATCCACTACGAGGTGCAGGCGCCGGGCAGCCGCTCGTCATTCCCCCATGCGGAGAGCGACGAGGACGAATTCGTCTTCGTGCTCGGAGGGCGGCCGGACGTGTGGATCGACGGCGTGCTCCATCCGCTGGAAGCGGGTGACTGGGCAGCGTTCCCGGCGGGCACCGGCATCGCCCACTCGTTCCTCAACAATGCCGACGAGGACATGCATCTTCTCGTCATCGGCGAGGCGAACAAGGAGACGAACCGAGTCAACTACCCACTCGAGCCTGCCCGCAACGCAGCTTTCGCCGTTCGCGGCAGGTATTGGGCCGATGCGCCGCGGCGTCCGCTCGGGCCGCATGACGGCAAGGCGGTGGCGGGGTCGCGGAAGCCGGGGCCGGCCGACAGGGCAGGGCGGCCGGACTTCGTCGCGCATTTCACCGAGCGGCTGCAGCCCGTGTCCGATTCTGCGTCGGCGCGGTTTGGCGGTCACCGTGCACTTCTCGGCGCCGAAGGCGGGCTGACGCGACTTGCCGTCAACTACGACGTGCTGCCGCCGGGCAACCGGAGTTCTTTTCCGCATGCTGAGAGTCGCGAGGACGAGTTCGTGCTGGTCCTGAAGGGGAAGCCCGACGTCTGGATCGACGGGGTGCTGCACGAGCTCGACGAAGGCGACAGCGCAGCCTTTCCGGCGGGCACCGGCATTGCGCACAGCTTCCTGAACAATTCGAGAGAGGACGTGCACCTGCTGGTGATCGGCGAGCACGACGTGCCGGGGAACCAGCTCAACTACCCGCTGAACCCGGAGCGCAACGCCGATTTTGCAACGCGCGGGGAGCACTGGACGGATGTGCCGAAGCGGGAGTTGGGCCCGCATGACGGGAAGGCGCGGGCAGGGACCCGGAAGTAGGGTCGGGACAGGGCAGGCAGCCTGTCAGCGCCGCAAAATAGAAAGGGCCCCGGAGGGCCCTGTGTTGCCTGATGGCCGGAGGCGCTCAGAGCGCCATGAAGCGGGCTGCTGCGGGGGCAACGGTCGCCGCGATGGTAACGCCGGAGACGAGAGCCAGGACGGTGATGCGAGCGATCAGCTTGTTCATTTCAGTTCCCTGTTTGGTGCGCCCCTCAGCGCGATGTGATGACCCTATCCAGGCCTGTGTGAACCGCACCTGAACCGCTGATCAGGGAAGTGTTCATCAGGGTGGCGGTCCGATCTTGACCATGCCGCAAACGAAAGAGGCGCGGGTCCTCGCGAACCCACGCCTCGTTTTCCGTTCTCCTGGTCGCCACACTCAAGCCTGGCGGCCAAGTGTTCGTGAGCGGAGAAGGCTTAGTTGACCGTCTTGTCCTCGATGGTCTTGGCCGCGGTCGAGATCGGGATCTGGCGAGCCTTCTTGGACTCGGGGATCTCGCGCTTCAGCTCGATGTGAAGCAGGCCGTTCTCGAGGCTGGCGCCGGCGACCTCGACATAGTCGGCAAGCTGGAAGCGCAGCTCGAAGGCGCGCTCGGCAATGCCGCGATGGAGGAACTCGCGCTGGGCGCCCTCGGTGTCCGCGGGCTTGGCGCCCTTGACCACGAGGCTGTTCTCCTTGCTCTCGATGGCGATGTCGCCTTCGGCGAAGCCCGCCACGGCAATCGAGATGCGATAGGCGTCAGCGCCGGTCTTCTCGATATTGTAGGGCGGGTAGGACTTGGCCTCCTGGCCGACCAGCTGGTCGAGGCGGTTGAACACGCGGTCGAAGCCGACGGTCGAGCGATAGAAGGGGGAAAAATCGTAGGCAGCCATGATCACATTCTCCTTTGAGCAACGTGGCTTGGTGCGGGTGTCCCATGCGCGCTCCCCTGTTGGGCAAGCGGCACTCCCGGGTTTCCCGGTCCCCGGGCTCTCCCGGCGGACAGCATTCATTTAGGGAAGGGATCGGACCGTTCAAGAGGGCCGTTCAGATTGCTGAACCCAAAATGAATGTGTCGCTCAAAACGGGTTCAGGGAGCGCTTTCTATAAACGCAACTGTGCTGACTGTCTGCTGCAGGGCACATCGAATGAGCCGCCTTCACCCGCCCCCCGCAAGGCGGCCCATCACAGGAAAGCCAGTGTCTCCCAAGGAGGCGCTGGCTTTTCTGTTTTAGTATCGGGGCTGCGCATTCCAGGGCTCCATCCGGCCGGGAGTGACGCCGCCTTTCCTTCCACGGCGTCATTCCCGCCTGGGGGGGAATCCGGTAGGGAGTGGGTGACATGATCGCGCCCCGAACCCTCGAGCCGATTCTCGCATGAACGCCATCGTCGACCCCTCAGGACCGCAACTGGCCGTGGTGCCCTCCAACCCGGTGCCCGAAGGGGCGCGGGTGGGCTGGTTCGAAACGGCCGACAAGGTGCGGTTGCGCTATGCCACCTTCCCCAAGGGGGCGGGTGCGGCAAAGGGCACGGTCTGCCTCGTACATGGCCGCACCGAGTTCATCGAGAAGTATTTCGAGACCATTGCCGACTTCCAGGTGCGCGGCTTTGCCGTCGCCACCTTCGACTGGCGCGGCCAGGGCGGCAGCCAGCGGCTGATCGGCAACAGCAAGGCGGGCTACGTCCGCCATTTCGACGACTACTGGACTGATCTGAGCAGCTTCCACCGCAACATCCTGCTGCCCGATTGCCCGGCGCCCTACTATCTCGTCGGCCACTCGATGGGCGGGCTCGTCTCGCTCTATGCGGGGGCGCGCGACCGCATGATGTTCGAGCGCATTTTCCTGTCGGCACCGATGGTGGCTCTGGACCGCCAGCCCTTCGGCATGGCCGGCATGGCGCGGCTCGCCGGCACGCTCTCGCTGCTTGGTCTGGGGCGTTTGCAGGTCGGGCGACGGGCCGACAAGCCGCAGTCGCAGCAGAGCTTTGCCGGCAATGCCGTAACCTCCGACGTCACCCGCTTCATGCGGGCGGTGGATGTGCTGAAGGCTCGTCCCGACCTCGAGATCGGGGCCCCCACCCTCCGCTGGGCGGCGAGCGCCTTCCGCGCCATGGCCGGCGCGGCGACCGACCAGTTTCCCGGTTCTGTGAAGATTCCCGTGCTGATGCTGGCCGCCGCCCGCGACGAGATCGTTTCCACCGCCGCCATCGAAACGCTCGGGCTCAGGATGCGCACCGGCCGTCACGTCATCGTGCCCGGCGCCAGGCACGAGCTCTTCCAGGAGAACGACGCGATTCGCGGCCAGGTTCTGGCCGCGTTCGACGCGTTCATCGGGGCAGGGTCGCCGTAGAGGCGCCTAGCCTCTGAGGGCCGCCAAGGCGGCGGCGTGGAGTTCGGGCGTGGCGGCGGCAATGCAGTTGCCGCCCTCTTCGGCGGGGCCGCCATCCCAGGTGGTGACGACGCCGCCAGCATTCTGAATGAGCGGAATCAGCGGGCAGATATCGACATTCTTGAGCCCGGCCTCGACCACGAGGTCGATATGGCCGGCCGCCATCAGCGCATAGCCGTAGCAATCGAGGCCGTAGCGGGTGGTGAGCACCGCGCGCTCGATGCGGTTCCACTCGGCCGACAGGTCGCGGTCGTGGCGCACGAAGAGGTCGGGCGAGGTGGTGGTCATCTTGGCCTTGGCGAGTTCGGTCACGCCGCTGGTCCTGAGCGGCAGGTGTTCGGCGCCGCGGTGGTAATGCGCCTCGCCCGGCAGGCTGAGGTAGATTTCGCCGGTAAAGGGCTGGGCCATCAGGCCCGCCACGGCGCGACCGTTCATCGTCAGGCCGACCAGCGTGCCCCACACCGGCACGCCGGTGACGAAGGCGCGGGTGCCGTCGATGGGGTCGATGATCCAGGCATAGGGCGCGCTGCCGGCCTTGTCGTCCCACTCCTCGCCCAGAATCGAGTGGTCGGGGAAGCGTTCGGCCAGCAGGTTGCGGATCACCCGCTCGGCCTCGCGGTCGGCTTCGGTCACCGGGTCGAAGCCGACGCTCCACTTGTTGTCCACCGCAATGCCCTGGCGGAAGCGCGGCAGGGTGATGGCGGCGGCGATTTCCGCCGCATCGAGCAGGGTCTGGCGCACCAGATCGGCGGAAAGGTCTCCAAGAGGTGTATCGTTCATACTGGGGTCCGAAGCGGTTTTTGGAACGAATCCAACGTGATGAGGCCGTCGCGGTGGCAAATAGACGACAGTAGTCGCCCGGCGCGTTGATTCATTTTTGCAACAATGCGGCGGCCGCGGATGTTGAAGACTTGGTGTGAGCTTGTGGGGATGGGCAAATCAGTTCATCCCGGTCAGTGCATGATGGATGGGCGGCTCGAAACCTGGACCGCGACTTGGGCCTAAGTGACTGGCCGCCATCGTTTCCTCCCTTGACTGGGCCGCTTCGGCGGCCCGATTTTTTCTGGTGTCCACCAGTGCACGGATGCGTGCCTATGTCACGTGGTGCGCCAAATGCCGCGGGGATGATCCGCGACCCGGCTCCGGCTACTCGGCCGCGAACTGCTCCGTGATGCCGGCCGGCGGGGCAAGGAGGCTCAGGTCGAGCCCGATCAGGGCGACGAGGAAGCGCTCGATCAGCTGCTTCATGGCGGTGAAGCCCTCGTGCTTCTCCAGCGTCACCTCGTTCATGTAGAGATGGCGGCTGACCTCGATCTGCAGGGCATGGACGCCGTGCTGGGGGCGGCCATAGGTGCGGGTGCAGAAGCCGCCGGCATAGGGGCGGTTGCGCGCCACCCGCAGCCCGGCGCTGGTAAAGACCAGTTCGGCGAGGTCGGCAAGGATGGGCGAGCAGGTGGTGCCGTAGCGATCGCCCAGCACCACATCGGGGGCCAGCCGGTCGCCCGAGCGCGCGAGTCGGGGCATCGAGTGGCAGTCGATCAGCACGGCGACGCCGAAGGCCGAATAGGCCTCGGTGAGCAGCTTCTGCAGCGTGGCGTGATAGGGCTGGTAGATGCCCTCGATGCGCATGCGGGCATCGTCGAGGGTCAGCCGTTCCTTGTAGATGGGCTTGTTCTCGGCCACCACGCGAGCCAGCGTGCCGAGCCCCGCGGCCACGCGCGGGCTGGTGGTGTTGAACCGCTCGGAAAGCGGCTCGACGAACATGGTGGGGTCGAGTTCCCAGGGCTCGCGGTTGATGTCGAGATAGGCGCGGGGGAAATGCGCGCGGATCAGCGGTGTGCCCAGATGCGGGGCGCGGCTGAACAGCTCATCGACGAAGGCGTCTTCTGATTGGCGGATGGACAGGTGGTCGAGCCGCGTCATCTTGAGGAAGCGCTCGGGGTAGTCCGATCCCGAATGGCCGGAATTGAACACGAGGGGGGCGATCAACCGCCGCGGCCTTATCGTTTCGAATGCCGGCCTGTCCCAGTAGTCGGACTGCACGCAAACTCTCCCTTGGGGGTGCCGAAGCACCTCTTGGGGCACTCTGCCGCGCTCGTGGCCGATTGTCCATAATCCGCGCTCGGGGCACGATCACATCGCGGGGGTGGAGGTTCTCGACAGAGAAAACTTGCATTAAACATGAGGCATTAGAGTCTGCCGTGAGAATCCTAAGATGGGTGCCATGAAGCGCATTTTGCTTGCTGAAGACGACAACGACATGCGGCAGTTCCTCACGCGCGCCCTCAAGACCGCAGGCTACGAGGTCGTTTCGTTCGACAACGGCAAGTCGGCCTATGAGCGTCTGCGCGAGGAGCCGTTCTCGCTGCTGCTGAGCGATATCGTGATGCCGGAGATGGACGGCATCGAGCTGGCGCGCCGGGCCACCGAACTCGACCCCGATCTCAAGGTCATGTTCATCACCGGCTTTGCTGCCGTGGCGCTCAACCCCGACTCGGATGCGCCGCGCGATGCCTCCGTCCTGTCCAAACCCTTCCATCTCAAGGACCTGGTGCACGAAGTCGAGCGGCTGCTGGCGGCCTGAAACCGGGGCTCCGGCCGGGTTTTCCCCCAGGCGGCAAATCTGTGGGATTTCCCGCTTGACCCTCGGCGCGGTTTTGTGGTGTATCCGCCCCCACGCGACGGGGCGACTGCTCCGGTCGAAGCGAAGATGGGTGTATAGCTCAGCGGGAGAGCACTACCTTGACATGGTAGGGGTCACAGGTTCAATCCCTGTTACACCCACCATCTCCGCCTCGGGACCCCGTAAGTCCCTGCGTCTCCGGCACTTATCGCCGGTGCAATTTCCGGACCACCAGGGTCCATGGATGGGTGCGTAGCTCAGCGGGAGAGCATCGCCTTCACACGGCGGGGGTCACAGGTTCAATCCCTGTCGCACCCACCATCCTTTCTCTCGAAAGTGCATCGACTCAAGCTGTCGCAGGGTTCGGCTCCGCGCTCCGGCTAACCCTTTCGTCCGCCTCGCTCTTTCCCCTGCGCTCACCGGAGGGCGCAGTTCTTCTGTCCTCTATGTCGTGGGCTGCGATTTTAAACGTTTGCAATCGTCGTAAAACGTTTTAAACTAGCCGTGCTCTGGGAGGAGCGGAGGATGGCAGGTATTACGCTGCGCGAACTGGCGGCCAGGCTCGACGTTTCCGTCGGCACCGTTTCGCGCGCCCTGTCGGGAGATACCGCCATTGCCCTCAAGACGCGCCAGCGCGTCGCCGAGGCGGCGCAGCAATATGGCTATGTCCCCAATCTCGCGGCGCGGCAGCTGGTTTCGGGCCGGTCGGGTTTCGTCGGCTTCGTCATGCCAGTGCGGGGGCCGAACTTCATCGACTCCTATCTGGGCGAATTCCTCACCGGACTGGGCGAGGGGCTGGTCGATCACGGCATGGACCTTTTCATCGCCACCGTGCCGGCCGGGCGCCCCGAACTGTCGGTGCTACGCCACGTGGTCGAATCGGGGCGGGCCGATGGCGTGGTGGTGCCGCGCATCGGCGAGGCGGACGAGCGGCTTGCCTATCTGATGGAGCGCAACTTCCCCTTCGTTGCCCATGGCCGGCTGCTCGATTCCTCGGCCGCCTTCAACTGGCTCGATGCCGACAGCACCGCGGCCTTCGCCGAGGCCTTCGACATGCTCTACGAGCTCGGCCATCGCCATTTTGGCCTCGTCAGCATTTCCGACCCGATGACCTTCCGGCACATGCGCGAGCGCGGCCTGCGCGACGCCATCTCGCGGCGCGGCGACCCCAATGTCATCCTCGACGTGGTGAGCGCCCCGCGCTTCGACCGCGGCGCCACGGTGGCCGCGATCAACTCGCTGATCCACGCCGCGCGCCGGCCAACGGCGATTCTCGGGCTATTCGACGAACTCGCCCTCACCGTCATGGAGGAAGCGTCGCGGGCAGGGCTCTCGATCCCGCGCGACTTCTCGGTAGTCGGCTTCGACAATATCACGGCTGCTGCTTACGCGCCGCCAGGCCTCACCACCTTCGAGGCGCGGACGCGCGAGGCGGCCCGCGAGATCGCGGGCATGCTGGTGCAGGTCATCGAAAAGAAGCCCGCAACCCCGCTCACCAGGCTCATCGCGCCGCAACTGGTGGCGCGCGCCAGCCACGGACCAGCCCCGGAGGTGGTTCGCCGACTATAGTTCCAACAGGGAGGAGACGACGTGAAACACCCAATCAGGACTCTCGCCGCAGCCACGGTGGCGCTCGGCCTTCTGGCCGGTACGGCGAATGCGCAGGTGCTGTTCTGGTCCAACCAGGCAGTGCCGGTCGAAGAGACCCAGAAGATGCGCGAGCAGGTGCTCAAGGACTTCCCCGGCGGCGTCGATTTCCAGCCGCAGGAGCCAGGCCCGTTCATCACCCGCATCCAGGCCGAAACCGAGGCCGGATCGGGCGCCATCGGCGTGGTCGGCGGCCTTTATGGCGACCTCACCACCTTCGCCGACAGCTGGGTGGACCTCTCGGACGTGGATCTGGGCGGCGTCAATGTCAGCCCGGCCTTCATGGAACTGGGCAAGCTCGGCACCTCCGAGCAGAAATTCCTGCCCTGGATGCAGGCCAATTACGTGATGGCGGCCAACAAGCAGGCGCTGCAGTACCTGCCCGAGGGTGCCGACATCAACAACCTGACCTATGACCAGGTGGTCGCCTGGGCGAAAAACCTCGCCGAGCAGACCGGGTCGCCCAGGTTCGGCTTCCCTGCCGGCCCGAAGGGCCTGAAGCACCGCTTCTTCCAGGGCTTCCTGTTGCCCGCCTATACGGGCTCGGAAGTGACGAAGTTCCGCTCGGCCGAGGCCGAAGCGGCCTGGGGCAAGTTCAAGGAGCTGTGGCAGTACACCAACCCGGCCTCGACCAACTACGACTTCATGCAGGAGCCGCTGCTGACCGGTGACGTGTGGCTTGCCTTCGACCACATCGCCCGACTGTCCGAGGCCTTCAACCAGAAGCCGGACGACTTCGTCGCCTTCCCGGCGCCATCTGGCCCGAAGGGCAGGGCGTTCATGCCGGTGCTCGCCGGCATCGCGGTGCCCAAGAGCGCGCCCGACATCGACAAGGCCAAGGAGCTGGTCAAGTACATGATGCAGCCCGAGCAGCAGGTCGCAACGTTGCTCGCCACCAACTTCTTCCCGGTGACGGATGCGGCCATGCCGGCCGAACTGCCGGCCTCGGCCAAGGCGCTCGGACCCGCCATCGCGGCCATGACCGCCTCCGCCGACGCGCTGCCGGCGCTGCTGCCCATCGGCCTTGGCGACAAGGGCGGGCAGTTCAACCAGGTCTATATCGACACGTTCGAGCGCATCGTGCTCGCCAACCAGGATGTGCGGCAGGTGCTCGACCAGCAGGCCGATACCCTGCGCAACCTGATGAACGAGACGGGTGCGCCGTGCTGGCTGCCCGACGCGCCCTCCGAGGGGCCGTGCCCGGTGGAATAAGGTCCTCCCGACCTTGCCGTCCGGGGCTTCGGCTCCGGGCGGTCCTTCCTCAGCGCGAGGCGGACGATGAACTCAAGGACACTGCCCTATCTGCTGCTGGCCCCGGCGACGATCTTCCTCGTCGTCTTCTTCCTGTGGCCGTTCCTGCAGATCGCCTGGCTCGCCTTCTCGACACCCGAGGGGCTGACGCTCAAGCACTTCCAGACCATGGCCAGCAACTGGAAGTTCTGGCCCACCTTCTGGAACACCATCATCCTCGCCGCCATCGTGGTGCCGCTGCAGCTCATCATGGCGCTCGCCATGGCGCAGGTGGTGGCCAAGCTGAACACCGCCCGCAACACCATCCTCTACATCTTCACCATTCCGTTGGGGCTCTCGGATCTCGCGGCGGGAATCATCTGGCTCGCCATCTTCGAGCAGTCGGGCTTCCTCAACTCGATGCTCGTGGGGCTCGGCATTATCGAACGCCCCATCCTCTTCCTCGGCTACCAGAACCTCTGGGTCATCTTCATCGCCGTGATCCTCGCCGAACTGTGGCGCGCCACCGCCATCGTCATGGTGATCCTCGTTTCCGGCATGGGGCTGATCCCCAAGGAATATTACGAAGCCGCCGAGGTGTTCGGGGCCGGGCCGTGGAAGCGCTTCGTCAAGGTGACGCTGCCCATGCTGCGGCCCTCGATCCAGACCGCGCTGATCCTTCGCACCATCGCCGCCTTCGAGGTTTTTGCCGTGGTGGTGGCGCTGGGCGGCACGACGCTGCCGGTGCTGGTGGGCGAGACCTTCAACTGGCAGTTCGCCCTCAACGACCGCAACGTCGCCGCGGCCTATGCGCTCGTCATCCTCGCCATCTCGATTGCGGCGACGCTGGTGTTCCTCCGCGTCCTGCGCACGCCGAAGGGGGCCACGCTATGACCGCCGCAACCGTCGCCGCCGAGGACAAGCCGCGCGCCGTCTCCGATATCGGAGTGGCCGGACGCTTCCTGTTCTGGACCAGCGTGGTGCTGCTCTGCGCCTGGGTGCTGGTGCCGATCTACCTGCTGTTCGTGAACACCTTCTCGTCGCCGCAGGAGGTTACCGCCTTCCCCAAGACGGGCGTGCCGAGCTTCGACATGGGCTCGGTCAACTTCTTTCTCTCCTTCACTGGGGTACTGAAGGCGCTGTGGAACTCGGTGCTGGTCGCGGTGCTCACCATGCTGCTCTCCATCGGTATCGGCGCGCCGGCCGGCTATGCGCTGAGCCGCTTCGAGTTTCCCGGCAAGGCCACCTTCCGCATGCTGGTGCTGATGACCCGCGCCTTCCCGCTGCCGCTGCTGGCGCTGCCCATCGCGGTCATGTTCATCCGCATCGGGCTCGACGATACGCCGCTGGGGCTGGCGCTGGTCCACACCACCCTCGCCATTCCGTTCGCGGTGCTCGTTACCTTCTCGATCTTTTCGGGCATTCCGATCGAACTCGAGGAGGCGGCATGGACGCTCGGCTGCAACCGGCTGCAGGCGTTCCAGAAGGTGGTGATGCCGCTGGTGCTGCCGGGCATTACCGCCTCGGCCATCTTCGCCTTCACCATCAGCTGGAACGAGGTGTTCGCCGCCGCGGTGCTGACGGTCGAGAACCGGACGCTCACCGCCTTCCTGCTCCAGAGCCTTTCGGTCTCGCCGCTGCACCTGCGCTTTGCCGGCGGCGCGGCGCTGGTGGTGCCGGCGCTCGTCTTCATCTTCGCTGTCCGCAAATACATGTTCGCGATGTGGGGCATCGCCAACCGCTAGGGAGGTCCACGGTGGCCGAAATCCAGATCAAGGGTGTCGCCAAGAGTTTCGGGTCGTTCAAGGCCCTGCATTCGATCGACCTCACCATTGCCGACCAGGAATTCATGGTGCTGCTCGGCGCCTCGGGCTGCGGCAAGACCACGCTGTTGCGCATCATCGCCGGCCTCGAATCCCCCACCCAGGGGGAGGTGTGGATCGGCGGGCGCCGCGTCGACCAGCTGCCGCCGCGCGAGCGCGGCATCGCCATGGTGTTCCAGAACTACGCCGTGTTCCCGCACCTCACCGTCTACGAGAACATCGCCTTCGGCCTCAGGATGAAGAAGATGCCGCAGGCCGAGGTCGAGCGCCGCGTCACCCGCACTGCCGAACTCATGCATATCGAGCAGTTGTTGAAGCGCTATTCCGGCCAGCTCTCGGGCGGGCAGCGCCAGCGCGTGGCCGTGGCGCGAGCCCTCGCCATGGAGCCCGACGTGATCCTGATGGACGAGCCGCTCTCCAACCTCGATGCGCTGCTGCGCCTCGAAATGCGCGCCGAACTCAAGGGCGTGCTGGCGAACTCGAAGACCACCACCATCTACGTCACCCACGACCAGGTGGAGGCCATGTCGCTCGCCGACCGGATTTCGGTGATGAATGGCGGGCGCATCGTGCAGGCCGCCTCCCCGGTCGAAGTCTATCGCAACCCCGCCGCCCGCTTCGTCGGCAGCTTCATCGGCAACCCGCCGATGAACTTCCTGCCCGCCAGGCGCAATGGCGATGGCCGCTACCACGTTGCCGGCATCGCACTCGACGGTCCGCCGAAGGGCGGGCCCGAGCTCGAATTCGCCATACGCCCCGAGGATCTCACCGTTGCGCCCGGGGGCCTCAAGGCCACGGCGCGCGTTATCGAGCCGCTCGGGGCGCACACGCTCGTCACCACGGAGGTGGATGGGGCGCTGTTCCGCGCCATCGTTGACAGCGACATCAGGATCGCGCCCGGCGACGAGCTCAGCCTCATGCCGAAGCCCGACCGCGTCCGCTGGTTCGACCCCGAGACTTCCCAGGCCGTGACGGCATGACACCGGGCCGGTTCCGGCCGGCCGCCCAACGACACAGGTACCCTCACATGACCAGCCATGCCGAAATCCGCGCCCTCGCCATCGAGGTGCTGAAGGAGAACGACCGGGGCAGCTACACCATCCCCACCAAGGGGCTCTACCCGTTCCAATGGAACTGGGATTCGTGCCTCACGGCGCTGGGGCAGTGCCACTATGACGAGGCGCGGGCCTGGACGGAAATCGAAACGCTGTTCGCGCACCAGTGGCCCGACGGCATGGTTCCCCACATCGTCTTCCACGTCTATTCCGACGGCTATTTCCCCGGCCCTGAGGTGTGGAACACCGGCCGGCCAACGGCGACTTCGGGCATCACCCAGCCGCCCGTCGCGGGGTTCGCGGTCAAGCGTCTCTACGACCGGGCGAAGGACAAGGCAGCGGCGGCCGAACGTGCTCGCGCCCTGCTGCCGAAGATCGATGCGTGGCACCGCTGGTTCTACCAGATGCGCGATCCGGCAGGGGAGGGGCTGGTGGCCATCCTTCACCCCTGGGAGTCGGGGCGCGACAACTCGGTGGATTGGGACGAGGCGTTCGAGCGCGTCCCCACCGAGGGCGTGGGCGAGTATGTGCGCCGCGACACGCAGCATGCCGATCCGGCGCACCGGCCGACCAAGGCGCAATATGACCGCTACCTCTATCTGGTGCAGCTCTTCCGCTCGCTCGGCTGGGACAATGCGCGCCTGCATGAAGCCTCGCCCTTCAAGGTGGTCGATCCCGGCTTCAACGCCATCCTCATCCGCTCGATGAGCGATCTCGCGGCGCTAGCCGAGGAGCTTGGCGAGCCCGAAATCGCCCGGGCCAACCGCAGCCGCGCTGCCAAGGGGCTGGGGGCGCTGGAAACCCTGTGGAGCGAGCGGCACGGGCAGTATCTCTGCCATGACCGCAGCACCGGGCAACTGGTCGAGAGCGCCTCCATCGGCGGCCTGCTGCCCGTCTTTGCCGCTATTCCGCCCGGACGGGCCGAGGCGATCGCTCGCACCATCGAGGCCTGGTCGGGCGCGGTTCGCCACATCATCCCTTCGCACGACCCCACCGATCCGCGCTTCGAGGCCAAGCGCTACTGGCGCGGGCCGGCCTGGCTGGTGATGAACTACATGATCCAGGACGGGCTCAGCGCGGTTGGCGAAACCACGGTAGCCGAGCATATCGTCCGCTCGAGCCTCGATCTCATCACCCAGTCGGGGTTTGCCGAGTACTACGACCCCGACTCCGGCGAGCCCTGCGGCGGCGGCCGCTTCACCTGGACGGCGGCCATGGTCATCGAGTTCCTCGAGGCGGCCTGAGCCTAAGAGTGTCGCGCATGGCTATGCCGTGGGTCGAGCCGGGCAGGGCGCCGAGTCCCCTGCGGCGCTCCGGAATTACCTGAATCACCATGGCAGGGGCGGTAACGCTCGCGGCATAATTTAGGCAAACGTGAGGGAATGTGACGCAAATGTCGGCCGTGCCGGGCGACAGTAAGGCAACAATGCGGCGTCCCGTCACAATTGATTTTTGCAAAGTCTAGTCGAGCGCGAAAGCCTCGGTTCCACGAGTCCGTGACAATGCCGGAATTGCAGGGGTTTCGCCCGGATGGGGTCAAAACCCCTGATGCATCGCCGCAACACTTTCGCGGGGAGGAGCAGGGTGGGGGTCACAACTTAATCCCGATAGGTCGATTTTAGGGGGCGCGGCCGTTAGGCTGCGTATCCGTATTATAGGAGTCCCCTCTATGAATCGTATCGCTCTCACCCTGCTGGCTGGCGTCGCTGCCCTCGGCGTCGCTTCGTCCGCTCACGCTGCCGACCTGATCGTCGACTACGCTCCGGTTGCCCCGGGCGTCGTGGCGTCCTCGGGCGGCTGGGATGGTGCCTACATTGGTGTGTTCGCCGGCTACGGCTGGGGCACGATCACCGATGAAGAAGGCCTGATCGGCCTTGACGAAGAGTTCGACACCGAAGGCTGGAAGGTCGGCCTGACCGCCGGTGCCGACTTCACCGTCTCGGAAGCCATCGTGGCCGGTATCGTGGCCGACATCGCCTGGGCCGACATCAGCGGCGAGACGGCCGCCGGCGATTATACCTTCAACACCAACTGGGCTGGTAGCATCCGTGGCCGTCTCGGTTTCGACGGCGGCGCCTTCCTGCCCTACGTGACGGCCGGTCTGGCATTCGCCAACAACACCGTGACCGAAACCGCTACTCCGCTCGATGACACCCAGACTCACATCGGCTGGACGGCCGGCGCGGGCGTCGAGTTCGCCGTGGCGGACAACGTGTCGCTCGATCTGCAGTACCGTTACTCGGATTACGGCACCAAGACCTACACGATCAACGCGACCGAAAACGACTTCAGCCTGACCTCGCATGCGGTCACGGCTGGCATCAACTTCCGCTTCTGATCGCATCCGACATCGTCGGTTAGGATCGACCCCGTCGCGGTTTTCCGCGGCGGGGTTTTTGCTGCCCGTGAGTGTCCCCTCGAGAAACTGCCCCGATCGCGCTCGGCGTGGTGGAGCGAGGCGCGCGCCAAGGGGGCTTCGTTAACCTCCCGAAGCAGCCTGCCGCCACAATCGGACCGGTTTTCGCCACACTTGCGGTTACCGGAAACTGAACGGCTCGTTTTTGGCTTTTCGTTCATGTCCGGAAAGTTGTGCAATTACAGGGGCATCGCCTTTTGCTTCCGGCGATTGCGGTGCAAACATGCAACAGCTGCCACATAAGTGGCTGTATTAAGTTCGAATTTGGATATTCGGCGTAGACCGGAAACGGCGAGAGCGGTAATTTCACTCAACTAATCAGGAGGGTCTCCCATGAATCGCATTGCGATCAGTCTGCTTGCCGGTGTTGCTGCCATCGGCTTCGTTTCGTCCACCTACGCCGCCGACCTCATCGTCGAGGCTCCCTATGTCGCTCCGGGCGTCGTTGATGTCTCGGGCAACTGGGATGGTGCCTATGTCGGCGTGTTCGGCGGCTATGTCTGGGGTGAGGTTGATCACGTCGGCCCGCTCGCTGGTTCGCCGTTCGAGAGTATCGGCGGCGCTGACCTGGATATCGCTGGCTGGCAGCTTGGCGTGAAGGCCGGTGCGGACTTCACTGTTGGTAGCGGCGTCGTGGTCGGTATCGTCGGTGACATCGCCTGGGCGAACGTCGAAGGCTCGGCCGAATACGACGGTGATGATCTTGACGTCTTCGATGAAGGCGAAGCGTACTACCAGCTCGATTGGCTCGGCTCCGTGCGTGGCCGTATCGGTATCGACGCGGGCACGTTCCTGCCTTACCTCACTGCCGGTCTGGCCGTTGGCCACCTCAACCACGAAGGCTGGGTCGGTCCGTTCGACCCGCTTGAGGGCGACAGCACCCATGTCGGCTGGACCGTCGGTGCCGGTGTCGAAGTCGCGGTTGCGGACAACATGAGCCTCAACCTCGAGTATCGTTACACCGACCTCGGCGAGAAGGAGATGGAGATCGACAGCCCCGCTCCCAATCCGACGTTCGGCATCACCACGCACGCCGTTACGGCGGGCCTGAACTTCCGCTTCTGAGTCACCGGCTTAGGCTCAGAAACCCCGTCGCAGCGATGCGGCGGGGTTTCTTTTTTGCGCGGCGGTAACACACGGGCGCCTCATGGGCCGTCGATCACGGATTTCGCATCGTTGGCGGTGGTTACCGAACGGTAAACGCGTGGAACCCCTAGGCGGCCGGGCGTTTCACGATGGTGCGCCTCACCGCGCGCGTTCACGACCCGGAAAGGTAACTGCGGCGTAAAGGATTTATTCGCAATTGGAGCGGATTCATCCCCTCACAAGGCTTTAGTAACGTGTTCCTTGGAGGCACTCATGAACCGCATCTCTATCCTTATCCTCGCGGGCGCTGCCACCCTCGTGTCCGCTACGGCGGCTTCGGCGGCCGACCTGCTCATCAACCAGCCCGCGCCGGTCTACGGCAACAATTTCGGCAGCAGCACCGGCGGCTGGGACGGGGCCTATATCGGCGGCTTCGTCGGCTATGGCTGGGGTACGATGGTCGACGAGGACGGCAACATCCTACTCAATCCCGATGACGAGACCGACCTGAGCGGCTGGACCGTCGGCGCCAAGCTCGGCGCCAACTTCTCGGTCGGCGGCGGCCTCGTGCTCGGTGCCGAAGGCGACGTCGCCTGGTCGGGCATCGGCGGCTACAACAACGACGCTCTCGTCGACTACGACATCAACTGGACGAGCTCGCTGCGCGGCCGCGCCGGTTACGATGCCGGTGCCTTCATGCCGTACCTGACCGGTGGTCTGGCCCTCGCCGGGGCGACCGCCAGCCGCACTGGCGTCGACAACAGCCAGGTGCATATCGGCTGGACGGCCGGCGCCGGCGTGGAAGTGGCGGCCACCGAGCAGATTTCGGTCGATCTCGGCTACCGCTACTCGGACTACGGCCAGGCCACCTACGATCTGGGCGGCGGCGACATCAGCGACCTGAACCTCACCACCCATGCGGTGACCGCCGGCGTGAACTTCAAGTTCTGAGCCGGAACGCCGGAGCATGAGCGCGCCAGCGGCGTGGGCGCGCTTCTCACGGCCCGTCGGATAACCGGCGGGCCGTGCCTTTTGCGGTGGATGCAACGCAATAGCGCCAATTACGGGCTGCTACCCACTTGCCAAGCGCAGCAAACGCGCCCACGTTGCTGTCATCGTCAACAGCGCAAAGGAGGTGATCCAAGTGTCTCATCAGAAATCGTCGGTTTCGAAGGGTCCTGGAGTCTCCGTCAGCTCGGAGCAGCCTCTGGCCTGATCGAAGGCGCCGGGCCCTTCAATGGGCAAGGACACCTTCGAAGACCGCGAAATCGGGAAGGGTCGCCTCCGGGCGGCCCTTCTTTTTTGTGCTTCGACATGAACAGGCTAGTCGCGAACGGTTCAGGGCAGGGCCGGCATGATCCCCGGCAATATCGAAACTGCTGAAAGGATCAGCCATGACTTCCCTGTTCGGCCAGTTGAGAAAGCTGGCTCTCGTCGGTCTCGCCTTCGCCATGCCGTTGACCGAAGCCGTACCGGCTCTGGCCGCCGGCAGCGACAACATCGCCAAGGTGGATATCGTCCGCGAGGGTATCGACCTCGCGCCGCTCGTCGTCCGCTCGAACTCCTCGGGCTATATCGGCACCATCAACGATCCGCACCGCTTCATGGTGCGCGTCTTCGCCAAGGCCAAGGGGCAGAAGGCCGTGTGGGCGGTGACGATCTACGACCCCAAGAGCCAGTACAAGTATTACGAGCAGACCGTCGGCAAGTCCGAGGGCTGGGAGGTCTACAACAAGAGCCACACGCTCATCGCCAAGCCGCGCGACCTCGCCTGGTACAAGACGCCGGTGGAAGTGTGCCGCGAGAACATGGCCAAGCTCATGGCCGAAGGCATGTCCAAGGCGCAGGTGCTGGGCAATGACCGCAAGGTGAACGCCACCACCTACATCGCCTTCAATGCCTGGGCCGACACCAAGGCTCACAACAGGAAGAACAACCACAAGACCTATGACGGCTTCACGCCGAGCATGTGGAGCACCCACTACCAGGTGCCGGTGGTCTGCCAGGCCGCGCTCTGAGAAGCGTGCAGGGCAGGTCGGCTCCCATCGCGGGCCGGCCTGCTTTGCATTCGGAGCCGCAAACGACTATATCGCGGCTTCCCTCATTCACGCGATTGCCATGAACGTCCATACCCCGGCCGCGGCCGCCAAGCTCTTGCCCTACCAGACGCGCCGGACCTTCGCGATCATCTCGCACCCCGACGCCGGCAAGACCACGCTCACCGAAAAGCTGCTCGCCGCCTCGGGCGCCATCCAGCAGGCGGGGCAGGTGCGCCACCGCGCCAACCAGCGCGCCACGCGCTCGGACTGGATGGAGATCGAGCGCCAGCGCGGCATCTCCATCACCTCCTCGGTGATGACCTTCGAACACCTGGGCCTCACCTTCAACCTGCTCGATACGCCGGGCCACTCGGACTTTTCCGAGGACACCTATCGCACGCTCACCGCCGTGGACGCGGCGATCATGGTGATCGACGTCGCCAAGGGCATCGAGGCGCAGACGCTGAAGCTGTTCGAGGTCTGCCGCCTGCGCGACATTCCCATCATCACCTTCGCCAACAAGGTGGACCGCGAGGGCAAGGACCCGGTCGAAATCCTCGACGAGATCGCTTCCACCCTGGCGCTCGACGTATCGCCGGTGGTGTGGCCGCTGGGCGGCGGCGTCGATTTCCGGGGCATCGTCGATCTCACCGAAGGCGTGGTGAAGCGGCCCGACGGCGAGGTGTGGAAGACCTTCACCAACGTCGATGACCTGAACCGCGACAACGAGTTCGCCACCGATCCGGTGATCATGGCCAGCCTCGAAAACCTGGAGCTGGCGCGCGCCGGCTATCCCGAGTTCGACCACGAAACCTATCTCGCCGGCCATCTGACGCCGGTGATTTTCGGCTCGGCGCTCAAGTCCGTGTCGGTGCCCGAAATGCTGGCGGCGCTCGGCCGCTGGGCGCCCGAGCCGCGGCCGCAGCCGGCCGAGCCCAAGCCGATCGAGCCGAACGACCCCAAGGTGTCGGGCTTCGTGTTCAAGGTTCAGGCCAACATGGACCAGAACCATCGTGACCGCATCGCCTTCGTGCGGCTGTCGTCGGGCACGTTCAAGCGCGGCATGCGGCTCAAGAACGTGCGTACCGGCAAGGACATGGCGGTTTCCAACCCGATGTTCTTCTTCGGCCACGACCGCGCGCTCGCCGAGGAAGCGGTGGCGGGCGACATTGTCGGTATCCCCAACCACGGCGCGCTCAGCGTGGGCGACACGCTCACCGAGGGCGCCAACATCAAGGTGACGGGCATCCCCAACTTCGCGCCGGAAATCATCCGCCGCGTCCGCCTCACCGACCCGATGAAAGCCAAGCAGCTCGCCAAGGCGCTGAGCGACCTCGCCGAAGAGGGCGTGGCGCAGATCTTCCGCCGCATGGTGGGCGCCGACTACATTGTCGGCGTGGTCGGCCAGCTGCAGCTCGAAGTGCTGCAGAGCCGGATCAACGCCGAATACAACGTGCCCATCAGCTTCGAGGCCATCAATTTCGAGCTCGCCCGCTGGATCACCAGCGACGACAAGAAGGAGCTCGAACGCTTCATTTCCACCCAGAAGCTGGAAATGGCCGAGGACAAGTACGGCGATCCCGTCTACCTCGCCCAGTCGCAGTGGTGGCTCGGCCGCGCCGAGCGCGACTATCCCAAGATCGTGTTCCACACCACCAAGGAACGGCACTAGCGGAAGTCTGACTTTCGCGGGGGCGCCCCAGCCGCTATCAAGCTCGCCACATAGCAAGGGAGTGGCAGCATGAACACGCGCAAACTGGGCAAGACGGGCTACGAAGTCTCCGAGATCGGGCTCGGCACCTGGCAGCTGGGCGAGAGCTTCGGGCCGGTGAGCGACGAGTCGGCGGCTGAAATCCTGCGCACGGCGCGCTCGCTCGACGTCAATTTCTGGGACACGGCCGATGTCTATGGCGGCGGCCAGTCGGAGCGGCGCATCGCGGCGTTCAAGGACAAGAAGGGCGTCTTCGTCGCCACCAAGCTGGGGCGCAACGGCGACATCTTCCCGGGCCGCACCGGCTTCAAGAAGGCGGCGGTGAAGGAGAGCCTCGCGGGCTCGCTCAAGCGGCTGGGGGTGGAAACGCTCGACCTCGCGCAGCTCCACACCATTCCGCCCGAAGTGCTCGACGACGGCGAAATCTTCAACATCATGGACGACCTGCGCGACGAGGGCCTCATGCGCCACTGGGGCGCCAGCGTCGAAAGCACCGCCGAGGCGCTGAGCGCCATGCGGGCCGAGGGCTGCACCACGCTGCAGGTCATCTTCAACCTGTTCCGGCAGGACTACATCACCGAAGTGTTCCCCACAGCGCAGGCGAAGAATGTGGGCATCATCGTCCGCTTGCCGCTCGCCTCGGGCCTGCTTTCGGGCAAGTGGACCAAGGACACCACGTTCGCCCCCACCGACCACCGCAACTTCAACGCCAATGGCGAAAAGTTCAATGTCGGCGAGACCTTCTCGGGCCTGCCTTTCGAGACGGGCGTGGCGCTCGCCGACCAGCTCAAGCAGATGATCCCGAAGGGCGTGGCGCTCAGCCAGTTCGCGCTCCGGTGGATACTTGACCAGCCGGCGGTTTCGACTGTGATCGCGGGCGTAACGCGGCCGGATCAGCTGCGCAGCAATGTCGACGCCATCCACCTCGACCCGGTCGAGCCGGCTTTGGCCGAGGAACTGCGCGGCTGGTACGAAGACAAGGTCAAACCGGCCATCCGCGGCAAGATCTGAGCGCAGGGGGGCGTCGGTGGTGCCGAACGCCCCCTCCACCACTCCCCCGCTTCGCGGTGGAGGCCCCCGGCGACGTCAGTGTCCGCCGAAACGCCGACATCGAGAGTGGTCCTCCCCTGCGAAGCGGGGGAGGGGGACCGCCGAAGGCGGTGGAGGGGGCGGTCACACACTCAGAGCCAGCCCTTACAATCCCGTAACCCCCCTTCCATCACCCATGGGCGGTGCCTAAGTTAGCGTCACCTTCCCTCTACCCGAGTACCCCGACATGTCCGAGCATCCCGCCTTCGAACTCGTTCGCGAGCAGCAGATCGCCGAAATCAGTTCGCTGGCAAAGCTCTATCGGCACAAAAAGACCGGGGCCGAGGTGCTGAGCCTCATCAATGACGATGAGAACAAGGTGTTCGGCGTCACGCTCAAGACACCGCCCGAGGACTCGACCGGCGTCGCCCACATTCTCGAGCACTCGGTGCTGTGCGGCAGCCGCAAGTACCCGGTGAAGAAGCCCTTCGTGGAACTGCTCAAGGGCAGCCTCCACACCTTCCTCAACGCCATGACCTTCGCGGACAAGACCGCCTATCCGGTCGCGTCGCAGAACCTCAAGGACTTCTACAACCTCGTCGATGTCTATCTCGATGCGGTGTTCTTCCCCCTCATCACCGAGGACACGTTCCGGCAGGAAGGCTGGCACTACGAGCTCGACAACACCCAGGGACCGATGGCGTTCAAGGGCGTGGTGTTCAACGAGATGAAGGGCGCCTACTCGTCGGCCTCGGCGGTGCTGGGCAAGCTCAGCCAGCTCTCGCTCTACCCGGATACGACCTATGGCGTGAACTCGGGCGGCGACCCCAAGGCCATCCCCGACCTCACCTACGAGTATTTCAAGAACTTCCACGCCAAGTACTACCACCCGTCCAACGCGCGCGTGGTGTTCTACGGCGACGACGATCCGGCCAGGCGCCTCGAACTGCTCGAGGAGTATTTCGGCCAGTTCGACCGCATCGACCCCAAGGCCGACATCGCCATCCAGCCGCGCTGGAGCGAGCCGAAACAGATCCACGAGACCTTCGCGGCGAGCGCGGAGAAGTCGGCCATGGTGTCGGTCAACTGGATGCTCGACGAGATCAGGGACCCCGAGCTGATGCTGGGGCTCAACGTGCTCGAATCCGTGCTGGTGGGCACCCCGGCGGCGCCGCTCAGGAAGGCGCTGATCGATTCCGGCCTGGGTGAAGGCCTCACCGGCTCGGGCTTCGCCGACGGCATCCAGCAGCCCTATTTCACCTTCGGCCTCAAGGGCATAGAGAACGATGCCGGCCCGAAAGTAGAGGCGCTGATCCTCGAAACGCTGGAAAAGCTCAGCACCGAGGGCATCGATCCGCTCACCGTCGAGGCGGCGATGAATTCGGCCGAATTCGCCCTGCGCGAGAACAATACCGGCTCGTTCCCGCGCGGCATCGCGCTGATGTTCCGCTCGATGGGCACCTGGCTCTATGGCGGCGACCCGCTGAGCCCGCTCAGCTTCGAGGCGCCGCTCGGCGCCATCAAGGAGAAGCTGGCGCGCGGCGAGAAGTATTTCGAGGCGCTGATCCGCGACTACATCCTCGACAATCGCCACCGCACCACGGTGCTGCTCACCGCCGATCCCGACAAGGCGGCGGCGGAAGCGGCCGAGGAACGTGCGCGGCTCGACGCGGCCCAGCGGGCGCTTGATGCCGCGGGCCTCGCCGAGGTGGCGCAGCAGACCGAGCGCCTCAAGGCTCTGCAGGAGGCCGGCGATCCACCCGAGGCGCTGGCCAAAATTCCCGCGCTGACGCTCGAGGATCTGCCGCGCGCCAACAAGGCCATCCCCATCGCCCGCGAAGAGCTCGAAGGCGTTCCGCTCTATACCCATGACCTGCCGACCAATGGCGTCATCTATCTCGATCTCGGCTTCGACCTCAAAGCCGTGCCCGGCCGGCTGCTGCCCTACCTGCCGCTCTTCACCCGCGCGCTGACCCAGACCGGCACCAGCAAGGAAGATTTCGTAGCGCTCACCCAGCGCATCGGCCGCACCACGGGCGGCGTCGGCGCCACGCGCTGGAGCTCGACCCGGCGCGACGGCGAGGGCACGGCGGCCTACCTGTTCCTGCGCGGCAAGGCGACGGGCGAGCATGTCGGAGACCTGCTCTCGATCATGCACGACGTGCTCACCGATGCGCGCTTGGACAATCGCGAGCGCATCAAGCAGATGGTGCTCGAATCCAAGGCCGGGTTCGAAAGCTCGCTCGCCGGCATGGGCAACGGCATCGTCTCGATGCGCGTGCGCGCCGGCTTCACCGAGGCCGACTGGCTCAACGAGACCCTGGGTGGCGTCAGCTACTACTTCTTCCTCAAGGAGCTGGTGAAGCTGATCGACACCGACTGGGGCCAGGTGCAGTCGGCGCTCGAGGACATCCGCCGCCTGCTCATCGGCCGCCGCAGCATGGTCGCCAACGTCACCGCTGACAGCTTTGCGCTGGCGGCGCTGAAGCCGGAACTGGCGGCCTTCATCCGCTCGCTGCCCATGGGGCAGGGGGCCTCGGCCGAGGGCTGGGGCTTCGTCGCCGTGCCGCAGTCGGAGGGCCTTACCTTCCCGGGGCAGGTCAATTATGTGGCCAAGGGTGCCAATCTCAAGGCGCTCGGCTTCACGCCGACGGGCGGTACGGCGGTCGCCATCAAGCACCTCAACACCACCTACATGTGGGACAAGGTGCGCGTGCAGGGCGGCGCCTATGGCGGCTCGTCGGGCTTCGACCCCTTCGCCGGCACCTTCGCCTTCACCTCCTATCGCGACCCCAACCTGCTCGAGACGCTGGACGTTTATGATGGCGCAGCGAAATTCCTTGAAGCGGGCGTCGGCGAGCAGGATCTGGTGCGCTCGGTCATCGGCGTCATCGGTTCGGTCGATACCTATCGGCTGCCCGACGCCAAGGGCTTCACCTCGCTCATCTGGGAGCTTTCGGGCGATACCGACGAGGACCGGCAGCGCCGCCGCGAGGAAATCCTTGGCGCCTCTGCCCGGGACTTCAAGGCGCTGGCCGAAGCCCTCGCCCAGGTGGCGCAGCACGGCCAGGTCGTGGTGCTCGGCTCCGAGAACGCCATCAAGGCCGCCAACGACGAGCGCGGCAACTTCCTCAAGGTGACGAAGGTGCTGTGAG
>ENA-UOVV01000778-UOVV01000778.1-compost-metagenome-genome-assembly--contig:-NODE-778-length-31729-cov-6.456021_pt1 | contig 31729 bp, 28 predicted proteins | sample MGYA00238155_ERZ761577 | MGnify/ENA primary metagenome ERZ761577 (study PRJEB28898, sample SAMN06268775) | compost metagenome | isolation source: Emeryville, CA | place: USA:Emeryville, CA | collected... | reverse complement strand
CACCCGCGCCCCCTCGACCCCGAACAGGCCGACCAGCCGCTCGGCCAGCGCGACGCCCGGTTCGGTGGCGTACAGGTTCGAGGTGTGCCCGAGCGTGTTCAGCTGCCGGGTGACCGCCTCGATCACCGCGGGATGCCGGTGCCCCAGCACGTTGACCGCGATGCCGCCGAGCAGGTCCAGATAGCTCTTGCCGTCGACGTCGGTCACCACCGCGCCCTCACCGCTGGCCAGCGCGAGCGGCGGGGTGCCGTAGTTGTTCATCATCACGGCGTTCCACCGCTGTTCGAGGCTCATGATGGGCTCACCACCTTCGTGCCCGTCCCTTCGTCGGTGAACAGTTCGACCAGCACGCAGTGCTCGACGCGGCCGTCGATGATGTGCGCGCTGGGCACGCCGCCCGACACCGCGCGCAGGCACGCCTCGACCTTGGGCACCATGCCGGACTCCAGCGACGGCAGCAGCTGGCCCAGTGCCGCGGTGTCGATCTCGCTGACCAGCGAGCCACGGTCGGGCCAACGGGTGTAGAGGCCCTCGACATCGGTGAGCATGACCAGCTTCTCGGCGCCCAGCGCCTCGGCCAGGGCGGCCGCCGCGGTGTCGGCGTTGATGTTGTGCACCACGCCGTCGGCGTCCGGCGCGATCGTCGACACCACCGGGATCCGTCCGGCTTCGATCAGGTCGAGCAGCGACGCCGCGTCGACGCGTTCCACGTCACCGACCAGGCCGATGTCGGTGTCCACCCCGTCGACCGTGACGCTGCGCCGCACCGCGGTGAACAGGTGGGCGTCCTCGCCGGTCACCCCGACCGCGTACGGGCCGTGGGCGTTGATCAGGTTGACCAGTTCGCGGCCGACCTGACCGAACAGCACCATGCGCGCGACGTCGAGCACCTCGGGCGTGGTGACCCGGAACCCACCCTTGAAATCACCTTGGATGCCAAGACGTTTGAGCATCGCGCTGATCTGCGGGCCGCCGCCGTGCACCACCACCGGATGGATTCCGCAGTTCCGCAGGAACACCATGTCGGCCGCGAAGGCCACCTTGAGCCGGTCGTCCGTCATCGCGTTGCCGCCGTACTTGACCACGACGATCTTGTCGTGCATCTGCTTGAGCCAGGGCAGCGCGGCGGCCAGCACCTGGGCCTTGACCGGGGTTTCGACGCTCATGAGCTGTAGGCCGAGTTCTCTTCGACGTACGCATGCGACAGGTCGGTGGTGCGGATGGCCGCCCGCGCGTCGCCGGCACCCAGATCCACGGTGACCTCGATGTCCTCACCGGACAGATCGACCTCGCGGGCACCGGGCACGCCGGTTCCGTTCGCGCACACGGTGAACCCGTTGAACGACACCGTGATCCGCTCCGGGTCGATGCGGAACGGCACGGTGCCGATGGCGGCGAGCACCCGGCCCCAGTTCGGGTCCGAGCCGAACAGCGCCGTCTTCACCAGGCTGTCGCGGGCCACGATGCGCGCCGCGGTCACCGCGTCGTCCGCGGCGGCGGCGCCGGTCACCGTCACGGTGATGCGCTTGGTGACGCCCTCGGCGTCGGCCTGCAGTTGCGCGCACAGATCGTCGCAGACGCGCAGCACGGCGGCGTCGAGATCGTTTTGGCTGGGCGCGATTTCGCTGGCGCCCGACGCCAACAACAGGACGGTGTCGTTGGTCGAGCAGCACCCGTCGATGTCGAGCCGGTCGAAGGTCTGCGCGGTCGCGTTGCGCAGCGCCGCGTCGAGTGCGGCGGCGTCGGCCACCGCGTCGGTGGTGATCACGCACAGCATCGTCGCCAGCGACGGCGCGAGCATGCCCGCGCCCTTGGCCATCGCGCCCACCGTCCAGTCGTCGGGATGGTGCAGCGCCACCTGTTTGGGCACCGTGTCGGTGGTCATGATGGCGCGCGCGGCCTCCTCGCCGCCGGTCAGCCCGCCGGCCAGTTCGTGCACGATCGCGGTGACGCCGGGCAGCACCTTGTCCATCGGCAGCCGGTCGCCGATCAGGCCGGTCGAGCACACCGCGACCTCGATCGCACCGGTCTCGGTGCCCCAGTCCGACAGCGCTGTGGCGACCGCCTCGGCCGTCGCGTGGGTGTCCTGGAATCCCGGCGGGCCGGTGCAGGCGTTGGCGCCGCCGGAGTTGAGGATGACCGCGCGTAACCGGCCGGTCTTGAGCACCTGCTGGGTCCACAGCACCGGCGCGGCCTTGACCTGATTGCGGGTGAACACCCCGGCGGCGGCGTAGTCCGGGCCTTCGTTGAACACCAGCGCCAGATCGAGCGCGCCGGACGGCTTGATGCCGGCGGCGATGCCGGTGGCCCGGAACCCCGCGGGCGCGGTGACGCCCTGGGTGCGCACCAGCCGGGCGGTGTCCATCGAGGTCACGGCGCCACCCCCACGGTCGACAGACCCTCGGTCTCCGGCCAGCCCACGGCCAGGTTCATCGACTGCACGGCCGCTCCGCCGGTGCCCTTCACCAGGTTGTCGATCGCCGCGAGCCCGACGAAGGTCGAGGCGTCCTCGTCGACGGCGACGGCGATCTGCGCGGCGTTGCTGCCGATGACCGATCCCGTCGCGGGCAGCCGCCCCGCGGGCAGCAGGTGCACGAAAGGCTCGTCACCGTAGGCCTTTTCGTAGGCCGCGCGGATCTGCGAGACCGGCGCCGTCGTGCGGGCGGTGCAGGTGGCCAGGATGCCGCGCGAGGTCGGGATCAGGATCGGCGTGAACGACACCGAGACCTTCTTGTCGGTGAGGACCTGCAGTCCCTGCGCGATCTCGGGGGTGTGCCGATGGACGCCGCCCACGTTGTAGGCCCGGGCGGAACCGATCACCTCCGAGCCCAGCAGGTCGGTCTTGGCCGACCGGCCGGCGCCGGACGTCCCGCTCACCGCGACCACGGTCACCGCGGTGTCGACCAGACCGCCTGCCACGGCCGGCCACAGCGCCAGCAGCGCCGCCGTCGGGTAGCAGCCCGGCACCGCGATGCGCTTGGCGCCGCGCAGCCGGTCGCGGGCGTCGGGCAGTTCGGGCAGCCCGTAGGGCCAGCTGCCCGCGTGCGGTGAACCGTAGAACTTCGTCCACGCCGCCGGATCGGTGAGCCGGAAGTCCGCACCGCAGTCGATGACCACGGTGTCCGGGCCGAGCCGTTCGGCCAGTTCGGCGGAGTGCCCGTGCGGCAGCGCCAGGAAGACCACGTCGTGGCCGGTCAGCACGCCGACCTCGGTCGGCTCGACCACCCGGTCGGCCAGCGGCAACAGGTGCGGATGGTGCTCGGCGAGCTGGGTGCCCGCGCTGGCCGCGGCCGTCAGCGCGCCGATGGTCAGCCGGCCGTCGGCATATCCGGGGTGCCCGAGCAGCAGGCGCAGGATCTCCCCGCCCGCGTAGCCGCTGGCACCGGCGACCGCCACCGATATCGAGCCCGAAACCATGCAGGCGATTCTGCATGGTTATGCAGCCTGATGCAAATCCATTAAGTAGCGCCGGTAGCTGGGACGTCAGCCCCGCAGCACCGCGCCCACCCGCGCGGCGGCCGCCGCCACCGCGGCCTCGCGCGCCGCGCTGGCCTCGTCCTCGGTCAGGGTGCGGTCCGGTGCGCGGAACCGCAGCGCGAACGCCAGCGACTTGCGGCCCTCGCCCACCTGCGGCCCGGTGTAGACGTCGAACAGCCGGATGTCCTCGAGCAACTCGCCGGCGCCGTCGCGGACCGCGTCGATCACGCTCTGGGCGGCGATGTCCTGGTCGACGACCAGCGCGATGTCCTGGAACACCGCCGGGAACGGCGACACCCGCGGGGCGTGCAGCGTCTCGATGATCGGGATGGCGTCGAGGTTCAGTTCGACCGCGCACGTGCCCTTGGGCAGCCCGCTGCGCTCGACCACCGCCGGGTGCAGCTGGCCGGCGTGCCCGACGACCGCCTCACCGACCAGCACCTCGGCACAGCGGCCGGGATGCCACGGCAGGTACTGCGCCTGGCGCAGGGTGAACTCCACACCCGCGGCGCGGCCGATGATGCGCACCGCCTCGAACGCGTCGGCGGGGTCGACGGGCCGGCCGGGGCCCCACGGGCCCGCGGGCTCACGCAGCCCGGCCAGCACCACGGCGGCTGGCGCGGCAGCGACGCGTCGAGCAGCGAGATCTCGTCGGGTGTCGGCCGCCGGTTGGTCGGGATTCGTTCCACCGCACGGGTATCCGGTGTCGGCTCGACCACCTGTTGGATGGCGAACAGCGCGACGTCGACGGCGCCGCGGGAGACGTTGCGGGTGAGCGCCTCCAGCAGACCCGGCAACAGCGTGGTGGCCAGGTGGGGGCGGTCGGACTCCAGCGGGTTGAGCACCTCGGTCGTCGACCGGCGCGGGTCGTCGTCGGGCAGACCCCACTGGTCGAATACCCCGGCGGGCAGGAAGGGCGTCGGCAGGATCTCCACATAACCGCTGAGCCCCAACGACTTTCCGATCGAGCGCCGACGCTTCTGCACCGGGGTCAGCCCGCGCCCGGCGGGTGCGTGCGGGACCACCGACGGGATGCGCTCCAGCCCCTCGAGTCGCAGCACCTCCTCCACCAGATCCGCGGGCTCGCGCAGGTCCGGCCGCCAGCTGGGTGGGGTCGCGGTCACGGTGTCACCGTCGACGACGATCTGCGCGCCGATCTGGCGCAGCCGCCGTTCGGTGGTGCCGGCCGCGTAGTCGACGCCCGCGGTGCGGTCGGGCAGATCGACGGCCATGGTCACCGGCGGCGGCGACCAGTCCTCGCGGGGCGGGTCACCGCGCCAGTCAGTCAGCCTGGGTTCGGCTGTGCCACCAGCGATCTCGGCCAGCAGGCTGGCGCAGCGGTCGAGCGCCGCCACCGAGATGGCGGGGTCGACGCTGCGCTCGTAGCGCCGGCCTGCCTCACTGTAGAGATGCAGGCGGCGCTGCGTGCGCGACACCGCGGCCGGATCCCACACGGCGGCCTCGAGCATCACGTCGGTGGTGGTGTCGCGGACCTCGGTGGTGCCCGCGCCCATCACGCCGCCGATCGCGGCGGTCGCGACGTCGTCGACGATGAGCACGTCGACCGGGTCGAGCTTGCGCTCCACGTCGTCGAGGGTGACCACCGTCTCCCCCGGTTCGGCGAAGCGCACCCGGAACCCGCCGGTGATCAGCGACCGGTCGTGGGCGTGCATCGGATGGCCGAACTCGAGCATCACGTAGTTGGTGACGTCGACCGCGGGTGAGATCGCGCGGATGCCCGACAGCAGCAGTCGGCGCTGCAGCCACCACGGCGACACCGCCTTCGGGTCGATGCCGGTGACCGGGCGCAGGCTGAACCGCTGCACGCCCGTACCGTCGTCGATCGTCACCGGCAGCGCCTCGCCGTCGACGGGCAGGGTCGGCACATCGGTGGGGTCGACGTAGTCGAGGTCATAGGCGTTGGCGATCTCGCGGGCCATCCCCCGCACCGACAGGCAGTAGCCGCGGTCGGGCGTGATGGCCAGGTGGAACACCACGTCGTCGAGGCCGAGTACGTCGGCGGCCGGGGTGCCGGGGTCGGCGGTGCCGGGCGGCAGCACCAGGATCCCGGAATGGTCGGTGCCGAGGTTCATCTCGGCCACCGAGCAGATCATGCCGTCGGAGATCCGGCCGTAGGTCTTGCGGCTGGAGATGGTGAAATCACCGGGCAGTACGGTGCCCGGCAGCGCCACCACCACCAGGTCGCCGACGGAGAAATTCGTTGCCCCGCAGACGATGTCACGCGGTTGTTGTTCGCCGACGTCGACCTTGACCGCCCGGATGGGCTTCTTGAATTCGGTGAGCTCCTCGATCTCGGCGACGCGGCCGACCGTCAGCGGACCGGACACCGGGCCGACCGGGATGACCTCCTCGACCTCGTGGCCGATCCGGATCAGCGTCTGTTCGAGCTCCTCGGGGGACACGTCCCAACCCGGCGCGCCGGCCTGCACCACCTCGCGCAGCCAGCTGTACGGCAGTCGCATCAGGCCCCTACCCCGAACGGCAGCGAGAAGCGGATGTCACCCTCGACCATGTCGCGCATGTCCGGGATGCCGTTGCGGAACTGCAGGGTGCGCTCCAGCCCCATGCCGAACGCGAACCCGGAATACACGTCGGGGTCGATACCACAGGCGCGCAACACATTCGGGTTGACCATGCCGCAGCCGCCCCATTCCACCCAGCCGGGGCCGCCCTTCTTGTTCTCGAACCAGATGTCGACCTCGGCCGAGGGTTCGGTGAACGGGAAGAAGTGCGGGCGGAACCGGGTGCGGCCCTGCGGCCCGAACTCCGAGCGGGCGAACGCGTCCAGCGTGCCGCGCAGGTGCGCCATGGTCAGGCCCTTGTCCACGGCCAGGCCCTCGACTTGGTGGAAGACGGGCGTGTGCGTGGCGTCGAGTTCGTCGGTGCGGAACGTGCGGCCGATCGAGATGACGTAGACGGGCAGCTCACGTTCCAGCAGCGCGCGGATCTGCACCGGCGAGGTGTGCGTGCGCAGCACCTGGCGCGAGCCCTCCGGCGCGATATAGAAGGTGTCCTGCTCGCTGCGCGCCGGATGGTCGGGCGGGAAGTTCAGCGCGTCGAAGTTGAACTGTTCGGTCTCGACCTCCGGGCCCTCGGCCAGCTCCCAGCCCATCGCGACGAAGGTGTCGGCGATGTGCTCGGCCAGGATCGTGATCGGGTGCCTGGCGCCCAACGGCTGGCGGGTGGACGGCAGGGTCACGTCGATGCGCTCGGCCACCAGCACCGCGGCGTCGCGCTCGGCGCGCAGCACCGCCAGCCGCTCGTCGTAGGCGCGCTGCGCCTCGCCACGGGCGACGTTGACCCGCTTGCCGGCGGCGGCGCGGTCGGCCTTGGGCAGCGACCCGAGCGCCTGCCGGGCCAGCGCGATCGGCGAACGGTCGCCCAGGTGTTCGGTCTTGGCCTTCGCCAGCGCGTCCAGATCGGCGGCCAGCTCGAAGGCATGCCGGGCCGCGCTGACCGCCTTGGTCAGCGCCTCTTCGGACAGGTCTATGGGCTGATCAGCCACCCGGCGATCATAGGCGATGCGTTCTGCGGCGCTTCGAGCCCGCAGCCGCTACCCGTGGGCGTCCCCGTCGGCCTCGGGTGAACCCGATGTCTGCCTGCGGGTCCGCAGCCGGTACATGACGAGGTCGGTGGGCACTCCGTCCTGTTTGGGCGCGAACACCTGCTTGCGCAGTCGCTTGACCTCGACGCCGAGCGCGTCGAGGTCGGCCTGGTCGATGCGGTCCAGCGTCGCCTGGGACACCACCAGCTCGCCGCGGGTGGCGCGTTCCATCACCCGCGCGGCGATGTTGACGTCGACGCCCAACCAGTCGGCGCCGAGGCGCTGCGGCCGCCCGGTATGGATGCCGACCCGCATGCGCGGCGAATAGTCCTCCACCTCAACGTTTTTCACGGCCTGACGGGCTTCGACGGCCGCCCGCACCGCGGTTGTCGGGTCGTCGAAGACGGCCATGATGCCGTCGCCGAGTCGCTTGACGATGTGCCCGCCGGCCTCCAGCAGCGGTGGTTCGACGACCTGCGACACCCGCCGCAGCAGGCGCAGCGTCGCGTCGTCACCGGCGCGCAGCGACCAGGCCGAGAAGCCGACCAGATCGGTGAAGACGAGCGTCGCCTCGCTGTTGGCCGGCCTGCCGGAGACCCGTTCGGTCAGCGCCTGCCAGACCTGCAGCGCGCCGAGGCTGACCTCGCGCGACACCGCGTCGCGGTGCAGCAGGCGGTCGGCCGCGCGGGCGGCGGCGCTCGGGCCGCCGAAGCCGCTGACCGACAGCGGGTCGCCGAACTCGGGGTCGCCGGGCAGCGCGCGCCGGGCCCGCCGCAGCAGGGCGATGAGGGCGTGGTTGTGGTTGGTGTTCTTCAGCCAGCCGAGCGGCGCGGATGCTGTGCCGTCCCACCGATCGTCGACCGCCTCGACATCAGCCACGCCCGTCAGCGTAATCCAGCGCCCAACCACCGATAAACACGCTGGTCACGGCGCCATGCCGGGCCGGTGGAGCAGCGGTAACACTATGCCGCCACGGGCCCGCGAATCGTAGACAACGCGCGTTGTCAATATTATCGTTGGGCCGTGCGTTCAACGACGACCGCCAAGCCGACCCCGCTCGGGCCGGACTCGCTGACGTGGAAGTATTTCGGCGATCTGCGCACCGGAATGCTCGGTGTCTGGATCGGTGCGATCCAGAACATGTACCCGCAACTCGGTGCCGGCGTCGAGGACCACTCCATCCTGCTGCGCGAACCGCTGCAGCGTGTCGCGCGGTCGGTGTACCCGATCATGGGCGTTGTCTACGACGGCGAGCGGGCACCCGAGACCGGCGAGCAGATCAAGCGCTACCACAAGACGATCAAGGGCGTCGACGCCAAAGGCCGGCGCTACCACGCGCTCGACCCCGAGACGTTCTACTGGGCGCACGCCACGTTCTTCATGCTGATCATCAAGACGGCCGAGTATTTCTGCGGCGGGCTGACCGAGGCCGAGAAACGGCAGCTGTTCGACGAACATGTGCAGTGGTACCGGATGTACGGGATGAGCATGCGGCCGGTGCCCAAGTCGTGGGAGGAGTTCTGCGAGTACTGGGACCGCAAGTGCCGCGAGGAACTCGAGATCAACAAGGCCACCCTCGACATCTTCGATATCCGAATCCCCAAGCCCTGGTTCGTGTTGATGCCGACGCCGGTCTGGGACCAGATCTTCAAGCCGCTGGTGGGCGCGCAACGCTGGATCGCGGCCGGGGTGTTCGACGAGGCGGTGCGCGAAAAGGCCGGAATGCGTTGGACTCCCGGGGACGAGATTCTGCTGCGGCTGTTCGGCAAGCTGGTCGAGCTGGCGTTCGTCGCGGTGCCCGACGAGATCCGGCTGCATCCCCGCGCGCTGGCGGCCTACCGCCGCGCCCAGGGCAAGCTGCCGCCCGACGCGCCGCTGGTCGAAGCGCCGTCGTTCGTCGCTCCCCCGCGCGACCGCCACGGGCTGCCCATGCACTACGTGCCGCCGCGCAAGTCGCTGCTCGACCGCGCCGGCTCGCTGGTGCATACCACGTTCTCGCTGGCGGGCCTGCGGTTGGGGCGGGGCGGCCAGCAGAAACCGGATAAGGCAGCCTAGAGGGCATGCTGGAATGGTCTGACACCGATCTCGCCGTCCGCGACGCCGTTCGCGAGTTCGTCGACAAGGAGATTCGCCCGCACGTCGACGCGCTCGAAGACGGCACCATGGAGCCCTACCCGATCATCCGCAAGCTGTTCGCGACGTTCGGGATCGCCGAGATGGCCCGCGAGTCGCTCAACAAGCGACTGGCCCGGCTGCGCGAGGGCGGTGACTCCCCCGACAAGAAGGACAAGCCCGCCTCGGGCGGCATGTTCGGGTCGGGCAGCCCGAGCATGGGCTTCGTCGTGGTCAGCGAGTTGTGCCGGGTGTCGATGGGCATCGTCACCGGCATGGGCGTCAGCCTCGGGCTGACCGTGCCGACGATCATGAGCCGCGGCACGCTGGCCCAGCAGGAGCGCTGGCTGCCCGATCTGGTGACCTACGACAAGATCGGCGCCTGGGCAATCACCGAACCCGACTCGGGCTCAGACGCTTTCGGCGGGATGAAGTCCTACGTGGTGCGCGACGGCGACGACTACATCCTCAACGGACAGAAGACGTTCATCACCAACGGGCCGGACGCCGACGTCGTCGTGGTCTACGCCAAGCTCGACGAGCCGGGGGTCGCGCCGCGCGACCGCAAGGTGCTGACCTTCGTGCTCGACAAGGGCATGGAGGGCTTCGTGCAGTCGAAGCCGTTCCGCAAGATGGGCATTCACAGCTCCCGCACCGGCGAGCTGTTCTTCAACAACGTCCGATTGGGCCGCGACCGGCTGCTCGGCGAGACCGAGGACAGCGGCTCGGGTGACGGCCGGGAAAGTGCGCGGTCCAACTTCTCCGCCGAACGCATCGGGGTCGCGGCCATGGCGCTAGGCGTCATCGAGGAATGTCTGCGGCTGTGTGTCGACTACGCCAAGACCCGCAAGCTGTGGGGCCAGGAGATCGCCCAGTTCCAGCTCATCCAGCTCAAGCTCGCCAACATGGAAGTCGCGCGAATGAACGTGCGCAACATGCTGTTTCGGGTGATCGAGGCGGCGGAGAAAGGCAAGCCGATCTCGCTGCCGGAAGCCTCGGCGATCAAGTGGTACTGCTCGCAGGCCGCCACCGATGTCGCGATGGATGCGGTGCAGCTGTTCGGCGGCAACGGTTACATGACCGAGTACCGCGTCGAGCAACTGGCGCGCGACGCCAAGTCGCTGATGATCTACGCGGGCAGCAACGAGGTGCAGATCACCCACGTCGCCCGTGGCCTGCTGAACGGGACGCTCTAGGCCGCACGCCGCCACATCGTCGTGCGGGGCGCGCACCCGCCGGTAGATCCGGTAGCCGGTGGAGCGCGGCATGTCGGCGGGCCGGTAGCTCCCCCGGCGCATCCGCGCCACCCAGCGCGTCCATCAGCTCATCGACGCAGGTCGATGCCGGTCACCTCCAGCGAAGTGGGCATGTGGTGACGATGACACGGGGGTCTGACAGCTAGTCCCGTCGGTGCGCGCGTGAGCTCTGATACAGGCAGATCGCGGCCGCCGAGGCCACGTTGAGACTCTCGGCGTGGCCCGGCATCGGAATGCGCACCCGATGCGTCGCGGCCGCCGCGAGGTCCGCGGACAGGCCGTGGGCCTCGGGACCGAACAGCCACGCGGTCGGTGGTGTGAGGTCGGCGTCGTCGAGGCAGACCTCACCGTCCAGTGTCGTGGCGAGGACCTGCAGCCCCGCCCCGGCCAGCGCGTCGACGACATCGGCCGCGTCGGGGTCACTGATCACCGGCACCGCGAAGATGCTGCCCGCCGACGCGCGCAGGCACTTGCCGTTGTACGGGTCGACGCTGTGGCCGGCGAGTACGACGGCGTCGGCGCCCATGGCGTCGGCCAGCCGGATCAGCGTGCCGGCGTTGCCCGGTTCGGAGATGTCCGCCGCAACCGCCACCAACCGCGGCGCGTTGGCCAGCACGGCGGCCAGCGACGCCTCGGGCATTGCGCACACCGCCACCAGCCCGACCGGGGTCACGGTGTCCGACAGCGCTTTCGCCGCGCGCTCGGTAACCAGATGCACCGGCGCACCCGCCAACAGGTCCGCGAAGCGCGTCGCCGCCGCTTCGGTGGCGAAGACCTCGGAAACCAGACCGCGCCGCAGGGCTGCCTCGACGAGATTGGGCCCCTCGGCGAGAAGCCTTGCGGCGCGGCGCCGTCCGACGTGGCGATGCAGTTTGACCGCGGCCGCCACGCGCGCGGATCGTTCGGTGAGCGTCAGGCAGCCTCGCCCGACGGTGCGTTCACGTCGCTGGGCAGCGCGCCCCTGGCGACCTCGACCAGCGCGGTGAAGGCGGCCGGGTCGGTGACCGCGATCTCGGCGAGGTTCTTGCGGTCCACCTCGACGCCTGCGGCCTTGAGGCCCTGGATCAGCCGGTTGTAGGTGATGTCGTTGGCGCGGGCCGCCGCGTTGATCCGGGAGATCCACAGCTTGCGGAACTCGCCCTTGCGGGCGCGGCGGTCACGGTAGGCGTAGTTGAGCGAATGCAGCTGCTGCTCTTTGGCCTTGCGGTACAACCGCGACCGCTGCCCGCGGTAGCCCTTCGATGCCTTGAGTACGGTGCGCCGCTTCTTCTGGGCGTTGACTGCGCGCTTGACGCGTGCCATGAAACTCTTCCAATCTCTCTTCGAAATACCAAGCAGGGCGACGGCGCTGTCAGCCGTTCAGCATCTTGTTGACACGCTTGGTGTCGTTCGCCGACACCGCGGTGCGCCCGTCCAGGCGCCGGGTGCGCGTCGACGGCTTGTGCTCGAACAGGTGCCTGCGGTTGGCCTTCTGGCGGACGATCTTTCCGGTCCCGGTGCGCCGGAACCGCTTCGAAGCACCGCTGTGGGTCTTCGCCTTGGGCATGTTGTTGTCCTTGTTGATCTAGTTGTTAAGCATCCGGTTCCGGGGGCGGACCTGGACGCTCCTCGGCTTGTTGCGCCGCCTTGGCGCGAGTCTTCGCGCCGCGGTGCGGGGCCAGCACCATCGTCATGTTGCGGCCGTCCTGTTTGGGCGCGGTCTCGATGTAGCCGTACTCGGCCACGTCGGCACCCAACCGCTGCAGCAGCCGGTAGCCCAGTTCGGGCCGGGACTGCTCGCGTCCGCGGAACATGATCGTCACCTTGACCTTCGATCCGGCTTCGAGGAAGCGGACCACATGGCCCTTCTTCGTCTCGTAGTCGTGGTCGTCGATCTTGGGACGGAGCTTCTGCTCCTTGACGACGGTCTGTTGCTGGTTCTTGCGAGACTCGCGCGCCTTCTGGGCCGTCTCGTACTTGTACTTGCCGTAGTCCATGATCTTGCAGACCGGCGGTCTGGCATTCGGGGCTACTTCGACAAGATCGAGATCGGCGTCCGCGGCGACGCGAAGGGCGTCCTCGATGCGCACGATGCCTACCTGTTCGCCACCTGGTCCGATCAAGCGGACCTCAGGTACTCGTATGCGCTCGTTGACGCGGGTCTCAGTGCTGATGGGGCCTCCTATGTTGTCCTCTAGGAGCCCCAAACCGTCGGCCCCGCTGTTCGTCGCGAACAGAAAAGCCCTGCTCGCAGCAGGGCCCAAGCCGACCAGGACAGGCATCCGATGCCTGTGACCGGACCACTGAGCCGCATCGGCCAGCGGTGGGAGTGGGACTCCACTTGCTGTCCCGGGGGTAACCGGGACGGTCGCGCATGCCAGTCTAGCAGGCATGACCGAGGTTCCTAACTCCGGCGAGCGCGACGAGCCCGCCGTCCGTGAGCTCGCCGATATCCCCGCGGTCGAGGTCATCACCCGGGCGGCGGTGATGCTGATGAGCGCGGCCGCCGAGAAGCTCGGGCTCTCGGCACCGGATCCCGACGAGAGCCCGCACCGCGACCTGGACGAGGCGCGCCGGCTCATCACCGCCCTCGCGGGTCTGGTGACCGCGTCCGCCGAGTACCTCGGTCCGCACGCCCGCCCGGTGCGGGGCGGGTTGAAAAGCCTGCAGCTGGCCTTCCGCGAAGCCAGCGCGATACCCGACGAACCCGGTCAAGGACCAGGAGAGAAATACACCGGCCCGGTCCGGTAGTAACCCGATATTCACCCCGACAGCGAATATCCTCGCGGCCTATGACCGTCACTCGGCCCGAGTCCTCCGCCCCAGCGGTCCGCACGCGCCGGGCCCGGCACGCGTGGGTTCCCGCCGCGGCGGGCTGGATCGTCGGCACCATCGCCACGCTGTCGCTGATCGCGAGCATCTCGCCCGGAGTGCGCTCGCTGATCCGGGTGCCGCGCGAGTTCGTCAACGACTACATCTTCAACTTCCCCGACACCAGCTTCGCGTGGGCGTTCGTGCTGGCGCTGCTGGCGGGTGCGCTGGCGGCGCGCAAGCGCATCGCCTGGCTGATCCTGCTGCTGTGCATGGTCGCCGCGGCGGGCGTAAACGTCGGCGACCTGCTCACCGGCGACGAGAGCTGGCTGGCAGAGATCGGCGAGCTCATCGGGCTGGCGTTCCATATCGTCGCGATCGTCTTCCTGCTGCTGGCACGCAACGAGTTCTGGGCCAAGGTGCGGCGCGGGGCACTGCTCAAGGCGGCCACCACCCTGGTGGTGGGCATGGCGATCGGCACCCTGGTCGGCTGGGGTCTGCTCGAGCTGTTCCCGGGGACGTTGGCGCGCGAGGACCGGTTCTGGTACGCGCTGAACCGGGTCGGCGCGTTCGCCGGTGCCAGCGCCGACGCGTTCAGCGGCCATCCGCACGTGTTGGTCAATGCCCTGCTCGGCCTGTTCGGCGCGCTGGCGCTGATGGCCGCCGCGATCGTGCTGTTCGCGTCCCAGCGCGCCGAGAACGCGCTCACCGGCGAGGACGAGTCGGCCATCCGCGGCCTGCTCGAGCTGTACGGCAAGAACGACTCGCTGGGGTACTTCGCCACCCGCCGCGACAAGGCGGTGGTGTTCGCGCCCAACGGCCGCGCGGCGATCACCTACCGGGTGGAGGTCGGCGTCTGCCTGGCCAGCGGTGACCCGGTCGGCGACCCGAAGGCGTGGCCGCAGGCCATCGACGCGTGGCTGGCGCTGTGCGAGACATACGGCTGGGCCCCCGGGGTGATGGGCGCGAGTTTGGCTGGGGCCGAGGCGTTTCGGGCTGCCGGCCTGAACGCGCTGCAGCTGGGCGACGAGGCCGTGCTGCACCCGGAGAACTTCCGGCTGTCCGGGCCCGATATGCGCCCCGTACGCCAGGCCGTCACCCGCGCCCGCCGCGCCGGCACGACGGTGCGGATTCGGCGCCACCGCGAGCTGTCCAGCGAGGAGATGGCCGACGTGATCGCGCGGGCGGACGCGTGGCGCGACACCGAAACCGAACGCGGTTTCTCGATGGCGTTGGGACGGCTGGGCGATCCCGCCGACGGCGACTGCCTGCTGGTCGAGGCGGTGTGCGGCGACGACGTGGTGGCGATGCTGTCGTTGGTGCCGTGGGGCACCAACGGGGTGTCGCTCGACCTGATGCGCCGTGCACCCCACGCCCCCAACGGCACCGTCGAGTTGATGGTCAGCGAGCTGTGCATGCAGTCCGAGAACATCGGAGTGAGCCGGATCTCGTTGAACTTCGCGATGTTCCGCTCCGCCTTCGAGCAGGGCGCTCAGCTCGGTGCGGGACCGGTCGCACGGCTGTGGCGGGCACTGCTGGTCTTCTTTTCGCGGTGGTGGCAGCTGGAGACGCTGTACCGGTCGAACATGAAGTACCAGCCCGAGTGGGTCCCGCGGTACGCCTGCTACGAGGAGGCCCGGCTGGTGCCGAGGGTCGGGGTCGCGTCGGTGATCGCCGAGGGCTTTCTGGTGCTGCCGTTCTCCAAGCGGAGCGAACAGCCCCACACCGGACAGCACGTTTCCGCGCCGCCCGCACTGGTCGAGGGCGGCCTGCTGCACCACGACGGCAGCGCCCCAGACTCGGACCGGCTCCAGGCCGACCTCCACGAGGACGGGCAGGCGCGGCTGCCCGAGCAGGTGCGGGTGCGGATGGCCAAACTGAAGTCCTTGCAGGACAACGGGATCGATCCCTATCCGGTCGGCGAACCGCCGAGCCACACCGTCGCCGAGGCGGTCGAATCCGAAGGCGCGGGCACGGTGAGCGTGGCGGGCCGGGTGCTGCGGATCCGCGACTACGGCGGAGTGCTGTTCGCGCAACTGCGCGACTGGTCGGGTGAAGTCCAACTGCTGCTGGACAATTCGACCCTGGAGAACGGGACGACGGCGGATTTCACGCACGCCATCGATCTGGGCGACCTGATCCGGGTGTCGGGCACGATGGGCTACAGCAAGCGCGGCACCCGCTCGCTGATCGTGCTGTCGTGGCGGCTGATCGGCAAGTGCCTGCGCCCGCTGCCGGACAAGTGGAAGGGGCTGACCGACCAGGAGGCCCGAGTGCGGGCCCGGTATGTCGACCTGGCGGTGAACACCGAGTCGCGCGAGTTGATCCGGGCGCGCAGCGCGGTGCTGCACGCCATCCGGGAGACGCTGGTGGGCAAGGGTTTCATCGAGGTGGAGACCCCGATCCTGCAGCAGATCCACGGCGGTGCGAACGCCCGACCGTTCTTGACCCACATCAACGCCTACGACCTGGACCTGTACCTGCGCATCGCGCCCGAGCTGTATCTGAAGCGGCTGTGCGTCGGCGGTGTCGAGCGGGTCTTCGAGCTGGGCCGGGCGTTCCGCAACGAGGGCGTCGACTTCAGCCACAACCCCGAGTTCACGCTGCTGGAGGCGTACCAGGCGCACGCCGACTACCACGTCTGGATCGACGGCTGCCGGGAGCTGATCCAGAACGCCGCGACGGCCGCTCACGGCGCGCCGGTGTTCATGCGCCCCCGCGACGACGGAACGCTGGAACCCGTTGACATCTCCGGGGAATGGGCCGTCAAGACGGTGCACGACGCGGTGTCGGAGGCGATCGGCGAGCACATCGACCCGCAGACCGACCTCACGACGCTGCGCCGGCTGTGCGATAAGGCGGGCATCGCGTACTTGTCGCACTGGGACGCCGGCGCCGTGGTGCTGGAGCTGTACGAGCACCTTGTCGAGGACCGCACCGAGGAGCCGACCTTCTACAAGGACTTCCCCATCTCGGTGTCGCCGCTGACCCGCCCGCACCGCAGCATTCCCGGCGTCGCCGAGCGGTGGGACCTGGTCGCGTGGGGCGTGGAGCTGGGCACCGCCTACAGCGAACTCACCGACCCCGTCGAGCAGCGCCGGCGGCTGCAGGAGCAGTCGCTGCTGGCGGCGGGCGGTGATCCCGAGGCGATGGAGCTCGACGAGGACTTCCTGCAGGCGATGGAGTACGCGATGCCGCCCACCGGCGGGCTCGGCATGGGCGTGGACCGGGTGGTCATGCTGATCACCGGGCGCAGCATCCGCGAGACGCTGCCCTTCCCGCTGGCCAAACCCCGCTGAGCCTGCCCACGCCCACGACAGCCGTCTTGGCCGGCGGGTAACGTCGAGGCATGCCGGACGAACCCACGCCAGAGCCGGACCCGACCGTCGAGCCGGCCACCCCGCCCGAGGAAACCGGTTACACCGCAAGCGGCGTGCCCACCTTCGAGTCGGTGCGGGAGAAGATCGAGACCCGCTACGGCACCGCGATCGGCGCGGCGGAACTCGCCGCCGAGACGCCGGAGGGCCGCAGCCTCGAAGAGCAGTACGAGGCCCGGCAGCAGGCCGCCGCCGAACGGCTGGCGCAGATCCGCGAGTCGATGCGACGCGAGTCGAAGGACGACACGCAGTAGCCGATGCGGTCGTTCACGGTTGCCGAGCGGCGCGCCCGGTTGGGCCGCCGCCTGTATCTGAGCCGACCGGCCCACTCGATCGGCGAGGCCGTCGGACACGGCGTCGGGCTGCACTCCACCGATCCCGCCACCCCGTACCTGTCGCTGTGGGCCAGGCTGTCGGACTTCACCACCACCGACCTGGACGCCGCGCTGTATGAGCAGCGGAATGTGGTGAAGCATCTGGCGATGCGGCGCACGCTGTGGATCGTGCGCGCCGACGACCTGCCGTCGGTGCAGCGCGGGGCCAGCGATCGGGTGGCCGACACCGAACGCCGCAAGTTGCTCGCCGACGCGCAGCAGGCCGGCGTCACCGACGACGGCGAGACGTGGCTGGACGCGGCGCGCACGGCGGTATTGCGTCACCTCGACAAGCACGGGTCGAGTAGCGCCAAGGAGCTGCGCGAGGCGCTGCCCGAGTTGGCGGGCGATTACGATCCGGCGCCCGGCAAGCGGTGGGGCGGCCAAACCCCCTTGGCGCCACGGATTCTCACCGTGTTGGGCGTGCAGGGCGACATCGTGCGCGGTCCGAATGACGGCGCCTGGACGGTGTCGCGGCCACGGTGGGCGTCGATGGGTGCGTGGCTGGCCGAACCGGTCGGCGAGGTGAGCGCCGAACAGGCGCGCGCCGATTTGGTGCGCCGCTGGCTGCAGACATTCGGACCCGCGACGCTCGCCGACGTCAAGTGGTGGTTCGGCAGCACGATGACATGGGCCAAGCAGGCGGTGGCCGACGTCGGCGCCGTCGAGGTCGACCTGCACGGCACACCGGGCTACGCGCTGCCCGACGACCTCGATGACGAAGCCGAGGACGAACCCTGGTGCGCACTGCTGCCGGGCCTGGATCCCGCGACGATGGGCTGGTACGACCGCGACTGGTATCTCGGGCCGCATCGCGGCCAGGTGTTCGACCGCAACGGCAACGCCGGCCCGACCGCGTGGTGTGACGGCCGGATCGTCGGCGGTTGGACCCAGGACGCCGCCGGCCGGGTCGAACTGCGGTTGCTCGAGGATGTCGGGCGCTCGGCGCAGAAGCGGTTGCGGCAGCAGGCCGACGCGCTGACCGAATGGCTGGACGGGGCGCGGATCAGCCCGCGGTTCCCGTCACCGCTGGTCGCGCGGGCCCGCTGAGACTTCGGTTTGTGACGGATTTCGGCCGATTTTCGTCAGAAACCGTAGTCTCGGCGCGTGGGAATCAGGCGCTGACCTTGCCGCGCTTGCCGGCCTTGGCCTTCGGTCGCTCCACGCCCAGGATCTCGGCCAGGAAGTGGCCGGTGTAGCTGTCGGGGTTGGCCGCGACGTCCTCGGGGGTGCCGGTCGCGACCACGGTGCCGCCCATCGCCCCGCCCTCCGGGCCCATGTCGATGATCCAGTCGGCGGTCTTGATCACGTCCATGTTGTGCTCGATGACGATCACCGTGTTGCCCTTGTCGACCAGGCCGTTGATCACCCGCAGCAGCTTGCGGATGTCCTCGAAGTGCAACCCGGTGGTGGGCTCGTCGAGGATGTAGACCGTCCGCCCGGTCGAGCGCTTCTGCAGTTCGGAGGCCAGCTTCACCCGCTGCGCCTCACCGCCGGACAACGTCGGCGCGGGCTGCCCCAACCGGACGTAGCCGAGGCCGACGTCGACGAGGGTCTGCAGATACCGGTGGATCGAGGTGATCGGCTTGAAGAACTCGGCCGCGTCCTCGATCGACATGTCGAGCACCTCGGCGATGGTCTTGCCCTTGTAGTGCACCTCGAGCGTCTCGCGGTTGTACCGCGCGCCGTGGCACACCTCGCACGGCACGTACACGTCGGGCAGGAAGTTCATCTCGATCTTGATGGTGCCGTCGCCCGAACACGCTTCGCAGCGACCGCCTTTCACGTTGAACGAGAATCGGCCCGGTTGATACCCGCGCACCTTCGCCTCGGTGGTGGCCGCGAACAGCGTGCGGATCTTGTCGAACACCCCGGTGTAGGTGGCCGGGTTGGACCGCGGGGTGCGGCCGATCGGCGACTGGTCCACCCGCACCAGCTTGTCGAGCTTGTCCAGCCCCGTGACGCGGGTGTGCCGGCCTGGCACCTGACGCGCACCGTTGAGCTTGTTCGCCAGCACCGCGGCGAGGATGTCGTTCACCAGCGTCGACTTGCCCGACCCCGAGACGCCGGTCACCGCGGTCAGCACCCCGAGTGGGAAGCTCACGTCGATCTCGCGCAGGTTGTGCTCGCGGGCACCCACGACGGTCAACTGCCGCTTCTTGTCGACGGGCCGCCGGATCGCGGGCACCTCGATCTCTTCCTTGCCCGAAAGGTAAGCCCCGGTAAGCGATTCCGGGTTCTTCAGCAGCTCCTCGTACGGGCCGCTGTGCACGATCTGACCGCCGTGCTCGCCCGCGGCCGGACCGATGTCGACGATCCAGTCGGCATGCGCGATGGTGTCCAGGTCGTGCTCGACGACGATCAGCGTGTTGCCCAGATCGCGCAGCCGCACCAGGGTGTCGATGAGCCGCCGGTTGTCGCGCTGGTGCAGGCCGATCGACGGCTCGTCGAGCACGTAGAGCACACCGACCAGACCCGAGCCGATCTGGGTGGCCAGTCGAATGCGTTGGGCCTCACCGCCGGACAACGTCGCCGCGGCGCGCGACAGCGACAGGTAGTCCAGCCCCACGTCGAGCAGGAAGCCCAGCCGCGACTGGATCTCCTTGAGGACCTGGCCCGCGATCGCCTGTTCGCGAGGACCGAGGATCAGCGCGTTGAGGAACTCCGAGCACTCGGCGATCGACAGTTCGGCGACCTCGGCGATGGACTTCGCGCCGAACTCCCCCGCCTCCAGCGTGACCGCGAGGATCTCGGGCTTCAGCCGGGTGCCGTTGCACTCCGGGCACGGCACGTCGCGCATGAAGCCCTCGTAGCGCTCCTTCATCTGCTCGGATTCGGTCTGCTCGATCCGGCGCTGCAGGAACGCCATCACGCCTTCGAAATCGGCGTAGTACGAACGGGTTCGGCCGTAGCGGTTCTTGTACCGGACGTGCACCTGTTCGTCGCAGCCCTCGAGGATCGCCCTGCGCGCCTTGGCGGGCAGCTTCTTCCACGGGGTGTTCACGTCGAAGCCCATCGCTTCGCCGAGCCCGGCCAGCATCCGGGTGAAGTACTCCGCGGTCTGGCCCATCGACCACGGCGCGATCGCGCCCTCGGCGAGCGTCAGGTCCGGGTCGGGCACGACGAGTTCGGGGTCGACCTCCTTGCGGATGCCCAGGCCGAGGCATTCCGGGCAGGCGCCGTAGGGCGAGTTGAACGAGAACGACCGCGGTTCGAGGTCGTCGACGGCCAGCGGGTGACCGTTCGGGCAGGCCAGCTTCTCCGAGAAGCGCTGTTCGCGGTGCGGGTGGTCGTCCTCGCGGTCGACGAATTCCAGCACCACGATGCCGTCGGCCAGGTTGAGCGCCGTTTCGATCGAGTCGGTCAGCCGCTGCTTGGCGCTGGCCTTGACGGTGAGCCGGTCGACGACCACCTCGATGTCGTGCTTCTCCTGCTTCTTGAGCTTCGGCGGGTCGGTGAGCGGATACACCACCCCGTCGACCCGGACCCGGCTGTAGCCCTGGGTGTTGAGCTTGTCGAACAGGTCGACGAACTCGCCCTTGCGGGTGCGCACCACCGGCGCAAGCACCTGGAAGCGCAGCCCCTCGTCCATCGCGAGCACCTGGTCGACGATCTGCTGCGGGGTCTGCCGCGCGATGCGCTCCCCGCACACCGGGCAGTGCGGGGTGCCCGCGCGGGCGTACAGCAGGCGCAGGTAGTCGTAGACCTCGGTGATGGTGCCGACCGTCGACCGGGGATTGCGGTTGGTGGACTTCTGGTCGATGGACACCGCCGGCGACAGGCCCTCGATGAAGTCGACGTCGGGTTTGTCCATCTGGCCGAGGAACTGGCGGGCGTACGCCGACAGCGACTCCACGTAGCGGCGCTGGCCCTCGGCGAAGATCGTGTCGAACGCCAGCGACGACTTGCCCGAACCGGACAGCCCCGTGAAGACGATCAGTGCGTCGCGTGGTAGATCAAGATCAACGCTGCGCAGGTTGTGCTCGCGCGCACCCTTGACGACAAGGCGGTCAGCCACCCGGTATTCCTCCCGCAGACATAGTTCAGGGCCATGCTATGCGCCTCTACCGACAAGTGACCGCCGAGCCGGATACCGTGAGGACATGACCGTCGTCGACGACAACTACACCGGCCACGTCGAGCCAGGAACCGCGGCGCGGCGGACGCTCCCGGGAGCCACCATCGTCAAGGCCTCGGTGGGCCCGATGGACAACAACGCCTACCTCGTCTCGTGCGCGAAGACGGGCGAGACGCTGCTCATCGATGCCGCCAACGATCCCGAGATCCTGCTCGAGCTCATCGACAAGTACGCACCGAAACTGTCGCTGATCGTGACCAGCCACCAGCACTTCGACCACTGGCAGGCGCTCGAGCAGGTGGCCAAGGCCACCGGCGCCCCGACCGCCGCCCACCAGCTCGACGCCGACCCGCTGCCGGTCAAACCCGACCGGATCCTGGCCCACGGCGAGTCGGTGCAGATCGGTGAGCTGGCCTTCGACGTGATCCACCTGCAGGGCCACACCCCCGGCTCGGTGGCGCTGGCACTCGACGGCGCCGACGAGGCGACGCACCTGTTCACCGGCGACTGCCTATTTCCCGGCGGGGTCGGCAAGACGTGGGAGGAGGGCGCTTTCGAGCAGCTGCTCGAGCACGTGACCACCAGGGTGTTCGACGTCTACGGCGACTCGACCGTCGTCTACCCCGGGCACGGCGACGACACCACGCTCGGCACCGAGCGCCCGCATCTCGGCGAGTGGAAGGAGCGCGGCTGGTAGGCCGGGGCAAACCCGAATTCGCCCTGTCCTAGGCTGAGCACGCGTCTGTTGTTGAGGGAGACAAGGATGAATGACGAGCAGTTCAAGAAGGCCCAAAGCGGCGCCGGGTTCATCGCCGCGCTCGACCAGAGCGGCGGCAGCACCCCCAAGGCGCTGAAGCTGTACGGGATCCCCGAGGATGCCTACTCGGGTGAGGACGAGATGTTCGATCTCATCCACCAGATGCGCACCCGCATCATCACCAGCCCTGCCTTCGACGGCGACCGGATCATGGGCGCGATCCTGTTCGAGCAGACGATGGACCGCCAGATCGAGGGCCGGCCGACCGCGGACTACCTGTGGAACGTCAAGAAGATCGTGCCGTTCCTCAAGATCGACAAGGGCCTGGCCGAGGAGAAGGACGGCGCCCAGACCATGAAGCCGATGCCCGGCCTCGACGAGCTGCTCGACCGCGCCGTCGCCAACGGCATCTTCGGCACCAAGGAGCGCTCGGTCATCAAGCTGCCGGGCGCCGGTCTGCAGGCCGTCGTCGACCAGCAGTTCGAGGTGGCCAAGCAGGTGCTGGCCAAGGGCCTGGTGCCGATCATCGAGCCCGAGGTCGACATCAAGAGCCCGAAGAAGGCCGAGGCCGAGGAGCAGCTGAAGGCCGCGCTGCTGGCCGGCGTCAACGCGCTGGGTGACGACCAGAAGGTCATGCTCAAGCTGACGCTGCCCGACGTCGACAACCTGTACAAGGAGCTCGTCGACCATCCGAAGGTGTTGCGGGTGGTGGCGCTGTCCGGCGGTTACACCCGCGACGAGGCCAACGAGAAGCTCGCCCGCAACAACGGCGTGATCGCCAGCTTCTCGCGGGCGCTGACCGAGGGCCTGACGGCGCAGCAGAGCGACGAGGAGTTCAACAAGGTCCTCGACGCGGCGATCGAGAGCATCGCCAAGGCGTCGGCCACCTAGCAGTTCCGCGAGCGTACGGTCGTTGCCCGCGAACCGCGAGTAAGCGCGGCAACGACCGTACGTTCAGCGTGACGCGCGGGTTCCGTTGCCAGCCTGACGAATTCGTCGCGGCCAGTCGTCATAATCAACTCTCCCGTCAATGCCGAGGACGCGCTGCGGGAGCCGATTGGCGCTAACCGCTCAGGGCGTGGTGTGCACGATCAGCACGTCGGTCTTGGACCTGCGCGCGACGTTCGCAGGCACCGAGCCCAGGAGTCGACCGGCGATGGTGGACAAGCCGACGTTGCCGACCACGAGCAGGTCGGCCTTGACCTCGTCGGCGAGGTCCACCAGCGCGTCGACGGGGGCGCCGACGACCGCTTTCTCCTCCACGTTCTTGGCGCCGGCCTGGTGGGCACGCTCGCGGGCCTCGCGCAGGATGGCGTAGATCGGGGCGTTGCCGGACATCTTGTAGCCCTCGTCCTTGAGGACGTCAGCGGCCCGCTGGTCCTCGGCCTGAGGGAAGTACGCGGTGGCGACGATCAGTGTTGCGGTGTCTCCAGCGATATGGGCTGCCTTCTCAACTGCGCGCAGCGACGAATCGGAACCGTCCGTGCCGACCACGATGGTCTTGTAGGCACTCATCCATATCCTCCAAGTTTCAGTTGCAACGCCACCCGAGACAGTAACCCGGTTTCCCGGGCATCTGGGGGCAAATCACCACACATGCATAGCAGTTGCCTGGCGTTTTGACCCAATTCTCGCCAGCAACATCACTCGGCGCGTCGGACGTGACCTCGCCTACACGGCGGCAAAAGTCGTGCCGGAGAAGACGAGTGCTCGGCCGCCGGGCGGGTATCCGACCGAAATGGCCGCCCAAACCGCCGCGGATTTCGTTCCCAGGTCACACAACCTGGACACGCTGGCGCAGGCGGCGTCGGGCTGCAAGGGCTGCGACCTGCACCTGAACGCTACTCAGACCGTGTTCGGCGCCGGAGCGCGTCCGGCAGGCATCATGCTGGTCGGCGAGCAGCCCGGCGATCAGGAGGACCGAACCGGGCGACCGTTCGTCGGGCCCGCGGGCCGACTACTCGACAAAGCGCTGGTCGAGGCGGGTATCGACCGCGGGCAGATCTATGTCACCAACGCCGTCAAGCACTTCAAGTTCACGCTGCCCGAGCGTGGCAAGCGACGCATCCACAAGGCTCCCAACCGCACCGAGGTGATGGCGTGCCGACCGTGGCTGATCGCCGAGATCGCCTCGGTGCGGCCGGATGTCGTGGTGCTGCTCGGCGCCACCGCCGCGAAGGCGCTCTTGGGGAGCGCATTTCGGCTCACGGAGCATCGCGGCGAGGCGCTGTCGCTGCCCGACCTCGACGGGTTGGAGGTCCATCCCCATGTCGCGGTGTCCTCGCACCCGTCATCGGTGCTGCGCGGCCCGCCCGAGGCCCGCGAGACGGCTTTCGCCGCCCTCGTCACCGATCTGCGGTTCGCGGCCGGGTTGGCGCGGCGCGCGTAGCGCCGCGGTCGAAGAGTCAAGCGCCGGCCATTAATTGACGCGAGCGATTAACAGACCGCGGGCGGCACCCACGCCGACACGGCGGGCGGCACCCACGCGCACGGGCTGCCGGCCCAGTGCGGGTCACCGCGCCAGCCGTTCCAGCGGCGGTCGTCCCAGCGGCCCCAGTCATCCCAGTGCGGGTGCGGGTGCGGACGGTCCAGCTTCCACGTCACCGCGGGCCCCTGGGGAATGGTCTCGTCGGCCGCGGCGACACCCGACCCGATGCCCAGGCTCGCGGCGGCCAATGCGCCGACAATCGCTGCTCCGGTTCCGACTCTCTTCACGTCCACGATGAAAACCCTTACTACTGCAGCAAATTAGCGTTCCGACCCGACATAATCCTAACTCCCCCACCGACAATTCCTGAAGTACGCGAGTTACGTTTTGCTGCCAGCGGATTCGCAGCAAACCCACCAGCGACTCTTCGGAAATACGCTGACTATGCTGCGCGCCAGGCAAATTGCCTATACGGCTTTGCACAGGTGCAACCTGCAACCAGTCTGTGCGGTCTCTGCAAAGCCGCTGTCGACGAGATGCGAAGTCGATGCGGGCGGCGGGTCAGCCGTAGCGGGCCTCGAATCGCTTGATCGAGCGGTCTATGTCGCCACGCACGGCGCGGACAGCGACGGCGCCGACGGGGCCGAACAACGGGCGGCCGCCGAGATCCATGTGCAGGGCGAACCGGCATCCGGACTCCGTCGGCTCGACCGTCATCTTCAGCGCGTACCTGGTGCCGCCCACCCCGGTGCCGGCGAGCGCCAGCAGGCGTGGCGGATCGAGTTCGCGGACCGTCCAGGTGACGCGGTTGCGCATGCCCTTGGCGCCGGCGACGCCCACCAGCGTGGTGCCCACCGTCAGCTCATCGGGGACGTCACCGCGCCAGCCCTCGTGCATCGTCAGCCAGTCGCCGAGCGTGGCGAGGTTCGACGCGTGTGCCCAGGCGTCCGCGGCCGTCAGCGACAGGTCCCGGGTCAGCTCGAGCTTGGCCATCCCCCGATCGTAGGGAGCGAGTGGCGGGATTCGAACCCGCGTAAACGGCTTTGCAGGCCGGTGCCTAACCGCTCGGCCACACCCGCATGCCATCTACGGTGTCAGGCCGACGCGCCCGTGCCCACCGTTTCGCTCACGACGATCGAGACCTAGCCGTTCGCGAACAATGCGTACTGCGCGGCGGCCATCTGCTTGACGCTGGAAGAAGTGTTGGCGCGCACGATCGTGTACATGTTCTCGTAGACGAACTGGCACGCGAATCCCGGCGCATCCGGCGCGGCCTTCTCGACCTTGAAGCACCGTTGATCCGGAATCTGCCCGTCGCTGTCGACCTGGCTGCCCAGGCCCGCGAGCTCCGCGGTGAACTCCTCCTGCATCGCGACGGCCGAGTCATGGTCGCGGGCCACGTACAGCTGCTGGTTGCCCGATACCGCCAGGTGCTCGACGCCCCACTTCTCGAACAGCTTGTCGCGGCGCATGCCGGCGGTCTGGCCGCGCAACGCCCCGACCGCGCCGTAGACGGCGAACGCGCCCGACGGCGGCGGCCAGCGCTCGGGGTCGGTGGCCACCATCTTCGCCAGCAGCCCGTCCGGGTCGCGGGGCAGCTTCGGCAGGTCCGCGATCGGCGTCGGTTGGAAGTTCTTGATCAGCTCGCGCTCGATGTCCACCACCGGGTCGAGGTCGCCGACCCGCCTCTCGATGCCGTCCGGAGTCGCCTCGATCATCAGGTGCAACACGAACGGACCGATCGCGGTGTCGGCCACCAGCGCCCCGGTGCCCGGCGTGTAGCGGGCCACCACCTCGGGATGCTCGGGCAGCGGCGCCGCCACGGTCTGCTCGAAGTCCTTCCAGTTGCTGACCTCCAGGCCCGCGGCGGCCGCCTGCGCCGCGGCATCGTCGCGGAACCGCAGCAGAAGTATCGCCAGGCCCACGTATTCGGGCGGCGTCGACCCGTCGTCGAGCTGCGGGCGGTCGGCATAGGCCGCTCGGTAGCCGGCGACGAACCCGTTCTGTTCGAGCACTCCCCTGCCTGCCTCGCCGAGCACCGGTGTCAGGCTGGCGGGATCGGGAACCGGGTCGGCCTGCCAGAGGTAGACCAGCGGCGAATCGAACTGCGAGGTGTCGGCGACCGCGTCGGACATCCGGATGCCCTCCAGCACCGTCCCGTCGGTCGGCAGCGGCTGGAGGTTCTCCTGTTTGCGCACCTCGGTCGAATAACTGCCCACGTCGAGCTTGTCCGGATCCACGCCCGAGTCGCCGCAGCCCGCCAGCGAAACAACCAGCAGGACCGCGAGCAGCACCCCACGCAACCCCGAAGACAACGTCATTTCTCGGTACACCCCCACTCGGCGCCGTTGACGCCACGACTCTCTCATGTTCGTCCTCCGCACGCCCCGGCAACACGGCGAACCGGGCGCGTCGCCCGTGCTCGGCCCGCCATCGGCGTCAGCTTGTCGCCATGGATGTCTGATTGGCCGCCGACCCGCCGTTCTTCGGCGGTCCCGGGCAGGGCACCCGCCTCGACGACGGGTCCGATTAGCGCGGCTGCCCGTAGCGCGGGCCGAACACCCCGGGCGGGAACACGTTCGCCGCCTTGATCCGCTCGCCGATCTGCTGCGCGAGCTGGGCGATCTCGTCGGCCTCGTCGTCGGAGATGACGCGCCAGGGCGCAAATCCCAGCCGGTCGGTGTCGTCCTCGATGCGTTCGCGCAACTGGTTACCCGCGGCGGTCAGGGCGTCGTTCTCGTCGACCAGGCCGCGTTCCCGCAGCCGCTCGACACCGGCCTGCCACTGCTCATCGCTCCACCCGCGCAGCGCTTTCGCGAACTCCACCGTGAACCCGATGCCCGCCAGAGTGTGGCTGATCAGCGCCTCGATGCCGTCGAGTTCGTGAGCGACCAGCGCTGCGATGTGTCCGTCGCCGCGGTACTCACGCAGCAGGGTGACCGCATGCCACAGCTGACCGTGGGTCGACTCCGGCCACGGCAGCGCCGCGTGCCCGGCATACAGCGGTCGGCCGGCCGCGTCGGGGATCGCCTCGGCGGCCTTGCGCAGCAGCTGCGCACCGCGCTCGAACTCCTTGGCACCCACCAGATCTCCGAGCACCCGTGGCAGGGCCTCCTCGACCATCTCGTAGCGCACCCGGGTGACCGTCTCCGGTGCGGCCAACTCCCATGCCGCCGGAATGCTCTGGGCGATCAGGTCCGGGTTGAAGTTGTAGAAGGTCGCGGCCACCGTCGCGGCGCCCACCGCGCCCATCGGGGCCGAGCGGGCCGCGAAGTACGGCATGCCGCCCTCCATGCCCAGCGCACCAAACCGCTCCGACACATCGGGCAGGAAGTACGAAACCGAATGCACCCCATTGATGTTGCGAACCAGTTGACCGGCGGTGAAGGCATCCACGAAGCCGAATCTAATCCGGCCGTTGACTCGCATCCCGAGCGACCCCGCTACCGCTCTTCGTCGACGCCACCACGGCGACCGCGGCCAGCACCGCGAACACCGCGAACGCCCACCGCGCGGCGGCCGCGTCCCCGCCGGCCATCACGTTGACCACCACGCCGGCCAACCCGGCGCCGAACGCGCCGCACATCAACTGGACGGTGTTGATCGCCGCGGCCGCGGCCGGACCTTCGGCCAGATCGTCGACGCAGGACATCGCCCACGCCGACAGGTGCGGCCAGGCGATGCCGACACCGGCGCCGGTGATGAACAGCGCCACCGCCCAAATCCCGACGACAAACCAGGCGGCGCCGTCGGACATCGTGAGCGCGGCCATCGTCAGACCGAATGCCATCACCAGTGGCGCCACCGCCACCGTGCGCACGATGGCGACGTTGTTGCGCAGTGACGCGCTGCCGATCTCGGCGAAAGTCCAGCCGATGGCCAGCCCCGCGCCCAGAAACCCGGCGGCCACCGGTGTGAGGCCCGCCAGTCGCTGGGCGAACAGCGGTACGTACATGTCGACCATCGTGGCCGCCATCAGCGCGCCCAGCGTCAGGTAGATCCACTTCACCGGCCCGGGCCGAAACACGCTGGGCGGCAACACCGCCGCCGCGCGCCTGCGGTCGACGACGAGGAACACCGCTATCAGAACGGCGCCGAGCACCAGCAGACCGGCGGTCGCCCGCGCGTCGCGCGGGAGGCCCGCGACGCTGACCGTCAGGGCCGCGGCCCCCAACAGCAGCAGCGACCACACCGGCACCGGGGTGCGCACCACGTCCACCGCTGCCCGGCCGCGGCCGGGCAGCGCCCACGGCACCAGCGTCAGCACCGCAATCGTCAGGATCGCCAGGGCCGCGAAAGCCCAGCGCCACGAGGCGAATTGCGCGAACAGTCCGCCGGCCGCGGGACCGAGCAAGGTGCCGACTCCCCACATTGCCGACACCAGCGCGGAGGCCTTCGTCCACAACGTGTTCGGCAGGGCGGTGTTGATCACCGCGTAGCCCAGTCCGGCGATCAGTCCGCCCGCCAGACCCTGCACGGTGCGCCCGACGAGCAGCGTCGCCATGCTGGGTGCGATCGCGCAGCCGATGCTGCCCGCGCAGAACACACTGAGCCCCATCAGGTATGCCCACCGCGGCCCGACCCGCATCAGCACCGAGTTGACGGTGGTGGCAGCCACCACCGACGCGACCAGGTACACCGTCGTCACCCACGCGTACAGCCGCTCACCGCCGATGTCGGCGACGGCGCTGGGCATCAGGCTGATGGTGAGGAACTCGTTGGTCGCGTACAGCGCCCCCCCGCCCGCCAACACCGTCGCGGCACCCAGGTGTTTCGGTCCCAGCAGATCCCGCCAGGTGCCGGTGGTGATGGTCACGATGTCGGTCACCCGGCTGACGCTACGACCTCAACCGCCGTTGAGGTCAACACCGGGTTATTTCAGGCCTGCGGCGTCCATACCGCGCAGTTCCTTCTTGAGATCGGCGATCTCGTCGCGAATGCGCGCGGCCAACTCGAACTGCAGATCGCGTGCCGCGGCCATCATCTGCTCGGTGAGGTCCTTGATCAGGTCGGCGAGTTCGGCCCGCGGCATGTTCTTGGTGTCGCGACCCTCGATGATGCCCGCGCTGACAACCCGGCCCGGTTCGCCCTGCGCCCGCCGGCCGCGGGACGCGTTGCGACCGGAGCCGCCGATCTCGACGTCCTCGGCCTCGCGGTAGACCTGGTCGAGGATGTCCGCGATCTTCTTGCGCAACGGCTTTGGGTCGATGCCGTGTTCCTCGTTGTAGGCGATCTGCTTCGCGCGGCGGCGTTCGGTCTCGTCGATGGCCTCCTGCATCGACTCGGTGATGTTGTCGGCGTACATGTGCACCTCGCCGGACACGTTGCGCGCCGCACGACCGATGGTCTGGATCAGGCTTCGCGTCGAACGCAGGAAGCCCTCCTTGTCCGCGTCGAGGATCGACACCAGCGACACCTCGGGCAGGTCGAGACCCTCCCGCAGCAGGTTGATACCGACCAGGACGTCGTAGTCGCCCTGCCGAAGCTGGCGCAGCAGTTCGACGCGGCGCAGCGTGTCGACCTCCGAGTGCAGATAGCGCACCCGGATGCCCATCTCGAGCAGGTAGTCGGTGAGGTCCTCGGCCATCTTCTTGGTCAACGTGGTGACCAGCACCCGTTCGTCGCGGTCGGCCCGGATGCGGATCTCGTTGATCAGGTCGTCGATCTGGCCCTTGGTCGGCTTCACCACCACCTTGGGGTCCACCAGGCCGGTCGGGCGGATCACCTGCTCGACGAACTCGCCGCCGGACTGACTGAGCTCGTACGGCCCCGGGGTCGCCGACAGGTACACCGTCTGCCCGATCCTGGCGGCGAACTCCTCCCAGGTCAGCGGCCGGTTGTCGACCGCCGACGGCAGGCGGAACCCGTAGTCGACCAGGTTGCGCTTGCGGGAGATGTCGCCCTCGTACATGCCGCCGATCTGCGGCACCGTCACGTGCGACTCGTCGATGACCAGCAGGAAGTCGTCCGGGAAGTAGTCCAGCAGCGTCGCAGGCGCCGAGCCGGGCGGCCGGCCGTCGATATGCCGCGAGTAGTTCTCGATACCCGAGCAGAAGCCGACCTGGCGCATCATCTCGATGTCGTAGTTGGTGCGCATCCGCAGCCGCTGGGCCTCCAGCAGCTTGCCCTGGCCCTCCAGCTCGGCCAGCCGCTCCTCGAGCTCGGCCTCGATGGACTCGATGGCGCGGGCCATCCGCTCGGGCCCGGCCACGTAGTGGGTGGCCGGGAAGATCCGCAGCGAGTCGACCTTGCGCACCACGTCCCCGGTCAGCGGGTGCAGGTAGTAGAGCTCCTCGATCTCGTCGCCGAAGAACTCGATCCGGACCGCCAGCTCCTCGTAGGACGGGATGATCTCGACGGTGTCGCCGCGCACCCGGAACGAGCCGCGGGTGAATGCGGTGTCGTTGCGGGTGTACTGCACGTCGACGAGCAGCCGCAGCAGCGCGTCGCGCGGCACCTCGTCGCCGACCTTGAGCTGCACCGAGCGGTCCAGATACGACTGCGGGGTGCCCAGGCCGTAGATGCAGGACACCGACGCCACCACGACCACGTCGCGCCGCGACAGCAGGCTCGAGGTCGCGGAGTGGCGCAGCCGCTCCACGTCGTCGTTGATCGAGCTGTCCTTCTCGATGTACGTATCGGTCTGCGCGATGTAGGCCTCGGGCTGGTAGTAGTCGTAGTACGAGACGAAGTATTCGACCGCGTTGTGCGGCAACATTTCTCGCAGCTCATTGGCCATCTGTGCGGCCAGCGTCTTGTTCGGCTCCATCACCAGCGTGGGCCGCTGGAGCCGCTCGATGAGCCACGCCGTGGTCGCCGACTTACCGGTGCCGGTGGCGCCGAGCAGGACGACGTCCTTCTCCCCCGCCTTGATCCGCCGCTCCAGCTCATCGATGGCGGCCGGCTGGTCACCCGCGGGCTGGTACTCGCTGACGACCTCGAATCGGCCGCCGGTACGCACGATGGAGTCCACCGGGCGGTACTCCGAGTGCGCCAACACCGGGTGTTCAGTCGCGAAAGCCATGCTCACCAGGGTAGAGCCCACCGCCGACACAGGTAATTCCCCAGGTCACCGGGATGGCGGCCAGCCGGGCGGCGGCGGCCGCGCGATCTCGGTGGCCGCACCCGGGCGCGGACGGTCAGCGTGGGCACGAAACCCCGGGCATAGCACTTTTTCGTGACGGCCACCTATAGAGGTGCGCTTGGCCTGGCCACTCATCGGTCGCGCGGAGGAATTGCGGGTCATCGAATCTGCGCTCGCCGATCCGGAGTTGTCGGGCGTCGTCATCTGCGGCGCCGCGGGCGTGGGAAAGAGTCGCATCGCCCGCGATGCGTTGTTGTCGGTCGCCGCCGGTGGGAGTGAAACCCGTTGGGCCGTCGGTACATCATCGGCACAGAAGCTGCCGGTCGGTGCGTTCGCCGCATGGGCGGGACCGGCCGCCGACAATCTGGACCTGGTGCGCGGCCCCGGCTGGGCATGCGTGGACTACGAACTGGGGCTGGCTCGCGCCTGGG
>ENA-UOVV01000772-UOVV01000772.1-compost-metagenome-genome-assembly--contig:-NODE-772-length-31853-cov-35.586452_pt1 | contig 31853 bp, 36 predicted proteins | sample MGYA00238155_ERZ761577 | MGnify/ENA primary metagenome ERZ761577 (study PRJEB28898, sample SAMN06268775) | compost metagenome | isolation source: Emeryville, CA | place: USA:Emeryville, CA | collected... | reverse complement strand
AATCGCCTTGCAGAGGCCATTGAGGCCGTCGCGCAGGCCGACGCCGAGGTCAAGGGAGCGTCGCGTGCGCCGGCGTTCTCTCTTGAGCGGGCTGTGCGCAGGGTCGCGGAGCTCGCGGGTTAGTCAAGCAGCGACGTCGGACGAGTAGTCGGGGGCCACCGCGCCCCTGTCGACGAGGATCGCCGGCTCGAAGGCATGGCCCTGGAAGTAGTCGAATCCCAACTCCACGCACTCCGCGAGCGCGACTCGCGTCTCGATGCGTTCGGCAATGAGCTTTGCGCCGCCGCTGTGGGCGCGGTTCACGAGCTCAGGACCGCGCGCTGACAGGTCGCGATAGTCGATCTTCACGAGATCGGCGTGCTCGAGCAGATCCATCTGCGAACGCGTGCCGATGAAGTCATCGAGGGCGATCGTGAAGCCCTGTTCCTTGAGGTGAGCGAGTCGGTCGCGCAACTCTGCGTCGGCAAATGCACTCTCGACCACCTCGACTACGACCTTCTTGGGGTCGCACGGCAGCACCGGATGTGCCACGAGGAACGATCGCGTGAAGTTGATGGAGACGGGCAAGTTGTTGGGGGCGATGTCCGGGCCCTCGCGGAAAGCTGCGGCGATCACGTGCTCCGTTGCACGGTCCTGCTGACGCTGGTTCCACAGGTCGATGCGCAGACCCAGGCGGCCCGGCGCTCGGAACAGCAGCTCGTAGCCCACAAGTCGGCGCTTGGCAGTGAAGATGCCCTGGCGTCCCACGAGGACGCGAGTCTCGCTGGCCCCTGCGTGTCGCCCCGTCAGAGGCAAATGCCATAGGCGCGGGGCGAGGGTAGGGGAGTCCACCACGGGGAGAATCTACAGTCAGGACGAAAAAACGACCCCAGACGCGCCAGAGCGTCCGGGGTCGTTTTTCGAGAGTTAGAGCGACGCGACCTGCTTGGCGAGAGCCGACTTGCGGTTCGCAGCCTGGTTCTTGTGGATCACGCCCTTGGAGGCGGCCTTGTCGAGCTTCACGGAGGCGGTGTGCAGGGCCTCCTGCGCGGCGGCCTTGTCGCCAGCGGCGATGGCCTCGCGCACCTTGCGCACGTGCGTCTTGAGCTGCGACTTCACAGCAACGTTGCGCTGGCGAGCCTTCTCGTTGGTGCCGATGCGCTTGATCTTGGACTTGATGTTGGCCACGTGAATCCTCTGAATGCCTTGTTAAGAATGCGGACGGACGCGCGCAAGCGCGCGCACACGATCGAACAGTCTACCAGTGATGGAGGCTCGAAAGCGAATGTGAAACCTCATCGAATATGCGCTGGGAGACAATCGCTCCTTCACGCCTCACCGCATGGGGATCTACGCGGATGATTCTATCGAGCCGAACCTCTGACGGTCGACGCTGCCGATCCCAGTCTCCCGTGCCGATGTCGAGCCACTTCTCCCTGCGGTGCGGCTCATCGCTGTGGTCTTTGCTCGACAGCATGAGTCCCAGCAGCCAGCGCCCGTCCCTTCCTATGATGAGGACTGGGCGGTCCTTGCCTTTCGAGTGGTCCTCTTCATACGGCACCCACGTCCACACGATTTCGCCGGGATCCGCATCACCGTCAAGGCTCGGCACGTACTCGACAGTGACTTTGCCCTGGTAATCGCCCGGATAGTGGCGCTGCTGGGAGGTGTGAGGCCGACGCGTGCGGCCGCTCGTGCGGGGAGCGTGGCGCTTGGCCTTTGTCCACGCACTGCCGGCGGCGATGGCCGCGAGGGCGGCGGCCGCGATCCACGTTTCCACGGAAGGTGAGCCTAGCCGCTCCCTGACTCAGGGATTGATGGCACCGAGCACCTTGTCGCCGATGGCCACCTGGCCATCGTCCAAGAAGTGGATGTCCGACGCTGCGGTGGGGTGCCCGAACAGGAAGCCTTGGCCAAAGGTCCAGCCGTGCATCTTCGCAAGCAGGTACTGGGCCTGGGTCTCGACGCCTTCGATGACGCCGTACATGTCGAGGCTCTTGGTGAGAGTCGCCATGGTGGTGGAGATGCGGTCGCCGCTTGAGCGGTCGCCGAGACGCAGAGTGAACTCTCGCGCGAGCTTGAGTCCAGCGACGGGGCTCTGCAGCACGGAGGACAGTGCCGAGTAGCCGGTGCCGAAGTCGTCGAGGATGAGATCGACGCCGAGTTCGGTGATGCGGCGCAGATCGGACAGCGCGTCGTCGCTCGCGAGGAGCATTCCGGACTCGGTGATCTCGAGGCCCAGGCGATGCGGTTCGATTCCCGACTCGCGCAGCGCGTGGTTCACCACGCGCGTGAGATCTGCCGCACCGATCTGCCTGGTGGATACGTTGACGAAGACGCGACCGCCGAACCGGGGGTTGGCTGCGATGAACTCGCATGCCTCGTTGAGCACGAACGCCCCCAGCGGGACCACCAGGTTCGCCTGCTCGCAGATCTCGATGAACTCATCGGGGAGCAGCAGCCCGCGACTGGGGTGCTGCCAGCGAACGAGCGCCTCGAAGGCGACCACCTGGCGTGACGCAAGCTCGACGACCGGCTGATAGTGGACAACGAGCTCGCCCTCGCGGATCGCGGTGCGCAGCTCCGCTTCGATGGACAGCTTTGACAGAGCGGAGTTGCGCAGGTCGCTCGTGAACACCTCGACGCGTGCACGGCCGGCCTGCTTGGCGGCGTAAGCGGCAATATCCGCGTTGCGGATGAGCTGTTCTGCGGTGATGCCGCGCTCTGCCATCGCGAGACCGGCGCTCACGGTGGGAACCACCTCGTGCTCATCGATCACGACGGGCACCTGCACCGCTGCGGCAACCGAGGTCAGCAGGCCCTCCGCCGCCTTCTGGTTGGGGATGTTCTCGAGCACGATCACGAACTCGTCTCCGCCTAGGCGGGCCACGGTGTCGCCAGGGCGCACGGAAGCCTGAATGCGGGAGGCGAGTTCGATGAGCAGCGAGTCGCCCGCCTCGTGACCCAGCGAGTCGTTGACCACCTTGAAGTGGTCCATGTCGAGGAAGATCACGCCGATGGTCGTGGGTCGCGACTCGTGGGCGGCGAGCGCGAGCTTGAGGCGGTCGAGCAGCAGCACGCGGTTTGCGAGACCGGTCAGCTGGTCGTAGAGCGCTCGACGCTCAAGCAGTTCGCGGGCACGACGAATATCGGTGACGTTCTCAATCTGGAGGATGAAGCGAGAGTCGGCCTCGGCATCGGCCGCCATGGACACCGTGAAGCGAGCCCACACAATCCCGCCAGAGGCATGCATGATGCGCTGCTGCACCTGGTAGTAGGGGATCTCTCCGGCGCGGAGCTGATCACGCAGCTCGGAGCCCCTCAAACGGTCCTCCGTGTGGAGGTGGTCGACGATGACGTCGCCGCAGTAGTCCTTGCCCGGCTCGCCGAGCAGCTGGGAGAACGCCGCGTTGTGCTCGAGGATCAGCCCGGAAGAATCCGTGACGGCCATGCCAATGGGCGCGTGCTGAAACATCAGATCGCGCGTCGGATCGGCGTTGCTCACGTTTTCCCCTCAGTTGTCTTCCTGACCTGTTATCGGCACGGAGCGCGTACGCATGAGGGGGCTGTGGCATGGGACGATAGATGCCGCATCCGTCTGCTGACCTCAAGGAAGTCCCGAACCGTGTTGACCGATCCCCGCATCGAGCCTGCCTCGACCGCGCCGGAGCGCATCCGCAACTTCTGCATCATCGCGCACATCGACCACGGCAAGTCGACGCTCGCCGACCGCATGCTGCAGCTCACCGGTGTGGTCGAGCCGCGCGCCATGAAGGCCCAGTACCTCGACCGCATGGACATCGAGCGAGAGCGTGGCATCACCATCAAGTCCCAGGCCGTGCGCATGCCGTGGGCGGTAGACGGCGAGCCCCACGCGCTCAACATGATCGACACCCCCGGCCACGTGGACTTTACGTATGAGGTTTCCCGCAGCCTTGCTGCCTGCGAGGGAGCGGTGCTGCTCGTCGACGCAGCGCAGGGCATTGAGGCGCAGACCCTCGCGAATCTGTATCTCGCGATGGAGAACGACCTCACCATCATTCCGGTGCTCAACAAGATCGACCTGCCGTCTGCGGAGCCTGATCGCTACGCGGCGGAACTCGCGCAGCTCATCGGCTGCGACCCTGAGGACGTGCTGCGTGTCTCCGGCAAGACGGGTGAGGGTGTTGGCGAGCTGCTCGACCGCATCGTGCGGGACATTCCCGCCCCGGTGGGTGACGGCGACGCTCCCACTCGCGCCATGATCTTCGACTCCGTCTACGACACCTACCGCGGCGTGGTGACGTACGTGAGGGTCGTCGACGGCTCGCTCAAGTCGCGAGAGAAGATCGCGATGATGTCCACCCTCGCGACCCACGACCTGCTGGAGATCGGCGTCATCAGCCCCGAGCCGGTGGTCACCAAGGGACTTGGCGTCGGCGAGGTGGGCTACCTCATCACGGGCGTGAAGGATGTGCGCCAGTCCAAGGTGGGCGACACCGTGACACTTGCGAGCAATCGCGCGACGGAGAGCCTTGGCGGCTACCGCGACCCCAAGCCGATGGTCTACTCGGGCCTGTTCCCGCTCGACGGCTCCGACTTCCCGGTGCTGCGCGATGCGCTCGACAAGCTGCAGCTCAACGACGCGTCGCTCGTCTACGAGCCGGAGAGCTCCGTGGCGCTTGGCTTCGGGTTCCGCTGCGGCTACCTGGGCCTGCTGCACCTCGAGATCGTGCGCGACCGCCTCGAGCGCGAGTTCGGCCTCGACCTGATCTCCACCGCGCCCAACGTGGTCTACGAGGTGCACATGGAGGACGGCAAGGTCATCACGGTGACCAACCCCTCGGAGTTCCCCGGCGGCAAGATCCGCGAGGTGCGAGAGCCCGTTGTGAAGGCATCGATTCTGGTGCCGAGCGAGTTCATCGGCACCGTCATGGAGCTGTGCCAGGAGCGCCGCGGCGTCATGGGCACCATGAACTACCTCTCCGAGCAGCGCGTCGAGATGCACTACACGCTGCCGCTCGCGGAGGTCGTGTTTGACTTCTTCGACCAACTCAAGTCGCGCACTCGCGGCTATGGCTCTCTCGACTACGAGCCCGCAGGTGACCAGGCCGCGGATCTCGTCAAGGTCGACATCCTGCTGCAGGGCGAGACCGTCGATGCGTTCAGCGCCGTGGTGCACAAGGACAAGGCGTACTCGTACGGCCTTGCGATGGTGTCCAAGCTCAAGGACCTCATCGACCGCCAGCAGTTCGAGGTGCCCATCCAAGCCGCGATCGGCTCTCGCATCATCGCGCGGGAGACGATTCGCGCGATCCGCAAGGACGTGCTCGCCAAGTGCTACGGCGGCGACATTTCTCGTAAGCGCAAGCTCCTCGAGAAGCAAAAGGCCGGCAAGAAGCGCATGAAGAACATCGGCTCGGTGGAGGTCCCGCCGGAGGCGTTCATCGCGGCGCTCAGCACCTCCGACGACGGCTCGGACAAGGGCAAGAAGAAGTAGCCGTGACTGCGGCAAAGACGCGCGACTTCGGCGTCTACGTCCACGTTCCGTTCTGCGCGGTGCGCTGCGGATACTGCGACTTCAACACGTACGCGCCCGGCGAGCTGGGCGGCGCGACCCCTGCTGGCTACGCTGAGGCCGCGCTGCGCGAGATGGAGATCGCTGGCGCCTCTATGGGCGACAGCGCCCGTCCAGCGTCCACGGTCTTCTTCGGTGGAGGCACGCCAACGCTCCTCCCGGCCGACGCTATGGTCCGGCTGCTCGGCGGCATCCAGCAGGTCTGGGGCTTGGTTCCCGGGGCAGAGGTGACCACGGAGGCGAACCCCGACTCGGTGACGCGAGATTCGCTCGCCATGCTCGCCGCGGCTGGCTTCACGAGGGTGTCCTTCGGCATGCAGTCAGCGGTGCCGCATGTGCTCGCGACGCTCGAGCGCACCCACAACCCCGACAATGTGGTCCGCGCGGTTCAGTGGGCGCACGAACTGGGCCTTGCGACGAGCCTTGACCTCATCTACGGCACGCCGGGGGAGTCGCTTGCGGATTGGCAGACGAGCCTCGAGACAGCTGTTGCGCTGAACCCCGGGCACATCAGCGCTTATGCACTGGTCATCGAGCCCGGCACCCGCATGGGGGCGCAGCTGAGGCGCGGCGAGATCGCGGCCGTGGACCTCGACACCCAAGCTGACATGTATGAGGCGGCGGACGCCGCCCTGTCCGCGGCGGGCTACTCCTGGTACGAGGTCTCGAATTGGTCAAAGACCGCCGACGAGCGCTGCCGCCACAACATCGCCTACTGGACCAGCGAGGACTGGTGGGGAATCGGACCCGGCGCGCACAGCTATCTGGGCCCCAGCGTCGGGCAGGCGGCGAAGCGCTGGTGGAATGTGAAGCATCCTCGCGCGTATGCGGATGTCCTCGCGCGCGGCGAGCTGCCCATTGGGGGCGAGGAGGAGCTGACGCCAGCGGATACGGCGCTCGAGTCGGTGATGCTGCGGATCCGTCTGGCGGAGGGCCTGCCGGCCGCAGATGCACAAGCGCCCCCCGCGACGATTGCGAAACTCATCGCGGAGGGGCTGCTCGACGGTGCTGCGGCTGTCGCCGGCACGCTGCGTCTGACCCTGCGGGGTCGACTGCTCGCGGACCATGTGGTCCGCGAACTCACTTGACGAAGCGGATCACGCCACCCATCTGGTAGTACTCGCCGCGGTTGGCCGCGACGGCAGCCACGATCGACACCACGAAGAGGTAGATCGCGTAGATGAGGATCGCCGGCAGCGTCAAGATGAAGCCGAATCCCAGGGTGATGAAGCCAACGACCATGGCAGCGATGCCGCCGACCAGGAGCGTGATGTTCGCATTGAGCTGCTGCTTGCCGTGGAAGTCCACGAGCGCGCTGCGCTCTCGGAAGATGAGCCACACGATGAGCACAGCGAAAACGCTGAGCGTGCCAGCGCTGAGGAACATGCCCACAGGCGTGGCGACGTTGAGGAGCGTCGACCACAGGCGGGCATCCGATTCGAGCATGGGCGCGGGTGCGGCAACGGGCTGAGGTTCTGAGTACTGCGGCTGTTCGGTCACAACTCAACTGTGTCACGAAAGCAAGAACCCCGAAATCCGGCATCGACCGGATTTCGGGGTCCGCTCGTCAGGGATGACCCTGACTGACTGCTTACTTGATGAGGCGCAGGCTGATCGGGTAGCGGTAGCTCTCGCCCTTGTTGTTCTTGATCGCGGCCTGAATGCCGAAGATCACGGCGATCACGAACATGGCCGCCCACGTCAGGAAGCCGATGAGGATGAACATCAGGATCCAGGACACGAAGTAGACGATCACGGCGAGGATGCCGAAGTTCAGGGCCTCCTTGCCCTCCTTGTCGACAAACGCGCTGCGCTCGCGGAAGACCAGCCAAATGATCAGCGGAAGGACCGCGGGAAAGAGGATGTTGCCGACGCTGGCGATAGTCGCGTAGAGGCGCTCGTCGTTCTGGCCCAGCGGCTGCGCCGGAGCGGGGGTGGGGGTCTCAGTCATCTTTGTTCACCACTTTGATCTGGAACGGATAGGAAGTTGGGGCTCCTCTTCGCACGCGCCGAAATGCATGGACACACAGGAACACCGCGGCTACGAGGATGGCCAACTGGGCCAATCTACCGAGAAAACCCACGAGAGGTACATACATTTCGACGAGCGTCGCAATTACGAACGCTGCGAGGAACGCCATACCTGCGTTTGCCGCCTTACCGGCCTCCTTGGCGACGAACGCGTCATCGTTGCGCCTCGAGAGGTAGACGAACACGGGAATGACCGGGCCGACAATCGCGCTGAGATGAGCGAAGCCCGCGAGCGAGGTGTCCGGGCCGTCGAGCGACGAATAACTCATGGGCACACGCTAGCGCCCGCTCTTGGGGTGGGCGAGGCTCGCGGCGGTAGAATTGGCACTCACGCAATCCGAGTGCCAAACCGATTCGTCAGGGAGGGTTGATGAGCGAAGATCGCCGTCAGGCCGTTCTGCGCGCAATCGTCGAAGGCTACGTGGCCACGTCAGAGCCCGTTGGCTCGAAGGCTCTCGTAGACCGGCATGGCCTGGGAGTCTCACCTGCGACCATTCGCAATGACATGGCGGCGCTCGAGGATGAGGGCCTCATCGCGCAGCCGCACACCTCAGCCGGCCGCATTCCCACGGACAAGGGCTACCGCGCCTTCGTCGATCACCTTGCCGCCGCATCGCTTCCGGAGCCCGAGCGCCGCGCCATCTCTACCTTCCTGCAGGACGCCGTCGACCTCAACGACGTCGTGGAGCGTTCGGTGCGCCTGCTGAGTCAGCTCACGCGCCACGTCGCCGTTGTCCAGTACCCGTCGCTTCGCGAGGCCGCCGTGCGCCGCGTAGAACTCGTGCGCATGGGACTCGATCGCGCACTCGTCGTGGTGGTCTCCGCGGACGCCCGTGTGGAGCAGCAGGCGATCACTCTTGGCGACAGCCCCTCCGAGGACCAGTTCGAGCGCATCGCTCGCGAGGTCAACGAGCAGTCCGTTGGGCTGCGCCCCGCGGCGCTCGAGCCCGCGCTGGCCAAGTGGTCGGCGCGCCAGGGGATGCCCACTTGGGCTCCGCGAGTGGCCGACGCTGTGGTCACCGCAGCGCGCGGCGGCACCGTAGAGCGCGTCGTCTTTGGAGGCACATCGAACCTCGCGGGCGGCTTCGAGCCTGACGCCATCAGGGACGTCCTCGACGCCCTCGAGGAGCAGGTGGTGCTGCTCAATCTGCTGCATGAGATGGCAGCAGACAACAAGGACGTTGCTGTGCGGATCGGATCGGAGACGCATTCCGAGTCCCTGCGCGGCGCGTCAGTCGTCGCCAGCGGCTACGGCCCTGGATCGCAATCGCTCGTCGGTGCACTGGGACCCACGCGCATGGACTACCCCGGGACGATCGCGGCGGTGCGGGCGGTGGCCCGCTACCTGTCGAGGGTCGTCGAGTCATAGCAGTGGAGAGGCGTAAGTGAAGGACTACTACGGCATTCTGGGCGTGTCGCGAGACGCGAGCGAAGCCGAGATCAAGAAGGCGTATCGCAAGCTCGCTCGCGAGCTGCACCCCGACGTTGCCGGCCCCGAGGGCGAGGAGCGCTTCAAGGAGGTCGCCGCTGCCTACGAGGTGCTTGGCAACGCTGACAAGCGTGCCCAGTACGACCGTGGTGTGGATCCGCGTTCGGCGAGCGGAGCGTCGGGCGGCCCGCAGGGCTTTGGCTTCGAGGACATTTTCGAGACGTTCTTTGGCGGCGGCCAGCAGCGCCGCGGCCCCGCATCGCGCGTCCAGCGCGGCGGCGACACGCTCGTGCATGAAGAGGTCACGCTTGAGGAGGCCGTGTTCGGTGTCTCGCGCACCATCACCGTGGATCTCGCGGACGAGTGTGCCACGTGCCACGGCAGCTGCTGCGCCCCGGGGACCTCGCCGCAGACGTGCCGCCAGTGCAATGGCACCGGATCGCTGCAGCGCGTGGCGCGATCGCTCCTTGGCAACGTCATGACCACCTCGCCATGCCCCACGTGCGGCGGCTATGGCACCACCATCGCGACCCCGTGCCCCGAATGCTCCGGTCGTGGCCGCACGCATTCGCGTCACACGATCCACGTCGACATTCCCGCCGGCGTGGAAACCGGCACGCGGATCCGCATGCCGCAGATGGGTGACGCTGGCATTTCCGGCGGGCCCAAGGGCGACCTGTACGTCGAGATCCGCCAGCGCGAGCACAAGGTGTTCGAGCGTCGCGGCGACGATCTGCACTGCACGCTGGCCGTCCCCATGACCGCGGCGTCCCTGGGCACGGTCATTCCGCTCGAGACGTTCGACGGCGAGCAGCCCGTTGAGGTCAAGCCCGGCACGCACTCGGGCACCACGGTGCGACTGAAGGGCCTGGGCGTGGGCAAGCTGCAGCGCTCCGGCCGGGGGGATCTGTATGTGCACCTCGACGTCCTCACGCCCACGGACCTCACCGACGAGCAGGAGGGCCTGCTGCGCCAGCTCGCCGCTTTGCGCGGAGAGGAGATGCCGGAAGCGGACCTCACTCCCGTGGGTCACGGCGTCTTCGCTCGTCTCCGCGACGCCTTCATGGGGCGCTGAGTGAGCGCGCCCGTCTTCATCGCGCCGGAGGCGGCCGACGCTGTGGTTGGAGGCGTCATCACCGTCACCGGCGGCGAGGCGCGCCACGCGGTGACCGTGCAGCGTCGCGGAGTGGGCGAGGCCGTTGACCTCGTCAATGGCGCGGGACGCCGTGCGCGCTCGCGCATCACCGCAGTGGGCGACGGCTACTTCGAGGCGGTCGTGGAAGGCGTCTCTCAGGACGCCGACGCTCCGGTCACGCTTGTCCAGGCGCTCGCCAAGGGCGGTCGCGACGAGCAGGCGGTCGAGGCAGCGGTCGAATTGGGAGTGACTCGCGTGGTGCCGTGGGCGGCGTCGCGCTCCATTGCGCAGTGGCGCGGGCCCAAGGTGGCCAAGGGCGTCTCGCAGTGGGAGTCGCTGTGCCTCGCCGCCGCAAAGCAGAGCAGGCGCGCCCATGTGCCGACTGTTGGCGAGCTGGTGAGCACGCGAGAACTGATCGTTGCCGTGCACGGTGCCGCAACGTCGGGCGTGAAGGTGTTGGTGCTCCACGAGGAGGCGAGCCGGGCGCTTACCGCACTCGAGTGGAAAGCCAAAGACCAGCCGGTCTGGCTCATCGTTGGCCCGGAAGGTGGGATTTCCGGGGAGGAGATCGAGGCGCTCGTCGCGGCTGGAGCGCTCGCGGTGCGCCTTGGGCCGCACGTGCTGCGCACCTCATCTGCCGGGCCTGCGGCTCTCGCGGCGCTCGCGGCCCTGCGCGGCACGTGGTGAAGCGACTACGCAGCGTCGATCCCCGCGATCGCGAGGCAATCGATGACGAGCTCGGGAGCGACGCCTGAGTCGAACTGTTCCTCAAGGTACGCGAGGGCGAGGCGGACCAGCTCATCCTGAGTGGCGTCCGCCCGAACCTCTCTGCCGTGGTCCTGTAGGCACTCGATGAGGTTCGGAGTGCGCTCCTCCACGAGGGCCGACTCGGCATCCTTCGCTGTGGGCTGAGTCTGGTACGCGAGCGACACGAAGTACTGCTCCCGACGATCGCATCCGTCCACCAGAGCCATCGCCGTATCCTCGTCCATTTCTGGCGGGAGCGTTGCCACGTAGAGCGGGGTGCGGTACCCGCTGGCGGCAGTGTCGATCCTCACTTCCGCCGGTATTCCTGCGGCGCTCATGCAGTCGGCCGCCCTGTTCGCGGCCTCTGTTGCAGTCTCAAGCGTCACCTTCTCGGCGGCTATCGCCGCATCGAGTTCGGCGAGCTGTGCGTCGGAAGCACCCGCTTGAGCGGCGTCGGATCGGATCTCAATAACCTTCGAGCGGAACGACTCTGGCGCCGCAACTGTGGGCCCATCTGACGTGCCGCCTGCGCAACCAGCCACAATCACTGCCAGGAGGACTGCCAGGGCCCGTGGGGCGTACCGGGTCGTGTCGATCAAAGTCGCGTGGATCCCGTTGCTTTGCGGAAGTCGTCGATTGACTGTGTAGAGGCGTAGTTGGTAGCGAACTTTATGGCCGTGACTTGGACGCCTACGGGCGCGTTCGGTTGGTAGTAGAGACGCGCGCCCACATCGGTAATGCATGTGTCGTACTCGTCGTAGGCCGTGGCCCTGTCGGTCGACTTTGAACCGAAGTAGTACACCCAGCAACCCTGAATAGGATTGAAGTGGGCTGCAGAAGTAGTAGTGCCCGATTCAATGATGAGCGCCGATGCGGGCTGAGCGCCTGTCACTAAGAGCGCGGCGGCGAAGATAGCCGAGGGGATCGCGCGAAGAGGTGTACGTGAGTCTGTCACTTTTCCCCCGTTTACTGAATGAGTGGCGTATCTGTAGCCACCCCAGTGCGCACGACGGTACAAGAGATACATAGGGTTCGCAACTGGGGCGTGCCGGCACCTGGCGGATGCACTTGGCGCAACCACAGGCTCAGTAGCGCGGCACATGGTCATTCCCGAGCGCCTAGGCTTGGGGCATGACCGACTGCATCTTCTGCCGCATCATCGCTGGTGAGATCCCCGGTGACTTCGTGGTGCAGACCGACACCGTGGTCGCGTTCCGCGACATCGCCCCTAAGGCGCCCGTGCACGTCCTCGTGGTGCCGCGCTTGCATGCGCCCAATGTCGCCGCGCTCGCGGCTGAGGCGCCGGAAGTGCTCGCCGACATGGCGGCCGTAGCCCAGCAGATTGCGGACGCCGAGTGCAATGGCGAGTTCCGCTGGATCTTCAACACCGGAGCTGCCGCCGGTCAGACTGTCTTCCACGTGCACGGCCACGTGATGAACGGCGGATCGCTTGGGTGGGACGCGTGACGATCTCCCGCGTAGTCGTCGTCGAGGACTCGGGGATCATGCCCCAACTCGTCGGCTCCGGCGACAGCGTCATCAGGGAACTCGAGCGAGCATTCCCCGACGTCGACGTGCTCGTTCGCGGCAATCACCTCACCTTCACGGGTGAGGAGCACCAGGTCGAGGCCGCGGCCACCGCATTCGAGGAGCTGCGCGCCATGCTCACCGCCGGCGTTCCTCTCACCGCCGAGGTCGCTCGCGAGTCAGTGCGCATGCTGCAGTCGCCGCAGAAGGACCGACCAGTCACCGTGCTGTCGCGATCGATCCTGTCGACGCGCGGGCGCACCATCCGCCCCAAGACCCGCAATCAGGCGCAGTATGTCGAGGCGATCGACTCGCACACCATCACGTTCGGCATCGGACCTGCAGGAACCGGCAAGACCTATCTCGCCATGGCGCAAGCCGTCGCGGCTCTGCAGGCCAAGCGCGTGAACCGCATCGTGCTGACCCGCCCCGCCGTCGAGGCAGGGGAGCGGCTGGGGTTCCTGCCGGGATCCTTGTCTGAGAAGATCGATCCGTACCTGAGGCCGCTGTACGACGCGCTCCACGACATGGTGGATCCCGAGTCGATTCCTAAGCTCATCGAGTCCGGCACCATTGAGGTGGCGCCCCTGGCGTATATGCGCGGCCGCACCCTCAACGATGCGTTCGTGATCCTCGACGAGGCGCAGAACACCACGCGTGAGCAGATGAAGATGTTCCTTACGCGATTGGGCTTTGGCGCCACCATGGTGGTCACCGGCGACATCACGCAGGTGGATCTGCCAGGCGGAACGTCATCAGGTCTGCGCGTTGCACGCGACATCCTTGCGGGTGTCGAAGACATCGCGTTCTGCGAGCTCACGGCAGAGGACGTGGTGCGCCATCGCCTCGTGAGCGACATCATCACCGCGTATGCCAAGGACGACGAGGCAAAGGGAAGGCAGGCACCGGACCGGCAGCAGCGTCGGCCGCGATCCCGGGAGGACCAGGAGTGATCGACGTCAACAACGAGACTGACGCCGTCGTCGATGAGGTCGAGTTCGCCGAGCTGGCGCGCTTCGTCCTCAAGGAGATGAACATCGCTGACGGCGCGGAACTCGCGATCCTCTTCGTCGACGAGGCGACCATGGAGCAGCTGCACATCCAGTGGATGGATGAGCCTGGCCCCACCGACGTGCTGTCGTTCCCGATGGACGAGCTGCGCCCCGGCACGCCCGGCTCGCCGACTCCGGCGGGGCTGCTCGGCGACATTGTGGTGTGCCCAACGGTGGCGGCGCGACAGGCAGCCGTGGCCGGCCACTCGGCTGAGGAGGAGATGCTGCTCCTCACGACCCACGGCATCCTGCACCTGTTGGGCTACGACCACGCCGAACCGGAGGAGGAGAAGGAGATGTTCGCGCTGCAAAGGCGGCTGCTGCTCACCTTCCTCGCCAACCGATGACGAGCACCGAGATCACGACGCTCGTCGTCGTCGGCGTGCTCGCGCTGCTGAACGCTGGGGCGCTGCACGCGATCGTTGCCGCCTTCGAGCAGCTTCCGTACGCGGATGAGCGCCGCCTGTCCATGACTGTGAGGCCCGACGGCCGCCCCACCGCCGCCGCCCGGCTCGCCGTCTCGCCGGGAGAGACGGACAACTCGGCTTCCGTTGCGTACGCGACGCTTGAGGCGCTTGGGCTGGTGTGCTGGACGCTGCTTGCCGTGGACTTGGGTGCGCGGCTCGAGTGGCCGGGATGGGCATCGGCCCTGGTAGCGGTCGTGGTGGCGGCGTTCTTGTCGCTGATCGCGGTGCGGGCTCTTCCCCGGCAACTGGGGCGCACGTATCCGGAGACTGTGGTTCGCGCCGTCGCACCGTTCGCGCAGTTCCTCATCGTCGTGACGACTCCGGTCCGCCGCGTGGTGCCCGCGCTGCGTGCCCCCGCTCTTGCCGAGCCGGAGGACCTCGTTGATCGCGCCCACGAGGCGCTCGACGAGGAAGACGTGGAGCTCGTCGAGGGTGTGGTCAACCTTGGCGACACACTCGCGCGCGAGGTGATGGTGCCGCGAACGGACATGATCACCATCCAATCCGGAACCGAGTTGCGCAAGGCGCTGCGACTGTTCCTGAGGTCCGGCTTCTCCCGGGTGCCGGTGATCAAGGGAGACATCGACGACATCGTGGGCGTCCTGTACTTCAAGGACGTGGTGCGCGCGACGTGGGACACGCCCGCCGCGCTCGAGACGAGCGTCGACGAGCTCATGCGAGAGCCCGAGTTCGTCCCCGAGTCGCTCGCTGTCGATGAGCTCATGCGCCGCATGCAAGACGACGTCTTCCACATCGCGATCGTCGTTGACGAATACGGCGGCGTAGCTGGCCTCGTGACGATCGAGGACGCGCTGGAGGAGATTGTTGGCGAGCTCACCGACGAGCACGACCGCGCAGAACCCGAGCCGGAGCAGCTGGCCAACGGCGGCTACCGGGTCCCCGCACGCATGAGCATCGACGAACTCGGCGAGCTCTTTGATCTTGAACTCGAAGATGACGACGTCGAGACGGTCGCAGGCCTGCTCGCCAAGGCGCTAGGGCGAGTACCGATCCCTGGTGCCACAGCGTCGGCCTATGGGCTGGAGCTTGAGGCCGATAGGTTCGAAGGAAGGCGCCGACGACTGTCATCAGTGATCGTGCGCAAGGTGGAGGACGAGGATGACTGAGCACAGATCAGGGTTCGCGTGCTTCGTGGGGCGCCCGAATGCCGGGAAGTCGACCCTGATGAACGCGCTGGTCGGCGAGAAGGTGGCCATAGCGTCGTCCCGTCCCCAGACCACGAGGCGAGCCATTCGCGGCATCGTCACCAGGGATGATGCCCAACTCGTCATCGTCGACACTCCAGGGCTGCACCGTCCGCGCACGCTGCTGGGGGAGCGGCTCAACGATCTCGTGCGCGAGACGTTCGCGGAGGTGGATGTGATCGGCTTCTGTCTGCCTGCCAACGAGAAGGTGGGTCCTGGCGACAAGTGGATCGCTCGCGAACTGTCGCAGGCGAAGGCTCCGGTGGTAGCGATCGTGACCAAGCTCGACGCCGTTCCCAAGGCCAAGTTGGCAGAGTATCTGCTCGCGGTGTCGCAGCTCGGCGACTGGGCGGATGTGGTGCCCGTGTCCTCGGTGAAGGGTGTGCAGGTGGACGTGCTGACGGATGTGCTGGTGTCGCACCTGCCGGTGGGGCCGCCGCTGTATCCCACGGGCGAGATCACCGATGAGCCGGAGGACGTGCGCATCGCGGAGCTCATTCGCGAGGCCGCGCTTGAAGGCGTCCACGACGAGCTGCCACACTCGATCGCCGTCGTTGTCGAGGAGATGGTGGAACCGGAGGGCGGCGGACTGCTCGAGATTCGCGCTCAGTTGTTCGTCGAGCGCGACTCGCAGAAGGGCATCATCATCGGCAAGGGCGGGTCGCGCCTCAAGGAGGTGGGAGCGACCGCTCGCGCCGACATCGAACGGCTCCTTGGCCGCCGCGTCTACCTCGATCTGCACGTGAAGGTCGCGAAGGACTGGCAGCGCGACCCCAAGCAGATGGGGAGACTGGGGTTCTAGGACGCGGTATGGTGTGTCCCATGCGTGCACGCTCGCTGCTCCTTCGCTGCCGCGACGAGGCTTGATTCAAGCCGGATCCTCGTCGCGGTGGTTGGTGTGCCGGCTAAGAGACAGATAGCCCAGAGCAACCAAAGGACTTCGAGATGAACCCCACTTATTACACCGGCGGCGAACAGCGCCCCTCGGCAATGCCGATCCACAAGTACCAGCCATTCCACGAGCAGATCGCCGTTGACCTGCCCGACCGCACCTGGCCCAGCAAGCGCATCGAGAAGGCCCCGCGCTGGTGCGCCGTGGACCTCCGCGACGGCAACCAGGCGCTCATCGAGCCGATGAACGCAGAGCGCAAGATGCGCATGTTCGACCTGCTCGTGCGCATGGGCTACAAGGAGATCGAGGTCGGCTTCCCGAGCGCGAGCCAGACGGACTTCGACTTCGTGCGCCAGCTCATCGAGGAAGACCGCATCCCTGAGGACGTCACCATTCAGGTGCTGACCCAGGCGCGAGAGCACCTCATTGAGCGCACCTACGAGGCGATCAAGGGATCGCGCAACGCGATCGTGCACCTGTACAACTCGACGTCGATCCTGCAGCGCGAGGTGGTCTTCCGAGCGGACCTCGACGAGATCCAGGACATCGCCACCCACGGCGCCCTGCTGTGCCAGAAGTACGAGGACATGGTGCCTGGCACCAATGTGTTCTACGAGTACAGCCCGGAGTCCTTCACGGGCACGGAGCTCGAGTACGCCGTGCGCGTGTGCAACGCCGTCATGGACGTGTGGAAGCCCACCTCGGATCGCAAGGTGATCATCAACCTGCCCGCAACCGTCGAGATGGCGACCCCCAACGTCTACGCCGACTCGATCGAATGGATGAACCGTCGCCTCGACTACCGCGACGATGTGGTGCTGAGCCTGCATCCGCACAACGACCGTGGCACGGCCATCGCCGCCGCGGAACTGGGTTACATGGCAGGGGCCGACCGCATCGAGGGCTGCCTGTTCGGCAATGGCGAGCGCACGGGCAACGTGGACCTCGTGACGCTGGGCATGAACCTGTTCAGCCAGGGCATTGACCCTGAAATCGACTTCAGTGACATCGATGAGATCCGCCGCACCGTGGAGTACTGCAATCAGATCGACGTGCACCCGCGCCATCCGTGGGGCGGAGACCTGGTCTTCACCGCGTTCAGCGGCTCCCACCAGGACGCCATCAAGAAGGGCCTCGAGGCGATGGAGGCCAAAGCCCACAAGCAGGGCGTCACGGTCGACGACCTGGTGTGGGCCGTGCCGTATCTGCCGATCGACCCCAAGGACGTGGGCCGCTCGTACGAGGCGGTCATTCGCGTCAACAGCCAGTCCGGAAAGGGCGGCGTCGCGTACCTGCTCAAGACGGAGCGCAATCTTGACCTGCCCCGCCGACTCCAGATCGAGTTCAGCCGGGTGGTCCAGCGCGTCGCCGACGACACCGGCGCCGAGATGACCGCAGAGGACCTGTGGCACATCTTCGAGGACGAATACCTGCCTGCGAGCGACCCGGAGAAGAAGTGGGGACGCTTCTCGCTCATCGGCACGCGCTCCACGTCGTCTGACACCGGTCCGGACACGCTCTCCGCCGACATCTCCGACCGCGGCGAAGTGGTCACGATAGAGGGCTCGGGCAACGGCCCGGTTGCGGCCTTTGTCGCCGCGCTCAAGGGCCGCGGCGCGCGCGTCGAGGTGCTCGACTACCACGAGCACGCGATGAGCGCCGGTGGCGACGCGGTCGCGGCAGCGTACGTCGAGTGCCAGATCGAAGACGAGATTCTGTGGGGCGTGGGCATCGACCCGTCCATCACCACGGCATCGCTCAAGGCGATCATCTCCGCGATCAACAGGCGGGTTCGCTGACGGCCCGACGCTGTGGCGGCGCACGCTCGTCCGTCGCCCCAGCGCGGGGACCGTACGATGGGCGCGTGATGCTCAACGCCAAGGCGCGCACCGTTGCCGCCGGATTCTTCGTCGCGGCTGCGCTCGTGGCGCTCACCGCGTGCTCGAACGACCCCGACAGGCTGGCCGGCGATGTCGGCGGCAAGCTGCCTGACCTCACCTCCCAGGGACTCGAGACTTTCGGTTGTGGCGAGGGAACGGCGATCGGTCCCACCTTCCAGGCGCCCGAAGAGCCCTACCGTGCCCAGTGTTGGAAGGGCAGTCCAACTGGCACGTTCCTCGACGTGGCGAATGCGATCGCGGACGCGGTCATCCGGGCCACCGAGGGCAGCAATGTCACTTCAGAGGCGTGCCCCGAGGACGCCTTCGGCGTTGGCGGCGGCATCGCATGCCGCGCCGCGCTCGTCACGAAGGGCGATTCATCCGTGCTCGTGCGCACCGTCGTCGTGCTCTCCGACCCCAAGGCGGTGCTCGAGAAGCTGCCGGAGGAACCCACGCAGGAGCAGGTGCGCGAGGCGCTCGAGGGCGCCGCGATCGAGGTGCTCGTGGGGACTGAACCCACCGCAGGCTCTCAGGACTCACAGTGAGGGGTGACATGGCTAGGCCGCTTCGGTTCGTCATCGTGTCCTTTGTTGACGACAACTTCGGTGACAACCTCATTCGCATCAGCTTCCAGAGCCTGCTTGAGGTCGCGCTGGGCAATCATGGGCTGGCGCGCGACGACTACGAGATCCGTCCGATGGCCCTTAAGGCGCCTGACGAGGCGCTGCTTGAGAGCGCTGACGCCATCTTCTTCGCGGGAGGAGGCCTGTTCGGCCTGTCGTATCTGAACTTCTTCCCCTTCATGGACCAGATCACCCAGGTTGCGGAGAAGAGGGAAGTCCCCGTCATCTTCTCCTCAATGGGCCTCAACAACATGTCAGCCGAAGGCGGCAGTGCCGACGCGATCGGCCAGGTTCTGCGACGGTCGTGCGTCAAGGCAGTGTCGGTGCGAGAGAACCTGCCGCTGTTCGAGCAGCTCGTCAGCGGTCAGTCCTACAAGGTGCGCCAGGTAGCGGACCCTGCGGTATGGACGCGATACATCTACGGCATGCAGGACGTGGTCCCTGACGGGACACTCGGCATCAACGTGGTGCGCGGCGGCCTGTTCGCGGACAACGACCGCAAATGGGGCCTTGGCGCGGAGATGAAGTACCTCTTCGAGATCAAGGAACTTGCTGACGCGGCGGGCACGCCAGCCTACTTCTATACAAATGGCAGCCTGGGTGACAACAACACCTTGCGCTATTTCGCACGCGAGTACGACATCCCGGACGATCGCGTCATCCTGCCGCAGACTACTCGCGAGGTCGTCGAAGCGATTTCCACGCGGTCCCAGATTGCCGCGATCCGCATGCACTCGTCGATCATCTCCTATTCGTTTGGGATCCCCACCTCCGTTCTCGAATGGAACGACAAGCTGCCGCACTTCTATTCGGCAGTGGGCCATCCGGAGCGGGTCATCCCATTTGGCGAATGGACCGGTGAGCGTGTCTTCGAAGTGCTTGGGAACGCCGGAGCGGCGCCCGAGTTTGAACCCGGTTACCGCGACTACCTGATGACCACCTACACCTACATTCACACCGCGGTCGGTGAGAGCATCCTCGGCAGCAGGTCCAACGCCTCAAGCGCCTTCGAGTTCGACGAGGTCGCAGATGCCCTTGCCGCCCGCTCAAGCGCGATTCGCGAAGACGAGAATGACCTGCGCGTCAAGATGGGCAAGGCCGAGCGCGCGTTCCTGGGCAGGTTTGTAGCGGGTCGAGAAAAGGACGCGAAGATTCGGCAGCTCACCGCTAGGGAGGCGAAGCTCGCCGCCCAGGTGGACAGGCTCGAGGCGAAGGTCCGCGAGCAGCAGCGCGAACTCGACTCGATCCTGACTCGCCGCGTGCGGAGAGCACTTCGACGTCGCGTCGGATCACTGCTTCGCAGACTCAACCTGCGCTAGCGCGGAAGATTCGAGTCGCAGAGTGCGGCCTGACCGTCCGTGCGACGATCGCAGGCGACAATGAGGCATGCCGCTGTACCGAGACGACGCGATTGTGCTGCGCACCCACAAGCTGGGTGAAGCCGACCGCATCGTCACGATGCTCACCAAGAACCACGGCAAGGTGCGCGCCGTGGCGAAGGGGGTGCGTCGCACCTCGAGCAGGATTGGCGCGCGCATGGAGCCTTTCATGCTCGCCGATGTGCAGCTGTACGAGGGGCGCAACCTCGACATCGTGAGCCAAGTGGAGATGCGCGAGCCCTATGCGCGGCGCATCGCCGCCGACTATTCGCTGTTCACCGCCGCGACCGCGATGGTGGAGGCGGCGGACAAGCTCGTGGATCACGAGAAGGAGCCTGCGCTGCAGCAGTACCGGCTGCTCCATGGCGCGCTCGGCGCGCTCAGCCGGCGCGAGCACGATCATGGTTCGCTGCTCGACTCGTTCCTGCTGCGCTCGCTCGCAATCGCTGGCTATGCGCCGTCGTTCTCCGAATGCGCGGTGTGTGGACGGCCGGGGCCGCATCGCGCGTTCGCGATCGCCGAAGGTGGCGCGGTGTGCGAGGAGTGCCGGCCCTCTGGAGCCGCCGCACCGTCTGTTGGCACCTTCGCGCTGCTCGCCGCGCTGCTCGAGGGGGATTGGGCTGTGGTGGACGCGGCGGATGTGCGAGACAGGCGCGATGCTGCGGGGATTGTCGCCGCGTATACGCAGTTCCATCTGGAGCGCAAGGTGCGGTCACTTCCGCACGTGGATCGCGACGAGGACTGAGTCAGCGGGGAAGTAGGCTGACGCACGTGACTTCAGTTGGGACGCCGACGCCACCACCTGCGCACCCGTCGGGAGCTCGCCCACCGGCGCTCCCAGAAAGCGCCATCCCCAAGCACGTCGCCATCGTGATGGACGGCAACGGTCGCTGGGCCAAGCAGCGCGGACTTGCCCGGACCGAGGGCCACGCCCGCGGAGAGGCCGCGCTGCTTGACGTGGTCGCTGGCGCGATAGAGATCGGCGTGACCCACATCAGCGCCTACGCGTTCAGCACCGAGAACTGGAAGCGCAGCCCCGACGAGGTGCGCTTCCTCATGGGCTTCAACCGCGATGTGATCCGTCGCCGCCGTGACCAGATGCACGAGTGGGGAGTGCGAGTGCGGTGGGCCGGCCGCCGACCCAAACTGTGGAAGTCCGTGATCGACGAGCTCGAGACCGCGGAGCGCCTCACGGCGCGCAACGAGGTGCTCACCCTCACGATGTGCGTCAACTATGGCGGTCGCGCGGAGATCGCCGACGCTGCGCGAGCCATCGCGCTCAAGGTTGCCGCTGGCGAACTCGACCCCAGCAAGGTGACGGAGAGAACCTTCGCGGCCCATCTCGACGAGCCGGACATGCCTGATGTCGACCTGTTCTGGCGCTCCAGCGGTGAGCAGCGCTCAAGCAACTTCCTGCCGTGGCAGGCCGCCTACGCGGAGTACGTGTTCAGCAATGTGCTGTGGCCGGATGTCAATCGCACCCATCTGTGGGCCGCAATCGAGGAATATGCGCAGCGCAATCGCCGGTTCGGCAGCGCCTAGTCCTTGGGCGCGCCTTCGCGCGCTTTGCGCCGTCGCCGCAGCGTGGTGAAGACCCACGCGACGAGCACAATGGCGATCACGATGCCAAGGAACAGCCACGGAGAGCGCGCCCACGCCTCCACGAGGCCCACGCCAAGCACCGCGTAGATCGCCGCCCACGCGGCGCAGCCCGGAAGCATTGCGAGCGTGTAGAGGTCCCAGCGCATGCGCCCAAAGCCCGCGGCGGCATTCACCATGGTCTGAAAGCCGATCGTGAGGAATGACACGGGAACGCCGAGGAAGCCCCAGCGGTCTAGAAATCTTCGCGCTCTTTCCCACGTGGGGCCAGAGAAGTGTCGAGCCAGTCGCGCGCGGCGTCCCGGGGTCTGGAGCGTCTCTGTGCCATCGGGATTGGCCGGGCCGGACAGGCCGCGCCGGATCGACCGGCCCACCCAGTAGGTGCCTTGGGCACGGCAGAACACCACGACGAACAGGAACCCGAACAGTCCCCACCAGGGGCCGTTGGCCAGGAAGTCGGGAACCCCAGCCATCAGCGCCCGCCCGAGCATTCGGCGCAGACGCCGGTGATCTCCACGGTGTGGTCGATGTCCGTGAAACCGTGACGCGCGGCGAACTGCGAGGCCCAGGCCTCGAACTCGGGCACGTCAACATCGAGCGCGGCGCCGCATTCTCGGCACCGCAAGTGGTGATGGTGCTCGGTGTGCTGGGCGCAGCGGCGGTACAGGGTCTCGCCGGATTCGGTGACCACGGCGTCGACCTCGCCCACCTCCGCCAGCGACTGGAGGGTGCGGTACACGGTGGCGAGGCCAATGGAGGAGCCCTCGTGACGCAGCAGGTCATGCCACGCCTGCGCGGAGCGGAACTCGCCAGCCTCAAGCGCAGCGAGCACCGCGGCCCGCTGCTTGGTCATGCGCAGTTCGCCGCTCATCGCGAACTCCCTGACAGGCGCTTGCGGCGCATCGCGGAAGCGGTCGCGACCACCGCGTAGGTGGCCACGCCGAGCACGACGATGAGTGCGCCGGGCTGCAGATTCACGTAGAGCGTGATCACGATGCCCGTGAGCGTGAGCACCGCGCCTAGCGCCATGGCGATGAGCATGGTGCGGTTGAAGCTCTGCGTCAGCAGCTGAGCGATGGCGACGGGCACAATCATCAGCGCGCTCACGAGCAGCACGCCAACGACACGCATCGACACCGTGATGGTGACGGCAGCGAGCACCGCGACCACCATGTTGAGCACATTGACGGGGAGTCCTGATGCCTTGGCGAACTCCTGGTCGTGCGTCACCGCGAACAGCGCACGGCGCAGTCCCACGCCGATCACGATGATCACTCCCGCAAGCACCACGGAGACCCACACGTCCGGCCACGACACCGTCGAGATCGAGCCGAACAGGTAGCCCAGCAGGTTGTTGCTCGTGCCGCCGGAGGCTCCGATGAGCAGCACGCCCAGGGCGATGCCGCCGTAGAACAGGATCGCCATGACGACGTCTGCTGCGGCCGTTCCGCGTGCACGCATGCGCTCGATGATCATGGCTCCGGCGACGGCGAAGATGATGGCGCCGGGAAGCGCTAGCGCATCACGTTCGGCTAGACCCGCGATCGAGCTGGCGAGCCAGCCTGCGGCGACTCCCGCGAGGGCCACGTGGCCGATGCCATCGCCGAGCAGGGCCATGCGGCGCTGCACGAGGTAGGTGCCCACAATGGGCGCCGCGACGCCAACGACGAGGCCGGCGAGCAGCATGCGCAGCACCAGGGGATCGAGGAGGACGTTCATGGGCGCACCTCGAGTTCGGGGCCCGACGCTGGGGGCCGGGGATCCTCGTGGGCGTGCGTGTGTTCGTGGCCAGGAAGGGCATGGACTCCGAGGTCCTTGGGCGGCTCGCCTTGGAAGGTGACGCAGCCCTGGTCGAGGACGACGGCCGTGTCGACGAGGCTCGCGAGCGGGCCGACCTCATGCAGGACGACCACCACGGCGGCGCCCTCTGCCTTCAGGTGGTCAAGGGTGTGGACAAGCGCCACTTGGGATTGCAGATCGACGCCCGTCATCGGCTCATCGAGTACAAGCAGCTTGGGACTGCGCACCATTGCACGCGCGATGAGCACCCGCTGTTGCTGGCCGCCAGACAACAAACCCACGTTGCGCGAGGCGAGGTCCGCGACACCCAGTTCTTCGAGCGCAAGCTGAACATGGCGTCGGGCATCTCGAGGCGCGCGAAGGCGACCCGCTCCCAGCAGCCCCGACATGACCACCTCCGCAGCCGTCGCCGAGACTCCTCCGGCCGCGCTGATGCGCTGCGGAACGTAGCCAAGGCTCGCGCGCGCGGCCGCGGTGATGGGAGCACCGTCGTATCGCACGTGTCCGCCTGTCAGCGGCAGCGCGCCAACGAGGGCGCGGATGAGCGTGGACTTGCCAGAACCATTCGCTCCCATGACGGCAACAGCTTCGCCGGGGTGCACGGCGATGTCGACGCCGTGGAGGATCTCGCTGCCTCCGAGCGCTACGCGGATGCCCTTGCCCTCAAGAACGGGCACGCGGTCACTCACAGCCGAGGCCCTCTCGCAGCGCAGCGAGGTTTCGTTCCATGACGGCAGGGTAGTCGTCGTCGCCCGTCACCGACTCGACGGGATCGAGAACGGCTGTGACGGCGCCGGTGTCCCTGGCGATCGCCTCCGCGACTGCGGGATTCACGAGGGATTCCGTGAAGATCGTGGTGGCGCCGCTGGATCGCACGAGTTCGCGGATCTCAAGCAGACGGGCGGGAGAGGGTTCCGTTTCCGGGTCGATGCCGGTGATGCCCACCTGGGTGAGGTGGTAGCGGCTTGTGAGGTAGCCGAAAGCCTCGTGACTCGTGACGACGTAGTCACGAGCGCATTGGGCAAGCCCTGCCTCGAACTCCTTGTCGAGGGCGTCGAGCTCGGCTTCCAGGCGCTGGGCGTTCGCCGTGTACGTCTGGGCGTGGGCGGGGTCGAGCTCCGCGAACTCCTCGGCAAGCGCCGCGCCGTAGGTCGCGAGCAGCTCGGTATCAAGCCAGAAGTGAGGGTCATTGTCGCCGTGGTCGTGGCCGTCATCCTGGTGGTGGTCCTCACCCTCATGCTCGTCGGCATCCGCAGGGCGCAGGGTCACCGCTGTGGCCGCGTCGAACGTGCGTGCCTCGGTGTTCGCCACCGCGTCGTCGATGGCCGGCTGGAAGCCTTCGAGGTAGAGCACCAGATCCGCTCCGGCGATCTTCCGCACGGCGTTGGGTGACAGCTCGAGGTCGTGGGGCTCGACGCCAGGGGAGGCGAGCGCGATGACGTCCACATGTTCGCCGCCCACCTCGGCGGCGACGTACTCGAGGGCATAGAAGGCCGCGGCCACCGTGAGGTCCGCATCGCTGGCGGGGGAGGCGTCCGCGCAGCCCGCGAGGAGCAGCAGCGAGGAGGCACACAAGAGGGCAGGAGCGGCTCGGTTCACCTCATGAGGCTAACTGCAATTGAGAATCATTGTCAAAACGGGCATAGGCGGGGCCTAGGGCCCCTCTCGCGCCACTAGACTTGGCCGGAACCTTTCAACCAGTGAGGAGCACTCCGTGGCCGAAACTTCCCGCCTTGACAACGTCATCTCGCTTGCAAAGCGCCGTGGCTTCGTCTTCCCGTGCGGAGAGATCTACGGAGGAACCCGCTCCGCTTGGGACTACGGGCCGCTCGGCGTGGAGCTCAAGGAGAACATCAAGCGCCAGTGGTGGCGAGCGATGGTCTCAAGCCGCGACGACATCGTCGGCATCGACTCGTCGGTGATCCTTCCTTCCAAGGTGTGGGAAGCGTCGGGCCACATCAAGGCCTTCGTGGATCCGCTCGTTGAGTGCCTCAGCTGCCACAAGCGCTACCGCGAGGACCACCTCATCGAGGAGTTCGAGGAGAAGAAGGGCCGCGCGCCGGAGGGCGGCCTCGCCGGCATCGCCTGCCCCAACTGCGGCACTCGCGGCCAGTGGACAGAGCCCCGCATGTTCAATGGCCTGCTCAAGACCTACCTCGGCGTCACCGAGGACGAGTCCGGTCTGCACTATCTGCGACCGGAGACCGCTCAGGGCATCTTCGTGAACTTCGCGAACGTGGTGTCCGCGGCGCGCATGAAGCCGCCGTTCGGCATTGGCCAGATCGGCAAGAGCTTCCGCAACGAGATCACGCCGGGCAACTTCATCTTCCGCACCCGCGAGTTCGAGCAGATGGAGATGGAGTTCTTCGTCGTGCCCGGCACGGACGAGGAATGGCACCAGTACTGGATCGACACTCGCACGGACTGGTACACGGACCTGGGCATCAGCCGCGACAACCTGCGCCACTACGAGCACCCCAAGGAGAAGCTGTCGCACTACTCGAAGCGCACCGTCGACATCGAGTACCGCTTCGGCTTCCAGGGTAGCGAGTGGGGAGAACTCGAGGGCATCGCGAATCGCACCGACTTCGACCTCAAGACGCACTCCGAGCACTCGGGCAAGGACCTGTCGTACTTCGACCAGGCAGCCAACGAGCGCTACATCCCCTACGTGATCGAGCCCGCTGCGGGCCTCACGCGCTCCCTCATGGCGTTCCTCGTCGAAGCGTATGCCGAGGAGGAGGCGCCCACCGCGTCCGGTGGCGTCGAGAAGCGACAGGTGCTGCGCCTCGACCCGCGCCTTTCTCCCGTCAAGGCCGCGGTGCTGCCCCTTTCCAAGACCGACGCCCTCAAGCCCACCGCCCAGGAACTCGCCAAGGAGCTGCGCCAGTTCTGGACCATCGACTACGACGAGACCCAGTCGATCGGCAAGCGCTACCGCCGCCAGGATGAGATCGGCACGCCGTACTGCATCACGGTGGACTTCGACACTCTCGAGGACCAGGCCGTCACGATTCGCGACCGCGACACCATGACGCAGGAGCGCGTGGCGCTGTCGCAGGTCAAGGGCTACCTCGCCGAGCGTCTCCTCGGCGCCTGAGCACCGTTCGACGGGGGCTGCCCGGCCGCCTGAGACAATGGTGAGTATGACCGCTCTCGCAACCTCAGCGTCGGCCCTGTTGCCGCCGCTCACCCTGGGGCCACTGACCGTGGACACCCCAGTGGTGCTTGCGCCGATGGCGGGCATCACGAATGCGGCGTTCCGGCGCCTGTGCCGCGAGCACGGCGGCGGCCTGTACGTGGCGGAGATGGTGACATCGCGCGCGCTTGTGGAGCGCACTCCCGAGTCGCTGCGCATCATCGCCCACGACCCCGATGAGACCCCCCGCAGCGTGCAGGTCTACGGCGTGGATCCGGCGACGATCGGTGCGGCGGTCAAGATGATCGTCGAGGAAGACCGCGCGGACCACATCGACATGAACTTCGGCTGCCCCGTGCCCAAGGTGACGCGCAAGGGAGGCGGTGCGGTGCTGCCGTGGAAGCGCGACCTGTTCCGCGACATCGTGCGCGCGGCGGTGCGCGAGGCCTCGCGCTATGACATCCCGGTGACCGTGAAGATGCGCAAGGGCATCGACGATGAGCACTTGACGTACCTCGATGCCGGCGTGATGGCAGAGAAGGAAGGTGCCGCGGCGGTGGCTCTGCACGCGCGCACTGCCGCCGACTACTACTCGGGAACCGCCGACTGGCAGGCCATTGCGCGCCTTCGTGACGCGGTGAAGACCATCCCCGTGCTGGGCAACGGCGACATCTGGGCCGCCGAGGACGCGGTGCGCATGGTTCAGGAGACTGGTTGCGACGGCGTGGTGGTTGGGCGCGGCTGCATGGGTCGCCCTTGGCTCTTCGCTGACTTGCAAGCGGCTTTCGAGGGCCGAGCGGAGCGGGTCCGCCCATCGCTGTCCATGGTCGCGGACACCGTGTACCGCCACGGCGAACTCATGGTCAAGCACTTCGGCGGCGACGAGCACAAGGCCATGCAGGAGATTCGCAAGCACATGGCCTGGTATTTCAAGGGTTACCCAGTGGGAGGGGAGGCCCGACGCTCGCTCGGCCTGGTCTCTTCCCTCGCCGAGCTGCGGAGCCTGCTCGACGCGCTCGGCGACTCTCCGTACCCGGGAGCCGATGCCGAGGGCGCGCGCGGCCGCCAAGGAACCCCCAAGCGCCCGTCCTGCCCCGAAGGGTGGCTCGACACCCGCGACATCACTCCCGATCTCGAGGAGCGGCTGCGCGAGGCGGAGTCGAGCGTCTCCGGAGGCTAGCCGCGAGCCGTGAGGTGCAGTTGGACCATACCTGGTCCCCATTTCTCGACGCGCTCGATGGCGAACTCAGCTCGCTGCTCGAGTCCTGCGAACAGTGCAATGCCGTCGCCTAGAACCGTGGGCAAAACGGTGATGACCAGGTGGTCGAGCAGCCCGGCGTCGAGCGCCGCGCGCAGCGTGCGGCCGCCATCGACGTAGACATCCAGTTCCCCGGCAGCCGCTCGCGCCGCGGCAATGGCGTCGGGGACGCTGCCATGGAAAGCCGTGGCGTTGCCCGGGCCGTCGGGGATGTCGCTTGAGGTGACAATGATCATGGGGGTATCGCCGTACGGCCAGGGTCCGGAGAAGCCGCGGACCACGTCGAAGGTGCGACGACCCATGACGATGGCGCCCACGCGAGACAAGAAGTCGCCGAACTCGAGGCCGTTTGCGTCGCGCTCCTCCCAGTCGGCCGTCGCGAGCGGCAGGCCGGACTCGCGTGGCTCTTCGAGCCACGCGACCTCGTCGTTGGGGCCAGCGATGAAGCCATCGAGTGACATGGCGAGGTATCCGCGAATGAGAGTCATCTCGCCAGCGTACGGCGGGGGTCTGACGGCGCGCGCGACGAGGGCAGCAGCATCGTGGCCGCTAAAGTCGAACCGTGAGCGAGCTGCCGATCGGATACTCGGACGCCGATGTCGAGCGCTTCGCCCCGGAACCCCCGAAGCGATCGTCTCGAACCGCCTTCGAACGCGACCGTGCGCGCATCGTGCACTCGAGCGCGCTGCGCCGACTTGGTGCGAAGACCCAGGTACTTGGCGCAGGCACGGGAGACTTCGTGCGCACGCGCCTCACCCACACTCTCGAGGTCGCGCAAGTGGGCAGGGGACTCGCGAAGGTGCTCGGCAGCGATGAGGACGTTGTCGACGCCGCCTGCCTCGCCCACGACCTTGGCCACCCTCCCTTTGGTCACAACGGAGAGCGCGCCCTCGATGAGGTCTCGCGCGACATCGGCGGTTTCGAGGGAAATGCCCAGACGTTCCGGCTGCTGATCCGGCTCGAACCCAAGTCCATCGACCCGCGCACCGGTGCCTCAGTCGGCCTCAATCTCACCAGAGCGTCCCTCGATGCCTCGCTGAAGTACCCGTGGCCAGAGCCACAGGCGCCGCATCGTCCAGACGGCACTCCCACGAGGAAGTTCGGCTACTACGACGATGACGAGCAGGTCTTCGATTGGGTGCGCCAAGGAGCACCTCACGGCTCGCGCAGCTTCGAGGCCCAGATCATGGACTTCGCCGACGATGTGGCGTACTCGGTGCACGACGTCGAGGACTCGGTGGTCCACAACGACGTCTCGCTGTCAGTGCTGCGTGACGACGGCCAGGTGCGCGCCGTGGCTCAGCATGTTCGCGAGTGGTATGGCAGGGGAGACGAGACCGCGCTCATCGAAGCCCTCGACCGCCTGCGTGCGGAGCCGTGGTGGATGGACGACTACGACGGCTCCCATCGTGCGCTCGCGGGCCTCAAGGACATGACGAGCCAGCTCATCGGTCGGCTCTGCGACTCGGTCATCGCGGATACGCGTGCGCGCCACGGTGACGGCCCGCTCACGCGTCATGGTGCGGACCTGGTTATCAGTCCTGAAGTCGAGTCCGAGATGCTCATCCTCAAGGGCATCGCGGTGCACTTCCTCATGGCGCCGCGAGAGAAGCGGGCGAGCTACCGCCAGCAGCGCGAGCGACTGTCGGCCCTGGTATTGGCCCTCATCGATCGGGGAGCGGATGCGCTCGAGCCGCATTTCGCGGCGCTGTTCAACGATGCGTCAAGCGATGCCGAGCGCAAGCGCGTCGCGGTGGATCAGGTGGCTTCGCTCACTGACAAGTCGGCTCACGACTGGTATCACCGGTTCGTCGTGGCCCGACGCTGACGCCCCTTCACGAGGAAGAACAGGGCGGCGATGGGCAGCACGAGCGGCACCCATCCATAGCCCGAGCCGTAGCCGGTCCACACGGTCTCGTCTGGCCACAGCTCCGAGTTCACGTAGCCGAGCGTGCCGACGATGAGCACGCCAGCGAGTTCAAACGCGGAACCAGCGAGAGCGACCTTCTCCCACCTGCGCCACAGCGCGAACGCGATGACGATGTACAGCACGGCGGAGACGGCGGACACGGTATAGGCGACGGGAGCCTCATGGAACTTCTCGGCGATCTGCACCGTCGCGCGCCCGGCAGATGCGAGGCCAAGCACGGAATAGACCACCACCAGCAGCAGTCGCGCGATCGGGTTCACGACGCCACCACGATGAGCTCGGTGATGCGCCACGAGGCGACCGCCATGGCGATGCCGACGATGATCGCCGCGCCACCGTCGACGCGAGCGATCTGATCGGGAGCCAAGACCGGGTGGTTGGGGTCACCAGAGGCGGCCGCGGCGTCGGGCGTGCCAAGGCGGGCGATACCAAGGAGGGGCAGCAGCGCAAGGGTCGCGATGAGATAGCCGAGCGCCACGGGAAGGGACGACATCTGGCTCGTGACCAGCCCCACAATGACCATGATTCCCTGCAGCGCGGCGATCACGTAGGTTCCCGAAACCACCCACTGCAGCACGCGGTGGATGCGGGCCGTGATGACGACGAGCGTGCCGACGATGACGAGCATCGCGCAAGCGACGAGCACCGCCGGATAGGCGAACGAGGTGTAGAAGGTCACTGCTGGGCGTTCTGGACTCGCATGGGCAGGCGCGTGAGCTCCTCACCGTCGATAGAGATGACCCACGAGAGCATTCGCGGCTTGTCGAAGCGCAGGCCGTCGAACGTGAAGGCGAAGCACGCAACCTGCTCGAAGCCGTCGGCGAGGTGAGCGGGGCGGCCCAGCTTGAACTCGCCTCCCATGGCGCGCACTGGCTGCGGATTGCCTTCCTCATCAGGGCGAATGCCAATGGGGTAGGTCTCGCCGTCTTCGGTCACGAGCTTGAGCTCGAAGTTGTGGGAGATGTTGGTCTCGTTGAACGGCACGTGCACGGTGGCCGCCACCGCGAGGCGGCGGTGCTGGGCGGGGAACTGGCGCACGAAGATTGTGTTCCAGCCGGCGCCAAGGGCGTAGATCTTGCCATTGACGACCTCTGCGGTGTCCGCGAGGAAGGCGTCTACTCGCACGGGGTTTTCCTTTCCACGACTGGCACCCAGCCTATCTGCCCGCCAACTAGAGTGAGCACGTGGCAGGGACGATCAACCGCGAAGACATCGCGGCCGTCCGCGAGCGCGCGCCCATCGAGGAGATCATTGGGCAGCACGTTGCGCTCAAGTCAGCTGGGGTGGGCTCTCTCAAGGGCCTGTGCCCCTTCCACGACGAGCGCAGCCCCTCCTTCACGGTGCGCCCCGCGGTGGGCCGCTGGCACTGCTTTGGCTGTGGCGAAGGTGGCGACGTCATCGAGTTCGTCATGCGCATGGACGGTCTGCCGTTCGCAGAGGCCGTCGAATACCTCGCGGACAAGGCGGGCGTCACGCTCCGCTATGAGTCCGGTGGAGGACGCTCCGGCCCGACGCTGGGGCAGCGCAAGCGCCTCATCGACGCTCATCGTGTGGCTCAGTCGTTCTACGCGGCTGCTTTGGCAAGTGACGAGGCGCGCACGGGTCGCGACTTCCTGCGCGAGCGCGGCTTCGATCGCGCGGCCGCCGAGCACTTTGGTGTGGGCTACGCGCCCAAGGGCTGGTCGTCGCTCACGGATCACCTGCGCAAGAACGGCTTCACGGAGGACGAACTCAAGCTCTCGGGACTGGTCAGTGAGGGCCAGCGCGGGATCTACGACCGTTTCCGCGGCCGACTCGTGTGGCCCATTCGCGATGTCACGGGCGATGTCATCGGGTTCGGCGCTCGCCGGCTCTACGACGACGATCAGGGTCCCAAGTACCTCAACACGCCTGAGACGCCGCTGTACAAGAAGGCGCAGGTGCTCTACGGGCTGGACCTTGCGAAGAACTCGATCCGCGCGGAGCGCACCGCCGTGGTGGTCGAGGGCTACACGGATGTCATGGCCTGCCATCTCGCGGGCGTGACCAACGCGGTTGCGACGTGTGGCACAGCGTTTGGCGAGGACCACGCCAAGATGGTCCGCCGCCTCATGGGCGACACCACTCAGCTCAAGGTGGGCGCCACGGGCGCTCGCGTGATCTTCACGTTCGATGGAGATGAGGCGGGCCAGAACGCCGCACTCAAGTCCTTTGCGCTCGATCAGCAGTTCCTGGCGCAGACCTT
>ENA-UOVV01000771-UOVV01000771.1-compost-metagenome-genome-assembly--contig:-NODE-771-length-31861-cov-12.649123_pt1 | contig 31861 bp, 19 predicted proteins | sample MGYA00238155_ERZ761577 | MGnify/ENA primary metagenome ERZ761577 (study PRJEB28898, sample SAMN06268775) | compost metagenome | isolation source: Emeryville, CA | place: USA:Emeryville, CA | collected... | reverse complement strand
TAGGCCTCCCGCTAGCGTTAATCCTGAGCCAGGATCAAACTCTCCATTGTAAAATGATATAAATTAGTCCGAAGACTTTACAAGATGCTTACTTTTGGCTTACCTCATCATTTCAAAGAACGCCCCAATCTCGACCATGTGTCTCAATTGGGATTGCAAAGGTAGATAATTTTTTTTTATGTCAATACCCCTGACTGAAAAAAAAACTGAATTTTTGAATTCTCTTAAAAACATACAAAATTTTGTTTTCAAGATTCTGAATTCATAAAAGAATAACGATAATCCTCAGGGGAAACAAAGGTCTCCTTGATCGTCCGCGTCGAAACCCAACGCAATAGGTTCTGCATAGCACCCGCTTTATCGTTGGTGCCCGACGCCCTCGCCCCGCCAAAAGGTTGCTGACCAACCACCGCCCCCGTAGGCTTATCGTTGATGTAAAAATTCCCCGCCGCGTATTTCAACCTTTCTGAAACTTTGCGAATAACCCCACGATCCGTAGCAAAAATAGAGCCCGTTAACGCATAAGCAGACGTGCCATCAATCAACGCTAAAACATCGTCAAAGTCCGATGGGTCATAAATGTAAACCGTTAAGACAGGTCCGAAAATTTCCTCTTGCATGGTGCGATAATGAGGATCCCGCGTTACTAAAACGGTTGGTTCTATAAAATATCCAGTCTTCTTACTATAATGACCACCCCATAAAAACTCTATCCCATCTTTTCGAGCTTGATCGATATAACCCGTTATTTTATCAAATGCACGCTCATCAATAACCGCATTGACAAAATTGGAAAAGTCTTCAACACCTCCCACCTTAACAGTTTCCAAAGCTGTCATTAATTCGTTTTTAATTTCTTCCCATAAATTAGAGGGTAAATAGGCCCGTGATGCAGCCGAACATTTTTGACCCTGGTACTCAAAGGCACCCCGAACCAAAGCTGTGGCTACCGCCTTTGGACGAGCTGAAGCATGCGCCAACACGAAATCTTTCCCACCGGTTTCTCCAACAATACGTGGAAAATTTTTATACTTTTCTAAGTTGCTTCCAATTGTCTTCCATAATTCCCTGAAAACCGTAGTAGAACCTGTGAAATGTAAACCGGCAAAACTCTCCTTACCAAAAATAACATTTCCAGCTTGCGGACCATCGACCAGAATCATATTAATGACACCGTCCGGTAAACCGGATTCTTTGAAAATTTTCATGATCACTTGAGCAGCATAAACCTGTGTAAATGCCGGTTTCCACACGACTACATTCCCCATCAGAGCAGGAGCTGAAGGGAGATTACCTGCAATCGCTGTAAAGTTAAAAGGGGTAAGCGCAAAGATGAATCCTTCCAAAGGTCGATAGTCCATACGATTCCATACACCAGCCGATGAACGAGGTTGATCGCCGTATAATTGAACCATGAAATGAACATTAAATCGCAAAAAATCGATGAGTTCACAGGCCGCATCTATTTCGGCTTGAAAAACGTTTTTAGACTGACCGAGCATTGTAGCCGCATTTATCTCATCCCGGTAGGGTCCGGCAATTAACGCTGCAGCCTTTAAAAATATAGCTGCCCGATCTTCCCAAGGCGTTTGAGCCCAATCCTCCCTAACTTTTAATGCCGCATTAATTGCTTTTTCTACATGTTCTTCCGTTCCTTGATGGAAATAGGCCAGAACATGCTGATGATCATGAGGTACTACGACCGCCTGCTTTTGTCCGGAATAAACCTCTTCTCTCCCAATGTATTGGGGTATTTCAATTACCTTACTTCTGGCTGCTTCCAGAGCCTTTTTCAAATTTTCTCTTTCCGGTGTATGGGGTGCATATTGACGAACCGGCTCGTTTACTGGTTCAGGAATTTTATAAAAGGCATTACTCATAGCTCATTCGGTTTTCAGTCTGTTTTTGATGAAAGTTCCAATATTCTAAAATACTGATTTACTGACATTTCTCGAAATTTATCCACATCCTTCCCGATTAACGTGGATAAATCGTTAGGTATCCACAGGGAAAGTAATAATTTGACTAATTTTGTGACCCTGAAAATCAATCGTTCGTTTCAAGATGCAATTTCATAGTACTGGAAATCCACAATTAAAAGCGTCGTTAGAGGAGGCAATTTTTAGAAGTTTACCTGCCGACAACGGTTTATATATGCCCGATAATATTCCTGTGTTACCGCAGGAATTTTTTAACAGCATTCATGAAAAATCATTTAATGAAATTGCGGTAGAGGTTACACAAGCTCTTCTAGGAGACGATCTTACCCGTGAAGAAACTCAATCCATCGTGGATAAAGCGTTTGATTTCATCGCACCCATCCATTCGCTTCATGAAGACTTACATGTATTGGAGTTGTTTCACGGCCCTTCCTTGGCATTTAAAGATTTTGGTGCCCGATTCATGGCATCACTAATGTCGCATTTCCTTCAAAAATCAAATAAGAACATCCATATCCTAGTGGCAACGTCGGGAGACACCGGCGGGGCTGTCGCACAAGGTTTTTATAAGGTACCTGGGATAAAAGTGACGATTCTTTATCCATCGGGTAGCGTTAGTGAATTGCAGGAAAAACAATTAACTACCTTAGGTGAAAATGTACAAGCCATCGAAGTGGAAGGAAGCTTCGACGACTGTCAATATCTGGTAAAGAAAGCCTTCTTAGATGATGAATTAAATGCATTATTTAATTTGTCTTCAGCGAACTCGATAAACATTTCACGTCTCATCCCTCAGTCCTTTTATTATTTCTTTGCCTATGCCCAACTAGCCAGATCTAAAAGGCCTATCGTATTCTCGGTACCGAGTGGCAACTTTGGAAATCTCAGCGCTGGTATCCTGGCGTGGAAAATGGGGTTACCCGTAGCCAAGTTTATAGCGGCTACTAATATCAACAATGTTGTACCCCGTTTTATCGAATCAGGTATTTATCAACCCCAAGCTTCTGTGGCGACGATCTCCAATGCGATGGATGTGGGTAATCCCAGCAATTTTGTTCGGATGAGTCGTTTACTGGGGGATGATATCGAAACGATTCGGGAGAAGGTGGTCGGTTATTTCTTTGATGACGACGAAACCCGATCGGCCATGCGTGAAGTATATAGTGACTATGGCTACATCGTATGTCCACATACGGCTGTTGCATATTTGGGCTTGAAAAAGTATCGAAGAGAAAATAACGAGGATGTTAATGGGGTTTTGCTTTCGACTGCTCATCCGGCCAAGTTCGTGGACTTGGTAGAAGCTACATTAGAGACGGAGGTAGAAATTCCGGAAAATTTAGGAAAATTAGTCAACCGAGAGAAACAAGCCGTAAAAATGCCGGCCTCTTTCGAAAATTTTAAATTTTGGTTGAAAGATTTTTATCTCTCCTAAATTGGTCGTTATTTAATTATAAAAAATTGATAATCAACGACTTACATTTTTTTAATTAGTTTATTGCCTTAAATTATTCGGCCTGACATTTTAATATTTAATCACAACCCCTATAATGGGCCGATAAATTAAAATCTCAGCGCGAATAAATTGGTTAATCAATTGATTATGTCGCCTCGTAGGAGTCTGAATTTTCTTCGTGCTTCTGCGACGAATATACTAGCGGGATACTTCTCGAGTAACATCTGGTAATACCGCATCGCTTCTTCTTTGTTTTTAAGTTTGGTTTCGTAGAGCACGGCGAGTTGATAAACGGCATTGTCACCAAGAATATCGTAATAATATTTTTCGACAATATCGAGTAGATATTTTTCGGCTTCCTTGTTGCGATCAAGTCGAATACAGGTTGTAGCTTGTAACCATCTTATCTCATCGGCTAAACTGTGATCCTGATATTTTTCATACAAGACTTGTAGGGAATCCAATGCTTTATCGTATTGGTGTTGAAACAGGAGTAGCTCCACTGATGAATAGGCTTTCATGGCCTCGTCCGTACTATCCAGTCCTGTGTTATCTAAAATTAACAAACTAAGAGCACTGGCATCGTTTGCAATTTCGCGTGAAGTAGCTTTTTTAAGAATGTCGAGCATGGTTTTCGCTAACTCAAACTCACCTTTATAATAGTATAGTTTGGCATTGCGTAATTTTGCCTCATAGCCTAACACATTATCCTTTTGGGATTTTTCTACCTGCGAATATATAAGTGAAGCCTCCCATGGATCGTTTTCGAGCAGGTAAATATCCCCTAAATCCAGTTTACAGCGATCGACAAAAGACGGTTCATTGCGAGCTAGTTCAATGGCTGAATTAAGTATCTCTATGGATTTTTGACGGTCTCCGAGGTAGAACGCGTAGAGCATGGCCATATTCCGCATCGCTTCGAAAGCGTTTATATCATTTCCCAGTTCGACTAAAAGGGTCTCATAATCTCGGATTAGTTTTTTTACCTCTTCCAGGTTTACCGGGTAGTTTTTCTTCGTTTGTTCCTCCCGGACATAAATGGCCATCCGTTTGACGTAGGGATATAATTCACTTCGCGGATATTCTTTTAAAAGGTAATCAAACATGCGCAATGCATTGGTATAATCTTCGTTTTGGAGGGCGATTTTAGAGAGTTCAACGATTCGAGAACCATTTTTTCTCAGACGTTTGTCGAGCGATCGTTCTTGCAGAAATGCTTTATAAAAGTCTTTTTTTTGAACCTGATGCCAGATAAGTAGTTCATTATAAAAAACTTCATTGGGTCTTTTTTGAATATTTTCATAGAGTACCTTTTCGAGCAATTCTCTGTCCTTATCCGATTTCAGAAAATCTTGCAACATGTTTTGAACGATGTCCTGGTTACGAATCATTGAACCATAGGACAGCAATTCTCGGATCATATTTTCCGTCTCAGCTAGTTCTTGGTAAATACCGGCTAACTCAAGCCGGAATAGATTTCCATTCTTAGTGGTCTCTCTTGCGATTAGAACGACTTTCTTAGCTAATTCGGGTTCCCCTACTCTCCTAAACTCTTCGATGAATGTGGTGTATAAATCAGGACGAAGTGCAATCAAATCAAGGGTAGTGAGATAACGTTTCTCGGCTTCACCCGTTTTATGCTGGGCTGCATAGATACGGCCCCAATGGAAATGGTAAAAGGGTTGATTAATTTCATCCTTTCTGATCTGTTTTTTAAAGAAGGCTTCCGCTTCTGACCACTTTTTATCCTTGATGGCACAATTGACCGAGCGGACAAGAATATCCCGTGAGAACTCTTTTTCGAGACTCTTAAAGCCTAAAACCATGCCCTTTTCACAATCTCCGGACGAGAAATACTCCGCAGCCATTTCTCTGTCACTCTGTGCATAGGCTTGAGTGATTAGAAATGAAAGGAAGATTAAAACGGTTCTTCGCATGATGCTCAGGGTTGGTGTAATAGTAATAAAGATAAGTATTTAAATTAATATAATCTTGTTATCACTTATTAAGGCCGTGGATATGTGGATAAAGTGGATATCTACATTTTTAAGTTGGATATGTGGATAACAATTCGATTTAACTTCTTTTTAATCAATGATTTATACTGCAAAGCTTCTATAATGTGGATAAAGTTTTCCATATTTTTTTATGTGAATAAGTAGTGTAGAAAGTATGGATTACTGTACCGTTGTTAACAATCCGTTTTTGAAGCCTATTTTATCAACAGGAGGTCGTTAGTTATTCACAATTTGTGGGAGGGTTATGCGCAAGTTATTCACAGGATTTTCGAATTATCCACATAGTTATCCACAACGTGAGTATTTTTAATTTCCATTAAGGCATACTAAATGAACTTAGATCGAAATACTGATCTTCATATTCAAAATTTGCCTTGACGTTGATAAGATTGGGGAAAACGAGAATGGGCTCGGGTTGAAGTTTTCGAGAATAGTTACCGGTATCCCATTTGCCATTGTTGTTGATATCGACAATGAGGCGGAGTCGATAGTCACCAGGCTTAATATTTTTAAATTCAAATGGATTTTTATCGGTCTTAAATACGATAGTTTTGAAATCTTTATCGGTTAGTTCTATAAAAAAGGGCATTTCATTCGGATTATTTATGGTCCCTCTAATGATGCCGTAACGTTCGGGATTAATAATCGGGTGTTTAATTTTAGTAGCTGCCAAGGTATCCCCTTCTACGCTGATAAAGGCTCCTTTATTAAATTGGACAATAATGCTGTCTTTAGCTGGATATTGAATTTCCAATGTCAACTTATTCCGATACCTGTTCCAGTGGGGCTCAAAGTTATGTGGTTCAGTTAAACTAATGCTATCCGTTTTAATTTTTAGATGGTCTGGATCAAAGTGATCAATGGGTTTATTGAATTGCAAGGTCAATTTTAGCGGAAGGGCTACTGCTTCGTCGTTGGGTATTATCGGTTTAACAGTAAGCGGGGTAGTTTGGCGTTCTCTACTGCGTTGGGTCATAAACCTGATTTTCTGATCTAAACTTAGTTCATAGCCCAGCGAGTCGATGGCTATGATTTGCGCTCTTACGGTGTCTTCTTGAACTGGAACATTGAAAAATTTAAGTTGATTAGGTGATTCCATGATATAGGGTAATTCGGTTCCATCTTGAAATACGACATCAATGGAATCTATTCCTTTATTAAATGCTATAGTATAATCATTTACCTTAGGGATAGTACGTTGCACTCGTAGCGGGGTGATATCGGAGTGAAACATTTGGAGGGTATAATTGCTAGTATCGGCGTTAACTGTAATAATTGAATCGAGAAACGCTATTCCCTCCTCTTTTGGGTTATATAATAAATTATGGTTTTTATCATTGAGTGCGATTAACGCATAGTTTGCGATTTGGGTATTTTCAATTGCAAACCGTCCGCTACTATCGGTTCTTGAAAAGTAATAAGGCTTATTTTTTTCAGGGGTAAGAGAATCGGTTATTTGATAGAGGCCGACTAACGCATCAAACACAGGTTTATTTGTACGTATATCTAATACCGAACCATAGACTCTTCCTGAATCGATTACGCTACCTGTACTAAATACTAATTTTAAATTTTGCGCAGGATTGCGTTCGGCAAAATCTTTAATTCCGTCTCCAAAGTTAAAAGTGTAGGTCGTTGAATCGGCGAATTGTTTTTTAAATTTTAGAATGACCGATTCTTTTTTTACGATTGGGGTATATGGATTATCGATTTCGGGAGTGATGATTAGTTTCTGGATAATATTATCGAGTATAACGTATTCATCGAATGTAAGTGTAATGGTATTCCCTTTAAAATTTGTAGCTTTATTTTCTGGGTTACTCGCAATTAACTGTGGAGGTATAATATCTTTTATTCCTCCTGTGGGCGATACAACTTGTGCGCATCCGAAGAGAAATATTACATAGGTAAAAATAGGCAGGTGTTTCTTTAGTTTTTTCCACACAGCGAACTTATTTTTTCTTAAGGATATAGATTAAGCTGGAAGTATTCAGGTTATTGTGATGACTTGCATAGCCTTTCAGATTGGAGATAGTACCTGCTATGAATGTATCGAACCATTTTATTCTTCCTGTCTTATATTTAGTGCTAAGCATACTTACATAATACGAATCGAACCACATGGGTTTGATTGATTCAATTTGGAATTGATGTTTATTCATCAAATTATGTATAGTTTCTCTTGTAAAATGATACAGATGGCGAGGGACATCTAATGCAGCCCAAGTAGACTTATATTTGTGTGCGTCGTACGAGTTTACATTAGGTACTGCAACAATTAGGACTCCGTTATCTTTAAGGTGTTGGTGGATCCATTCGATTGTTTCGTGCAAACGGTGTACATGTTCGAGGACATGCCACATCGTAATTGTCGTAAATTTTCGATCGGTTAAAGTGTCATCAAAAATAGTAGGAACTATAGCTACGTTGCTATGTTTTGAGGCTATATTGCGGGCATCCTTATCAGGTTCAGTTCCGGCTACTCGCCAATCATGTTTTACACATTCTTGTAAGAAAAAACCCGTCCCACAACCGATATCAATAACAAATTTTTCGGGATTTGAATCATATTGTTTTACTAGATCAATCTTTCCTTTAACAGCGATGGTTCTAGCCCAACTGTATAATTTATTCAATAAGGACTTTGATTCATTATGATGAGATTGGTAGGATTCGGAATCATAATATTTACCAATTTCAGACTCATTTGGACGAGGGTTTGTAAAGATAAAATTACAATTCTTGCATCGGTCTATTTTAAATGTTCCATGTGAAACACTATAATCCTGTGTATTTAAAAATAGATCAATATCACTCGATGCACAGAGAGGACAGTGAGTTAATGTTTCCATCATCTTCCCAAATGTATGATCAATATAGAAATATCAGCAGGGCTAACCCCACTTATACGGGATGCCTGACCTACTGTTTTTGGTTTTAACTTAGTCAACTTTTGTTTGGCTTCATTTGATAGGGCAGGTATATTTTCGAAATTGAAATGATCTGGAATAATATGATTTTCCATTTTCTTTGTCTTTTCGACCATCAATCTTTCCTTTTCAATATAGCTATGGTATTTGATTTCTATTTCAGCATGTTCGACATTTTCGGAGGTGAAATTATGGGTCATTTCCCGCAGTGTCGAATCGAATTCTTCTAAATCTGTAATACTAAGTTGCGGTCTTTTTAATAAATGTGCCAGGGACGTTTTCTCTCTTATAGGCGATAGGTTTCTTTTTTCCAGAATCGGATTTGCTATTTCGGGTGTTACTTTTTGCGAAGTTAAATACTCAATTATTGCAGCAGACTGTTTTCTTTTTTGTTCAAACAACCTGATTCTTTCTTCTGAAGCCAACCCTAATTTAATAGCCATAGGGGTGAGTCGAATATCGGCATTATCTTGGCGTAGTAATGTTCTGAACTCTGCTCGAGAAGTGAACATACGATATGGCTCCTCGGTACCTTTATTTATGAGGTCATCAATTAATACCCCTATGTAAGCTTCTGATCGTTGCAATGTAAATGCTGGTAATTCCTTAGCTTTAAGATGGGCATTGATACCAGCCATTAATCCTTGGCAAGCAGCTTCTTCGTAACCGGTAGTGCCGTTGATTTGTCCGGCGAAAAATAAATTTTCTATTAACAAGGTTTCTAAAGTAGCGCTTAATTGCGTGGGCGGAAAATAATCATATTCGATGGCGTAGCCCGGTCTAAACATTTTAGCGTTTTCGAATCCTGGTATTTTACGAATTGCTTCGTATTGGATATCCTCAGGTAACGAGGTGGAAAAACCGTTGACATATACTTCAACGGTATCCCAGCCTTCGGGTTCTACAAATATTTGATGGCGATCCTTATCGGCAAAACGGTTAATCTTATCTTCTACCGAGGGGCAGTAACGTGGACCAATACCTTGAATTCTACCCGCGAACATGGGGGATTTATCGAATCCTTTTCTAAGTGTCTCGTGTACGGATTCGTTGGTATAGGTAATCCAACAGCTACGTTGTTTTTTTAGGACCGGCGTATGGGTGTAAGAAAATTTTGACGGTTGTTCGTCTCCCGGTTGTTCCTCCATTTTGGTATAGTCTAGCGTTCGACCATCTACACGTGGAGGAGTACCCGTTTTCATACGTCCACTTTCAAAACCCAATTGTATTAGTTGTTCGGTTATGCCCGTCGCAGCTCGTTCGCCTACTCTCCCGCCTCCAAATTGTTTTTCACCGATATGAATAATACCGTTGAGGAAGGTGCCGTTCGTCAGAACCACAGTTTTACCATATACTTCCAAACCCAGGCCTGTTTTGATACCTTTAACTTGATTGTCTTTAACGATTAGTCCAGTTACGGTTTCTTGCCAGAAGTCGACGTTAGATATTTGTTCAAGTGTTAATCTCCATTGTTGGGCAAACATCATTCGATCACTTTGACAGCGTGGACTCCACATAGCTGGTCCCTTAGATCGATTTAACATCCTGAATTGAATCATCGTTAAATCGCTAATTATTCCTGACTGTCCACCTAGCGCATCAATTTCTCGAACGATTTGGCCTTTCGCAACCCCACCCATTGCAGGGTTACATGACATCTGCGCGATGGTTTGCATATTCATAGTAACCAGTAGAACCTTTGAACCCATATGGGCAGCTGCGGCAGCAGCTTCACATCCGGCATGCCCCGCCCCTACTACTATTACATCGTATTCTGGAAACATCATTTTAATTTTGTTCCACGTGGAACCACCTTGTTAAACTGTTGTAAATAATAATTCTCTTTGGCCCTCATTTGAGATTGTTCCTCATCGGTGTGATCATCATACCCACACAGGTGTAAAACGCCATGGGCTAACACACGCCTCAATTCTTCTTCTTCCTGTATAGACTCGGATCTTGCGTTTTCAAACACACGGTCAAGACTTATGAAAATATCCCCTTCAATTTCTCTATCGGACTCGCTATTATCAAACGTGATGATATCGGTATAATAATCGTGATTAAGATATTCACGATTGATTTGAAGAAGGTACTCATCCGAACAGAATATAAAATTGATGGAATTTAGTTCGAAACCTTCGGCGTTTACTAATGATCGAATCCAACGCTTGGTTTTGATAGGATGTACGATCTTGTACGAAATGTCTTCAAAAAAATAATGAATCAAGGTCATTCAACCAGTTTTGTTAATTAACCCAATGCTATTTATCACAAAAGGGTTCACTTTTTTGACCAACTTCAATGCACTTTCCATCCATGAATTAGAATTTTAGATCAAATACCCTAAAAATTCGTGCAAAGTTATATCAAATTTTATAGTAACATTCTAATCTTCAATAAATTGTAATTTAAGCGTTCTTAAATAAATCTAATTACTTCATCAAACCAGATGAGAATTTAAATGGAAAACGAATCAGGTTCTGTTTTTAACTCATCGAGACGACAAAGGTAATATCAATTGCGCTTGTAAACTGTTAAGAAAACGAAAAACATGATCCCGTCCGTTTTCGTCAGGAGGACGAAACGACCAGGTGAAATCGAGATCCTAAAGACGATTTCTCCTATTGTGTAGAAACAGGATTTTGAAAATACGAATCAGCTGCTCGCTTGTAGAAGGGTGTAAAATTCGGAGGTACCGTCCGCAAAAGTTCGGTCTGCTGAAGTTTGTGCTGAATGTATTCTTCAAAAGCAGGAGGCGGTTGACGTTGCAGTTGACGGGCGGTCTCTCCCTTTCGTTGCTCATCTTCATCTTGTTCCCGAAGTGCTTTCTCTGACTCCAGTAAACGGGTTACCATTTCTTCGTTGCGTTGAATCAATTCACGCGAAATTCTTTTATTGACTATTTCCGTCTCCGACTGTTCCATTTGCTCCATGATCTCCTGAAGCTGTTGCCCGTATTGTTCACTAAACTCATTCCCTTTCTGACTTTCCAAGAGTTTACGAACCATCTCTCGAATCGCAGCTTGTTGTGCGGCCATCCGAGCCAATTGCTCCGACATACGCTGACCTTTTCCCTCTTCGCGCCCCTCCCCCATTTCGCGCATTTGTTGATTCAATTGCTGTTGCATCTCCCCAGGGGAATTTCCGGATTCACTCTTATCCCCCTTTCCTGGCATCATCATCGCCATCGCCAAAGCCTCCTGCATGCGTTGAAATACATCGCTTAACATCAAAGCCAGGTTGTTGGCTGAAGTCATGGCAAACTGTTGATTAGGGGCTACCATGGGAAGCTTCCGATCTTTGATATTACGGGCACTCTCATCCATGTAGTATTTCATATTATTCAATTCCCGGGTGATAAAGGATTGAATTTCTAAGACCCGATTGGCGAGTGCATACAAACTGTCTTCGATCACCTTTGAATCGTCTTGCAACTTAATCTGCTTCTGCGCTAGTTGAACGAAACGTGGATCGCTCAAATTGACTCCCTTGAAATCCTTCATCAACTGTTCCTGATCAAAGGATAACGTATGTAAGTTCTCCAGGATGTCGCGCAAGGAATCCATGTCTTCCTGCATTTGCATGGTCTGGCTACGCTGCATTTCGGCTTCCATTTGTTGAGCCATTTTACGCATCGATTTACTCGATTTTTTCTGAGACTCGGCAGCTTGTTCGTTCTGATTTTTACGTAACTGTTGTTTGCTCTGTTGTTGAGCGTTCTTTATTTCCTCCTGTTCACCCTTTTGTGTATCGGGTTTTTGATCGATCTCTTCACCCATCTTTTCAATCTCTTCTAATCGCTCTAAAATTTCATTGAAGTCTTCTTCAATTCGCTCTTGTTCTTGCAGAAGTTCCTGTTGGCTATCGTTGGGGTTCGACTGGTTTTTGTCTTCTGAGCTTTGTTTTTCTTCCGAACCAGACTGACTATCGTTCTCCTTACGATCGTCGCTCATTTCAGTCTTTTCGGCCAATTCCTCCTGCTCATCGGCTAATTCATGAAGGTCTTCAATTACCGATTCCAATTTTTGCTCCATCTGAAGCTTTTTGAAGAGGTTTAAGGTTCGCTCCAACTCTTTCTCCGTGTTGCGTTCCTTGTTGCGCAGTCGCTCTAATAACTTTGACATGCGCTCGCTCTGCTTTTGATCCAACAGTTTTTCCAGTTCCTGATAAAGCTTCTGCGAGTCTTCTTGCAGGAGTTCGTTCATCAACTGTTGCAACTCGTCCATTTTCTCCTGTATAGACTCACTCTGACGATCAAATTGGCGTGATTTTTCGTTGGAAATCCTATTTTTTTCTTGAAGAGTCTGAATCTGCTGAAGGAGTTCTTCCCGCTTTCGAAGTATCTCTTCAGCCATTTTACGTTCCTGAAAATCAAGTTCGTTGTTTGCCTTCAATTTATTTTCTAGTTCCTGAAGATCCCTTTCCAGTTCCCTAGCTTTCTGAACCGCATTTTCAATTTCTTTTTGGGTTTCCTCCATCGATTTGGTGATTTCGGTCGTAATTTGTTGCTTATCGGGCACCGAAAAAACCAAACTTCTCGAACGCGTACTCTTCGGACCGTTTACGCCATCGTTGTCCCAAACCTGGGTAAAATACTCCAGTCGGTCACCTGGACGCAAATTGAGGCTATCGAGGTACCACTGGAAATAATAACTTTGATTGTTAACCTGAAGATTAGCTGGAATAGGAATGCTTTTTGGACTTTCTTTGGCCGGATTCTCCTCTCCTTTTCGGATGACATTGTAGAATAAACTCAATCGGGTAAACCCATAGTCATCACTAATAGAACCGCCAATGACCAGGTAATTATACAACGTCGTATCCTGGAAATTCTCCATCGCAAGTTCCGGGTATCGGTCCGGGATTACATTCGCCATGTAATTAACCTTTTGACCCTCCGGCAGGTCGTCGTTCGACAATTTTATATCATAGCCAGCGGTTTTTCGGAGCGTCCGAGCAAATTCAAATATATGGTTCTTCCTTTCAGTAGCAGTTGTAAAATTGGAATCCCCGTCAAAACGGACAGCAAGTCCATTGGTGGCCATAGTTTTGAACCGCCAGGTTACACGGGTTCCCTCCGGTAGGGTCAAATTACCTACATTGGTCAAGGTTTCGGCCGGTTTACCAAGATATTTTGGGTAGTCAAGGAGCACGTCAAAAGAGAGCAATCCCGGCCTCTCCCGCAATATGATTTTATAGTTTTCTGATTTATAGCCAGCTGCTTCAAAATGAAATGGAATTTCTTTCTGAAGACTTTTAAATGTATAGCTTAGTACACCGTTTCCATCGTCATTTAATTTGAATCGGGTGCCATTGGAAACCAGAAATACCTGATCGGGAATAGAACTCCCCTCAAGCTTTAATTTGACGGTAAAATCTTCATTTCTAAACCCTTTTAATTGGTCGTTTTCAAGAATGAAAACAAAGGGCGCATAATTAAAAGCCGTATTAAACTTGAGGATACGTTCGGAGCTGGTAGTTACCAGCGAAGGATTGAAGAGTAATACCATGGCAAGGGCAGCAATTGGATATGCAGCGTATTTCAGGTATTTGCTATTTTCCTTAAAATTGATGGCTTCACTGAATCGTACGACTAATAGTTCACCCGCTCTTTGTCGTATACTGGCTTCTATGAGATCTGATTTTTGATCACTTAACGCCCCCAGTTGGAGCGTATTGAGGAGTTTGTCGTTTACGGAAGGGAAAAATTTGCCGATTTGCCGGGCTGCTTCTTCATTCGAAAGGGGTTTGGCAAGTCCGGTTAAATGAAAGAGTGGTGTTAAAATCCATCGATAAACGGAAAATGCAACTACGACAACGTAACCGAAGAGCAGCATTCCCCGTATGATAGAATTAAACTTCCCGAAATATTCAACGGTATTGATAAATAAAAATAGGGTCAGCAACAGGGCAACCGCAACCAGGGTCCCTTTAAAGAGTTGGTTTTGATAGTACTTCTTACGGTATTCGTCAATGCTTTCAAGCAAAGTGGCGAATGACGGATTGGAAGCTCTCATGTTGCTGACAATTGGGTGGAGCAAATGCTCTTAATTAACGCTCACGACATCGATATTATTAGGTTTTATACTGGAAATGAACTGGTTAATATCTTCTTCTAAATTTGAGCTATTCTGTAATATACGAATAAAAGCACTACCGATAATAGCGCCGTTCCCATACCGGCTGGCTTTCAAGAATGATTCCCGATTATTGATCCCAAAACCAATGAGGCGTGGGTTCTTGAGATTCATTTGGGCGATACGCTGGAAATAGTTTTCCATATTCTCGTTGACGCCGGTTTTGGAACCTGTCACACTTGCTGAGGACACCATATAGATGAAACCACTCCCCACCGCGTCGATTTGACGAATTCGATCGGGTTTAGTTTGAGGAGTAATCAGGAATATATTCAACAAGCCATATTTATCGAAAATTGGTTGATACTCGCTTCGATATTCTTCCAAAGGTAAGTCAGGAAGAATCAGACCGTCGACGCCGACTTGCGATGCGGCACGGCAAAACTCTTCTACACCGTATTGCAAGATAGGATTCAGGTACCCCATCAATAATACAGGAATGGTAATTTCTTCACGCATTCCTTCCAGTTGTTCCAACAACTTTTTGACGGTCATCCCATTCTCTAGTGCTTTTTGATTGCTTTGTTGAATGGTTTCTCCGTCTGCCACGGGGTCGGAATAGGGAATGCCTATTTCCACCATGTCGGCGCCCGCTCTTTGCAGGGCGGATAATATTTTGCGGGTATCGTCGAGTTTAGGAAAACCAGCTGTAAAATAGACATTCAGCAGCCCTTCCTGATCTTTGGAGTCTTGAAATAATTGGTTTATTCGATTGTTCATTTTTCTGCCCAATAATCCACGACCAGTGCTTTTTCAAGGTGTGGAGACAATAAATCTACAAATTCTTTATGTTTTGGATGAGGAAGATAAATAGCTCTATCTTCTTCAGATTCAAAACTTACAAAAAACAGGTGGGTAAAGCCATCATCCAGTCCTTCCGGGCTATTATTTGTACCCCATTCAAAATCTTTTATTTCTGGAATTTCATTAGGGAGGTTCTTAAATGCCTCAACGATAGCATTTACGTCGGCCTCACTGGAGGTGTCTTTAAATTTGAAAAGTACGACGTGTCTTAACATTTTATTATCGGTTATTTGAGTGGTTTCCGCCGTATCAGTAGCGGCTGGATTACAGGAAACAATAGCGAAAGCTAATAAGGCAGTAAATAGAATAAAGTTTCTCATGGATTAGGGTAGTTGCGTACGCGATGGATTATTTTTTAACACAAAAAACAAATATAGTAAATATGAGGTGCAGATGGAGACTGCAAAAAAATAGGAGGGAAAGTATGTTGTAGGATGGAATTGAAAAAATAGCGCTTGAGGGTTTATATTTCCTAATTGTCGAGGAGGTCTGGGCGCTTTTCTTGGGTGAGTTTCAGAGATTGTTCAATCCTCCATTCTTCTATTTTCGCTTCGTGGCCTGAAAGCAGTATTGGGGGAACTTGATGCCCTTCAAAGTCGGCCGGGCGAGTATATACCGGGGGAGCGAGAAGGTTATCCTGGAAACTATCGTTTAAGGCAGAAGTTTCATCATTAAGGACACCTGGGATCAGACGGATGACGCTGTCGGCGACTACGGCAGCAGGAATTTCTCCTCCTGACAAAACATAGTCTCCTATACTAATTTCTTTGGTGATAAATAGATCTCTGACCCGTTGGTCAACGCCCTTGTAATGTCCGCAGAGAATGATCAAGTTTTTCAATAAAGACAATCGGTTCGCGGTACGCTGCGTAAAACGTTCCCCATCGGGGGTCATATAGATTATTTCGTCGTAGGTTCTTTCAGACTGTAGCTTACGAATTACGGCCGCAATGGGTTCTATTTTCAATACCATTCCTGCCCCCCCTCCAAATTGATAGTCGTCGACCTGCCGATGTTTATCCTGGGTATAGTCTCTCAAATCGTGCAAAAAGATTTCAGCTAACCCTTTTTTCGCGGCTCGGTCGAGAATTGAATGGGAAAAAAAACTCGTTAAAAGAGAGGGAACACATGTAATGATATCAATCCTCATCTTCTTGGTCAGCAGCCGGGTTTTTATAAATATCCAGTAGTCCTTCCGGGAGATTCACGTAGACTTCCTTTAGCTCATGGTTTGCTTTATCTACAATTTCATCGACTACGGGGATTAATATCTCATCTCCTTCGTAATCCATGGCTATAAGATCCTGTGCATTGGGGGTGTACACCGTGATGATGGGTCCCAATCGACCTAACTTCCGATCAACCACCGTGTATCCGGTGATTTCATGGTAATAAAACCCTCCATCGTCCAGTTCATCCAAAGCATCTTCGGGTAGAAAAAGCGAGGCTCCCACTAGCTCTTGTGCTTGATCGATATGATCAATAGTATCCAGTTTGACAATAGCTTTACCTTTCTGTTGTATTTTTATTTCGGTGACGATATAGGGTACCAATTGGCCTTTGATTTCCACAAAAACCGAATCTAGTTCCATATAATCTTCAGGATAATCGACATCCAGAAAGATCGATAATTCCCCCTTGAGTCCATGGGTTCGGATAATATATCCTAATAGGTAACAATTTTCTTTATCCATGTCGGAAATTAAACAAAGTGTTCGGACAATCCTGAAAGAAAGGAATGAATATGGTGTATTTTTTCTTCAAAAAACAAAGTCTGCGCAGATTTTGCCCGCGCAGACTTGCTGTAAAATGCGATAAATGCCTTAGGCGTTTGTCTCTTCTTCTGGAGCTGCTCCTTCCGAGGCTGCTTCCTCACCTGCAGGCGCCGATTCTTCTTCGGTAGCTTCTGCAGCTGGAGCCGCTTCTTCCACAGGAGGCGCATTTTTCTTAGCCAATTCTTCTGCTCTGGCTTCTTTAATTTTACGTTCAGCTGCTAGTTTTTCTTCTTTTGCACTAGCTGATTTACTTGAAATGGCACTTGCAAGCGCCTCATCACGTTCCTCTTTCTCTTTCAACCAGTTGTCAAAACGAGCATCTGCTTCTTCTTGTGTAATGGCTCCTTTTATAACACCTACTTGTAAGTGTTTACGCAGCATTACTCCTTTCTTTTGAAGAATGGTACGGGCGGTGTCAGTAGGCTGAGCCCCGTTGAATAACCATTTTACCGCTTTGTCTACTTTTAATGAAACCTCAGCGGGGTGTGTGTTTGGATTGTAAGTTCCCAATTTTTCAATAAAGCGACCATCACGTGGTGCTCTGGCATCAGCAACTACGATGTCATACATCGGTCTTTTCTTGCGTCCTCGACGCGCTAACCTGATTTTTACGGCCATTTTTGCAAATGTAGTTTAGGGGATCTCGTCCCGGTTTTTATAAAATAGGGTGCAAATGTAGCACACATATTTGCTAAAACCAAGAGAATATGACGATTAAGCCAAAAAGTAACTCGAACTATTTTTTAAGAAATTCTAAAAAATATCGTCTTTTAATGCTTGCAGGGCAGCGTTATATCCACACATACCGTGCACCCCGCCCCCGGGAGGCGTAGACGAAGAGCAAATATAGATCCCTTTCGAAGGTGTGCGGTACGGTGAAATACTGAGAATCGGTCGCGAAAAATGTTGAAATAGATCTTGGACTCCCCCGTTAATATCCCCACCGACATAATTAGGGTTGTAGTTTTCCATATCCTGAGCGGTAAAGCTATGGCGCGCTAGGATGATCTCGTTGAATCCAGGTGCGAATCGGCAAATCTGGTTTTCAACCGCTTGCGTAAAGTCTTCGGCGGAACCGTGGGGAGCATGGCAATAAGCCCAAGCGACATGTTTGTTTTCCGGAGCTCTCGATGGATCAATCACACTTGGCTGAGCCAATAAAACAAACGGGTTCTTTATGGGTTTACCCTTGTAAATCGCCTTTTCAGCAGCAGCAATTTCCTCGAAGGTTCCTCCTATGTGGACGGTCCCGGCTTGTCGACAGAGGGGCGATTTAAAGGGTATGGGTTCATTTAAAGCCCAATCGATTTTGAAAACTCCCATACCATATCGGTAAGATCTTAGTCTTTTTCGATAGAGTTTGGGGAGCTTATCGCCTGTTATATCTAGCAACTGTCTTGGTGTCGTGTCAAAGAAGATGGCTTTGGCAGTGGGTAAGTCCTTTAGGGATCGTACCCAAAATCCGGTTTTTACTTTTCCACCCAGATTTAGGAAATATTCGACCAGTGCTTTGGCGATATTTTGGGAACCGCCCAATGCAATGGGCCAACCTTTGGCATGAGCAGTAGATAAAAGCATTAGTCCAATTGCCGAAGTCATCCAATTGTTAAGCGGTTGCATGGAATGAGCAGCCATTCCCGCCCAGAGACCCCTTAATTTCGGCGAATGGAATTTTTCGGCCACCCACGAAGCCGGCTGAAGCCCTCGTAACCCAAATTGAGCTAATGCCTTCGGAGTCTTGAAGGAAGGAAATGGTTTTAGTAACTCCGGCATTAAGTCGGTTAAATGGTCAAGGATAGGCTTTACGAAGCGAATGTATTTCCAGCGATCGTTTGCAAATTGATTGGCCGTTTCCTCGAGCGTCGACAACACTGCTGCTGCGCTTCCGTCATCGAAGGGATGTGCGGCTGAAATAGCGGGATAGATCCATTTCAACCCATATTTTTCCAAGGGTAAAGCACTGAAAAAAGGAGAAAGGAGAGCCATCGGATGCACGGCAGCACAAATGTCATGTTGAAAACCAGGAAGGGTGAGTTCTGCTGTTCGGGTCCCCCCTCCTATTTCATTTTTGCCCTCCAATAAAAGGACGGAGAGCCCCTCCAGCTGTAATTTGATGGCAGCTGCTAATCCATTAGGGCCGGAACCGACCACAATCGCATCATAGTCCATTCCGGCCATAATCACATCCTTTTAATGGGTCACTCGAGTATAAGCTTTCACAGTGTCGATAAAACACCTGACTTTATCAGGGTCGGTATCAGGATATACGCCATGGCCAAGATTAGCGATAAATGGATGGTCACCATAGGCTTCTAACATGGCACGTGTTTCTTTTTTTATTTCGTCGTAAGACGCGTAAAGTACACATGGATCCAGATTTCCTTGTAATGTTTTATGGGGTATCAAGGCTCTCGATTCGGCAATGTCCATATTCCAGTCAAGTCCTACGACCGAACAACTGAGTTCACCGATCGTTTTCCTTGCGAAATAGGCTCCTTTTGCAAAAATCGTGACCGGAACAGTATCAATGGCATCGCATATTTGGCGTAGATAGGGCAATGAAAAACGTTCGTATTGTTGAGGGGAAAGAATTCCTGCCCATGAGTCAAATACCTGTACCAGGTTAGCACCTGCCACTACCTGCGCTTTGAGGTAGGCAATAGTACTATCGGTAATCATTTGCAGTAGATGTTCGGCTAGTTCCGGATTGGTGTATAAAAGTTTCTTTGCAACCGAAAAGGTTTTACTTCCTTTACCCTCGGTCATATAGCAGAATATCGTAAACGGTGCTCCTGCAAAGCCGATCAAGGGCACCCTTCCATTGAGACGTTTTTTTGTGATCCGAATGGCTTCGAGCACATATCCTAATTCTTTTTCCGGATCGGCGATTTTCAGTGATTTTAAATCGTCTTCACTTTGGACTGTTTTCGGGAAGTTCGGTCCTCTTTTTTCGATCATTTCATAGGGTAAGCCCATGGCTTCTGGAATGACCAAAATGTCCGAAAAAATGATGGCTGCATCGACTCCCAGCAAATCGACGGGTTGTATGGTAACCTCGGCGGCGAGTTCGGGATTGGTAACCAGATTAATAAAACTGCCCGCTTCCTGACGGACAGCGCGATATTCAGCCAGAATTCGTCCGGCTTGGCGCATCAACCAAACGGGTGGGCGTTCTGTAGCCTCCCCTTGAGCTGCGCGAAGGAGTAAGTCATTTTGTAAAACCATGTTGCAAAAATAAAGGAAATCCTTCGGATCTTAAGGATGGTTGGATTCCCATATAAAAAACAAAACAACCTGCCTGTCCGGACGGATCCGTTTGACAAGTTGTTTCGTGTTGCTTTCCCTTCAAAAGAAAGCGTTAAATCAATATTTATTTAGATGCTGATGTTCGGTTAGCTGCTGCTGAACCTGCATTTTTAACCACTTCTCCTTTTAAGAAAAGGGTGATTGTGGGAGATTCAGAATTGCTGGTAACCGTAATGCTCTTATTGAAAGAACCTGGGGCAGCAGCGTTATAAGTCGCCTTGATCACCCCTGTTTTTCCAGGAAGTATCGGCGTTTTGGTCCATTCCGGAGTGGTGCAACCGCAACTAGCTTTTACTTCTGAAAGTATGATCGGTGCATTACCGGTGTTGGTAAATACGAATTCAGTGGATACGGGTGTGCCTTGTGGTATTTTCCCAAAATTGTGGGTCTCTTCTTTGAACTTCAATACGCCTTGTCCAAAACTGGCACCTAATGCCACAAGGAAAAAAATGGGGATTAAGATTAGTTTTTTCACGGTCAATAGAAAACGTTAATGTTAAAAAGATCGTTCTACTAGCATTGTAACTGAAAATGACAAAGAAACATTGCATTCGAACCAGTAAATTTAAATAAAATTCTTTATATGAGCCTTTTATTACAAAGGAGTGTGTAACAAATTCTAATTTTCGCTTATTTTAATTTTGGTCCTTTGTCTTTTTGATCGTAATTTGAAACTGGTTGGAAGATAAGAGACCCTTGCAATAGACTGACAATGATTTTCAACGAAACTTTGTTTGAAAACGATACGCTAGTGAAGGATAAGGTCTTACACGACTATCGTGTGGCCGTAGAAAGCCGGGTGGTAGCTCTACAAGGAAGGAGAGATGTAATGGGGGGTAGAGCCAAGTTTGGTATTTTCGGAGACGGAAAAGAAGTAGCCCAGATTGCGTTAGCCACCTTCTTTAAAAAAGGAGATTTTCGTTCGGGATATTACAGAGACCAAACCATAGAATATTACCTCGGGAACCTTACTTGGCAACAATTGTTTGCACAAATTTATGCCCATCCCGATTTAGCCCATGAACCCCACACAGGTGGGCGGTCGATGAACGGTCATTTCGCAACCCGATGGGTGGATGAACAGGGTGAATGGCGAGATCAAATCGAATTATACAACTCGGTTTGTGACATATCCCCTACCGCCGGGCAAATACCTCGGTCCTTGGGTTTAGCCTACGCTTCCAAGTTATTCCGGGAAAATCCAGCCCTGTCCTATCTCGAAAAATTTTCCAGAAAAGGGGACGAAATCGTATTTGCTACTGTAGGAGATGCTTCTACTTCCCAAGGGATGTTTTGGGAAACGATGAACGCAGCTGGGGTGCTACAGGTTCCGCTACTTATGTCCGTCTGGGATGACGGTTACGGAATTTCGGTACCTGTTTCTTATCAAACAACTAAAAGCAGCATATCGGCAGCCCTTTATGGGTTGAAACGGGAAGACGGCGTACCCGGAATTGAAATTTTCAAGGTAGCCGGTTGGAATTACCCCGAGTTGCTCGAAACCTATCGTTTCGCAACCGAAATTTGTCGAAAAGAACATGTTCCGGTATTGGTTCATGTTGACGAATTAACCCAACCTACAGGGCATTCGACCTCAGGATCCCACGAACGATATAAATCGGCTGAACGGCTAGCCTGGGAGGCCGAATTTGACTGCAATGCACAATTTAGATCCTGGATTATTGAAAATGGGATTGCGACAGAAGAAGAAATCGAAACCATTGAGATAGAGGCTAAAGAAGCCGTAAAAACAGCGCGCAATCAAGCCTGGACGGCCTATAGAGCCTCTTTCAAAGAGGATCAGGAAACCGTAAATCGATTGTTAAAGGCGTCGTTGGCCGAGGCTAACCGAAAGGAAGAAATCAAGGAGGTTGTTAAGCAACTTTCTTCGGTTCAATTCCCGATTCGACGGGATTTTGTTCAAGCTGCTTCGAAAGCAGTAAGAATTCTTCGGGATGAAAACATTCCCGCAAGAGAGGAATTGATAAAATGGCTAGAAGGAGCCAGAGAGGTCAATAAACAGCGGTACAATACCTACCTGTATGCTACTGGAAAACAATCTCCCTTAAATGTTAAACCCGTTGCTCCCCAATATTCGGACAATGCCCCGAAAGTCGATGGGAGGGAGATCATCAGGGACTATTTCGATGCCTTATTCACCCGTGATCCGCGGGTAGTAGCCCTTGGTGAGGATATCGGAAAAATCGGCGATGTCAATCAAGGATTTGCTGGTCTTCAGGATAAACATGGAGAAATTAGAATAACCGATACTGGCATTCGGGAAACTACGATTATTGGACAGGGCATAGGACTGGCCATGCGTGGCTTGCGACCTATCGTTGAAATTCAATATTTCGACTATACCTATTACACATTAGCTACCTTGACAGACGACTTGGCTTGTCTGCGCTACAGAACAGCTGGAGGTCAACAAGCGCCCGTCATCATTCGGACGCGGGGACATCGCTTGGAGGGGATTTGGCATTCAGGCTCCCCCGTAGGAACGATGTTGAGTAGTTTAAGGGGCTTACATGTGGTTTCGCCTCGGAACTTTACCCAGGCAGCAGGCCTTTATAATACCTTATTTGAAGGAATGGATCCTGCTTTAGTGATAGAACCGTTGAACGCCTATCGCCAAAAAGAAGTAAGACCCGATAATCTTGGTGACTATTATATACCCCTAGGCCAACCTGAAATTCTTCGGGAAGGACGTGATATAACCCTGGTAACATACGGCTCCATGTGCAGAATCGTAATGGAGGCTGCCAGTCAGTTAGAAAAAGTGGGGATCGATACGGAGGTAATTGACGTTCAAACACTCCTTCCATTCGATGTGGATCACCGCATTGTGGAGTCGATTAAGAAGACCAACCGTGTAATTTTCGCTGATGAGGATGTGCCTGGAAGTGCCAGTGCCTATATGATGCAGCAGGTGGTCGAAGGACAGGAAGCCTATCGTTGGTTGGATTCGCCCCCTCAAACCATATCGGCTCAGCCTCACCGGCCAGCCTATGGTTCGGACGGTGATTATTTCTCGAAGCCAAATACCGAAGAAGTTTTCGACCGGGTATACCGACTCATGCACGAGGCAAATCCCGTGAAATATCCCGCTTATTGGTAATAAATTTTCTGGATCACTAACCCAACTGGGAAAGATTTGCCATTTTTTTTAGCATGTGCTATTTCAGCTGTAACGTTGCAACAGATCGAAAAATCCAAGATATTCCAGTTGTTTCCTTAAGCTATTTTCTTCTTCCGGAGATAAAGCCTGGAGCGGGAGTCTACAGGGTCCCAGGTCTAGTCCTATCATTTTCATGACAGCTTTTTGTGCTGGTATCGCCGGATAAGCCACCACTGCAAGAACGATGTCGACCGTTTTCTGCATTAGTTCTCTGGCCTCGTCTATTTTCCCATTTTCAAATAACGACCGGATTTCGAGGTACAAGGGTGCTGCAAAACAGTACGTACTCCCAATGGCGCCTTTCATTCCTACGGCCAGTGCCCCGAGATGGTTTTCATCAAAACCGTAGAGGATATCGTATTTCCCGCCCCGAAACGAAAGGCAACTCTGGAATTCCCACAAATGGGTATGGGTAAATTTTACGCCGGCAAAAGTAGGAATTCTCTCTTCAGCCAGTCTCAAAAATTCGAGGATGTCGATACTGATATTGATCAAGGAAGGAATATGATAATAGTAAAATGGTGTGTTGGGGGCAGCCGACGCTATTTCCGCCATACAGTCGACCAAATTCGATGTAGATGTGGGTTTGAAATAAAAGGCAGCCACAGAGGAGATAGCATCTGCGCCTGACTGATCGGCGTGTTTTGCTAATTTTCGGGCTTCTGCAATGCTCGCATGACCCACATGCACGATCGTTTTTAATCGTCCTTTTGAATGGGAAATAAAAGCTTCAGTTACGGATTGTCGTTCTTCAAGAGTCAGACTAGGTCCTTCGCCATTGGTACCACAAGCAAATATCCCTTTGTGCCCCGTATTTACCAAGTGTTCAATTAAGGGTGGAATTTGTGCGAAATTGACCGAACCATCGGGTTTTAAGGGGGTGAAGAGGGCTGCAATGAGTCCTTCGCTATGGGGGATATTCATGTTGTTCAGTTCAAATTGTTATTTAAAAAGAGCGTCGAGTTCTTCGATTTTAAATCGAACAGCCACGACCGAATGCTTGTCTTTACCTGGTTTATATTTTATATAGGTCGTGGCTACAAAAGTACCATCGGGAAGTAATTCAAGTCCTGGGTATCCACAATCCGTTCCGGCATAATTATGGAGGAGTTTCACCCGATATTGGCCAGATAGTCCGTTTAATATATCGTTGTAGGTTCCCACCCATGCTACGAAATGCCCTCTGGTGGGGCTATGGGGAGCCATATCCCGGAAAACAGCAATGATTCGACCGTCTTTCGTATAGCGAACCATATGACGATCCCCGGTGAGCCCCCAGGGCGTCTCAACCGGTTTTGACCAAGTTTTCCCTTCATCGTTTGAAACCATCCATAAGGAATGTCCTTTACGTTGGTTTTCCCGCATGAGGCATATTAGTTGCTTACCATTGGGAGACCTAAAAACGGCTGGTTCGCACGGCGATCTTCCCTCGTATTCGGCGACCATCGTCGATTCACCCCAAGTAACACCACCGTCGGTAGAAATAGCTTGCCAAATTTTGAGTGGCGAACGATCCCTATCTTCGTGGCCTCGATGGTAAAGTCCGAGATAATCACCATTCTCCAGTCGGATAATACTTGAAAATGCCATGACACAAGGCTTGTCGAGACTTTTCACAGGGGTCCATGTTTTTCCACCGTCTTCACTCCAGGTTTGTGACATATTAGGCCTTGCTGTAAACACCATTAGCCTTTCTTTGCCAACCTTGTCTTTGAGCAGATAAATACTGGGACAATTATAAGTGGTGCTCCAATCAGCCGGTGTGCTAAGCATTTTCCATGATTTTCCACCGTCCTCACTTTTTGCTAGAGGCCCCGCTTTTCCACCGTGATCGTAGGACCATGCGCAAAAAATAGTGGTGCTATCCGGCATTAAAACGGTGGTGGGATGGCCTTGGTAGACCTCGGGTGTACCGGCAGCAATGACTATTTGTCGATGGGTCTGCTCCGATATGTCTTTTATAGGTAAGTTGGCAAAGGACTGTGCTCCAGCAGCAGAGGAAATGAGTAGGCCTAAACTTCCCAATAAAAATAATGTCTTCATCATTTGATTTGCGCCCTAAAGCATATCTAATTTCTTAGAATAAGTTACTGATCCCCGGGTTCTACTTTGTTAAATCTCAACTACCCTAGTTCCAACCATACCCTGTTTTCAGGATCTTTAATTAGAATATAATTTACCAGTAAATTTCCCTACTTTTATTTTTCGAGGGATGAGTATAAAAAATCATGGATAAATGAAAAATAAATTTTCGACCATTTTCCATGATGAGTGTAGCGAATTTACAAATCGAGACGTTTTAACCCTATCATCCCACTACCACACATTATTTTATGAAATCGAAACTCCTTTTTCTAAGCATTTTATTAATTCTAACCATGTCTGCATTTGGTCAAAACTCGGGTAATAAATATGGATCAGAATGGAAGCAGGTCGACAAGTTTATTGACAAAGGTTTAACTCAATCCGCACTCAAAGAAGTAGACGGAATCTATCAAAAAGCAAAAAAAGAAAACCAGCAGGCGCAGGTTATCAAAGCGTTAGTGCACCAAATTCAACTACGGGAAATGTTCGAAGAGGATACGGATATTTCAGCGATAGTAGCTTTAAAATCAGAAATTGAAAATTCCCCAGAGCCGGCAAGATCGATACTAAATGCATTGCTGGCAGACCAATATCTGTCCATTTATCGGGCGAAACGATGGGTGTTAATGGATCGTACCTTAGTTCAGGGACAAAAATCGGACGATATAAACACATGGACTAGCGCAGATTTCATAGAAACGATTTCAAATTATTATTGGGCATCTATTCAACATGAAACCCTTCTTAAATCCACACCCCTTAAGCCCTATGATGCGATTATAGAGAAAGGGAATGTAAGGAAATTACGCCCTACGCTCTATGATCTTTTAGTACATAAAGCACTCAATTTTTTTACAAATGATGAAAGAACCGTGAGGGTTCCAACCTATCATTTTGAGTTGGATCAAACGGAGGCGTTCGCCCCTGCCGAAGCGTTTTCAAAAGTGAAGTTTGAAACCAATGATTCTCTCTCACTAGATTTTAAAGCGTTATTACTTTATCAAAAACTGATCGAGTTTCACTTATCCGACCGTAAACCCTCGGCTCTTATCGATGTCGATCTACATCGATTATCCTATGTTTACCGGAAATCGGTACACCCGGATAAGGAAGAACTATACCGAAATGCCTTAGAAAGGATCATTGAGAAATATGGGGATCAGCCTGAGTCTGCAATGGCCTCCTACATGTTGGCAAAATGGTATCACGAAAAGTCGTTAACCTATTCACCTTATGGAGATACGACCTTCCGAATGGCTGCTGTAAAAGCCCTGGAGGTAGCGGAACCCGCTCTTCAAAAATTTCCCAAATCAGAAGGGGGGGCTGAACTCCATAACCTCAAAAGCGAAATTTATCGGAAGGAACTTAAATTGAATATAGAAGATGTAAATATTCCCGATAAGCCTTTTTTATTATCGCTCAATTATAAAAATTCAGAAGCAGCTTTTTTTAAAATTGTCAGGATTACCCCATCCTTAAAGGACTCAATGGAACGGATGGGATCAGAAAAAGCGATTTTATTTCTAAACGATTTGCCGGTAACGAGAGCGTGGTCTATAAAACTTCCTGCTACTCATGATTATCAAAATCATAGGGTGGAAATAAAGGTCGACTCCTTGCCCCCGGGGGAATATGGAATATTTGTCAGTACGAGCCCAGAAATTCACAATCAATCGACCAGTTTCACCTATGAATCTTTCCAGGTTTCTAACATCTCTTTTGTATCCCAGGGTAGAGATCACTTCGTATTGCATCGTGAAACCGGAAAACCGTTAAAAGGAGTAGTCGTCCAGGTACGGGAGCGAATTTATAATAATAATCTGAAGCGCTATGTCTTAGAAAATAAAGAGGCTTACACGACCGATGAAAATGGTCGTTTCAGATTAAAAGCACCCACACGGTGGAACCGCTTCGAGATGGAATTCACACTGGGGAATGATCGATTCGTAACAGAGGCACCTACTTATTATCCCAACCCTAGAATTCCTTATCCAATAGACACAATTCGGATGTTCTATTTTACCGATCGATCCATCTATCGCCCAGGGCAGACGGTTTATTTTAAAGGGATTTTATTAAAGAAAAGAAAGGGGGAAAATGGATCCCAAATCGTGGAACACCATTCGACTACGGTAACCCTCTACGATGCCAATGGACAAAAAGTAGACTCTCTTTCATTACAGACGAATGATTTTGGCACAGTATCCGGTGTTTTTCATTTACCAACCGCTGGCTTGAATGGTGAATTTTGGCTCAAGGCCTCGAATATCGCAGGCGAAGTTCGATTCCGTGTAGAGGATTACAAAAGACCTAGGTATAGGGTGGAAATGATAGAACCCGAACAAGTGTTCAAGGTGGGTGATACCATTCGACTTACAGGGATGGCGGAAGCATTTGCAGGCAATAGCATTGATGGTGCAACCGTGAGATATAGGGTGGAACGCATGGCTCGCTTCCCCTATTCCTGGCGTTTTTGGCCGGGCTGGTGGCCGACCCAAGCTCCAACACAAATTAAATTCGGAGAAACTGTTACAGACAGTGAGGGGAAATTCACCATCGAATTCACCGCCATTCCTGATAAATCGGTAGATCCCAAAACGGATCCGATTTTTGACTATCAAGTATTTGTCGATGTAACAGACGGTGCCGGCGAAACACGTTCGACGCGTCAAACTGTGTCTGTAGGCTATAAAGGGCTGGTGTTGGAAATAGATCTTCCCGACCGGACCGATGACTTAAGCAAATTGAAAGTCATTACTCGAAACACAAATGGCGCTTTTACGCCGGCCAATATTACGTTAAATATCCGAAAACTGATTCCAGAAGACCGACTCTTGCGGAAACGGGTTTGGGACCGCCCCGATCAGTTTGTAATGACGAAAGAAGAGTTTATCGCCCATTTCCCACAGGATGAATATGATTACGAGAGCCATCCAAGCACCTGGGAAAAAGGAGAAGCCCTATTAATGGGTAAGCGAATATCTCAACAAGATGGAAAATGGATTTTTCCCGACTCAGCGAGACTGACTCCGGGATACTATGAATTGGAATTTACTGCGGTCTCAGCAAGTGGTGATACGATACAGGATAAGCGAACTGTGGAGTTGTTTGAACGTGAAGCCACCCAATTAGCGAAACCAAATTACCTATGGACTAAGGAAAGCCAACCCGTGGAGCCAGGGGAGACGGCTCAGATTCGTTTGGGTACGTCGGCAGAGCAAATATATGTAATACAAACGTTGATAAAATTGAAAGGAAATAGCAGGGACACTACCCGTCAAATCTTTTCACTAAACTCCGGTATTCACGAATTTACTTTTGCTGCCGAAGAGGAAGATCGAGGGGGATTTGGAGTGAGCTATTTATTCGTAAAAGATAATCGAGTATACACGTTTCAGGATGTCATCCAAGTACCGTGGAGTAATAAACAGTTATCCCTTCATTTGGCCACATTCCGTGATAAAACCCTGCCGGGAAGCAACGAAACCTGGACCTTGAAAGTTGCTGGATCGAAAGGAGAAAAAGTCGCAGCGGAATTACTCGCCAGTATGTACGATGCATCGCTCGATGAATTTGTTAAACACCAATGGGCAGTGCCAGCCATTTGGCCAGTGTTTAATTCACACCTTAGTTGGGAAACCAACCAAGCCTTTAGGTTGAAAAATGGTTGGTGGGTTTCTCTTAATCAAGATGTTGAATACCGTACATACCGGAAACAATATGATGAAATAATTTCCTTGTCAGAAGAGAGGAACAACGTTTTGATGCGTATGGCATCGGCTCGAATCGTAGAGGAAGACGCCTATACATTCACTAAATCAGAAGGGATGGCGATTGAGTCAGAGGATGCCATGGATACGTCGGTGCAGGAAACACGTGAAGAGAGTGTGGTCCAGCCTACACGAAAAGACTTCCGTGAGACAGCCTTCTTCTTTCCTGATCTCAGAACCCAGGCTGACGGCTCCTTGGAATTTAGTTTTACTATGCCAGAAGCGTTGACGAAATGGAAGTTCCAGGCACTAGGTCATACGAAAGATTTGGCTTTTGGGTATGAGTCCCAAGAGGTTATCACGCAAAAAGAGTTGATGGTTCAACCAAATATCCCCCGGTTTTTGAGGCAGTCCGATCAGATTTCCATCAGTTCAAAAGTCGTTAACCTCTCCGATCGTACACTTTCAGGAAGTGTCACGCTTAGTATCTTGGACGCATCTAACGGGCAATTATTAAATACGGATTTTCAGGTTGAAAAAACGCCGACTCGCTTCACCCTTGAACCAGGGCAAAGTGGTTCTTTTCGATTCCCTATCGTTGTACCGGCTGATTTTACGGAACCCATTATGGTACGAGTGATTGCTGAAGCCGATGCTTTTTCGGATGGGGAAGAAAACATGATTCCGGTATTATCAAACCGAATGCTGGTAACGGAAACTCTTCCGTTAACAATGAAAGGAACCGGTTCCAAACGTTTCGAATTCGATAAATTAAGCCAAAGTAATTTGGGAGATACAAGGGTTCATCATGCACTTACTGTAACCTATACAGGAAACCCCGCCTGGTATGTGATACAGGCCCTCCCCTACTTAATAGAATATCCCTATGATTGTGCTGAGCAAGTCTGGAATCGGTACTTTGCTAATGCCTTAGCTACTCATATCGTCAGCAGTTCCCCACGTATTGAGCAAATCTTTAAATCATGGAGAGATATTGACCCCTCTGCTCTCCTTTCCAATCTTCAAAAAAACCAGGAATTAAAAACACTTCTCCTAGAAGAAACTCCTTGGGTTCTGGATGCAAAGTCGGAAGCGGAGCAGAAGAGAAACCTGGCGTTGCTGTTAGACTTGGTCACGATGAAAAACGCGGGGTTAGGGAATTTGGCCAAATTAGAAGATCTTCAACGACCTGAGGGGGCTTTCCCGTGGTTTAAAGATGGACCGGTAGACGAATTTGTGACTTATTATATTTTGAGTGGAATGGGTCGACTCTTAGGCTTAACCACGCCTGACAAAGCGCAGGTTAAAAAAATGAACAACATCATTCTAAATGGTCTGCAGTATGTGGATAGACAAGTAGCCCAAGACTACGAGGATCTGCTTAAAAGAAAAACACTCGACTTGAATAAATACACCTTGTCTCCCATTGAAATTTTCCAATTGTATACACGATCCTTTTTCCCTCAACAGGCATATTCGGAAGAATCCAAAAAAGCTTATCGCTTCTATTTAAGTCGACTACCTAATTCCTGGGTTGAGCAAACCAAATACGTTCAGGCTATGGCGGCACTCGTTTTTTACAGGGCGGGCGACAAAAAATCAGCGGAATCAGTATTAGCTTCATTGCGTGAAACGGCCATTCACGATCCGGAAAAAGGAACCTATTGGAAGACGATTAAACGAAGTTGGTGGTGGCAAGAAGCCCCCATTGAGCAACATGCTCTTATAGTAGAGGCTTTTGATGAGATTGCCAACGACCAGCAAATGGTGGATCAAATACGTACTTGGTTATTAACCCAAAAAAGGACTCATAATTGGGAGAGTACAAAAGCTACCGCCGATGCCTGCTATGCTCTACTGTTAAGAGGAACCGATTGGCTTCATGATAATCCTAAGGCCCTTATTCATTTAGGGGATCATACACTCGATGCAGATGAAGCCGCTGAGGCAGGAACGGGGTATTTCAAGACTTCTATTGCTGGGTCGGATGTCCGCCCTGAAATGGGTCACATCGAAGTAGAAATAAGTGGTTCCGATGCAGTTCAAGCACGCCCGTCCTGGGGAGGTGTTTATTGGCAGTACTTCGAAGACTTGGATAAAATTACTTTCTCGGAAACGCCATTAAAGCTTCAAAAGCAGTTGTTTATAACTCGAAATTCGGATCGAGGGCCGGTCTTGACGGCTTTAACTGACGACAATGAGGTTAAGGTAGGGGATAAATTAACCGTCCGAATTATATTAACCGTAGATAGGGATATGGAGTATGTCCATATGAAAGATATGCGGGGGTCGGGTCTTGAACCTACCAATGTTATCAGCAGCTATAAATGGCAAGGAAATCTTTCCTATTACGAAACAACACGTGATGCGGCAACCCATTTCTTTTTCAATTATCTCCCACAAGGGACCCATGTTTTCGAATACCCAATTGTGGCAACTCATGAGGGTGATTTCAGCAACGGGGTTACCACCATTCAATGCATGTATGCCCCTGAATTTATGGCGCATACAGAAGG
>ENA-UOVV01000770-UOVV01000770.1-compost-metagenome-genome-assembly--contig:-NODE-770-length-31861-cov-15.596743_pt1 | contig 31861 bp, 29 predicted proteins | sample MGYA00238155_ERZ761577 | MGnify/ENA primary metagenome ERZ761577 (study PRJEB28898, sample SAMN06268775) | compost metagenome | isolation source: Emeryville, CA | place: USA:Emeryville, CA | collected... | reverse complement strand
CAAAGGAGCAAGCGCCAATGCCGAGCTACAAAGCCCCCGTGGAAGATTTCATGTTCCTGTTCCACGAGCTTCTCGAAATCGACAAGCGCACCGATCTGCCCGGCTTTGACGAGCTGACGCCCGACATGACGCAGGCCATCCTCGAAGGTGGCGCGAAGTTTTGTGAGGAAGTGCTCCAGCCGCTCAATCAGGTGGGCGATGAGCATGGTTGCGTGCTTGAAAATGGCGTTGTCCGCACGCCGCCCGGCTTCAAGGAAGCCTTCGAAAAATATTGTGAGGATGGCTGGAACCGTCTCGGCGCGCCGGTGGAAGCGGGCGGTGCGGGGCTTCCCTCCATCATCACCTTCGCCTTTGCGGAGATGGGTTCCTCTGCGAACCAGGCCTTCACCATGTATCCCGGCCTGACAGGTGCTGCCTATTCCGCGCTTTGGGCAACGGGCGAGCCCTGGATGCGCGAACATGTGGCCAAGCGCATGATTGCGGGCGAATGGACCGGCACCATGTGCCTCACCGAGCCGCATTGCGGCACCGACCTGAAGCTGATGAAGACGAAAGCCGTGGAGCAGCCGGACGGCACCTATCGCATCACCGGCACCAAGATTTTCATCTCGGGCGGCGACCACGACATGACGGATAACATCATCCACATGGTGATCGCGAAGATCCCTGATGAGGATGGCAAGCTCGCCAATGATCTCTCCACCGTGAACTTCTTCATGGTGCCGAAGATGCTGGTGGACAAGGAGACGGGCGAGATCATCGGTCGCAATGGCGTGTCTGTCGGCTCCATCGAAAAGAAGATGGGCATCAAGGGCAATGCGACCGCCGTTCTGAACTTTGACGATGCCGTCGCCTACCGGCTTGGTGGCCGCCCCGCCGAAAAGAAGACCGAGACGGGCGAAGTGAAGAAGTCGAAATCGGCGGGCATGGCCGGCATGTTCGGCATGATGAACGGCGCGCGCATGGGCGTGGGCATTCAGGGCATCGCGGTGGGCGAAGTCGCCTATCAGAACGGTGTGGCCTATGCGAAGGAGCGCCTTGCCGGTCGCTCGCTCACCGGCCCGAAAAATCCGGATGGCCCGGCAGACCCGATCATGGTGTTCCCGGATGTGCGCCGCCTGCTGCTTTCATCGCGCAGCTTCGTGGAAGGGGCGCGTGCGCTCGCCATGTATGTCTCGTTCCTCTTCACCGTGCAGAATTCCAGCAAGGATGAGAAGGAGCGCGAGGAAGCTGCCGATCTCTCGCAGCTCATGACGCCGATCATCAAAGCCTTCTTCACCGACAAGGGCTTTCAGGCGGCGAATGATTCCATGCAGGTCTTTGGCGGACATGGCTATGTGCGCGATCACGGCATGGAGCAGTTCGTGCGCGATGCGCGCATTAATCAGGTCTATGAAGGTGCGAACGGCATTCAGGCACTCGACCTTGTGGCCCGCAAGATGACGGCGAAGGGCGGCCGCGCCACGCTGACCTTCTTCGGCAAGGTGGAAGAGTTCATCAAGGCGAATGAAGGCAATGCCGAGATGAAGCCCTATGTCGAGCCGCTCAAGGAAGGCTATCAGCGCCTTGGCGAAGCCGCAGGCTGGCTGATGCAGAACGCGCAGAAAAACTACGACCACGCGGGTGCTGCCTCCTATGACATGCTGAATATTTTCGGCACGGTTGCGATTGGCTGGATGTGGGGCCGCATGGCGAAGCTCTCGCTTGAGAAGCTCGCCGCTGGCGAAGGCAATGCCGCCTTCTACAAGCGCAAGCTGACGCTCGCCCGCTACTGGATGGAACGCGAAATCCCGCTGACCGCCGGCTGGCTCGAGCGCCTGAAGCATGGTGCAGACGGCTATATGGAGCTTGATGAAGCGGCCTTCTGAGCAGCCTCACCTGACAGGACAAAGGGCGCTCCCTGCGGAGCGCCCTTTTTTGTTGAACCGTTTGCCCACTGCCGCCGCGTCAGATAGCTTTTCGCCACATGATATCAGGCAGAGGAAACACACCCACATGAAGAATCTTTTCAGCGTCGAGGGGAAGACCGTTCTCATCACCGGCGGCTCGCGCGGTATTGGCGAAATGATCGCGACCGGTTTCGTGGAGAATGGCGCGAAGGTCTATATCACCGCGCGCAAGGCGCAGGCCTGTAACGAGCTTGCAGAAGAACTTTCAAGCAAGGGCACCTGCATTTCCCTGCCTTTCGACCTCGGCACAAGCGAAGGCATTGCAGGCATCACCGCCGAACTCGCCAAACGCGAAAAGAAGCTCGACGTGCTCATCAACAATGCGGGTGCCGCCTGGGGCGAGCCGATTGACGATTATTCCGAGAGCGGCTGGGACAAGGTGATGAACATCAACCTCAAAAGCGTGTTCTTCCTGACGCAGAAAATGCTGCCGCTGCTTCGCGCCTCTGCAAGTGCGGACAACCCCGCCCGCATCATCAACACGGCGAGCGTGAACGGCATCGAGCCGCCGGAGCTTGAGACCTACGCCTATTCATCCTCCAAGGCGGGCGTCATCATGCTGACGCGCCATCTGGCGAAGCGCCTCGCGCGCGAGCATATCCTCGTCAATGCCATCGCGCCCGGCCCCTTCCCGAGCCAGATGATGAAGGCAACGCTCGAAACATTCGGCGATGCCATCAAGGCCTCTAACCCGCTTGGGCGTATCGGCACACCGGAAGATGCCGCAGGCGTAGCAATCTTCCTCGCCTCACGCGCAAGTGCCTATACAACCGGCGCGACCATCCCGGTTGACGGTGGCTCGGCGGAAGTCTGATCCGACTTTCGGACAGACCCTGTTGAAAAAGAAAGGGCCGGTTTCGCATGGTGACGAAACCGGCCCTTTCGACATTCGATGGGGCGTTTACTCTGCCGCCGCCTTGCGCTCCGCAGCGCGGGCATGTGTGGCGATCAATTCCACATAGCGCGTGCAAAGTTCCACCGGCAGATCATGGCCCATCCCCTCTATGACGACATGCTTCGCGCCGGGAACGGATTTCGCCGTGTCCTCGCCACCCGAAGGTGGCACAAGCGGATCGGCATCGCCATGGATGACGAGGAAGGGCACACGCACCTTTTTCAACTCATCGACGCGGCTGCCATCACCCACAATGGCCGCATATTGCCGAACCGCCCCTTCCGGGTAGTACATGTGATCGAATTCGCGCGCGCAGCGTTCATAGAGCGCCTCATCCGACATGGGATAGGCCGGGCTTTGATAGACGCGGCGTCCCTTCATCCGGTGACGGATCACCGTTTCGCGGTCTTGTGAAGCAGGCTGTTCCTGCAGCGCCTTCATCGCTTCCTCGCTCGCCTTGGGCAGATCGGGATTGCCCGTAGTGGACATGATCGAGGTGACAGAGAGAAGCCGCTCCGGGAAATGGATCGCCATGCGCTGCACGATCATGCCGCCCATGGAAATACCCATGACATGCGCCCTGTCGATGCCAAGCACATCGAGAAGGCCGATCCCGTCTGCCGCCATATCGGCAAGCGTATAAGGAATATCGGGCTTCTGCCCCGCGCGGAGCGCTGCCACCACGTCAGGAATTTTCGGCAGGCCGGAAAGCTTCTCCGACTTGCCGACATCGCGATTGTCATAGCGGATGACGCGGAAGCCCTGCGCGCGCAGACCCTCCATCAACTCCTCCGGCCAGCTCAGCATGGTGGAGGTATAGCCATTCACGAAGAGAAGGGGCGTGCCGTCAGCAGGCCCGCGATCTTCGTAATTGATGGTGATGCCATTCGCCCTGGCCGTTTTCATGTTCACGCCCATGGGATTACTCAGCCGCCTTAGCAGCGGAAGCCCGCTTCGCTGCCGCCTCGATCGCATCGGCAAAGGTACCGACAAGAGCGAGCGGAAAGTCATGGCCCATGCCGGGGATCACACGAAGCTCTGCACACGGAATATTTTCTGCCGTGTCCTTGCCGCCCTCGACCGGCACAAGCGGATCATCCGCGCCATGCAGAACGACAGCCGGAAGGGTGAGCTTCTTCAGCTTCTCGCGCCGGTCGCCATTGGCAACAATGGCGGCCATCTGGCGGGCAACGCCCACCGGATAGAGCGAGCGGTTCACATCACGCGTTACCCATTCGCGCAGCGTCTTTTCATCCGTCCGGTAACCGGGGCTTCCGATCGTGTTCCAGGCAAGCATACCGCGCTCGATAGCAGCGGGAATGTCACCTTCAGGGGCGGGCGTCATCAGAACGGCCATGGCCTCCGGCTTGCCCTGCGGCAGCGCGGGATTGCCTGTCGTTGACATGATGGAGGTGAGCGAGAGCGCGCGGTCCGGGTGGTTTGTAGCCACAAGCTGCGCAATCATGCCGCCCATCGAGGCGCCGACAATATGAGCGCGCTTGATGCCGAGCACATCGAGCAGGCCGACCGCATCCTTCGCCATATCATCAAGCGAATAAGGGGCGGTTGCAGTCTTGCCAGCCATCAGCGCACCGAAAATTGCCGCCATGTCCGGCATACCAAGATCATCAAACTTCTGCGAGAGGCCGACATCGCGATTGTCATAACGGATGACGCGATAGCCGCGCTTCACCAGTTCCTCGCAAAGCTCCACCGGCCACATGGTGAGCTGCGCGCCAAGCCCCATGATGAGCAGGATCGTCTCGCGATCCTCCGGACCGAAGCTTTCATATTCCAGCGTGATGCCATTCGCCTTGATCTGCGGCATGGAACGTTCTCCCCTTCTGATTGCCGTTCGTTTCTTTGCGCCAAGCCTAGCAGCACCCTTGCGCGTGAGGCGAGCCAAACGCATATTAATGAAACACATTAGAACAGGCGCCCGGGGAGGCAATCCATGACGCTCGAATATGATCTCTTCTGGTCGTTCCGTTCACCCTATTCCTATCTGGTGACGAAACGGCTTCTCGATTTCGAGCGTGACTATGATGTGAAGGCCGTGGTGCGGCCCGTCTATCCGATTGCGGTGCGGATTCCGGGTTTCTTCAAGCAGGTGAACCCGATGTGGCCACCCTATCTGCTGAAAGACACGGTGCGCATTGCCGAGATGGAAGGCCTGCCCTACAGATGGCCCTCGCCCGACCCGATCGTGATGAACATGAAGACAGGCGATGTGGCGACCGAGCAGCCCTATATCAGCCGGCTGACGCGGGCAGGCGTACTCGCCGCCGAACAGGGCAAGGGGCTGCCCTTTCTCTATGAGGTCAGCACGGTGATCTTTGGCGGCACGAAGAACTGGCATGAGGGCGACCATCTGCGGAACGCCGCTGCCCGCGCGGGCCTCGATCTCGACGCACTGGACAGGCAGGCGGAAGCCGAGAAGGACCGCCTCGAAGCGGTCATCGCCGAAAATGAAGCCGCGCAGAAAGCGGCAGGCCATTGGGGCGTCCCCCTCATGGCTTTCAAGGGCGAACCTTTCTTCGGACAGGACCGCGTGAACCATCTCGTCTGGTGGATGGAGCAGCACGGACTGAAGAAGCGGGGCTAACGCGTCTCCACCAGCCCGAGCTGCGCGGCAATGGCGACCGCATGGGCCCGCGTCCGCGCGCCGAGCTTCGCCACCACATTGTCCAGATGATAACGCACGGTTGTGGGGCGGATGCCGCTTCGCTCTGCAATCTCCGCCTCACGAAAGCCCTGCGCTGCAAGCGAAAGGCAATCCCATTCGCGCCGCGTCAGCGCGGCACGATCTTCCATCCGTGGTCGCACGCGCTTGGCGAGCCGATCCTGAAGGGCTGCAAACATATGCCCGGCGGCGAGCAGGTGCGGGGCCGCATCGGCAATGATCTCCTCCGCTTCTTCCAGCGTTTGCGGACCTGCAAAGCCGAGCATCGCGACCCGCGCAAAAGGCAGGCGCACCGGCACCACCAGAACCGCGTTGAAGCCTTCCGCACGCATCATCTCCGCCACGCGCTTCTGCTCGCCGCTATAGGGCGCGCGGTGGCGGCGGTGATCGTCATAAAGGCTGATCGCAAAGGGAAGATGCTCGAAGCGGCAGCGTATGTTGAGTGGCATACGAAGCGAGATACCGCCTTCTCCGAGCGCCGAAATGATTTCCGCAGGCCAGCCTTGGCGCCGCATGAAACTTTCAGCGGCCGGCGCGGGCAAGGGAGAAGCGACATCCGGTGTCCAGATGGCGCGCGGCATGGCGATGAGCGCCGAAAGCTGGCCAAGCGCCACATCGGCGGAGGCCGCACCCGTCGCCTGCCGGAGCGCGGCAAGGGCCGCCCCCAGCGCCATATGATCGATTCCGCCCTGCTCCTGCGGCTTCCTCACCGCTTTCCCCGCCACCATTTTCCGATCCTGCTGTTTTCGAGGGGACGCGGGGGGATTTATATCCGATATTCCAGAGAGAAGGCGAGCCGCGAGAGGCCGCCCGCCTCCCGGCGAGGCCAGAAGCAAGGATGGGTTTCGGGAAGATGAAGCGCGATCTTGAGGCCATGAGCGCCACCACCTATGACCTCGTTATCGTGGGCGGCGGCATAACAGGCGCAAGCACGGCATGGGACGCGGCACTGCGCGGCCTGAAAGTAGCCCTTCTCGAAAAGGATGACTTCGCCCACGCCACCACATCCGGCTCGTCAAAGCTTGTGCATGGCGGCCTGCGCTATCTCGTGAATGGCGAGTTCCGCCTTGTGCGCGAAAGCCTGCGAGAGCGGCGCATCTGGGAAAACATCGCGCCGCATATGGTCCATCCCCTGCCCTTCGTGCTGCCGACCTATGGCTGGGGCATGAACGGGCCGATCGTGCTCGGTATCGGTCTTGCGCTTTATGATCTTCTCTCCTTCGACCGCAACTGGCTTTCGGATGATGACAAGAAGTTGCCCGGCTTCCGCCGCATCTCGAAGGGGAAGGCGCTCGACATCATGCCTTCACTGAAGCGCGAAGGGCTGACCGGCGCGATGGTCTATTATGACTGCCAGATGCATGCGCCGGAACGCCTCTGCCTTGAATGTATCGAAGGCGCGGTCGAGTTTGGCGCAGACGTGGCGAACTACGCCGAGGTGACGGGCTTCACCAGCGAAGCGTCACTCAGGCGCGGCGTGAAAATAACCGGCGTGCAGGTGCTCGACCGGCAGACAGGCAACAGCCACACCATTCGCGGACAGGTTGTCGTGAATGCGGCTGGCCCCTGGGCCGACAAGACAATGGCGATGGTGGATGACACACCGGCGCGGCGCCTCATCCGCTCCAAGGGCATTCACATCATCACACGCGATATTTCCGGCGACATGGCGCTTGCCGTGAAATCGGAAATCGGCGGCCACTTCTTCGTTATCCCGTGGCGCGGCCACACCATCATCGGCACCACGGATACCGTGTTCGAGGAAGACCCCGATGAACTCGGCGTGACGGAGCGCGATATCGAAAACTTCCTCATCGTCGTGAATGACGGGTTGCCGGGGCTAAATCTCACTCGGAAAGATGTGCTGCATTTCTATGCAGGCATTCGCCCGCTGGTGGACACAACGCCTGAGCCCGCCGATGGCGAGGAAGCGCCGAAGGACAGCTACAACGCAAGCCGCGCGGCAGAGGTCTATGACCATGCGACCGAAGAAGCGATTGACGGTCTCATCTCCGCTATTGGCGGCAAATGGACAACCTCGCGCCATCTCGCCGAACAGGTGGTGGACCTTGCGCTGAAAAAACTCGGCCGCAGCGCGCCTTGCGAAACACATTGCACGCCTGTTTATGGTGGCGAAATTGGCCGCCTGAAAAGCTTTGCCGCACGCGCCCGTGCGCGTTACCCGCATCTCGCACCGGAGATCGTGAACAATCTGGTCGATTTCTACGGCAGCCGCATCGACGAGGTGCTGGCAACCGCAGAAGAGAAACCCGGCGAGCGCGAGGAATTGCTGCGCCGCCTTGCGCCGGAAACGAAGGTGCTTTGCGTGCAGGTGGTGCATGCCGTGCGCCACGAAATGGCGCTCCATCTCGATGACATCGTCTTCCGCCGCACCGGCCTTGGCACGCTTGGCCATCCGGGCGTTCCCGCTATCACCCGCGCGGCCGCATTGATGGCGCGCGAACTCGGCTGGGATGAAACGACACTTGCACGCGAGATTGCCGAAACGACGCGACTTTTCGAGACGATCGGGGGAAACAGGGAGGGATAGCACATGGCGGGGGGAATGCCTCATGTGGCAGCGATAGTGAATCCACGCTCGGCGGGAGGCCGAACGGGCCGCGCCTGGCGCGTCATTTCGGAGACGCTGGAAAAGGAACTCGGGCCTGTCCGCACACATTTCACGAATGGCCCCTCGACACCGCACTATCTGCCTGCCGCAGAACTCACCCGCAAGGCGCTGCATGAAGGTGCGCAGCTTGTGATCTCGGTGGGGGGCGATGGCACGATTGATGAAGTGGTGAACGGCTTTTTCGAGAATGATGCCCTCATCAACCCGGAAGCCCATCTCGCCATCCTCAATGCAGGTACGGGCGGCGATTTCCGCCGCACCTTTGACCTGCCGGACGACATCGAGGAAAGCGCGAAACGGATCGCGAGCGGCAATTCGCGCCGTATCGACATCGGCCGCCTGAGCTTCATCTCGGAAGACGGGCAGAACGCGACCCGATATTTCAACAATATCGCAAGCTTCGGCCTTTCCGGCGAAGTGGTGCGCGCGGTGAACAAGGCAACATGGCAGAAAAGCCTTGGCGGCGCCTTCACCTTTCTCTGGGGCACGCTGATGGCATCCGCCACGCACAAGCCGCGCCCCGTGCGCATTGTCACGGATGATGGCGCGGAAGAAGTGCTCAATGCAGGCGTCGTCGCCATTGCCAATGGCAAATATTTCGGCGGCGGCATGTTCATTGCGCCCATGGCCGAACCCGATGACGGGCTTTTCGACGTGATAATGATGCGCAACACGACACTGCTCAACATGCTGAAAAACTCGGGCGCGATGCGAGAGGGTACGCATCTCGAAAGCCCGCTCGTGACCCATCGCCGCGCGCGCTGGGTGGAAGCAACGCCGGTTGGCCCCGAACCCATGTTGCTGGATGTGGATGGCGAAGCGCCGGGGCGGCTGCCCGCGCGCTTTGAAATCATTCCCGGCGCGATCACGCTGCGCTGCTGACAGGCGAACGGACAGGAAAAACGAATATGACAATCGACCGCACAACATTGCGCTGGAACGGCTGGGGCCCGACGAAACAGGAAAACCCGCTGCCTGCGGACTCACCCAAATGGAAATGGGTCGAGGAAGTGCTCGGCATGAGCCACCTGCCCTCCACCCCACCCGTGCCGCTACAGGATATTCGCCTGCCCCATTGCCGCCTGTCCGGCGCCATACAGGAAAAGCTGCGCGGCATTGTCGGCGAGGATCAGCTTCGCACCGATGATTACGAACGCGCCTTCCACGCGCGCGGGAAGAGCTATCACGATCTGCTTTATGTGCGCGCGGGTCGCCTTGATGTGGCACCTGATGCCGTTATTTATCCGCGCAATGCCGACGAGGTGCTCGCGATCGTGCAGCTTTGCGCACAGGAAGACATAGCACTCGTGCCCTATGGCGGCGGCTCATCCGTGGTGGGCGGCGTCAACGCGGTCGCAAAATCGCTGGGCGGGGCGGTGCTGACACTCGACACCACGCTGATGACGCGCATCATCCAGATCGACAAGGTGTCGATGACCGCGCGCATTGAGGCGGGTATCTACGGACCGCACCTCGAAGAACAGTTACAGGCGCATGGCGTGACGCTAGGCCACTATCCGCAGAGCTTTCCTCTTTCCACCCTTGGCGGCTGGATTGCCGCGCGCGGCGCCGGACAGCAATCCAACCGCTACGGCAAGGCGGAAAAGTGGCTTGTCTCGGCAAAGCTTGCTACACCAAAAGGCTTCTGGACGACAGAAGCAACGCCCGCTTCCGCCGCAGGCCCGAACCTCAACCAGCTTGTCGCCGGCTCCGAAGGCACGCTTGGCGTGATCGTGGAAGCAACGGTGAAGATCCACGAAGTGCCCGCGCGAAAGGACTATCGCGGCTATCTCTTCAAGACATTCGCCGCCGGTGTGGAAGCAGCGCGGCGCATCAACCATGCGGATATTCCCGTTGCCATGGTGCGCCTCTCCGATGCGCCGGAAACCTATTTCTTTCAGGCCTTCTCCTCCTCAAACGCGGATGGCCTGAAAGCGCGGCTGCAACGCGCCTATCTCAAGATGAAGGGCTTCCCCGAAACGCCCTGCCTCATGCTGATCGGCCATGAAGGCGCGAAGGAAACCGTCATCTGGGCGCAGGAGCAGACGGAAGAAATCTGCAAGCGTCAGGGCGCGCTTGCACTCGGCACCGGCCCCGGGCGGCACTGGTATCACGGGCGCTTCAACAGCCCCGCGATACGCGATCCGATGATGGACCGGGGGATTGGTGTCGATACGCTCGAAACATCGACGCGCTGGTCGAACATCGCCAATCTGCACGAGAAGGTGACGACGGCGATTTCGGACGCCATCTCGTCGCATTTGCCGGAGCAACATGCGCGCGGGCTCGTGCTCGCCCATGTGAGCCACTCCTATCCGGACGGCGCAAGCCTCTATTTTACCTTCATCTTCCCGCGCCAGCTCGACCGCGAGGTCGAACAATGGCTCGCGATCAAGCGAGCTGCCTCTGACGCAATTCTGATGAATGGCGGCACGATCAGCCATCACCACGGTGTCGGCACGGATCACGCGCCCTGGCTGCCGGAGGAAAAGGGCGAGATCGGCATGTCGCTGCTCAAGGCAACCAAGCGGGAGCTTGATCCGAAAGGCGTGATGAATCCGGGAAAGCTTTTCGGGTGACCGCCTGACTCATCAGGCTTCCTCTCTGGCTTCAGCTGCCATCTCCGCGACCATCTTCCGCGCCATGTCGATGGCGGTCGGGAAGTCCGGCGCGCGGGTAACGCGGGCGAGCACGCCCATATCGCCAAGCACGCGCGCGGGCTGCGGCTGAAGTGCGGTGATGATGACCTTCGTGCCTTTCCGCTCGCAACGATCGATCATGCTGCTGAGTGCAGACACGCCCGTCGCATCAATGATCGGCACGGCACGCATGCGAACGATAAGCACCTTTGGTGTTGCGCCAATCCGGTCCAGCGTTTCGCCAAGCCGCATGGCAACACCGAAAAAGAACGGCCCGCGAATGAGGCTCGCCGCCACGCCATCCGGCAGGTCATATTCCTGCATCGGCACGAAGTCGCGCGGCGCGTCATCCGCCACGTCTTCTTCAACAAGATTGAGATGCGCCTGCACCTCCACCGCCTCTGACATGCGGTGCATGAAGAGAACGGCGGCAAGCACCACACCAACCTCAATGGCCACGGTGAGATCGACAAGAATGGTGAGCGCGAAGGTGAGGATCAGCACCGCCTTGTCACCCATCGGCGCGCGCATCATGTGCCGGAACTTTTCAATCTCGCTCATGTTCCAGGCAACGATGAGCAGCACCGCAGCCAGCGCCGCAAGCGGAACATATGTCACAAGCGGCCAGGCGAAGGCCATGAAAATGAGAATGAAGACCGCGTGCAGCATGCCCGCAACCGGTCCATGCGCGCCCGCGCGAATATTCGCCGCCGTGCGCGCAATCGCCCCTGTGGCAGGAAGCCCGCCCACCGCCGCTGACGCACAATTCGCAATGCCTTGCGCCACAAGCTCGCTGTTCGAGCGGTGACGCCGCCCCGTCATGCTGTCGGCAACCATGGCAGAGAGAAGCGATTCAACACCTGCAAGAAAAGCGATGGTGAAGGCGCTCGGAAAGAGCGTGATGATCCGCTCCATCGTAATTTCCGGGAAGGCCGGAATGGAGAAGCTCGGCTCAAGCCCGGCAAAGCGCGTACCGATCGTGTCTGTCGGCAAGGCAAAAAGCCAGACGAAGAAAGACGCAAGCACCACCGCGATCAGAAAGCCCGGCCAGTTCGGGCGGGTGCTGCGCAGCCAGACAATGAGCGCAAGCGCGCCAAACCCCACCACAAGCGTTTGCGGCGAGATCGTGCCGATTGCACCGGCAAGCGCCGGTATCTTGTCGAGAAAGGCGGCTGGCTCATTCTCGAGCGCAATGCCGAAGAAATCCTTGATCTGGCTTGTCGCGATGATAACGGCGATGCCCGCCGTGAAGCCGGTGACCACGGGTTCGGGAATATATTTGATGAAGGAGCCGACACGGAGAAACCCTGCGCCGATAAGCATGATGCCCGCCATTGCGCTTGCAAGCACCAGCCCGTCATAACCGTGAACCGCAATGACGTTGAAAACGACGACGACAAAAGCGCCGGTCGGCCCACCGATCTGGAAGCGGCTGCCGCCAAAGGCGGAGATGAGGAAGCCCGCCACAATGGCGGTCATCAACCCCTTGTCGGGCGTTGTGCCGCTGGCAATGGCGAGCGCCATGGAAAGCGGCAGCGCAACGATGGCAACAGTCAGCCCTGCGATAAAGTCAGCGCGGAACTGCGCGAACCCGTAGCCTTCCCGCAGGACGGTAACGAGTTTGGGGATGAAAAGCTGTGACGATGACGCCTTGCCGCCTGTGGCCAATTCCTTTTGCCCCTCAGTCTTGCTCCAATAATTTGCGAAGTTCAGCTTTCGCGATCTTTTCCAGTGTCGAGCGCGGCAACTCGGAAACAATCCGAATTTCGCGCGGGCGCTTGAAATCCGCAAGTCCCTTGAGGCAGGCGGCTTCCACCTTCTGAACAAGGTCGGCGGGCGCGGCCTTCTCCCCGCCCGGTACCAGCAGGAAGGCGACCGGCACTTCATCCAGCATCGGATCGCGCTTGCCGACCACCGCGCATTCCTGAATGCCCGGCACGCTCATGATAACGCGCTCGATCTCGGATGAGGCGACATTTTCACCGCCCACTTTCAACATATCCTTGTCGCGATCCGCAAAGGAAATGAAGCCGTCTTCGCCAGGCGTCACACGGTCGCCGGTAATGAAATAGCCCTGCTCGTCAAAGCTCCCGGAGGTTGCTTTCTCATTGTTGAGATATTCGAGAAAGAGCGAGAGGCCCGGCACACCGCGCACAAGAAGATTGCCCGTCTCGCCGGGGCCAACCGGCGCACCATTATCGTCCAGAATTGCGATTTCATAGGCAGGCGAAGGCTTGCCAATGGACATGGGCCGGTTGGGCAGATGTACATTACCGACAATGCCGTGGGTGATGGTTTCCGTCATGCCCCACCAGCCAATCGTCTTCACACCGAAATGGTCGTCGGTGGGTGGCGAGGAAATGCCGTTCCCCCAATAGCGATAGGAATGGGAGGCAGGTTTTTCCTGCCCCATCAGCGCGCGCACGCAGAAAGGCACCATGGATGTCCATGTGCAGCCCCGGCGCAGCGACACATCCCAGAAACGCGAAGCAGAGAAGCGGGGCTGGAGAACCACCGTTGCGCCCACCCAGAGCGCCGCCAGAACCGAATAGGCCTGCGCGTTGGTGTGGAAGAGCGGCAAATAGGTGAGATGCACATCCGAGGGCCGAAGGTCTTCATGCAGCGCGCAAAGCTTTGCACCCCAGAGCGCATTGGCATGTGTCCAGACCACGCCCTTTGGCCGCGAGGTCGTACCGGACGTGTACTGAATACCGACAGGCAACATCGGATCAGCCGGGCGCAGCGGCGCATCACCTGCATCGCCATAAAGGCCCGCAAAGCTTTCTGATGCAGGCGGCATAGTGCCCGCCTCCGGCGCAGCGCCATTATCCGTGTCAGTCACGGCAAGCCATTTGATGCCCGCGCAGGAAGCTGCAACGAGCGAGGCAAAGCGCGGCTGCGTGATCGCGCCGACAACTTCCGCATGGCTGCTGAAATAGGTGAGGTCATCGGCCACCGAGCGCGCATTCGTGGTAACGGCAACAGCACCGAGATGCGCGCAGGCATACCAGGCAATCAGGCTTTCAGGACAGTTGTCGAGATGGACCAGCACGCGTTCGCCGCGCTTCACACCGCGCCTTGCAAGCCCTGCTGCCACCTGCCGCACTTCATGTTCGAAGCGGGCATAGGACCAGATGCGCGGTTCTCCCTCAAAAGGCTCCCAAATGAGAAAGGGATGCTCAGGCCGCGCCTCGGCATGGACGCGCAGAAGATGCGGCACGTCGAAATTCGAAAAGGGATGGACGAGCGGCGAGCGCAGCGCGGGCATGGGAGCCTCCGGGGAAGTTTCTGATGTTCTTTTCTGTCCTATAGCGCATGGAAGCACCTCACGCCATTCCCGCTGCTGAAGAGGCAAAACCTCTCCGAAAAGAAAAAAGGACGGCACACCCGGTGCCGCCCTTCTTCCCGTCACTGTCGGCTTTCGCTCAGACCAGCGCTTCCTTCAGTGCCTTTGCCGCCGCCTTGACCGCTTCACGCGAAACATCAAGTACGCCCTGCAGATTGAAGAAGCCGTGGATCATGCCTTCATAATTGACATATTCGACATCCACCCCGGCCTTCTTCAGCGCGTCTGCGTAAGCCTTGCCTTCATCGCGGAGCACATCATACCCCGCCGTCACCACATAGGCAGGCGGCAGGCCGGCGTGTGATTCCGCCTGAAGCGGCGCCGCATAAGGATGCTTCGGATCAGCGCCCGCGCTCACCACATAATGGTTCCAGAACCAGTCCATGCCATCCTTTTCAAGGAAATGACCTTTCCCGAAATCCTTGTAGGACTGCGTATCGGACGGCGCATCCGTGACCGGATAGATGAGAAGCTGGAATGCGATCTGCGGCCCCTTCTCCGCCTTTGCGCGAAGGCAGACGGCGGCAGCAAGATTGCCGCCCGCGCTGTCGCCCGCAACAGCGATGCGGTTCGGATCGACATCAATCTCGGACGCATTCGCCTCCACCCAGCAGGCCGCTGCATAGGCATCATCAATCGCTGCAGGGAAAGGGTGCTCCGGCGCCAGGCGGTAATCCACCGCAATCACCTTGCAGCCTGCTTCATTGGCAAGCGTGCGGCAGAGCGCATCATGGGTTTCAAGATCGCCAATGACCCAGCCACCGCCATGATAATAGACAAGCACGGGGCCCTTGCCGCCCCCGGCAACCGGCGTGTAGATGCGTACGGGAATATCCCCGCCCGGCCCCGGGATGGTCCGATCCTCAACCTTGCCGATGGGCACGTCCTGACGATCCAGCATGCCGCCCATGGCGCGATACATTTCGCGCGCACCTGCAGGCGGCAGATCAATCATGCGCGGCGCATCAGGATTGGCCGCAAGCTGGTCAAGCAGCGCTTTTGCTTGTGGATCGAGTGACATATCGAGGGACCCTCCGCCTTTCATTTTTATTGCGAAGTCCCTTTTAGCGGCCCCTGACGGGACGCGCCAAGCGCCAAATGCCCTTCAGCCTAGTGCAAAACCTCTCCGCTGCGGGTGCGGCGACCTTCCACCATGTCTTCCACAACCACACGCAGCGCCCGCCACGCATCGGCGCGCATCTTCTCGCCAATCTGCTCAAGCTCGCACACCGCCGTATCCGCATAGGAAAGGGCCTTGCGGCCATGCGTATCGACCATATAGGCGGCGAGGAGGTTGATTTCGTGGTCGGTGATCATTGTTGGGGTCTCCCGGTGAACTGGTTTTGCGGAAGACGGTTGCAACCGCCGGACCAGACGCCACGCGGGAAAAATATCTAACAAAATCAATAGCTTGCGATTACGTCAGGGCGGAGCGGAAACCGCCATCGGCAAGGATTGCCGGAAGCTCCTGCCGCCGGGCGGCAATTTCAGCCCCCGCGCGGCCTAGCCCGCAAAGCCGCCCGCATCGAGGAAGGCTTGTTCCTCCGGCGTCGTCTCCCGCCCGAGCACCCCGTTGCGGTGCGGGAAGCGGCCGAAGCGGCGGATGATGTCGGCATGCTCATCCGCAAAGCGCATCGTCTCGGGATCATCAAGGCGCTGCGCGAAATAGACGAGGCCGCGTTCCTGCGCGGCGAGGTCTTCTGAATGCATATAGGGCATGTAGAACCATTTGCGCGCCGCGAGAGGCGTTTCCACATCGAAGCGGCGGCGCACGGCCTCATCTGCCAGCGCAAGCGCCTTTGCGTCCTGAGCGAAGGCGCGGTGATCATTCCGCCAGAGATTGCGCGAGAACTGATCGAGTACCAGAATCAACCCGAGCATCCCCTGCGCGTCATTTCCCCAGCCATCGAGCTTGCCTGCCGCCGCATCCTTATGCGTCTCGCCAAAGCGACGGCGGATCTCCGCATCAAAGGCATCGCTTTTGGTAAACCATTTTTCCGGCCCGGCACCAAACCAGAAATCGAGAACATCGCGCGGGCGGATCATGTTGCGGCTCCCTCAAAAAGCATCACCCCGGCCATTATAGCCGGGGTGACATCTTCTCGTATTCTTCCCGATCAGACGACAATCACATCTTCTGGTGCCGGGTCTTCATAGAGACGCTCGACAAGATGTGCGCGGCGCGCTGCCGTTGCGGCCTGATTGACATAACCCTTGTCCGTGATTTCGTGACCATCAATCGAGGGCGGCTCAAGCATCAGATGAATCCGCGCAATGCGGGTGGAAGAACCACCGCCCTTGTTGTGCTTCTGAAGCGCAGTGCGCAGATGCTCCACAACCTTCGGATGCGAAATTGCTGCCTGCGGGTCTGCATCATCGCCAAGCCCTGCAATCTTCCGCGCCGCTGCAATATTCGGCCAGGCGAGAAGCGCGATATAGGGCTTGTCGAGACCGCATACGACAGCATCCTGAACGAGCGGCGAGCAGGCCGCCACCGCATCGGCGCGCAGCGTGCCGGTTGAAACCCATGTGCCGGAAGAAAGCTTGAAGTCTTCCGTCACGCGACCGTCAAAGACGAGGCCGAGTTCAGGCTTGTCTTCATCAAGGAACTTCGCCGCATCACCAAGGCTGTAAAAGCCTTCCTCATCGAAGGCTTCTGCGGTCTTCTTCGGATCGTTGAGATAGCCCGGCGTAACCGTCGAACCTTTCACGCGCACTTCGAGCTTCGCCCCGTTCGGCACAAGCTTCAGCGTAATGCCGGGTATGGGCAGGCCCACAAGGCCGACGCGCTCCGTCACCCAATGCACAACCGTGATGCCCTGCGTTTCGGTTGCGCCATACATGGTGGTAAGCGGAATGCGATAACCCGTCTCAGCCACGGCCAGCGCCTGCATGCGGTCATAAAGATCGCTTGAAAGCGTCGCACCGCCATAGGCCATATATTCGAGATTGCGGAAGAAGCTCGCGCGAAGCTCGGCATCCCGCTCCATTGCATCGGCAAGCATCGCAAAGGCAACCGGCGCCGAACCAAAGACGCGCGGCGATACATCGCGAAGATTGCGGATCGTCTGATCGAAAAGCCCGGGCACCGGCTTGCCTGCATCAAGATGCACCGTGCCACCGCTGTTCATGTTCCCGTTGAAGCCAATATTGCCTGCGGAAATATGGTTCCACGGCATCCATTCAAGGCTCTGCGGAATCTCGTCCGGGTCCGGCTCTTCCGTGCGCAGTGCTTCACCCGCCGCAATCTGCGCCATCATCATGCGATGCGTCTGGATCACGCCCTTCGGCATGCCGGTGGAGCCCGATGTGAAGAGATATTTCGCAACCGTGTCGTGATTGATCTTGTCCATGGAGGCGCGAACTTCCGGCCCCGCATTGGTTTTCAGAAGATCATCATAGAAAGTCGCACCCGGCACGCTGCCCGTCTGGATGACGATTTCCGCATCCCCGCCGACCGCTGCAAGCGCCTTCGCAAAGAGATCGCCATTATCGGCAAAGATCATCTTCGGCTTGGTCAGCCCTACGACATGATGAAGCTTCGAGAAATCGGAGCTCATCAGCGAATAGGGAACACTGACAGGCGCTACAGGCACACCTGCCTTGAGCGCGCCCAGCATCATCACCGCATGGGCAATGGAGTTGCTGGAGAGGATCATGAGCGGTGTTGACTGGTCGAGGCCGCGCTTCAGAAGCGCACTTGCAACCGCATCAGCCTTCCGGTTCGCCTCGCCATAGGTGATGAACACCCACTCGCCGGACGCATCGCGCTCGCCGATGAAATTGCGGTCCGGATGTGCCGCCGCCCGCTCTTCCAGAATATGCGGCACACTGCGCTTCATCTCGGGCAGCGGATAGTCGGAGGACACATAGATCGTGCCATCCGTCTCGCGACGCACGGTGATTTTCGGCGGCTTCTGCTTCAACGGCTTGAAGGGCGCAGGCCCGTCAGCTTGCTCGGCAAGGCTCATTTCGTTTCCTCCGATATGAAATAGGCTTGGGGGTCCGCACATTATCGCCTGCGCGGCACCCCCTGTTTTCGATCTTCAATTCCGTCAGCGCGATCAGTTGACCATGCGCTCGCGGCCTTCCCAGTAGGGCGCGCGCAATTCACGACGCAGAATCTTGCCCGAAGGGTTGCGCGGCAGGGCATCAATGAAATCAACCGATTTCGGCACCTTGTAGCTCGCAATCCGCTCCTTGGCGAAAGCGATGATCTCCTGCGCAGTGGCCTGCTCGCCGGGCTTCAGCACGACGATTGCTTTCACCGCCTCGCCCCATTTTTCATCGGGCACGCCGATCACGGCCGCATCGGCAATCGCCGGGTGGCCGAACAGCGCGTTCTCGACTTCCGCGGGATAGATGTTCTCGCCGCCGGACACAATCATGTCCTTCACGCGGTCATGGATGAAGAGATAGCCATCCGCATCGAAGAAGCCTGCATCGCCCGTATAGAACCAGCCATCGCGAATGGCATCCTGCGTGGCTTCGGGCCTGTTCCAGTAGCCCTTCATCACCGCGCCGCCGCGAATGACGATCTCGCCGACCTCGCCCGTCGGCACATCCTTGCCGTTTTCATCCACCACGCGCACTTCCATGCCCGGATTGGGGATACCGCAGGAGCGGAGCTTGCCCTTTGCCGGATCATGCGCTTCGGGCGGCAGATGGGTGGCACCGCCCGTTGTTTCGGTGAGGCCATAGACCTGCACGAAATCGGCCGCCTTGAACGTAGCCTGCGCGCGGCGAAGCACATCTTCCGCGATGGGCGATGCGCCATAAAGCACCTGCCGGACGCAGGACACATCGGTCGTCGCAATGCCGGGCTGCTGCAGCAGGAAGAGGATCACCGCCGGCACCATGAAGGCGATGGTAAGTTTCTCCGAACCGATCAGGCTCAGAATGAGCTGCGGATCAACATCCTTGATGATGATGTTCTTGCAGCCATGCAGATTGCCGAGAACGCCGATATTCACGCCTGCCACATGGAAGAGCGGCATGCAGACAAGAACCACATCATCCTCGCCCCAGTTCGCCCAGCCGGCCAGCGCACCCTGATGGAAGATGGAGATGTAATTGCCATTGGTGATCTGCACGCCTTTCGGATGGCCGGTCGTGCCGCTCGTATAAAGCTGGATCACATCATCATCGTCGGAAGCGGGAAGCATCGGGTCTTCCGCCTTGGCCGCGTCCCGCCACTCATCAAAAGAGGGCCATTCTGGATGGCCGCCATCAAGCGCGATCACCTTGCGGACCGTCGGGCATTCCGGCAACACCTTCTCGATCATCGCGTAGAACTCAGCGCCGACGAACAGTATCTCGGTGCGGGAATCGTTCAGCACATAGGCAACTTCCGGTGCCGCGAGACGCCAGTTGACGCCCACGACAACGGCCTTTGCCTTGAAGGCGCCATAGAGCATTTCAAAGTAGCGATCCGACCCCTTGCCCATGAAGCCGATGCGGGCATCAGGCTTGCAGCCTGCGGCAATCAGCGCCTGCGCCACCTGGCTTGCCCGAGCGTCAAGCTCGGCATAGGTGGTTGCGCGGCCTTCAAAGACCTGCGCCACGGCGTTGGGCCTTACGGCCGCCTGTACGCGCGTGATGTCGGCAACGGATTTGATACGTTCGGCATCGAACATGACGATAGCTCCTCCCCCATCTGGCGCTGGCATCGTCTCTTTCGGGGCTGTTTTGCTGCCCGGGACCAGCCTTGCCGCCTTGCTGTTGCGCGCCAGTGTAACGAGCGACGCGATGTGAGCAAGAGCGCCCTCACGAGAAACCCCTTCTCCCGCCACCCTGCCTCGCCTCATTCCCACTGGACGCAGCGTCCGCGCCGTCTAGACTGCAGCAAAAGAAAACGACACTCAGGGAAGGAACGCTCGAACATGGCTCGCATCCCCTATTTCGACCCGTCAGAAGCCACCGGCCGCGCCAAGGCCGTTTACGAGAAGCTGCCGAAGCTCAACATCTTTCGGATGCTCGGCCATTCGGGCGACATGATCGATGGCTTCATCAAACTTGGTAACGAGATATTGATTCACGGGGATCTCGACCCCGTGCTGCGTGAAATCGCCATCGTGCGAACGGGCATCCTGCGCGGCTCTTCCTATGAGGTCTATCAGCACGAAGCGATCTCGCGGAAGCTCGGCATGTCTGAAGAGCTGATCCAGGCGATCCATGAAGGCCCGGATGCCAAGGTCTTTGACGAGACACAGCGTCAGGTCATGCGCTTCACTGATGATGTGGTGAAGAACACCCGTGCCTCTGACGAGACGTTCAGTCCGCTGGTCGAGAAGCTTGGCTACAAGCAGCTTCAGGAACTCGTCATCACCATCGGCTTCTACACGCTCGTTTCGAATTTCCTTGAGACTTTCGATGTGGATATTGAAGAACCGGGCCATAAGTCCGGCCTGAAGCTGCCCGGCGTAGAGGGCTGATCCCCGTGGCACGCATCGCCTATCCCGATCCGGCGACGCTGCCGGATGACGCACAGAAGCTTCTCTCCGGCCTCCCCCCGCTCAACATATTTCGGATGCTGGCGGGGAGCGGCGCTTCCTTCGTTCCCTTCATGTCGCTCATCAACGCCTATCTCAATTCGGGCGTACTGAACGCGGAACTGCGGGAACTCGTGATTCTGCGGGTGGGCCATCTCTGCGGCTCGAACTACGAGTTGCATCAGCATCGCCGCGTTTCCCGCGTGATCGGCATAAGCGAGGAGAGGATAGCGGCCACGGCGGGCGCCCTTCCCTCGCCTCTGTTCAGCGAGGTCGAAAATGCCGTCCTTGCCTTCACCGACAATCAGGTTGCCAATGTGAAAGCCGACGGTGTGCTCTTCGCAAAGGCCCATCAGCATCTCGGCGATGCGGGAATGCAGGAACTCGTCATCATCATTGGCGTCTATCTGCTTGTGTGCCGCTACCTCGAAACCTTCGAGATTGATCTCGAAGAGACGGACATATCGACAAGCGGCCTTGATGAAATCAGACGGAGCGTGGAAGAGAATGGCGGATAAGGAAGGCTATGTGAGGCCGCTCCCGGCCGAGTCCACAGGCGAAGCCCCGGCGCGGGGCCGCCTTCTCGGGCGGCGCATCCTGATCGTGGGCGGCGGGCAGCGTGTGGTGAATGCCGAAACCGATCCCGTCGGCAATGGCCGCGCCATGTCGATCCTCTTTGCGCGGGAAGGTGCCGAAGTTGCCGTCGCAGACATGAACCGCGCATCGGCGGAAGAAACCGTCTCGATGATTGCAGCCGAAGGCGGCAAGGCGCATGTCATCGAAGCCGATATTTCAAAGCCTGCCGACATCGAACGCATGGTGGCAGAAGCCGAGGGCACGCTGGGCGGACTTGACGGTCTCGTCCTCAATGTCGGCATCGGCGTGGGCGGGCTTGGCCTTGCCGGCGTGACGCCCGAAGACTGGGACAAGGTGCTGACCGTCAATCTGCGCGGACCGATGCTCTGCTGCAAGGCGGCCTTGCCGAAGCTCGCAGATGGGTCGCCCATCGTTTTCATTTCATCCATTGCGGGCCTCGTTGCCGGATCGCGCCTTCCGGCTTACGACGCATCAAAGGCAGCCCTTGGCGGGCTGATGCGCCATGTCGCGCTTGAAGGATCGCGGCGCGGCATCCGCGCCAATATCGTGGCGCCGGGCCTTGTCGATACGCCGCTTGGCCGCGCCGCAACGCAGGGCCGCCCGTCGCGCGGGCGCACGCCGGTTCCCTTCGGGCGACAGGCAACGGCATGGGAAATCGCCTATGCGGCGCTTTTCCTTGTCTCCGATGAAAGCGTTTACATCACCGCGCAGACACTCGCCGTTGACAGCGGCATGACGGGAATTTCCTGATACGCGAAAACCTGGGAGGGGGAAAAATGGGTCTCGGACTGAGCCGCTTTCAATATACGAAGGGCCTGCATGACCTTGGCAATGGCGGCTATGCCTGGTTGCAGCCCGATGGTGGCTGGGGCTGGTCTAATGCCGGACTGATCGTCGATAGCGGCGAATCCTTCCTCGTGGACACGCTGTTTGACGTGCCGCTGACCCGTGACATGCTCGCCGCCATGCGCAAGGCCGAGCCGAAAGCGGCCGCAAAGATCGGTACGCTCGTCAACACGCATCACAATGGCGACCATTGCAACGGCAATGAGTGCTGCGCGGAAGCGGAGATCATCGCCCACAAGCTCGCCGTGGAAGCGATGCGCCATGAGCCGCCTGCCCTGCTTGCCGGCTTTCTCGACATGGCACCGGGCATGGGCGACCTCGGCAAATATGTGACGCAATGTTTCGGCCCCTTCGACTTCAAGGGCGTGACGCAAACGCTGCCAACCACGACCTTTGAAACCGAACTGACGCGTCATGTCGGCACCAAGGAAGTGCGCATCATGCATGTCGGCCCCGCGCATACGCCGGGCGACGCGCTGGTGCATGTACCTGCCGATAGGCTCGTATTTACGGGCGACATTCTGTTCATCGAAGGCCACCCGATCATGTGGGAAGGCCCGGTCAGCAACTGGATTGATGCCTGTGACCGCATCCTTGCCATGGATGTTGAAACCGTTGTGCCGGGCCATGGCCCGATCACCGGCAAAAATGGCGTACAGGCCGTGCGCGACTATCTCACCTATATCCGCGACGAAGCGAAGAAGCGCTATGACGCAGGGCTTTCTTCCTTCGAGGCAGCCCTCGATATCGACATGACGGATTATGACAGCTGGGGAGATGCAGAGCGTATCGTCGTCAACGTTTCGACGCTCTACAAGGAGTTCTCGGGCGACGACACACCCAATGATGTGGTGACGATCTTCGGTCAGATGGCCGAACTGACCAAGCGGCAGGGGCGGCTGCGCGGCTGATATCTGCTTCAATCGGTCCCGCGCGGGCCTTTCGTCGTCACACTCTGAGAGCCATCATGTTCCCTGAACTCGGCACGATTGAAGGTTTCTACGGTATCCCCTGGGAGTGGGAAGCGCGGGCGGCGCATGTCTCTGCCCTGGCGTCGCATGGCTATCGCTTCTATCTCTATGCACCGAAATCAGATCCCTTTCTGCGCCGGCGCTGGAGTGAACCGCATCCGCAAGCAGAGCAGGATGCGCTGAAGAAACTCGCCGACCATTGCCGCGCGGAAGGCGTGCGCTTCGGTGTGGGGCTGAGCCCTTACGAGCTTTATCTCGATTTTGATTCCGCCGCGCGCGATGCGCTCGCCCGCAAGCTCGCAGAGCTTGATGCGCTCGGCATCGATGATTTGGCCATTCTCTTCGATGACATGCGCGGCGATCTGCCGGGCCTTGCCGAAAAGCAGCTTGAAATCATCGCCTGTGTTGCAGAGCGCACGAAAGCAGGGCGTCTGATCGTCTGCCCGAGCTATTACACGGATGACCCCGTACTCGACCGCTTTTTCGGCCAGCGCCCGGAAGGCTATCTCGACACGCTGGGGAAGGAAATTGATCCCGCCATCGAGATTTTCTGGACCGGCCCGCTTGTCTGTTCCCGGGAAATTGACGCCGCGCATATCACCCGCGTCAGCGAGACATTGCAGCGCAAGCCCTTTCTTTGGGACAACTACCCCGTGAATGACGGGCCGCGCATGTCGCCCTTCCTGCATCTGCGACCCTTCACAGGCCGCGCGCCCGACATAGCGCCACTCATCGCCGCGCATGGGGTGAACCCCGCCTCGCAGGTCATGCTGAGCCGCATTCCCATGCTGACGCTCGAAAAACTCTATGAGAGCGGCAAGGAAGCCTCATTCGCAGAAGCGGCAACGCAGGTCACAGGCAGGGAGCTTGCCACCCTGCTCGCAGAAGATTTGTCGCTCTTTCAGGACAAGGGTCTTGAAGCCATTTCGGAAAGTGAAAAGGCGGCACTGCGAAACCGCTACGCCGCCTTCTCTCATCCCGCTGCAAGCGAGATCATTCTCTGGCTCGATGGATACTGGCGTTTCACCCAGGAAGAACTGATGGCGCAGTAAGCCGTCAGCGCGCCGTCATGCCACCATCAATGACAAGCTCCGAACCCGTCACATAGCGTGACTCGTCCGACGCAAGAAACACAATCCCCGCCGCAATGTCGGAAGGAAGCCCCGGATAGCCCGCCGGCACGCCGACCGTTGCGACCGCCTGCGGATCAATCGTGTTCGCCCCGCCCGCAAGCGGCATGACAGCGGTTGAAACAGCCTCACCCGTCAGCCCGCCACCCTGCGGGATCTTCTGCCAGATCGCCGTGTCGATGATGCCGGGATGAATCGAGTTCACGCGCACATTCATCTGCGCCTGCGCACATTCAAGCGCGACCGCCTTGCTGAAAAGCCGCACCGCGCCCTTCGTTGCGCAGTAACCGGCAAGCCCCGCCGCGCCCTTGAGACCGGCGACCGACGAAATATTGATGACCGAGCCGCCGCCCGACGCCGCGATGAGCGGGATTGCGTGCTTCACGCCGAAGAACACGCCATCCACATTGATCGCCTGCTGCGCCTTCCAGGCCTCATAAGACATCTCGAAGACCGACGCGCCAATGGCAATGCCTGCATTGTTGACGAGAACATGGAGCGCGCCGAACTCGTCCTTCACGGCGCCGACAATCTCCTGCCACCGCGCCTCGTTCGTCACATCCTGTACATGGGCACTTGCCTTGCCGCCCGCCTCGCCGATCAGACGCGCTGTCTCGCGCACCCCCGCTTCGTCCACATCCGTCACGACCAGTGCCGCGCCTTCCGCCGCAAGCGCCAGCGCCGCACCGCGCCCTATACCTGCCGCAGCGCCCGTGACCAGCGCGACCTTGCCTTCTACCCGTCCCATGGTTTCCCCCGAGGTTTCTTGTGAATTGCCCCGAATGTAGCAGGAGAAGCATTAGGGTGCTAACCCTAGACTCGCAAATGCGATCCGGGCGGCACCGCCCCCAGAGAAAAGCGGGCTTGTGAAAAACTATACCAAGGTCTAGTTTTACCGGAGAAACAAACGGCAGCTTGCATGACCAGACTTTTGAAGACCAGCCGGAACCGGCAACAGAATGAGGCGGAAACGCCCCGTCGGCCGGGCAAGAAAGAGCGCACGCGGCAGGAAATCTATCGCGCCGCGATGAAGCTCTTTGCAGAAAGCGACTATGAGAAAGTCACGATCGAAGACATCTGCGCCGAGGCGGGCATCGCCAAGGCAACCTTCTTTCTGCATTTCGCTGGCAAATCAGCGCTGATCGGCGTTTTCAACGAAGAGATCACCCGCTCTCTGACAGAGCGCCTCGCGGGCTATGAAGGCAGTGCAGAGGAAGAACTTCTTCTTCTCGTTTCCGTTCTCCGCGAGGCTTGGGAAACAAACGCCCCCGTGATGCACAAGATGCTGCGGGAGTTTCTCGATCAGCCCGCCCTCGTCTCCAAGGCGGCTGCCGTCAATGAGAGCGTTCTCGCCCTTGTCGCGCGCATCGTGGCGCGCGGGCAGAAGCGCGGCGAATTTTCTTCCGACTATCCGCCTGAAGTGGCCGCTCTTGCGCTGGTCGCGGCATGGAGCGCCTTCACCGCCTGGTGGCTGCAAAACCCGGACATGGACAGGGCAGACATCAACCGGGCGCTACTCGCCTTGCAATTCAACGGCCTCAAGAACAAGGGCTGAGCGAAACATTATCAAGCCTCTCAGGGAGAAACATAATGGGCAAACTGCGCAGCGGCATTTTCCTCGCGCCCTTCCACCCCGTCGATGAAGACCCGACACTTGCCATCCGGCGTGACATTGAACTGATCGAATGGCTGGACAAGATCGGCTTTGAAGAAGCCTGGATCGGCGAACATCATTCGGCGGGCTACGAGATCATTGCGAGCCCTGAACTCTTTATCGCCGCCGCCGCAGAGCGCACGCATCGCATCAAGCTTGGCACGGGCGTTGTCTCGCTGCCCTATCACAACCCGCTGATGGCCGCGAACCGCATCATCCAGCTTGATCACATGACGCGCGGCCGCGTGATGTTCGGCGTCGGCCCGGGGCTCCTCCCGTCTGACGCTTTCATGCTCGGCATCGAAGTGGCGAAACAGCGCGACCGCATGGTGGAAGGGCTTGAAGTGATCCTCCGCCTCTTCAAGGGCGAGACGGTGACCGAAGAAACCGAATGGTTCAAGCTCAACAAGGCAAAGCTTCAGCTTCGCCCCTTCAGCGATCCCTATCCGGAAGTTGCCGTTGCAAGCTCGGTCACGCCGTCTGGCGGCAAACTCGCTGGCAAGCATGGCCTCGGCATGCTCTGCGTCGCCGCCACCAACACGGCAGGCTATGACGCACTCAGCATCAACTGGGAAATCGCCAAGAAGACCGCCGCTGAAAATGGCCGGGAGATGGACCCCTCGCGCCTGCGCCTTGTCGGCCCGATGCATCTCGCTGAAACCCGCGAAGAAGCGCGCGCCCAGGTGAAATATGGCTTCGACAAATGGCGTCACTATTTCGGCTCCATCAACCCGATGGGCATTGATGTGAAGGAAGGCCGCGACCCGCTCGACGCGATGATCGAAAGCGGACAGGCCATTGTCGGCACGCCCGATGATGCGATTGCGCAGATCGAACGCCTTCAGGAAAAGATTCCGGGCTTCGGCGCCTTCCTCATGCTTGCGCATAACTGGGCGAACTTCGAGAACACCAAGCGCTCCTACGAACTTTTTGCGCGGCATGTGAAGCCGAAATTCCACGGCGCGAATACGGCGCGCGAGGAATCGCTTGCATGGGCGACGGAAAATGCGGGCGAGTTCATCGGCGCAGCCATGAACGCCGCGATGCAGACCATCGTCAAGCATCAGGCTGAAGAAGAAGCGAAGGCGAAGAAGCAGGGCTGAAGCCCCCGCGCCTCGAAAACAGGATAAGCCAAACAGGACACGTCAAACAGGAAGCATCACCATGACAGGAACAAAGATGCGGTTCGGTGCCTTCATTGCACCGTTTCACCCGCTGAATGAAAATCCGACCCTCGCACTTGAACGCGACATCGAACTCGTCCAGTGGATGGACAAGCTCGGCTATGATGAAGCATGGATCGGCGAGCATCACTCGGCGGGCTATGAACTGATCGCAAGCCCCGAGCTTTTCATCGCAACGGTTGCCGAGCGCACGCGCAACATCAAGCTTGGCACGGGCGTCTCCTCGCTGCCCTATCACCATCCGCTGATGCTGGCGGACCGCATCAACCAACTTGACCACATCACGCGGGGCCGCGTGATGCTGGGCGTCGGACCGGGCTCGCTTCCCTCTGACGCCTTCATGATGGGCATCACGGTCGCAAAGCAGCGCGACATGATGGACGAGGCGCTTGACGTGATCGTGCCGCTGCTGCGCGGCGAAACGGTGACCGCAAAGACCGACTGGTTCGAGCTGAAAGACGCACGTCTCCAGATGACGCCCTGGTCGCGCCCCTCGGTTGAAATAGCGGTGGCAAGCCAGGTCTCGCCGACCGGCGCAACGGCGGCGGGCCGCCACGGCCTCGGCCTTCTCTCAATCGGCGCGACCTCTGCCGGCGGCTTCAACGCGCTGTCCTCCAACTGGGCAATCTGCGAGGAAACCGCGAAAGAGCATGGCAAGACAGTCGATCGCAGCCAGTGGCGCCTTGTCGGCCCCGTCCACATCGCCGAGACGCGGGAAAAGGCGCGCGAGAATGTGCGCTTCGGCCTTGAGCAGTGGCTCTACTACTTCCGCGAAGTCGCCGCCCTTCCGCTCGCCCCGACCGATGGGTCGGACCCGGTGGATGCGCTCATCGCTTCCGGCATGGCCGTGATCGGCACGCCGGATGACGCGATCGCGCAGATCGAGCGCCTGCAGGCACAGTCCGGCGGCTTTGGCTGCTTCATGCAGCTCGCGCATAACTGGGCCAACTGGGAAAATACCAAGCGCTCCTACGAGCTGATGGCGCGCTATGTCTTCCCGAAGTTCCAGGGCCTCAACGAAAACCGCGAAGCCTCGCTCAACTGGGCACGCGACAACCGCCCGACCTTCATGGGCGAAGCCATGATGGCGGTCGGCACGCGCGTCGCGCAGCATGTGGAAAAGAAGGGCACGGAAAATATCCGCCCCGAAATCCTCGCTGCCATGGGCCTCGACAAGAAGACGGACGCGGCGGAGTAAGCGCAGCGACCAGCACGAACAGAAAGGGCGGCTCCGCGGAGCCGCCCTTTTTTGTCACCTCAGGCTAGAACTGCTCAGAGCCTGAACTCACCATTGTGAATCTTGTTGTAGAGAGCCTGGTCGATCGGGACATATTTCTTCTGCTCGGGGCAGTTGAAATAAAGCGGCTCGGAGATAGTCGAGGGATCGAAGCCTTCCTTCACCAGCTCCACCTTGCGGTGCTTGAAGGTGCCCGTGACTTCCATTTCGGGCTGAATGCGCAGGAAGACCGGCACAGCATAATCCGGCAATTCCTTATACATCTGTGTGCGGAACTTATCGAGATCAAGCGACCCGTTCTCCGCCACGATGGAGGCCATGCCGGCGCGGCCATCCGTACCCGGCACATGCACACCATAGACATTGGCTTCCTTCACGCCGGGGAAAACCGAGATCGCTTCCGATACTTCGGATGTGGCGACATTTTCGCCCTTCCAGCGGAAGGTATCGCCAATGCGGTCCACGAAATAAAAATAGCCGCGCTTGTCCTGTCGCAGCAGGTCGCCCGTGCGGAACCAGGCATCGCCCTTTTCGAAGACATCACGGAGGATCTTCTTTTCCGTTTCTTCCTTCTTCGCATAGCCGTCAAAGCGGCCAGTCGGCTGATCGGGATCATCGGAAATGCGGCCAAGCGCTTCGCCTGCCTCGCCTACATCTGCGCGAATGCAGAAGCCATCGGCGCCACGCACCGGCTGCTCCTTCTCGATGTCGAACTTCACCAGCTCGACATTGAACTTCGCCTTCGCCCAGCCCGGAATGCGGCCAATCGCGCCTTCCGTGCCGTCGAAATTCATGAGGGCGACATTGCCTTCCGTCGCGCCATAAAATTCGAGGATATGGGGAATACGGAAACGCTTCTGGAAAGGCTTCCAGATTTCCGGCCGCAAGCCATTGCCCACCACCATGCGCAGCTTGTGTTTGCGCTCCTTGGGATGCTTTTCGGTGTTGAGCAGATAGCGGCACAGCTCGCCGATATACTGGAAGAGCGTCGCCTTGTACTTGTGCACATCATCCCAGAACTGCGTCGCGGAAAACTTGCGGCGCAGGATCACCGCACCGCCAACCGTGAGCGCCATACCGACGGCGCAGACACCGCCTGCCGAGTGATAAAGCGGAAGCACCACATAGACGCGGTCCTTCTCGGTCGAATTCGCACCGGCCGCAAAGGCTCCCATCATGCTGGCAAGCCGGATATGCGGAATGCGCGCCGCCTTGGGATTGCCCGTCGTGCCGCTCGTATAGATGAAGAGCGCATCATCATCGAGCGTCACATCCTTGCGAATATCGGCGGGCAGCGCGTCGCCCGGAAGCGAGGAGAGCACCGCATCGAGATCATGCGCGCCCTGCACCTTGCCGCCTGTCGCCCAGACGGTCATCGTTCGGGCAAGCTGGTCCGCCGCCGTCGAATAGTTTTCGGCAAGCTCCGCACCGAGGATGAGGTGGTCGGCATTGGAAATATTGAGACAGTGAGCAAGCGGGCCGCCGGTGAGGTTCGTATTGATGAGCGCTGCAGTTGCACCAACCTTGATGATGCCGAGCCAGGCGATCAGATATTCCGGCCGGTTTTCCATCATCAGCGCGATGACATCGCCGCGCCCCATGCCCTGCGCCTGCACCCAGCGCGCATATTTATTCGCCTCTTCGTTGAACTGGCGATAGGTGATCGCCCGGTCCTCGAAATAGATCGCGATATTGTTCGGCTTGGTCCGGGCCAGTTCCTCGATCGTATCGGAGAAGGTGTGGGACTCATTTTCCCGAATGGCCTTGAGCTTCTTCAACGAGCGCATGGCCGCCCGAACGAAGGTAATTTCATTGCCGATCTGCTTGAAGAATCCCATATCCGACCGCCCTCCCGAGCTTTGCCTTACGTTAAGCCGCCTCTCCCCGGTTATGCCTGCCACGGTGGCGAAACGTCAAGAAAAGGCCGGGGAAATCTCCCGATTGATCGTTCACGGCTCCGTGACATGCCGGTGGTGACAAGGCATTATCGGCCCTCTTCCGGCAATCCGCCGCGAGAGCCTCACAAATACGACAGACGAGATGAGTTCAGACCAGAACCCGCAGCAGGAGCAGGAACCCGGAACCGAGGATCGGGGCGAGATATTGCTCGATGTCATCGGGCAGCAATGCCCCTTGCCGGTCCTGCGCGCGCGAAAGCGCCTTTTGCGCCTTGAGCCGGGCGACCTCCTGCGGGTTTTCGCAAGCGACCCCGTCGCGCGGATCGACATGCCCCATTTCTGCGCAGAGGCCGGCCATGAAATCATCGAAACCCGCGACCGGGGCACATGGATCGAGTTCCTCATCCGGCGGGGCGATCAGGTCAGCGATGAAGAGGATCTGCTGGCAAAGCCGGTGAAAAGCCTCTAGCCGAAAAACTCGTCCGACAGGATCGCGTAGAGATATTCGTCCCGCCAGGCGCCCTGAATGTAGCGGCTGCGGCGAAAGGCACCCTCGCGCCTCATGCCGAGCTTTTCCATCACCCGGGCGGACGCCTTGTTGCGCTGGTCGCAACTTGCCGTGATGCGTTGCAACTCAAGCTCGCTGAAGCCTGCCCCCATCAGTGCATGGGCAGCCTCCAGCACAAGCCCCTGCCCCCAGTAATCCGGGTGCAGAACATAGCCTATGTCCCCCGTCCGGTTTTCACGGTCCGTTATCTTGAGGCCGACCGCACCGATAAGCCGGGGCGCTGTCCGCCTCGTCCCCTTGAGCCAGATGGCAAGATCGAAATTCGTGCGGAGAAGTTCGGTCTGATCATTGAGAAAGGCGCGAACAGCCTGCTTGCTTTCCGCCAGCGTGTTCGGCCCCCAGGCGAGAAAGCGCGTTACTTCCGGCAATGACGAATAGGCGTGAACCGCTTCCAGATCGCGCGCAACAAATTCGCGGATGACAAGGCGGGGCGTCTCAATCGGGAGATTGATCTGAGAACCGGATTCAGCCCGCCGCCCCAATCTCATTTGCCCAAAGCATCCTTGAGAGCTGCCTTCTGCGCATCGCGGAAACCCGAAATGATCATGCGCCCCTTCTCGAAAACGGGCCGCTTGATGAGCGAAGGATTTGCCGCCATCAGCTTCACGGCCTTTGCTTCCGTCAGATCCTGCTTGTCACTGTCGGGAAGCCCGCGCCAAGTGGTGCTCGCCTTGTTGAGAAGCGCCTCCCAGCCGACAGCCGCCGCAAAGCGCTTCACATCAGCCGCGCTGATGCCATCCGCTTTCACATCATGGAAGGTGTAGGCGATGCTTTCCGCCTCAAGCCATTTGAGCGCCTTGCGGCAGGTATCGCAATTCTTCAATCCATAAACGCCAAGCACCGTTCTCTAGCCCTGTTCTGCCTGTGAACCTTTGCCCAAGCATAGCGGGGAAGAGGCCGGTGCCAAAGCGCCGGAAATTTATGAGATTGTGGTTCAGGCAGCCTGCATCGTCTGCATCTGGCGCGCACGCTCCGCCTTGAAGGCAGCTTCTGCCTCGAGCGACACCGGCTCCACTTCGCGGTAGATCACCGGCTCCTCAATGCCGAGAAGCGCGCGCACTTCGGAAAGCGGCCTCGGGAGTAACGCTTCCCAGTCCGCACCCGGCAGCCACTGCGCCTTCTTGCCATTGCGATAGGCTTC
>ENA-UOVV01000769-UOVV01000769.1-compost-metagenome-genome-assembly--contig:-NODE-769-length-31952-cov-16.043860_pt1 | contig 31952 bp, 31 predicted proteins | sample MGYA00238155_ERZ761577 | MGnify/ENA primary metagenome ERZ761577 (study PRJEB28898, sample SAMN06268775) | compost metagenome | isolation source: Emeryville, CA | place: USA:Emeryville, CA | collected... | reverse complement strand
GGCTATTATAAGACTTATAAACACCTGAAAGAGGAATTAGGTTATTCTATTGGTTCTACCCGAACTTACCGAATTATGAAGGAGAATAATCTGTTGAAGTTTCAAAGAAATAAAGGCAAGTTAAGAAATCGAAATTGGGTGAAAGAATTAGTTCCTAATGTTGAAAAACCGCTTCATTTTTTTGAATTCGACATTAAGTTTGTTTATGTTCAAGGAAGTCGAACCAACGCAATGTTCCTAACTGTTTTGGATGTTTATAGCCGATGGAATATGGGACAATATATTGCATATAATATCGGGAAAGAGGATGTGATCCAGCTATTTGAGCAAATTATTTCTCACTATAAATTACCCGCTAATTTCATCGTAAGAAATGATAATGGAAGTCAATTTATTGCTTCGATAGTCCAAGCGAATTTTGTTGAAAAAGGTGTAAGCCAAGAGTTTACCAAACCCGCTACGCCAGAGCAAAATGCACATATTGAAAGCTACCATTCGATTATGGAAAGTGCTGTTTGTCAAAGATTTGAATTTGAAAATTTAAAAGATTTAAAAGCAACAATGAATCGTTTCAGAAAATTTTATAACTTTGAAAGAATCCATGGTGGACTGAATTATTTATCACCACTTAAATATCTTAAGAAAATAGGGTTTAATTGTGATAATTTAATTCATGAATAAATAGAAAAAAGTGTCCAAGTTTTAGCGTTTAAGCCACTTTTTTTCATTTAACTTTGTTCGCTTAAAACCAACCCATGAAAATCAAATTGATCAGCTTTGTCGTTCCTGTATTCAATGAAGAAGAAGCGCTTCCCATTTTTATCCAAGCAATCGAAAAACTTTTTCAAAACCAAATTAAAAATTATAGATATGAAATCGTTTTCGTCAATGACGGTAGCACTGATCAAACTCAACAGGTTTTAAATCTTGCTTTTGAAAACGACGATTCAATTGTCATCGTGGAATTTTCAAGAAATTTTGGCAAAGAAAATGCACTTTTTGCTGGATTGTCAGAAGCCAAAGGAGAAATCATCATTCCGATTGATGTAGATTTACAAGATCCTTTGGACATTCTCCCAAAAATGATTGAACAATACGAAAATGGTTTTGACGTGGTTTTAGCCAAAAGAACCAACAGAAAATCCGATTCTTTTTTGAAAAGAAAAACTGCTGAATTATTTTATCAGTTGTACAACAAAATCTCCAAAGTTCAACTCGAACCCAATGTAGGGGACTTTCGGTTGATGTCAAAAGAAGTTGTTGACCACATCTTGACCATCAATGAAAGTCAACTTTTTATGAAAGGAATTTTCAGTTGGGTCGGCTATCAGCATGCCATTGTCGAATACACAAGAGAAAAGCGTTCGGCTGGAGAAACTAAATTCAATGGATATAAATTAATGAATTTGGCCATTGAAGGCATTACTTCTTTTTCCACTATTCCTATCAGGGTTTGGACTTATATCGGAAGTTTGGTGGCTTTGATTTCATTTTTAATCGGTTCAAAAGTAATCATTGAAAAAATATTTTTCGGTATCGAAGTCAGCGGCTATGCTTCTCTATTTGTTGCCATTATGTTCTTAAGTGGCGTACAACTTATCGGTATTGGCGTTTTAGGTGAGTACATTGGCAGAATTTATATGGAAACCAAAAAAAGACCGAAATACATCATCAAAAAAAGAAAAAGACATGAATAAACCCTCTACTCAACACCTTTTAATTCTCATCAATTGTTTGGCTATTTTACCCTTGCTTTTTTTGGCGTATTTCAATTATCCAACAGCCGATGATTTCTCCTATGCTGTCAATCCTAACAATTTAAACTTCATCGAACACAACATCGATCGTTATTTGAATTGGACTTCCCGTTATTTTGCAACGTCTGTATTAATCAGTTCGCCTATCGCTCATGGAATTATCACTTATTTTTGGGTGTATCCTATTTTATTCGTGGTTTTGTTTCATTTTTCAATGCGGTACTTATTGAATGCTTTGAAAATAAAGACCGTTTATTCCAATCACTTACTGAGTGCAAGTTTACTTTCAATCTACATTATGGTCGTTCCCTCGTTGACTGAAAACTTTTTTTGGTTGGCAGGAAGTGTGACTTACTTTTTGCCATCAATTGCATTTCTTTGTTTAATAGCAACTTCTATCAATATCTTTCATCAAAAGAAAACATCAGACATCGTCTTATTGTTCTTTTCTTTATTCGTCATTGGTGGTTGTGTCGAGATTTTGGTAGGCTTTGCGGGAATCTTTTTGTTGGGCATCAATTGTTTTTATTATTTAAAAAACAAAAAAATATCAATACACTTATTGCTCGCCTTAGCTTTTATCGGTTTGCTGATGCTTTTGATTGTCTTCTCACCAGGAAATCAAAAAAGAGAAGGTATAACACAAACGGATATGAACTTATTAAACGTTGTGTTTTTTAGCATTAAAAAAATTGTTACCATCGGCATTCGTTATCTTTTAATACCTTTTGTCTTATTTATAGCCATTCATCCTGTATTGAAAATCAAATCCCTTTTACCTCAAAAAGTCAACCTTATTTATTTAATTATAGGAATTGGATTTCTAATTTTCTCAGGCAGTTTTATTACTATTTACAGTTTGAGAATCTTACCACCGCCAAGAGTAGAAAATGTCTTGGTTTTTTCCGCCTTAATTCTCGTTTTTTTAGTGGCCAATCAAACTTTTCATCGGTTCAAAATTTCTAATTCAGTACTGATTGCTTTGGTAATTGCTACATTTTTAATTCAATTTCTTTTACCGCTCAGCGTATTCCATGAAAAAAGCAATTTGCCTTTGATCTATGCTGATATTTTTAGTGGCAAAGTATTTCAATACGAACAAGAAATGAAGGAAAGGGAAGTGCTTTTGTTAAATTGCATCAAACAATGTGAGGTCCCTGCCATTCAACACAAACCGATGTCGATCTTTTTCAAAGATTTCAGTGAAGACCCCAACCATTTCATCAACAAAAGCCAAGCGCAATTTTATGATTTGGAGTTCATCAAATTGAAAGAATAAAGCGCAGTTTATTTTATGTCTAAATCAGAGATAGCAAACAAGATCCCTCGATTTTAATTTTGCCTTACAAATGTTGCCAGCGATAAAATATTTGATATTTTTACTCTTTGTAATATTTGATCAATGATGGAAACCAAGAAAGCGCAAAAGCCTTATCCTTTCCTTGAAAAATTAGAAGAAAAAATAGAGCAAGGCAAAAGACCGGATGCACCGAACAACAAAATCAAACGATTTTTTCTAATGTTGGATTCCCACCAGCATCATCTCCACCCGCTCCATAAATTCCTGCAACAATTCGTTTACTATTTTGAATTGAGGTGTGTACTTTATGCGCCACATGATTCAGCGCACTAACGGCCAAACCTGTGGCTGCGCCTTGACTTTCTCTACGCATGCTGGCCCGTTCGCTGAAAATGTCCACCGGACATTTTCTTAACGCTCCGTCCTCGCCTGTGAGCTCTGCAGAAAGACCACCGCCGAAGAATATGGTGGAGGTGTCTCTCGCGGTATTGTTATAATCTGTGGTAGAGTTGTTCATCGATGCTTATTCTTTTATTATCAACGGGACTTTGTTGCTGTAAATTGTGCCGTGGAAAATTTTGATGTTGTTTTTTACTAAAGAATCTAATAGTTCTTTCGATATACTTTCTATTACTTTGTATCTTTCTGTCATAACTTATCTTTCTAAGTGTGTTGCAAACGTTTCTCTAATCCTGGCACTCGTTTCCACTATCGCTCAAACGAGTGCCAGTGGGGACTTCCGCCTAAAGAAATTGTAATACAAGATAAAGCTGTTCTGGAACAAGTGGAACTGATACAGCAGTTAGAAGAAAAAGAAAAAAATGTGGTCTTTGCCATTATAGAATCCTTTATTTCCAAGAAAAAATTTAAAGAGTTTGTCCAACAAAATGTGACTCTGTGAAAAAACAGTATAAGCCCTGCGAAAGTAGGGCTTGGTCTGTTTATACGACTTTCAATAAACACTTCGTGGGATAGTGTCGAATTTTAATGCTTTAACCAGCTATTTATGTTTTTTATAACCGTCGAATCCTTTTCATATCTTATTTCATATTGTTTTAGCCCCCTAAAAAGTCGGACAGGATTATAGTTAAATAAATATAATAATTTTGTCAGATATGAAACGAAGAAAATTCACAAACGAAGAAAAGGTTAAGATTTTAGAGGAAGCTTCTAAAAATGGAGTAACCACAACCCTTGAACACTACGGGATTTATCCAGCGACTTATTATGCTTGGAAAAAGAAATATACCTCGATGGGCGAAGAAGGCTTTGCTCACGGTATGACTCCCGGGCAATTAAAGCGTATTCGCGAACTTGAGAAAGAGAACAGACTGCTTAAGGAGCTCGTGGCAGAAAAAGAACTTGAAGGTAAGCTAAAAGACGAACTGCTAAAAAAGAAGTATGCCTTGGAGAAAAGAAAGAACTCGTGATGCGGTACAACTCACAAGGCCTTAAACGCGATATCGCATTGCAAATCGTAGGTGTTTCCAAACATCAATATTACTACACTTCCAAGAAAACCAAACAAGGGATGAAAACAAGTACAACAACGTCAAAAGATAATGGAACAGAGGTTGACAATAAATAAATCGTGTTGAAAATAAAGGAACTCAAGCGAGATCAATGTACGCAATATGGCTATCAGAAAATATCTCGATGGCTTCAACAAGAGGGTTTTTTCATCAACAAAAAGAAAGTTTATCGCCTGATGAAATCACACCAACTTTTACAAGAAAAGCGTCCAAGATCCGAGCGAGTCTATGCCAAGTACAGAAAGGTTTTGCCCGAATCGCCCTTGCATTTGTTGGAAATGGACATAAAGATGACTTGGATAGAATCTGTAAAAAAACACGCCTATACGCTCACGCTTATCGATACTTTTACACGCGTTGTTCTGCATCGCATCACGCAGTACTCCATCAAAAAAATGGACGTAAAGCGATTTTGGGACTATGTAATTATCCATCATTTGCAGCCTGAGGATTGTTTGAAAAACAAATTTGAAATTGAAATACGCAATGATAACGACAAGCGATTTTCCGCACAGCTTATTCGGGATTACTTTAAAGAGAACCACCTCAATCAGGTGTTTACACATCCATACACACCCCAGGAAAATGGACATGTTGAGAGCTTTCACGCCATTTTGAGCAAGCATTTAGCTCCTTATTTATTCTGGGATTTGGACGAGCTGGAAACCCACTTAAAGACCTTTTACCAAAAATATAATTACGAGCGTTTGCACAGTTCGGTGGCAAATCTATCACCTATGAATTTTTGGAAACTTTATAAGCGTGGATTTATCGATAAAAAAGTGGATTTAAAAAACAGAAAAATAAAGTTCAAGCTCAACATTCCCTATCAAAACGTAAGAAAACTTACGGGTAAAATAGAGCTTGAGGGCAGTTCCTTGCACGATTTTGAAAAAATAGAAATCTATAAAAAGAGGATCAGCGCTGAGAGCCTCGTACAACTTACGGTATAAAAAATCGCCGTCGGTTGTTCCTTGCAATGCAAAAATAAAATGAAAAAGTGTATATTAGCAAATAAGAAAAGTAAATAGTCCGATTAATAGGGGGCTAGACCACTTGCATTTCCATATTTATCTACATAAAGGTCAATTCTGATATTTGCTACACCATTTCCGTTTTCTTTGTTTGTAACAATATACTTTTTGTCGTATTTAAATAATTCATCAAATTTTTCTTGCAATCCGGTATGATACTCATCATTATAATTTTTGTCACCTTGAAATAATGCCGGTTTATCCCATAAGCCATTTACACTTCCTCTTGAGAAAATCAAGTCAGGATTTTTTCGTATCCATATGCTATCTGAAATGAAATGTATAGAGTCTATATATTTTTGTCCATATTTTTCCTCAAAAATCAAATTCATAATTTTACAATAACAATTTTGATGTTTGTTTTCATAAACTATATCAGAGTAATGAGCATTTTTTATTTCTATGTTTTTAGACTTCAATATGCTATCAAATTAAGTGGTGTGTCTTTCTTCCGAAAAGTTAGTTAACATCCCATAGTTTTTGCAATATATGTCGATTCCTATTTTTAAATCATTTTCGGCTTTTTTAATTTCATTTAAACAATCAATGTCATCTGGATGAATTTCTTTTTTAAATTTTTGAATTGTTTGATTCTTCTCACAAGACATTAAAAAAAAGTAAAAAAAAAGGATAATTATTTTCTTCATTTCAGTGGTGTTCAAAAATTGTTGTGCTATATCAACCTGCGAAAAACACTCACAAACCCTTCAAATATAAACAATCCTTTTGTTTTCAATTGGAAATCAGTTTGAAGAAATAAGGGTTATATACTTTTTGTCCGTTCGTTGTTTCTTGATTCGTAATGATTTTTCACGGTCTTCTGTTTGGGTTATAATCTTGGGTCAACATCTTCGCTTTCTAATGCTAATACTCCAAATACACTTTCATGAATTCGTCTTAATGGTTCATTTTTTACAAACCGTTCAAGTCCTTCAACTCCAAGTGCAAATTCTCTTAGTGCTAAAGATTGTTTTCTTGAAAGTCCTCTGTTTTTTAGTCTGTCGATGTTTTCAGGAGCGTCATATTCCGGCCCGTAAATAATTCTCAAGTATTCACTTCCTCTACATTTTACGGCTGGTTGCAAAAGTCCGTCTGAACCATAAGCAATAAAATCGTAAGGTTTTACAACCATTCCTTCTCCACCTTTACCTGTCAGGTCAAGCCACCACTGAACTGCTTCGTCAAAACTTGATTGGTCTTTTAAGTCCACTATTTTATAGGGTGTTGCCATAAAAAGTTTGGTGTCGCCTTGACAAATTTCTTCAATCTTAGTCATGTGCCATTCATGTGTTTTATCAATGTGAACTTGCCCTTCTGTTGCTAAAATATGAAACGGAGCTAATTTGTAATCGTCAATGCTTTCAACTGACCAACAGTAATTTTGATAAGCCTTCACATACTTGTCTATGGCTTTATTCTTAGTGGCAAACTTTTCTAAAGAAGGCAGAGCATCTTTAATTCCTCTGTCAAGTGCCATTTGTAATGCTTGTTCGACAATTGGTAATGCGCCACCTGCTGCTGAACCTACAGAGGCGTACTGGTCTCTTAATAATGCTTGCGCCTTCGCTGACCATGGCATTAATTCGGCATCTAAGCAAACCCAATCCGAATTGAACTTATCCCAAAAGTTTGTGTTTGTCAGGCATTGATTGACTCTTTCTATAAATGCTTTCTCAATTTCTGAATCATTAAAAAAGTTCCTGCCTGTCCGTGTGTAGCAAACTCCTATGCCTTCATTTTCAATTCCAAAGCGTTTTATAGCTGTTGCTTCATCCTTACATATTACTAAAACAGCCCTTGAACCCATATGCTTTTCTTCACAAACAACCTTTTCAACGCCTCTTTTTTTGTAGTAATTCAATGCCTGTAAAGGGTGTTCCAAAAATTCGGGCAATTCACTTGTTGCACATGGAGACATGGTTGGCGGCAGATAAATCAACCATTTTGGGTTGATAGCAAATCGGCTCATCACTTCTAAGGCAGCAATAGAATTTTCCTCCCTAATCGTAATATTGTTTCTTAATCTTGTTTGGACGATGCGTTTTCCTGTAACATCTTCAATGTTCAGTAAATCATCATATTCTTGTTGTGAACTCAGTTTGTTTTCTGGTTCTTTGAAGTCCAAAGGTCTTATTGGCTCACAATAGACTCGTTTGGCCTGAACAGAAACTAATTCTTCTTCCGGGTAACGAAGTGCAGTCAATTTACCGCCAAATACACAACCTGTATCAATGTCAATTGTCCTATTTAACCATTCTGCTTCGGGTACTGGCGTGTGTCCGTAAACAACTTTTGCTTTTCCTCTGTATTCTTTTGCCCAATTGTGTCTGACAGGCAAGCCAAATTCATCCATTTCGCCAGTTGTTTCTCCATACAAACAGAAAGAACGGACTGCGCCCGAACCACGACCTTGCATTTCCTCCTTCAATCCTGCATGTGCAACGACTAACTTTCCGTCATCAAACACATAATGACTAATTAGGCTGTATAAAAATTGTTCAACCGATTTCTTGAATTCAGATGACTCGTTTTCTAATTGTTGGACTGTAACTTCTAAACCGTGCTTTAACTGAACTTGTTTGCCATTCAAATATTTCTGTAATTTCAAGTCATGATTGCCTGGCACGCAATACGCTACACCTGAATTGACCATACTCATGACCAAACGCAAAACACTTGGCGAATCGGGGCCTCTGTCAACAAGGTCGCCAACAAAAATTGCTTTTCTGCTTTCGGGAGCAATGACCTCAAATCCAAAATTTGAATTATTGGTTTCAACTTGATTGATTTCATAGCCCAATTTTAATAGTAATTCTTTCAACTCGTCAAAACATCCGTGGACATCTCCAATAATGTCAAACGGACCTGTTTCGTCTTTTTTATCGTTGTAAAGTTTTTCCCTTTTGATCTCGAGAACTGATTCCACTTCATCAATGGATTTGAGGACATAAATTTGCCTAAATCCTTCGTGCTTCAAATTCCTGATTGATTTTTTCAATTGTTGTGCCTGCTGACGAATCACATGCCCGCCAAAATTTCTGTCGGGTCTGCTTAGATTTCGTTCTTCGCATATTTTTACAGGCAAGTCCAATACAATTGCCACTGGCAAACAATGATTGGTTCTTGCCAATTCAATGAGACCTTTTCTTGATTCTTTTTGGACATTGGTTGCGTCAATAACAGTCAGTAAGCCATTCTTTAAGCGTTTGCCCGCTATGTAATATAAAACATCAAAAGCATCATTGGTTGAAGCCTGATTGTTTTCGTCATCTGAAACCAATGCCCTGCATTCGTCAGAAGATAATATTTCCGTTCGTTTGAAGAGTTTCCTTGCAAAACTACTTTTTCCCGAACCTGAAACACCGATTAAAACAACTAATGAAAGTTCGGGTACTTTAATTTCCATATCTAAATATAGCCATTTGTGATGGAGCACCAATGTTTTCTTCTTCGTCACCGATTGGTAAAGTCTCCACGCTGTAATTATATGTTTTTCTTATTCTGTTTGCCCATTCTGCAAACTCGTTTCTTGTCCATTCAAAACGGTGGTCGTCATGCCTCATATTCTCAGCATCCAATTTTTCCCACATTACATTATACTCTTTGTTTGGAGTGGTCAGGATTACGGTTTTGGGTTTTGCAAATTCAAACAAAACCTTTTCAAATGATTTCAATCTGTTCAAATCCAAATGTTCAATGACTTCTACTACCGCAGCGGCATCAAAACCTTCAAGCCGTTTGTCTCTATAGGTTAATGAGCCTTGAAAAAGGTTGATTCTTTCCTTTTGTTTAGGGGACATTTCATCAAAGTGAAGTCTCTCTTTCGCTTTCAATAGTTCATTGTAGGAAACATCCATTCCTACAATTTCAGTGAATTGCTTTTGCTTTAGTAGTTGTCTGATGAGTTTTCCTTCTCCACATCCCAAGTCCAAGACCCTTTCGGCTCCCGATTCAACAAGCTTTTCAGCCACTAATTTTATTCGTTTGTCATGCAGGGTTTCTTTCTTTTTCTCGGTGTCAGTCTTTTCGACTGGCTCTTCAATTGCATTATCAATTTCTTCTCCTTCGCTCAGTCGTTCAAGTGCTTGTCTTGATAATGAATTTAAATTAATCAGGTATCGTCTGATTATTTGTTCCCTTTCGGGATGGTCTTTTAGCCAACCTTCACCTTTTTGAAGTAGTTTTTCAATCTCGTTTTTACTTACAAAATAGTGTTTGTCGTTATCCAATGTCGGAATTAAAACATACAAGTGAGAAAGCAATTCTTTTGTGGTTATTGTATGTTCAAGTTTTAATGAGAAGTATTTACTGTCTCCCCATTCAGGAAATTTAGGATCTAATGTATGTCGCTTCAATTCTATGTTATAACCAAGCGGTTCAAAGAATTTTCTAATTAAAATTTCGCCACCTTTTGGAGCGGGAATTGAAGCAATTGAAACTTCAAATGGCAATTTTACATCAACAAGTTCAGGTTTGTCTTTGCACTTTCCATTCATTGCAGATGAAAATGCTTTTGAAAGAGCAACACTCATAAATGATGATGCAACATAGGGTCTGTCGTTCACATAGTGTCCAAGTGCAAAACCGTCTCCTCCCAAATTTCTTGCACCACGAACCATGTCGATAGGGTCAATGTCGAGTAATAAACTAACAGTTGTCTTATCTTCTCCTTTTTCCGGATAAAACACATGGGCTTTCCCAACGGATAAATCGAAGGACTGAAATTTGTCAGGATGTTTATGTAGCAAATAGCCTAAGTCGGTCGCCGGTTTATGAGTTGTCGTAATATTTAAAATCATCTTATGTCTTTATGGTTCGTTGGCAAAAATTACTCACGACACTTTTATTTTTTTAATGGTGTTCTTGAGTCGCTTCACTTATTTCAGGTCCTTTTGCTTGCGATGCGGTCTCCCGTGTGTTGCGCTATGCCCATGGCCTATTGCACAACTTCTTTTCAAAGATAAACAATTAAGACATATAGCATGAAAAGCTGTTTAGGAAACCTTTTAAAGCGCTATAAATCAATATTGTAAAGATTATTGTAACGGTGTTTAAAAAAAATGATAACATTAGAGAATCGGGAGTTTATTCGCCGATTTTCCCGCATACACGGGACAAGCTGTCCAACCAAGTTTTCATCTGTATTCCTTAGTGCGAGACGAAAACTTAGCTAATGGCAGAAGTAGCTATTATTGAGCAATCTGAATTTCACTATTCATCAGTTCAACATTGAAGTTTACTTTGGCTTTTAATGCCCCAAAAACTTTCAAAATTGTTTCCATAGTTACATTAGTTGTGTTATTCTCAAGTTTAGAAATTTGAGCACGTTTTACACCAACTAATTTTCCAAGCTCTTCTTGAGTCAAGTTGCGTTCAAGTCTAACTTTTCTTATCATTTCTCCTATAACTTCTAATTGGAGTTCTTGCTCATATTGAGTTCTTTTTTCTGTTCCAATTTCACCAATAAATTCATCTTTTATTTGGTCGAAAGTGTACATTTCTAATTCTTTATTTTTTGTTCCCATTTTTTCTAATGTTTTTAAGTTCAAAATATTTCAATCTTATTTGTTCCGCTTTATCAATCTCTTTTTCAGGTGTTTTCCCTGTCTTTTTTATTATTCCGTGAGTTGCTATAACCAAAGTTTCTTGTTTGTTTTCTTTCTCCCAAAAAGCAAATATCCGGAAATGAGCCTTGTTAAATAAAGTTCTGAATTCCCAAATTTCTCCTTTTAGTTTTTTAAATAATTCGTTATCGTTCTTGATTTTTGCTTTATCTATGTTGAAGATGATTTTGTCCCGAATTTTTTCGTCAAGCTCTAATAAAAAATCTCTTACATCGGTCAGAAAAATCACTTCAAATTTCTTCATTTAGTTTCAGCCTTGTTTCCATACAAAGATACAAATCGGATTAATATTGAAATAATTTCTTATGAGTTTTTTTGACAATATGTTGAAGTGTTATTCCGACTATTGTTATTCAATGAACTACATATCAATTAAATATAACTCTTGAGTTTCCTTAGTCAGGTCAAACTTAGTAATTTGCTCCTTAATTTTGTTGGCTAATTCAAACTTTTTTTTCGTCAAGAAACTGGTATTGTGTTGGCGGATTGTATCTTGTCCTTATACAATCATATGCCAAATTCAAAAAAACTCACTAATAAAACATGAGCATTGACTAACCAAAACTCAGTTTCCAAGAACAAAGGCTTCATCTGTCAGAAAAGTAGTAATCCTGGAACCGACAAATTCATAGCATGAAGACATACAACCTTGCCGTCCAACAAAGTTTTCATCTCTATTCCTTAGTGCAAGATGAAAACTTAGCTATTATCTGCTGTTTCTATTATTTATTAGTTTTGTGACTTTCAATCAACTCTCTATTAAATTCAAATCTATATGACATAGCCATTTTGATGATTTCATAATCTTCATCTTTTATAGGATTTTTAATTTCTCCGGTTTTTTTAATTTGGTTTTACATATTTTTAAACAACACCAAATCCCGGGAATAAAGTAGATCAAACGACACCACTAATTATTTACATGCATTGCTATAAATCACCTCCACCCTCCATCACCCGCCCTTTCCTCATCCTCCAACGGCCTCCTCAAATAAATCCACGGAAAGCGTATCTTTACCCCCCCAACCAATAGAAGAAAGATTTCAATATGCAACAAAATATTTTTAAACCTTTTTATAATAATTACACCCGCATTTCGATTTATTTAAGATGAAACAGCTCAAAAAAATCATCAAGAAAAACTTCAGCAGTTTTGCTTTTTTCTATTCCTATCTAAGGAACAAGGTTTTCATTGCTTTTGGGCTCAGTTTGCTTGTCAGTGTACTCGACGGACTCGGGCTTTCGATGTTTTTTCCGTTGCTGCAGGTAGTAGGTGGCGAAAATCTGAATGTGGAAGCGACCGACATGGGCAAACTCGCCTTTTTGGTCGAAGGCATCGAACAACTCGGCATCTCGCTCAACATTGTCAGCGTTTTGTTGGTGATGATTTTCTTTTTTGTACTCAAAGGCATGGTTTATTATGTCAACAGCATTTATCGGGTCATCATTTCGCAGTCTTTCATCAAAAAAATCAGACTCGATTTGCTCAGCAATCTCAACCAAATGAGTTTCAAAAAATTCATACTCTCCGACCCCGGCCGCATACAGAATACGATGAGCGGAGAAGTGAGTCGTATTGCAGGTGCTTTCAACAGTTATTTCTCCACCATCCAAAGTTCAATCATGCTCTGCGTATATATTGGTTTCGCCTTTGTGTTGGACGCCAAATTCGCCATGCTGGTAACTGTCGGCGGTTTATTGACCCATTTTTTATACAAATACATCTACCAACACACCGTGGAGGCATCGCGCAAACTCACCCATTTTGGCAATGCTTTTCAGGGTCAAATCATACAACATGTGGGGCATTTCAAATACCTCAAAGCCACCGGGAGGGTACATCCTCACGGCGAGAGAATGAAAAAGACGATTGATGAAATCGAAAGCTCCCGAAGACGGATGGGATTCCTGGCAAGCATCAGCGAGGCCGCACGCGAACCCATGTTGGTCATCATCATTGCCTTGGTCATTTTTATCCAAGTCAGCTTCCTCGGCGGCAACATGGGAACCATGTTGATTTCACTTTTGTTTTTCTACCGTGCCTTGACCTATATGATGGCATTGCAGCAAAGCTGGAACACATTTCTTGCCGTCTCCGGCTCCATGGAAAACCTCACCGATTTTCAACAGATGCTTCGCAACAACAAAGAACGAAACGGAAGTGTGGAAATCAAGGGTTTTCACAACCAAATCGAATTGAAAGCAGTGGACTTCTATTATGGCCAAACCCCCATTCTAAAAGACATTCACCTCAAAATCTCGGTCCGTGAGAGCGTCGCACTTGTGGGTGAGAGCGGCAGCGGAAAAACCACTCTGGTCAATCTGATTGCTGCGTTGCTTCATGAAGACGAAGGCGAAATCAGGGTAGATGACATTCCGGTCAAAACCATCAAAAAAGAAAGCTATCAGGATCGTATCGGTTATGTCAGCCAGGACGCGGTGATTTTTAATGATACCATCTATAACAATGTGACATTCTGGGCCGAAAAAACGCCGGAAAATATAGAGAAATTCAACAAAAGCATAGCACAGGCTTCGCTGAAAGACTTTTTGGACGAACTGCCCAAAGCAGGCGATACATTGCTCGGAAACAACGGCATCAACCTCAGTGGCGGACAAAAACAAAGGGTCTCGATTGCCAGAGAATTGTTCAAAGAAATCGATATACTGATTCTGGACGAAGCAACTTCGGCTTTGGATTCAGAAACAGAAAGAGAAATACAACAGAGCATAGAAGAACTTCAGGGACAATACACACTGATCATCGTTGCACACCGTTTGTCCACCATAAGGAATGTGGACAAAGTAGTGCTGATGGACAAAGGAGTGATTGTTGACACCGGCAGTTTTGAAGAACTGATGCAGAAACAGGAAAGATTCAGAAAAATGGTTGAGTTGCAGGAGTTGTAATTGTCAAATATTTTACTCTAAAATTATTTAAAATATCTGCTCAATAATTTGAATAAAAAGAAAGAATTGAATCTTTTGGGTTTATAGTTCGTTGTATGTTTTAAAAATAACCACTATATTTGCCTTACCCTATAGCGCTCACGGCTAAGTATTTTCAAATGAATCTTTATAGCGAAAATACCAAACCTTGAGCTTTTTTTATATAATTTACCATGAAAAAGAAAACTGCAATTTTAGTCGATGGTGGCTTTTTTCTTAAAAGATATCGGTTTTTGAGCAAAGGGAAGCCATTGACACCCGAAAAAACAGTCAATGATTTATATACCATGTGTATAAAACATTTAAAACAAAAAGATGAGATTTTTGATTTGTATCGCATTTTCTATTATGACTGTTTGCCATACAGTAAAAAGCAACACAACCCAATAACCGGGAGATCAGTTGATTTTTCAAAGACCAATCAGTTCAAATTCAGGATAGAATTTTTTGAAGAATTGAAGAAAAAGAGAAAACTGGCATTAAGACTTGGGATGCTGGAGGATAAGAACAAATGGATTATCAGACCAGAAAAAATTAAAGAGCTATTAAATGGAGATATCGAAATTAAAGATTTAACTGAAGAGGATGTTATTTTTGATTTAACACAGAAGATGGTTGATATGAAAATTGGATTAGACATTGCCTCTATTACATTAAAGAGACAAGTAAATCAAATTATTCTGGTTGCCGGTGACAGTGACTTTGTTTCTGCAGCGAAATTGGCAAGGAGAGAAGGAATTGATTTTATTTTAGATCCGATGTGGAACAAAATCAAACCCCACCTGTTTGAGCATATAGACGGTTTAAACTCTACTTTTTTTAAACAGACCGGAAAATCAAAATGAATTTAATTATTTCATTAATTTTGAAAGTTTTCTTTAAAGAAAAATTTTAATTTTCATTTCAAAAAAATGGTGGAATTGCAGGAATTGTAAACTGGTTTCAACCTACAAAAACAAAAGACATGATACTGATTACCAAACCATTTCTGCCGCCCAAAGAAGAATTCCAAAAATACATCGACGGCATTTGGTCCAGAAACTGGCTCACCAACATGGGACCGCTGGCCGCCGAATTGGAAGAAAAATTAAAAACCCATCTGAAGGCCGAACACCTTCTCTTCGTGACCAACGGTACGGTGGCACTGCAAATGGGCATCAAGGCATTGGAGCTGAAAGGCGAAATCATCACCACCCCTTTTTCGTTTGTGGCCACCAGCAGCAGCATTGTCTGGGAAAGCTGCCAACCGGTTTTTGTGGACATTGACAAGGATTCTCTCAATATAGACCCAAACAAAATCGAAGCTGCCATCACAGAAAAAACTTCCGCCATCCTGGCCACGCATGTCTATGGAAATCCCTGCGAGGTGGAAGCGATTGAAAAAATTGCGAAAAAACACAAGCTCAAAGTGATTTACGACGGTGCCCATGCTTTTGGAGTAGAAGTCAATGGAAAATCGGTTTTTGAATACGGAGACATTTCCACTTGTTCGCTTCATGCCACCAAGCTGTACCACAGCATAGAAGGAGGATTGGTGATTTCAAATAATGCTGAATTAAATCAGAAGTTAAAGTATATCCGCAATTTTGGAATTTCGGGTTTCGACAGTTTTGCAGCATTGGGCATCAACGGCAAAAACTCCGAACTTCATGCAGCGATGGGATTGGTGAACCTCAATTACATCCAAGACATCCACCGGAAACGAAAAGCATTGAGCGAATCTTATGATGAAAACCTAAAGGATTTTCCACACCGCAAACCGCTTTGGAATTCTAACGCAACAAAGAACTATGCTTATTATCCCATCCTACTGGAGAACGAAGAAACATTGCTGAAGCTCAAAGAAAAATTAGAAAACAATAAAATTCAAACCCGGCGGTATTTTTATCCGAGCTTGGCGACCGCATTGCCTTATTTGGAACCCAAAGAAATGGAAGTCACCGACAACATCTCGAAAAGAGTACTTTGCTTACCTTTGTATTATGATTTGAGCTTGGAGCAAGTAGAATTGATTTGTCGTAGGATTTACGAATCAAAATAATTTAATTTAAAAAACCAATTTATGGACAATACCGCTACTGATTATACCCACTTGGCAGAATTTATCTTGCCCGGCAACAGTGAGAATGATACAAAAACCATATCAAAATTGGTGAGAATTCTAAAAAGGTCGAGTACTCTGCCTAAGGTAGATGACATCTACATCAATGTTGTTGAAGAACCCTACAGATTCCACATTCAGCCCGGCGTTTCAATCAGTATTGGTTTTGAATACCTGTCCAATCCTTTGGTTGCACTGCTGTGTTTGAGATATGGTTTGGAGTGGCAAATTTGGCACAAATGTCAACCCAAAAATTCTTATGATGTTAGAATTTGTGATTTGGCAGCATTCAGGGCCTTGTACAAATTCCTCATGCTTACTCCTATCGTTGACAGAGACAGCATTAACATTCTGCCCACTGAACTTTCTGAGAATTTAAAGAAAATTGAAAACGATGATGATTTAGAGAGCATTTTAAAAAAGATTAATTTTGAAGCGCTGGGGATATTCCATCAACAAAAAGTAAAAAAGGGGAAACTGAACAAGGAATCACTTGAAGCAGTCAAACAGTTGGCCTATCCTGTGGAGTACATGTTGATGTCGGGCGGTGATTTCAGACTGAACATTGACCCTGAAACATTGCTCAACAAATACGGTTGCAGACCCTTTCCAAGACCAGAAGCTTTCACATTTGCCTCATCCACAGCTTCTTCCATTTCAAATACAGCTTATAACAAAGCACAGCACAAAAGAATATCATTAATAAAAGAAGGTTTGAAAGAGGGCATAGAGAACATCGAGAGAAAATTTGCAAAGGAAATCAGGAGGGGCATACGGTCGGCATTGCACCTCACTTCGGACACCAAAATTGTCCTTGGTCCCTCAGGAACCGATATTTCCTTGTACATCTCCGGCATTTGTCAAGCCTTGTACAACAAAGAAATCACACATATTTTGGTCGCAGCAGATGAGACGGGCAGCGGTGTACCTCTTGCCTTGCAGGGTTGTCATTTTTCAAATTCAACCTCACAAGGCAAAAAAGTAAACAAGGGAGAATTGTTGGACGGTTTTAGAAAAACTGACCTCAAGAAAATAAACCTAAGGAACGAGAGCGGTCATCTGAAAAGCACTGCAACAGTTGATGAGGAAGTCTATGAGGCGATATATCAAACATTCAAAGACGGAAAGCAAGCCGTGCTCCACATCATAGATCAGTCCAAACTTGGTTATTATGCTCCTTCAGAAAAATGTTTGACCAGATTGAACAAAGAATTTGGTGATTCACTTCCAATGGTCGTTGACAATTCACAATTCAGAATGGACCCGGAGGACATAAAATCATACCTGACAAAAGGCTATCTGATGATAATTACAGGCTCAAAATTCTTCACCGGACCTCCATTCAGCGGCGCCTTGTTGATTCCTGAAAAAATTGTAAAGCGATGGGGAGAAGTGAAAGGATTGCTGCCAAAAGGATTGTATGACTACACCTATCAAAACGATTGGTTCGTTTTTCCGTTCACCGAAAAATTGGCAGAAGGAATCAATATTGGCCTCGAAATGAGATGGTTTGCTTCCTTGGAAGAAATCAAAAGATATTACAAAACACCGCTGTCGCTCAGAGTGCTCGGCATAGAAATGTTTTGCAACCTCGTTGACAAGTCCATCCGAGAGAGTAAATTTTTGGAACACATCCGTGGATTCAATCAAATTTCAAAACAAAAAGTGGATTTGGTGAAAATGAGAAACAGAAAAACAATTTTCCCATTCTTTGTCAAATTCGAAGACCGGGTACTCAATAAATCCGAGTTGGACATGCTCTACCTTTTGCTGAACAGAAATCTATCAAAAGAATTCGAAAACGAAACCGATGAAATCAAGCGACTCGCCGGACAGCCTTGCCACATTGGCCAACCGGTGGCTTGTGTTTACATCGATGGCTCACCAAGTGGGGTGCTCAGAATAAATCTGGGGTCAAGGGTGATTTCTGAAAGCTGGAAAGAACTCGATTCAAGTATGTTTTTTAAATCCATCGAAGACCAAATGATACAAATTGACATCATCATCAGAAAAATTGAGCTTTTGCTTAAATATCCCGAACTTCTGAAAAACAAAACCGAATTGTCACAATAGTTATAAATGCAGAATCCAAAGTGAAAAAAAAGAAACTTTTGATCTTGGGTGGCTCCGACATTCAGGTCACCGCTATAAACAAAGCAAAGGAGATGGGGCATTTCAAATAATTTTGAATCCAAACAAAAATGAAAGTACAAACAGACCTTTGGAATTCAAAGGCAATAGAGGTAACAGACGATTTTTAGAAAAGAGTACTTTGTTTACCTTTGTATTGTGAAATGAGAATAGAGGAGGGTGGATAACCCAATTAATAATAAATGATTTTTAAGTATTTTTATAAATAAATTAATTCAAAAAATTAGTCAATGATTTCTGAAACCGCAAAAATAGGTCTAAACACAATCATTCATCCTTTAGCATTAATAGAGGATAATGTAATAATTGGGGATAATGCTGCTAAAATATACCGATAAAAACAAAATGATTGATCTGATTTATAATATGGATAAGCATTTACATTTAGAAATTGAATAAGAATATTTTAAATGTATTTCAATTCTATAAACATAGAGGAGAAAAGCGGAAGCCATCAAGCCGAGAGGTTTTGGAAATCATTACATCGTTTGCACAATGATTGTAAAGCATGGATCATTTTGAAATTAATCGTTAATTGTTTAGGCAAAAAAAACATATATTTGAATTTGAATATTTGATGAGGTCGAATCGAGGGAGTTCTTCAATTCTTAAATACAATAAATAAAATTTAAGCTTATGTTTATAGATGGAAAATATAATGTGATTTCTGATAAAGCTCAAATTGGCAAAGATGTTATTATAGGCAATTTTTGTGTCATCCATGACGGCGTGGTAATCGGTGACAATACGGTCATCAAAGATTTTGTAGAGCTACGAGAAGGAACGATAGTAGGTAGCAATTGTTTGATTGATTCCCGGGTGTCAAGTTCGGGAAATTGCAAGATAGGAAATGGAGTAACCCTACGATACGATACCATTGTTGCCCGTGGCTGTGACATAGGAGACAATACCTATGTTTGTCCAAGAGTGATGACCAATAACTTGGATGCCGAGGGGCAACAAATAGGCGGGGCAAAGATTGGTGAAAATTGTTTTATAGGCACCAATGTAGTCCTGCAACACGGTATTACTATTGGCGATTGTGTGATTATTGGTGCCATGAGTTTTGTTAATAAAGATTGTGAAAGTAATGCGACTTATATAGGAATTCCGGCTAAGAAAAAATGAGAAAAACAAAAATTGTCATATTTGGTGGCAAAGGAACTGCAGTTAATTTAGCAGAATGTATTTATGATGCCGAATTGAAAGGCATGCCGGTACATTTTTTAGGTTTTGCATTTGATGATTTAGCCTACGGTAATTCTATTAATGGTTTTCCTATTTTATGCAAAACAACTGAAGCATGGGAGAAATATAAATATGAAGAAGATGTTTATTTTATATTTCAAATGAACCATCAAAACAAAATGAAGGAGAGAATGGAGCTAATAGAAAGTTATGAAATTCCGCCTGAAAGATGGTTTACATTTATTCACCCAACTGCTTTTGTATCGAAAAGTGTAAAAATAGGTTATGGAACAGTAATCTTTGTTGGATGCGCAATTCATGCTAATGCAGAAATTGGTAACCATTGTACATTAAGTGCACTAACCACAATCGGACATGACACAAAAATTGGGAATCATGTATTTATGTCTACACATGTATGCATAGGAAGCAACGCAAATCTGGGAGAAAATTCTTTTTACGGACAAAATACTACAGTAATAGGTTCAGTTAAAATTGAAAAAGAGAACCTTATTGGGTTAGGAGCCGTTGTAGTAAAGGACATAAATGAAACCAATAAAGTTATTGTTGGATTTCCCGCAAAACCAGTCAGAGATATCAATTGAAAGAAAAATGGTACGAGCAGCAATTATGCAACCTTATTTTTTACCCTATATAGGTTATTTTCAGATGATAAAAGCAGTTGATATCTTTGTTTTTTACGATGATGTCAACTATATAAAAAGAGGCTGGATTAACCGAAACAAAATCTTGGTAAATCAAGAATGGCAGTACCTAACTATACCCCTTAAAGAGGCAAGTCAGAATAAAAAGATTAATGAAATTAAGACCAGCTTAGACACAAAAGAATTGTCAAGGAGTTGTAAAAAGGTGATTGAATCATTTAAAAATAAATTCGAAGAACTGATGAAAAGGATAAATTTTAATTCTTTAAAAGATTATTTAAAAATCAACAACATAACTTTCAAAATATTTGGAGAGGAATTTCTGATTGAGGAATATTCGATTTCATCTATCTTTTCACCGATTGACAAAGGTTTTTATTTTTTTGTTGGAGATGATTTTTCATTGGAAATTAAAAACAGTCTGATACTTACAGATAAAGTGTTCGATACCGAAAACTCACTTTTGATTGTCAATAACATAGACCCTCAATTACTTTTTTATCGGATTTTGGATCATTTCTATGGTCAAAAATCGACAGGTATTATCAGCCCTACTTCTGTAATCCATAAGGACGCAAAGATTGGAAAGAATGTACAGATCGATTCATTTTGCGAAATCGGAAACAGCATAATTGGTGACAATGTAATCATCGGTTCCCATTGCCGGATTTATGACAATGTGAAAATTGAAGAAAATACAATTATAGAACCAGGTTCAATTATCGGGACCTCCGGCATCGCTTGGACTTGGAATATCGACAAAACCGAAAAAATCAGACAGCCTCAATTGGGCGGCGTGCATATCGGAAAAAACTGTATGCTGGCCGCCAACACCATAGTAGTCAGAGGTTCATTGAATGATGATACGATTATAGGTGAAAATTCATTTTTGGCGCCAGGTTGTCGTTTGGGGCACGGTACACAAATCGGGAAATATGTACATCTTGCAAATGCAATTGTTACCGGTGGAAATACAATCATTGGCGATTACAGTTTTTTGGGATCGGGTGTTGTCATCAGACCAAGAACTAAGATAGATAAGAACACTGTGATCGGAGCCGGCAGTGTGGTGATAAAAGATACCTCAAAAAGTGGGCTGACCCTGATGGGTGTTCCGGCTAAGGAGTTTGAAACAAAAAATAAATTGAGCGGAATGCCAAAACCCAAAAAAGAATGAAAAGAGAAAATTTAAAGGTCGGAATGTATTCAATTGTTGACGAAAATGCCGAAATTGATTCTAATGTTACAATCGGTAATTTTTGTGTGATTCACGCCGGTGTAATTATCGGACAGGGAACAGTAATCAGGGATTATGTTGAATTGAGATCGGGCACGGTAGTTGGTAAGAACTGTCAGATTGATTCAAGAGTTTCATCCTCCGGGAACAATAGAATTGGGAATAATGTGATTCTCAGATACGATTCAATCATTGCCAAAGGCTGTGATATTGGTGACGGAACTTATGTTTGCCCAAGAGTAATGACCAATAATCTGGATACCGAAGGCCATTCAATTGGTAGAGCAAAAGTCGGAAAGAACTGTTTTATCGGAACCAACGCGGTACTTCAGCATGGAATCATTATTGGCGACAATGTAATCATCGGTTCAATGAGTTTTGTAAACAAAAATTGTGACAGTGACTCAACTTACATAGGAGCACCTGCCAAAAAGATTTAAATAAAATTAAATGCACAATCCGCTTGTCTCCATTTCCTGCACTACCTACAATCATGCTCCCTACATTCGTAAATGTTTGGACGGATTTCTAATGCAGCAGTGCGATTTTGAATATGAAATCCTGGTTCATGATGATGCATCAACTGACGGCACACAGAAAATAATAAAGGAATATCAGGGAAAATATCCTGAAATCATCAAACCGATTTTTCAGACTGAAAATCAATATTCAAAGGGAATCAGAGGATTGATTGCCAGATTTAATCTTCCAAGAGCAAGAGGAAAATATATTGCACTTTGCGAAGGTGATGATTATTGGATTGACCCGCTGAAACTCAAAAAACAGGTTGATTTTTTAGAGAGGAATGAAGACTATGTTCTAACTACCGGAGGTTTTATTTTGAAAAATGAAAAACTTTCAGAAGAAGAAATTCAAATTTTTGATAGCGAAAGTGCAACGGAAACAAATCCTGAAGGATTCGATCTGACGCTCGAAATGTTCTTTAAGAAATGGTATACCAAAACCCTCACTTTAGTGTTCAGAAAGAATTCAATTGATATTCAGAATCTAATCAGTTATATAAATTCAAGAGATTTCCACATAAATTATTTTCTATTAAAGAAAGGAAAAGGATATTATTTCAGAGAAGTATTCGGCGTATACAATATTCATCAGGGAGGCGTTTTCAGTAGTATTGACCAAGAGAAAAGAATCAAAGATTCATTTGAAATTTATAATGAACTATACAAAAGAAATAAAGATAACTATATCAGAATCAGTCTCCAAAGAGATTTGAGATTTTTATTGTCCAGACGTATAAATGGTTATTGCAATTTTAAAAATGTATTGAAATTACTTTTGTTAAATAAAAGCTGGAAGGAATTGAAAACAAATTTAAGAATCGCTGTATATGTATTCTTAAAGAGAATTGTCTCAGGCAAAAATAAACAATAATCATTTGGGATGTCACATCAATCAAAAACCCGAAATGAAACACAATATAAACAGATACAAACAATTGGCTCAGCAATATTCACAAAAGGATTTTGTCAGCGCAGTTGAAAATATTCTGGAAAATGAATGACAAATGAATCAAACAGATATGACACAAAATCTGATTTCGGTCATCGTGCCGACTTTCAACCGGGCCGATCTGATTCTCAAACCGCTCAACAGCGTGTGCAATCAAACTTATCGGCCGATTGAACTGATTGTGGTGGATGACGGTTCAACCGACCGGACAAAAGAAGTCATTCAGAATTGGAAGTCCGAAAACGAATCAGAGGATTTTATCATCAAATATATTTTTCAAAAAAATTCAGGTGCGCCCGCAGCACGAAACAATGGAATCAGAAATTCTGCCGGAAGATATCTTCAGTTTTTGGATTCTGATGACGAACTGCTGCCCGAAAAACTGACATTGCAGTTTGAAAAAATGAAAATCGAAAACACGCCGATTTGTATTTGCGATTATAAACATTTGGATGAAAAGGGAAATACAATATATGAATTGAAAAAGAATTTTTCAATTGATCATATTATCAGAAATTTTATTGCAGTTTTATCAATAGGTCCCTTAATCGACAGAAGGAGTTATCGGATAAACCAGCTTGTTTGGAATGAAAAAATAACAAAACTTCAGGACAAGGATTATTTTCTGAAGCTTTTAATGGTTACAAAAAAAATGTCTTATGTTGACAGAGTTTTATTCCATTGGATTCGTCATTCTGCTGAGGATCGAATTTCATTTCAAATAAAGGATACTCGAAAAACACTTTCAGATATTTTAGTTTCCGTGTTTTTTTTTCAACTTAGAAATTTTTGGTCGATTCCAATTCAGAGATGGCCTGCCATAATTAGCTTGGATCTGAAACTACTCAGATGGGTATTAAGAATCGGATTGATTTTTAAAAAACTTTATTTGAGATGATTTTTAAATAAAAATGAAAAATCACTCCAATGTTCTATCTTTGAAAACTGCCGAATTTTATTCGATTCAAAGTAATCGAACCCAATAAATTGAAAATGTCTGTGTCAACACTCAAATCAAAAATCATCGATCAACTTTTTAAAACCGTTTGCCGACTTTTCAGGCTGATTACACCAATCCGAGATCGGGTATTGATTATCAGTCATTCAAAGATTGAAGACAATGCTGTTGAGATGGCAAATTATCTGGCCGAAAATTATAAGCTCAGAATCGGATTGATGCTCTCCGACAAAGATCTGAGGTCAGTTAAAAAACTTAAAAATAAAATTCATCCGGCGGTTTCATTTTATTCCTTTCCCGGACTTAAGCCTTTTCATCCCGAATCATTTCGACAGCTGTTTGGTTCAAAATATATTCTTTTTACCCATTTGATTTTCCCGTACGACAGATATTTGAAAAATCAAATCACAGTCAATCTGTGGCACGGAGTCGGTCATAAAAAAATTAATACGGCAAGAGGTTTTAAACAGGGAGTACCTGCAAATTACACAATTGCAACTTCCAAAATGACCCAAAAGATGTTTGCAGATCTTTTTGCAAATCCGATTGAAACCGTTTTTATCGGCGGTATGCCAAGAAATGATCTGATGCTGAGAACAAAAGATTCAGAATTCAAATTTCATCAAGATACCGGACTGAACGGCTATGACCGAATCATAATCTGGATGCCGACTTTCAGAAGAAAAGTCAGTAAAAACACAGCCGGGCAAACCATAATTTCAGAAACTGACAATATTTTCGGAATTGACAGTTTTAATATAGAGAGATTCAATCAAATGCTGAACCGGCACAATTCACTTTGTGTGGTCAAAAGCCATTATTATGTGAAAGAATATAAAAACCGGCAGGGATTGTCAAATTTTCTTTTTATCAATGACAATTGGCTGTATGAAAATGGAATTTTACTTTATGAACTCCTGTCAAAAACAGCTGCGCTGATTACCGATTATTCTTCGGTTATGACCGATTATTCACTGCTTGACAAACCGATTTTTCTGATTGCCGAAGATATTGAAGATTATAAAAAATCGCAGGGTCTCTATTTTGAAGATTATGAAAACCGGGTGCCATCAAAATTGTTTCTTTCTCAAAACGAACTTTTTGAGGCAGTCAAATTGTTTTTGGAGCACGGAGATGATAAATTTGCAGAAAAAAGGAGAAAAATCCGAGACCTCTATTATCAGTACTGCGACGATAAAAGCGCAGAAAGAATTGCGAAGTTTATTTTTACAGACCTGAAGAATTGAACGATTTATTTTAAAAATGATTATGCCCAAAAACATCGCCGTCATCTTAGCAGGAGGAAAGGGAGAAAGATTGAATGCCGAACTCCCGAAACAACTCATCAAAATCGCAGGAAAACAAGTCATTGAACATACCCTTGAGGTTTTTGAACAACACAGCGACATAGACGAAATTGCTGTCGTCTCAAACATTGACTACATCAGAGACATCGAAAATATACTGCACCGAAATTCATTCTCAAAAGTCAAAAAAATATTGGCAGGCGGTGCACAAAGATCCGATTCAAGCCTGGCAGCCATCCGTGCCTATGAAGGACAAAGCTGTCATCTGATTTTTCATGATGCCGTCCGGCCATTGGTCAGCCACAAAATCATCTCGAACTGCATAGAAGCTCTCAAAACCTACAATGCAGTCGATGTCGCCGTCAAAACCACTGACACCATCATAGAAGTAGAAAACCGTAGCATCCAAAACATCCCCGACCGACACCGGCTCTACAACGGACAAACCCCACAGGCTTTCAAAATCGAAACCATCGCAGAGGCTTATAATATCGCTTCCAAAGACCCCGACTTCAGTGCCACCGACGATTGCGGTGTGGTCAAAAAATACCTGCCACACGAAACCATCTTTGTGGTCGAAGGCGAAGGCTACAATATGAAATTGACCCACAAAGAAGACATATTCCTTATCGACAAACTCTTTCAACTCCGTACGGCAGAGGACAAGGGCGAAAGAATGGCAGAAAACACCAAGGCAGCACTGAAAGACAAGGTGATTGCAGTGTTCGGCGGCAGTTACGGCATCGGCAGCCATATCGTGAAAATGGCTGAGGCAAAGGGCGCAAAATTGTATTCGTTCAGCCGTACCGAAAATGCCACCGATGTGTCCGACCCGGCTGCGGTCAAAAATGCATTGAAAAAACTGTACGAAAAAGAAGGCAAAATCGATTTTGTGGTCAATACTTCGGGCCTGCTCCAAAAACAAAGACTCGACGACGCCGACTATGATTCGATTCGCAATACCGTGGCGGTCAACTTTCTCGGCTCGGTCCATGTCGCCAAAGAGGCTTATCCCTATCTGAAAAAAACCAAAGGCGCACTGTTGCTCTTCACCTCGAGTTCCTACACCCGAGGCAGAAGTTCTTACAGTATTTATTCGGCCACCAAAGCAGCGATTGTCAATCTGGTACAGGCACTGTCTGAAGAATGGGAAGAAGTCAGGGTGAATTGCATCAATCCAGAAAGAACCCGCACCCCCATGCGCACAAGAAACTTCGGCATAGAACCCGCCGAAAGTCTGCTCGACCCCGACAAAGTCGCCACCGCTGCACTCAATGCATTGTTTTCGGAATTCTCAGGACAGGTCATCGATGTGAAAATGGAGCTGAAATGAACAAAACACAAATCAACATAAAAATATACGACTTTCTGAATGGACTGATTCCCAAAAAGAAACAACTGATTGTCAGCGGAGGTGACAGGGCAGACGCCAATGCGGTGGAAACCGCCAACTATGTCGCCGAACACTACGACTTCCCCGTCTATTTTGTGGTCAATGACTTCTTTGCACCCTATGCAGATTCAATTCTTTCAAAAAAAGTACGAAGGATAAAAGGAAACAGTTTTCAACTGAAGTGCTTACGAATGAGAACCAAATGGTTGTTGGACACCCATGCCTCGCTGCTGAGACCACTGCCCAAAAACCAAATCCATATCAATCTCTGGCACGGAGTAGGACACAAATCCAAAGGAATCAAAGAAAAACCGCTCAAATCAGACATCACCATTGCCACATCAGAAATGGTAAAAACAATGTTTGCAGACCTGATGCATATTCCCGAGGAAAGTCTGATTGTCACAGGTTATCCCAGAAATGATTTGATGCTCAGGGCACAGGAAGAAAGACAGAAATGGCAGAAAAAATTTGCTCCCGATTTGACTGCTTATGACAAAGTGCTCATCTGGATGCCCACTTTTCAGAAAACAAAAGGAATTGTGCATAAATACGGTATGAATCCGATCGGTTTCGGAGATTTTTTTCATCTGCCCGATTTTGATACCCACCGCTTTGATCGGCTGCTCAAACAACACAATGCCATCTGTTTGCTGAAACCCCATCCGATTTATAATATTGATAATTTTGACGCAACTGAATTTGAAAATATCCGTATCATTGACGAGCAACAAATCTTCAGCGCGGGCATGACCTTATATCAGCTGTTGGGCTGTACCGATTTGCTGATCACCGATTATTCGTCTGTGATGACCGACTATACACTGCTCGAAAATCCGGTGCTGCTGTTTGCACCCAACTTTGAAGATTACAAAGCAAAACACGGATTTTATTTTGAAGATGTGGAGGATTGGATGCCTTCAAAATTAATATTTACACAAAATGAATTTTTTGGTTTGCTCAATAAGATATTGGAATCAGGTCTTGATCCTTTTGAAGAAAAAAGAAAAAAAATAAGGGATTTGTATTTTGATTACAAAGACTCACACAGTTGTCAGAGAATTTGTGAATCTGTTTTTAATTTAAATGGACTATGAAACTCATTTTTTGTATCCATTCAATGAATCTCGGCGGAACCGAAAAGGCACTGTTGGGGTTACTGAATGAAATAGATTTGAAAGAAAATGAGGTAACCGTATTACTACTTGAAAAAAAGGGAGAACTGCTCAACCGGATTCCGAATGAGGTGAAGATAAAAACAGTGCCGGAATTTGAAAAGATGAAACCAATTATTTTTAACCCGCCCCATTATTATGCAATGTCCGAATTGAAAAAGAAAAATATTTTTAATGCAATAAGAACGATTATAAGATATATAAAAGTTAAATTGACAAACTCATGGTATTATAACTATATTGAGGCATTGAAAGAATATCCGATAAAATACGAAGCAGATATTGCAGTTGCTTTTGCGGGACCGTCTGATTTTATTTCCTATTTGATTTTGAACAATGTAAAAGCAAAAATAAAATACCAATGGATTCATTTTGATGTAACCAAAGTAATCAGCAATAAAAATTTTGGCAATCGGTTTTATCACAGATTTAAATCCGGAGTCGGTGGCAGACGGAATTATCAGAATGATGGAAGACAAAGAATTGTATCGTTCAATCAGAGAATATCTGAAAACCGAACCCAAAGAAAATCTTGAATCAGTCGAAAAGTTTGACCAGATGATTTCTGAAATTCTTTAAAACAAAAATTTATTAAACTTCAGATATTATGTGTTTGATTTTTTTTCATTTTTAGCTTTATAAAAGAATCTGAAGAAAATTAAAAAGAAAGACAACTATGATAAATAGTAAACTTCAGTCAATTTTGGTTAATTTTGAAATTCAAAGTTCTTTTTTTTATGAAATTTAAACGTTTTTCAAGATTCCAATTTAATAAATAATCACTTTAAAATTTTTTATGATAAAGAAGATAAAAAATAAATTTCTAAAATACTCGAATGCGTTGATAATTAATGCAAAAAAAGTTAATGCCATTAAAAACACAGTTGAGGACAATTTTTCTCTTTTGATTTTACTTAAAATGTTTGAAAGTAATACATTTTTAAGTTTAACCTCTTGGTCCATAAGCCCCAAAGAAGTTTTGCATATTTGCAATGATATTGTAATCAATAATAGAAAGAATATTATCGAATTCGGTTCAGTGTTTTCCACTATTTGCATTGCACAATTAATAAAGAAGGAAAAATTAACTATTAATTTTATTTCAGTTGAGAGCAATGAAGATTGGATTAAAATACTTTCTAAAAAATTAGTGGAGTTGGATTTGCTACAATATGTTAAATTCATTTATGCACCAATTACTGACAAACAACCTTCTTTTTTTATGAAAAATCAAAGTAAATGCTATGATGAAGAAAAGCTTTTCAATTCTTTGAATAATATGAATTTTGATTGCATTATTGTAGATGGACCTCCATCTATGTATTCTCCATATATAAGATACACTGCCCTCCCATTCCTTAAGGATAAACTTTCTGATGATTATTCCATCTTTTTAGATGATTTCAGAAGACCTATTGAAAAAGAAATTTTAACAGAATGGAAGAAAATATTGGAATTTGAATTTTATGATTTTGACAGATACGCCTATCTTACAAATAGACAGAAATTTGAGACAGAACCACTTACAATGCATTTATTTTAAAATGAAACTACTTGTCGTTATAGTAAATTATGGAAATGAACAACTGAATTATTTGCAGCGGGTTGTGGCAGAGCTGAAATCTTTCGAGAAATATAGTGTACATATTGTTGTAAATAGTAACATTCCGCTGAACATCAGCGGGGTTGATGAAGTAAATATCTATCAAATGGACGATTATCAACTTTTGCCCTTGACTTGTCGCAATATTATTTGGGAAAACAGGGACAAATTTGATGTTTTTATTTATACTGAGAACGACCATTTGTTTTTGGAGCATCATATTGACAAGCATCTGGAATATGAGAAGATTTTACCTAAAAGTAAAATTTCCGGTTTAATCCAATACGAAAAGAATGAAACCGGATACTATTATCCTGCTTACCATGCAGATTTTGATTGGGATTATAAATCAGTTCAAACGTATGGAGGTAAAATTTTCGCACATTTTAATAATCTTCATCAGGCAAGTTTTATACTTTCTCAAAAGCAATTAATAAGAATTGGAAAAAGAATTAACTTTTTGGAATTACACAGTGATAAAGATTATTGGATAGTTAAAAAATACAAGAATTTCAATATCAAAATTTTTAATTCAAAATATATATCAAAAAATGCTTATAGTGTAAAATGTAAGGTGAATACAGATATTTATCGGTATGCAGGATTACAAAAATTAATTTGTATTTCAGAATTCAAAGAAAATCTGATTCATCATTTGCCCAATATATATATCAATGGTGAAGGCGGAAGGCTTAAATTAAGATCTGATGAAAAGAAAATGAATTATGCAATAATGAAGTTATTAAACCAAAAGAATTATGACAAAACTTGACTTGGTCAATAGTCATTTCAAACCCAATTTGACAATTTGAATCCACTTGTTTCCATACAGATTCCCACCTACAATCAAAAGCAGTATATTAAACCGGCTTTCGATTCTAATTGGTGCGTAGAACTCGTCTTAAAAACTTTAAATTCTGACGAGCCAACTATTATTAAGAATCCGTTTTATGAATTTAAAATTTTTGAGAAAAATAAAAAAGAATCATTAAACTTAATGAATTTTTGAACTTTTAAAAGTATGTTTTAATGATTGCAATAGTAATTCCTTATTATAAAATCACTTTCTTCAGAGACACTCTGAACTCGTTAGCTAATCAAACTGACAAACGATTTAATGTTTATATTGGTGATGATGCTAGCCCAGAAAGCCCCTTGGAATTACTAAAAGAATTTGAAGGTGAATTTAATTTTCAGTATCAGTATTTTAAAGAGAATTTAGGTCGTGAATCATTGACTAAACAATGGATAAGATGTATCGAATTGTGCAAGGGAGAAGAATGGCTTATGATACTGGGTGATGATGATAAACTTAGCCCTAAGGTTATTGAAGAGTTTTATGAAATTTTAAAACACAAAGAACAATCGGATTACGTTCTGAGGTATCGCCGTCAAATTATCAATGCAAAGGGTGAGATAATTTCTCCAAAAAGTGATTTCCCGGATAATGAATTATCAATAGATTTTCTATACAAAAGAACCAAAAACCAGGCAGTGAGCAGCTTGAGCGAATTTATATTTCGCAAAGAGGATTATGCAAGGCACGGTTTGCGCGCATATCCAAATGGATTTTACTCTGACAATTGGATGCAATTAGTTTACTCTGATTTTGGTAGAATAAAAAATATAAATGCAACCTGTTACATTAGAATTACAACCATCAGCCTTTCCGGAAATCCAGAAAATCGTGAGAAAGTGTTGGAAGCTGGATTGTATTTTTACAGGGATTTGTTGACAATATACCCTCACAAGTTCAGTAAAGCCCAGAAATCTTTATTCCTAAATATTTTAATGAACGGAATTAATCATCCTAAATTCCCGATGAATGAGTTTCAGTTTTTGAAACTTTCCTTTTCAACAGTGGGAAGTTTGTTAACTTTAAGAAAAACATTGACATTGATAAAAATGAAAATTTCTAAAGGATGAAGAAACGATTTTTATTTTTCCTCATCAACATGAATCTTGGCGGCACCGAAGGATCATTTCTGAATCTAATTGCCGCCCTTCCGTATGATTATGAAATCGATTTACTTCTTCTTGAAGAAAAAGGTGAATTACTGAATCAACTTCCCGGAAACGTCAATTTAAAAATTATTGAAAACGGAAATCAAATCAATGAATTCATCAACCTTGGTTGTCGCAGGTATGCATTCAATGAATTGAAAAGAGGAAATCTTATTTCATTTCTAAAGAACATATTTGTGTTTACACTTTATAAAATCAATATCCTGAAACATCCGTATTATGGAATCGCAAATCTAATCAATGACCAACCCCATTCATACGATATGGCGGTTGCCTATGCGGGTCCTCATGATTTTATAAGTTACTATACGCTGAATTATATCCACGCACAACAGCGGTTTCAATGGATTCATTTTGATATTGAACGGGTGACTTTCCATAGAAGGTTTGCAAACGAGATATATCGGTATTATGATAAAATTTTCTGTGTATCTCAAAATTCAAAAAATACATTTGTAAAAGAATTTCCTCAATTTGAAT
>ENA-UOVV01000767-UOVV01000767.1-compost-metagenome-genome-assembly--contig:-NODE-767-length-31972-cov-6.680264_pt1 | contig 31972 bp, 32 predicted proteins | sample MGYA00238155_ERZ761577 | MGnify/ENA primary metagenome ERZ761577 (study PRJEB28898, sample SAMN06268775) | compost metagenome | isolation source: Emeryville, CA | place: USA:Emeryville, CA | collected... | reverse complement strand
GGGTGGGGCCGATGCCGGCCCCGACGGCCGCGCCGCCCGCGGTCGGATTCGAGGACGTGACAAAGGGATACGTGCCATGGTCGACGTCGAGCAGGGTGCCCTGCGACCCCTCCAGCAGCACCGTCTCGCCCGCCTCCAGCGCGCTGTTGAGCAGGTAGCGGGTGTCGGCGATGCGGTGCTTGAACCCCTCGGCCTGGGTCAGCAGGTTGGCCACCACTTCCTCGGGGTCCAGCGCCTTGCGGTTGTAGATCTTGACCAGCACCTGGTTCTTCAGCTCCATCGCGGCCTCGACCTTCTGCGAGAGCAGCCCCTCGTCGAGGACGTCGGCCATCCGGATGCCGACCCGGGCGATCTTGTCCTGGTAACACGGGCCGATGCCGCGGCCGGTGGTGCCGATCTTCTTGCTGCCCGCATACCGTTCCACGACCTTGTCGATCGCGACGTGATAGGGCATCAGCACGTGCGCGTCGGCGGAGATCAGCAGCCGCTCGGTGTCCACCCCGCGCTTCTCGAGCCCCTGCAGCTCGGTGAGCAGCACGCCGGGGTCGACAACCACCCCGTTGCCGATGACGTTCGTGACACCCGGGGTCAGGATGCCCGACGGAATCAGGTGCAGCGCGAAGTTCTCCCCGGTCGGCAGCACGACGGTGTGGCCGGCGTTGTTGCCGCCCTGGTAGCGCACCACCCACTGCACCCGGCCACCGAGCAGATCGGTGGCCTTTCCCTTGCCCTCGTCGCCCCACTGCGCGCCGATGAGCACAATTGCCGGCATGGCATTTCTCCTGCTCGGTGTGTTCCAGCCGGTGAGCAACACTATCCCAGCCGACGACGCGGGGTCCGCGCGGACGTGAGGGCCACGCCGACCGCCGACGTCGCCGTGTACGCGCGCCGACGGATGCCGCGCGCGCTGCGGGAACTGCCGACCGTCGACCTCGACGGGGTGACGACCGCGCGCCGGGTGATCGTGGTCGGCTCACACGCCGACCTGTCGGCCGTGTTGACCCGGCTGCTGCGCGAGGACCGGCTCGACGTCGAGGTGGCGCACGTGCGGCGCTGGGGCTCGGCCCGGCGGGCCCTGAGGGGCACCGCCACGCTGGTGCCGTTGATCCGCGACGACACCGGCGCGGTGATCACCCAGGCCGGGTACTGGCTGCCGCCGTCGGAGGACGCGACCACGATCGTCGGCGAGGCCACGGTCGACGACACGCTGCTGTTCGACGGCGAGGTGACCGCGGTGCGCGTCGAACCGATCGACGAGATGCCGGGCCTGCGGGCGGCCGTGCTGTCGCCCCGGATGCGGCCGCGCCGGTGGATCACCGGCCGGGCGGTGCAGCTCGGCACCACCGGGGCGATGGTGGTGCGCGACGGCGCGCCGGGGCCGCGGCCGGTGCGCCGGTCGACGTTCTACCGGCACTTTCACGGCTGGCGCCGGGTCGGCTAAGCGGTACCTTCGAGCGGTGACTGTCCGACCGCTTCATCAATCGGTGCGGCCCAGCCCGATCTTTCTGCTCATCGTCGCGCTGACCGCCGCGGGCGGGGTGGTGGCGTGGCTGTGCACCGACACCGACCGGCCGCTGGCCTACGTCGGGGTGTTCGTGTTCGTCATCGCCGGCTGGGTGGTCTCGCTGTGCCTGCACGAGTTCGCCCACGCCTACAGCGCGTGGCGGTTCGGCGATCACGACGTCGAGGTGCGCGGGTACCTGACGCTGAACCCGTTGAAGTACTCGCACCCGCTGCTGTCGATCGGGCTGCCCGTGCTGATCATCGCCATCGGCGGGATCGGCCTGCCCGGCGGCGCGGTGTACGTGCGCACCTCGTTCATGACCAAGCGGCAGAAGAGTCTGGTCAGCCTGTTCGGCCCGCTGACCAACCTCGGCTTCGCCGCGCTGCTGCTGGGCCTGACGGCGACGATGGCAGATCTCGAGCACCAGGTGTTCTGGAGCGGGATGGCGTTCCTGGGCTTCCTTCAGGTGACCGCGTTCGTGCTGAACATCCTGCCGATCCCCGGCCTGGACGGCTACAGCGTTCTGGAACCGCACCTGAGCCCGCAGACCCAGCGCTCACTGGAGCCCGCCAAGCAGTGGGGGTTCTTCATCCTGCTGGTGCTGTTGCTGACGCCGGGGCTCAACCAGTGGTTCTGGAGCATCGTGCTGTGGTTCTTCGATCTGTCCGGGGTGCCGCGCGGGCTGGTCGCCGCGGGTAGCCAGCTGACGAGGTTCTGGTCCGCCTGGTTCTGACCCCTTGCGATATATGCAGAACTACGCATATATTGCACGCATGGGTGCGGGCCACGATCACAGTTCGCCCGACGCCCGTGTCAGCCGGATGGTCGTCGCCGCGGCGATCCTCACCGCGTTCTTCATCCTCGAGCTGGTCACGGCCCTGGCGATCAACTCGCTGGCCCTGCTGTCGGACGCCGGCCACATGCTCACCGACCTGGTCGCCATGTTCATGGGGCTGACCGCGGTGTTGCTGGCGCGCCACGGCCGCGCGTCACCGGCCCGCACCTACGGGTGGCACCGCGCCGAGGTGTTCACTGCCGTGGCCAACGCCGTGCTGCTGTTGGGTGTCGCCGGGTTCATCCTCTACGAGGCGGTGGAGCGATTCGGGAACGCACCCGAAATCCCAGGCTTGCCAATGGTTCTGGTGGCCCTGGCCGGTCTGGCCGCCAACGTCGTGGTGGTGCTGCTGCTGCGGTCGCACTCGGAACGGAGCCTCGCGGTCAAGGGTGCCTACATGGAGGTGGTGGCCGACGCCGTGGGCAGCATCGGCGTACTGATCGCCGGCCTCATCACCCTCACCACCCACTGGCCGTACGCCGACATGGTGGTCGCGGTGCTGGTCGCGCTGTGGGTGCTGCCGCGCGCGATCTCGCTGGCCCGCGCGGCGCTGCGGATCCTGTCCGAGACCTCGCCGCGTCACATCGACGTCGACGAACTGCGCTCGGCGCTGTGCGCCGTCGAGGGCGTCACCGAGGTGCACGATCTGCACGTCTGGACACTGGTGCCCGGAAAAGACATGGTCACGGCGCATCTGACCAGCACCAGGGACTCCGCGCAGGTGCTCGACGACGCCCGCGCCGTGCTGACCGCGCGCGGGCTGGACCATGCGACGGTGCAGGTGGAACCGCCGGACGCCGCCGCCGACTGCGGGTGCGACACCGAAGGCTGAAACCTCAGGCCAACCCGAGTTCCCGCCGGGCGTGGGGATCGCAGTCGTCGAGCAGGTCGAGGCAGCGCTGGCACTCGTCGTCCTCGCCGATGGCGTCGGCGGCTCGCGCCAGCGCCGCCACGCAGCGCAGGAACCCGCGGTTGGGTTCATGGCTGTACGGGACCGGCCCGAACCCCTTCCATCCGTTGCGCCGCAACTGATCCAGGCCTCGGTGATAGCCGGTGCGCGCGTAGGCGTAGGCGGTGATGGCCTGGTCGTCGGCCAGCGCGTCTTCGGCCAGTGCGGCCCATGCGATCGACGCCGCCGGGTGAGCCGCGGCGACGATGGCGGGGTTCTCGTCGGCGGCGAGTTCGGCTTCGGCCGCGGGATCACCGGGGAGCAGTACCGGGTCGGGTCCGAGGAGATCGCCCATCCGCGTCATGAACCCCATTGTGCCGTGCGATCGCCTCCCGGCGCGCACGGCATGGGTCGCGGCGGGGACCGGTGGCGGTGACTAAGCTTCCCGCGGTAGCAACGCACGAGGGGAATGCAGCGCGATGTCGAACCCAGAGGGGCCGGACCGGCCGCAGGACGCCACCGACGAGCAGGATGAGCTCGGCGGTGTCACCGCGGCTGCCGACGGCGGGTCCGCCGGCGACGCGCCGCACGAGTCCGACGCGGCCACCGAGGTGATGGCCACCGCCGACCACGAACCCGAGACCGAGATCATGCCGCCCGCTGAACCCGATCAGGCGACGCCCGGGACGCAGGAAGGCGAGCGGCGGTTCACCGCGCCGTCGGCATTCGACGCCGGCGTGACCCAACGGATCGACACCCCGCCCGATCCGGAAACCGAGGTGTTTCCCCCTGCCGCCAGTACCGATCCCAAAGCCGGTGGGCCACAAGTCATTCCGCCGCGCGGAGACGCCCCTAAGCCGCCGACCACCCGGCGCAGCTGGGGCTGGGTCATCGCGCTGGTTCTCGTCATCGCGGCGCTGGTAGCGGTGGCCATCCTGGGCACGGTGCTGTTGTCGCGCGCCTCGGAGCCCGAGGTATCACAGGAGGACCTGGTCCGCGCGACCATCCAGAACTTCGACATCGCGGTGCAGAGCGGCGACCTGGCCACGCTGCGCAGCATCACCTGCGGCGCTACCCGCGACAACTACGTCAAGTACGACGACCGCGCCTGGGCCGAGACGCACGCCCGAGTGGCCGCGGCCAAACAGTATCCGGTGGTCGCCAGCATCGATCAGGTGGTGATCAACGGCGATCACGCCGAGGCGAACGTCACCACGTTCATGGCGTTTGCGCCGCAAACGCGCTCGACGCGCAGCTTCGACCTGCAGTTCCACGACAACCAGTGGAAGATCTGCCAGGCCCCGTCGAGCTGACGTTTTTGTTTGCGACAGCAACGTAAATCATCGCGAATTTAAAATCGTCGAGCTAGCCACCTGCTTATTGACACTCAGGCTATTTACCAGCGCATTTAGAGTAGTCAAATACTCATTACCCGCTGCGCAACCGTGCTTACCGTAGCCCCGCCAGCAATATTGAACTCCTTGACAGGGGGACGAGATGTCGAATTTCAGCGACTACATCGGCAGGATCGGGGCGCTCGCGGTAGCGCTGGGATTCGGCGTCGGTATGGCCGCAGCGCCGTGGACAGCCACGGCGCAACCGGCCGACCCGGTCGCGGACCGGATCGCCGCCGCGAAGGAGGCCGCGGCAAAGAGATTCAACGTCAGCGTCTCGGTCAACGGCCAGACCGTGGTCCAGATCGGTAACGCGCACGCAGAGTCGAGCGCGGGGTCGCGAGCGATCGCCCGTGGCGACAACGCCGCCGCGTCCGCCACCTTCGGTACCCGCAATGTCGCGGTCGCCGTTGGCAACAACAGCACGGCCGAGGCCGTAGAAGGCAACAACAATCGTGTTGTCGTCCACGGCGATGACAATCTTGGCGTCGCGATGTTCGGCGACAACAACCGAACCATTATTCGCGGCAACGCGAATCAGGCCGGAATCACCTCCGGTGACAACAACAGCATCACCGTGATTGGCGATGAAAACCTGGCCGAGGCCGGTATCGGCAACAACAACAAGGTCACCATCTACGGAACCTCGTCGGCGGCAGGCGCCGGCCAAGGCGATAACAACACCGCCACCGCCACCGGTTCCGACGCGCTAGCGTTGGCCCAGGGCTCCCACAGCACCGCGACCGCTGCCGATTCCTCCACCGCCGAGGTGGCTGGCAGTAACAGCAGCGCCACCGCCACGGGGATCTTCGATTACGCATACGTCATCGGCGACAACAGCAACGCCACCGCCGACGGATTCGCCAATCAGGCAATCGTCAGGGGCGACGACAGTTCCGCCAAAGCGGACGGATACGGCAACGTCGCCGATGTCACCGGTGATGAAAGTGCCGCCAGCGCATCCGGAACGGGCAGCCAGGCGATCGTCACGGGCGACGAAAGCGGCGCCAACGCTGAGGGAAGCTTCAGCGTCGCGACGATTGATGGTGATCACGGACTTGCCATCGCCGAGGGTGACAACAACTCCGCGACCGTCACCGGAGACAACAGCGCCGCCGTGGCGGCGGAGGGCAACAACAATGTCGCGTCAGTCGTTGGAGACGGCAGTGGCGCCGGCGCGTTCTACGGGAACAACAACACCGCCACGGTGAATGGGAACAATAGCCAGGCCATCGCCGCCGAAGGCGACCACAACGTCGCTACGGTGAACGGTGACGGATTATTTGCCAACGCGACCGGTGGAGGAGCCGTCGTCACCCAGCCGTAAACCAACTGGGAGACAGATCTTTGTGGGTCAGCCCTGCATCACTATCGCCCGGCAGGTACCCGCGTTGTTCGCGTTGCACGGGATGCCCCTGACCGTGGGTGCGCTGCCCGGCGGCACGGCAATGTCGGCACCCTGCGGCGGCACGATGATCGCCGGGGGCGGGGCGCTGCCCTGGCCCTTGACGCACACGCCTTCGAATCGGGTCGGTACGGTGCCGTGCGGGCAATCGGCGTGCGCGGCAGGCGCGAGCGCGACCGACCCGAGGGCGACCGACGACACGGCGCAGGCGATCAGGATTCGGCGCGTCACAGCGCCGACTGTAACGCGGGCTAGCCGGCGCTGACGGAGCGGCCCTCGCTGTGCAGGTCCCGGCACGCCTCGATCACCCGTTCGGTCATCGAGGCCTCGGCCTTCTTGAGGTAGCTGCGCGGGTCGTAGACCTTCTTGTCGCCCACCTCACCGTCGATCTTGAGCACACCGTCGTAGTTGGTGAACATGTGCCCGGCGATGGGACGGGTGAACGCGTACTGGGTGTCGGTGTCGACGTTCATCTTGACGACGCCGTAGCGCAGCGAGTCCTCGATCTCGGACTTCAGCGACCCGGAGCCGCCGTGGAAGACAAAGTCGAAAGGCTTTGCGTCCTCGGGTAATCCCAGTTTCGCGGCGGCCACGCGCTGCCCTTCGGCCAGCACCTCGGGGCGCAGTTTGACGTTGCCGGGTTTATACACACCGTGCACGTTGCCGAACGTGGCGGCCAGCAGGTACTTGCCGTGTTCGCCCGCGCCGAGCGCGTCGATGGTCTTCTCGAAGTCCTCCGGCGTGGTGTAGAGCTTGTCGTTGATCTCATGGGCCACGCCGTCCTCCTCACCGCCGACGACGCCGATCTCGATCTCGAGGATGATCTTGGCCGCCGCCGCCTCTTTGAGCAGCGAACGCGCGATATCCAGGTTCTCGTCGATCGGCACCGCCGACCCGTCCCACATGTGCGACTGGAACAGCGGGTTGTCGCCGGCGGCGACGCGCTCCGCCGAGACCGCCAGCAGCGGCCGGACGTAGGTGTCGAGCTTGTCCTTCGGGCAGTGGTCGGTGTGCAGCGCCACGGTGATCGGGTACTTCTCGGCGATCACGTGGGTGAACTCGGCCAGCGCGACGGCCCCGGTGACCATGTCCTTGACGCCGAGGCCCGAGGCGAATTCGGCGCCGCCGGTGGACACCTGGATGATGCCGTCGCTGCCGGCGTCGGCGAAACCTTTGATCGCCGCGTTGACGGTCTCCGACGAGGTGCAGTTGATCGCGGGGAACGCGAAAGAGTGTTCTTTGGCCCGGGCCAGCATCTCGGCGTACACCTCGGGCGTTGCGATGGGCATGAGGGGATTGTCCCAGGAATCGGGCGAGTTCACATGGTGAGAACCATGCGGTAGCGGGCCCGGCCCTGCTCCATCGCCGCGTACGCCTCGGCGGCCTGTGCCAGCGGCAATTCCTGGCTGCGCGCGCGGACCCCGGACTGCACCGCGAAGCGCATCGTCTCCTCGACATCGCGCGACGTACCCGAGGGGTGCCCGCTGATCCGCAGCCCCCCGGAGATCAGGTCACCGGGACTGATCGGCAGCGGGTCGTAGGAGACGCCGACGATCACCAGTTCCCCCTCGGGGCCGAGCCCGCCGACGGTCTGCGCCATCGCCGCGGAGTTGGCCGCGGTGGCCAGCACCACCGCCGCGCCGCCCAGGTCCTGCAGCACGGCCGCGACATCCTGGGTGGTCGAGTCGATGTAGTGGTGTGCGCCAAGCGCTTTGGCATCGTCGGCTTTGTTCGCACCGCGGGCTATCGCGACGGTCTCGAACCCCATCGCCCTGGCCCACTGGACGCCGAGATGCCCGAGCCCGCCGATGCCGAGGATCGCGACCAGATCGCCGGCCACCGCCGCGGTGCGGCGCAGCGCGTTATATGTCGTCACCCCGGCACACCCCATCGGCGCCGCTTCGGCGAAGGACAGCCCGTCGGGGATGCGGGCCACGGCGGTGGCGGGCACGGTGATCGACTCGGCGTAACCGCCGGGGTAATGCCAGCTGGGCACCTGTAACCGGACGCACTGCATGAACTTGCCCCTGCGGCAGGGCCCGCAGACGTTGCAGTTTCCGCCGAACCAGCCCACCGCGACCCGCTCCCCCACGGTGAAGCCCTCGACGTCGTCGCCCACCTCCGCGATGGTGCCCGCGGCCTCGTGACCCGGTGTCACGGGAAACGTCATGCCGGGAAACTGGCCGTTGACCACCGCGTGGTCGGTGCCGCACACCCCGCAGGCGGCCACCGCGATGCGCACGTGCCCCGGCGGCGGTGGCGCGGTCTGCACGTCGGTGAGGGTCAACGACGCGCCGGCGTTGGGGACCTGGACCGCCTTATGGGTGGGCATACGGCAATCCTATTGACAGTGTGCGGTGCCCGCGCGCCGTCGCACGGCCGGTATCTTGGGCGCTGTGAGTTTGGGCCCTGTGACGACGACGGCCCTCTCGGCGACCGCCGATTCGCTGGCTTTGATGCCGGATTTCATGGATCCGCTGAAGCTGCTCGGTTACTTCGGCACGTGGGCGCTGGTGGGACTGCTGGTCGTGATCTTCGTCGAGTCCGGCGTGTTGTTCCCCATCCTGCCCGGCGACTCGTTGCTCTTCGTTGCCGGCATGCTCGCCGCGGGCACCGCGGCGCTGGCCGAGGAGGGCGGTGAGCCGATCAACTTCCAGCTCTGGCAGTTGTTGGTGTTCATTCCGATCGCCGCCATCCTCGGCGGTCAGGTCGGCTACTGGATCGGACGCAACATCGGCACCGCGATGTTCAAGCCGGACGCGCGGTTCCTCAAACAGCGGTATCTCGACGAGGCCCATGCCTTCTTCGAACAGCGCGGTCCGTTCGCGATCGTGATCGCGCGGTTCGTCCCGATCGTGCGCACGCTGGCGCCGCTGACCGCGGGTGCCGCCCGGATGAACTATCCGGTGTTTGCGATCTTCAATATTCTCGGCGCGGTGGTGTGGGGCGTCGGCATCACCCTCATCGGGTACTGGCTGGGGCAGTTCGAGATCATCCAGAAGCTGCTTGAGCCGATCTTCGTCGCGATCGTGTTGGCGTCCGTCGCACCGATGTTCATCGAGTGGTACAAACGGCGCCGCGCCGCCAAACGGGCGGCCGAAGAAGCCTGAGAACCGAAATCGAGGACGCCGGTCTCGTACCGTCGCGTTCCTGCCGTGGGCAGCGACGGCAGAGCCGACGCCGATGGCGACGGACCGCCTGAATGTCAGCGTGTCGGTGAACGGCAAAACTCGGGTGCAGATCGGTTCGGCACAGTCGCAGGCGGGTCCCGACTCGCGGGCCCAGGCGCGCGGCGCCAACGCGGTCGCCGTCGCCGACGGCGGCACTCGCAACATCGCGGTGCCGATCGGAAATAGCAGTGTTGCGCAAGCTGTTTCGGGTCCGGGGTGACCCCAGCTAGGTGGTTGCCGTGTATGGAAACAACAAGCTTCGCCGATGCCCTGGGTGATTTCATCGCGGGGCTTGTCGCCGGAGTCGGCGACAACGTCGCGTCCGCACGGAGGCGTCGGCAACACCGCGGTGCGGGGCACCGCCAGCTCGGCGACCGCCGGACCGGGTGATGACAACGAGGCACGCGTCGACGGCGACGACAGCCACGCCGGCGCAGGCCTCGGCGACGGATTGGCCGCGGCGACCGGGGCAACGCCACCGATCACCAACCATCGGCACCCGCGTCTCACCTCAATCGCGCTGGTTAACACCATTCATAAAATGAGTTATTTGCGCGAGCGAAGGTAAGCTTCGGTAGCGACAATTCGCGAATCACGCTGCGGTGCAGACAAAAACTGACGTGAGCAGCAATTACTAATTGTGTCGATCGCTGCCCTGACACGCTATTCTCACGCGGTAGCAACAAAATCTGGCATCGCCTATCGAGATTCGAGAGTAATCCAGCAAATGAACGTTGCTGCGCCTGTCGGACGAGCTTTCGCAGTCGCATTGAGGTCGGCGTGGGCGTGGTTGCGCGGCAACAACAACTTGGCGTCCGCGACAGGGGATTTCCTTATCGCGATCGCCGGCTGGGCGACAACAACGTGAACACCCAGCCATGAGTAGTGGCTGACTCACTCCAGACCACCGCGAGCGGAATCGAAAAGTAGAGATAGGAGAAGAGATGGGTATGGACAAGAACATCGGGCGGATCGGGGCGCTGGCGGTGGCACTGGGGGTCGGTGTAGGGGTGGTCGCCGCGCCGGGGACGGCCTCGGCGCTGCCCCAGGATGCGCAGGACAGGCTCGACGCCGCCAAGCAGCGGATCGAGGACAGCAAGAGCGTCAGCGTCTCGGTCAACGGGAAGAACATCATTCAGCACGGCACCGCGACCTCGTCGGCCAACGGAACCAACTCCCGCGCGATCGCCCGCGGCGCCAATGCCACCGCCATCGCCGACGGCGGGGACCGCAACATCGCCGTCGCGTCCGGCAACGACAGCCAGGCACTGGCCGGGTTCGGCGACAACAACCAAGCGCGGGCGACCGGCCAGAATTCGCTGGCCGCTGCCGGCAACGGCAGCAACAATCTAGCGATCGCAGCCCGTGACAACAGCCGGGCCCAAGCCGGCACGGGCAACGACAACAGAGCGTATGCCAACGGTTTCTCGGCGGAGAGCATTGCCGGCGGCGGTAACGGCAACACCGCCGCCGCAACGGGTTTCGACAGCGGCGCGTTCGCCGAAACAGGCCATGCCAACACCGCGATCGCCGATGGGTCCAACGCGATCGCACGAACCGAACAGGGTGACAGCAACGCGGCGAAGGCGTATGGGCAGGCCGCCATCGCCACCATCGTTGTGGGAAACGGCAACACGGCCACCGCCGTTGGCGACGGCAACCATGCGTCGGTGTCCAACGGCAGCAACAACACCGCGATCGCCGATGGTGGCGTGAACAACACGGCCCAGATGTCGTTCAGCAACGACAGCACCGCCACCGCCACGGCGGGCGATCGGAACTTCGCGTTGGTGGACAACACCACGGACGGTCACGCCACCGCGGGCTACGGCGACGACAACACCGCACGGGTTGAGCTCAGCCAGAACAGCACGGCGCAGGCGATCAACGGCGACCTCAACACCGCCCACACGCTCATAGGCAACTCCACGCAGTCATTCGCCGGCAACGGCAACGACAACTTCGCCACCATCACGGGCACGAACAGCTATGCGTTCGCCGGCGACGGGAACCTAAACTTCGCGTCCGGTTCGGGCAACAACCTCACCGTGATCGCGGGCCCCGGCGATCACAACGTCAACATCCAGCCGTAAGGCACCGTTTTACGACGGAAGGAGAAGCCATGAGACAGCATGTCGGGCGGGTGGGAGCGCTCGCGGTGGCGCTGGGAGTCGGCGCAGGGGTAGTCGCCGCTCCGGCGTCGGCACTGCCACCGGATGCACAGGACCGACTCGACGCCGCCAAGCAGCGGATCGAGGACAGCAAGAGCGTCAGCGTCTCGGTCAACGGGAAGAACATCATTCAGCACGGCACCGCGACCTCGTCGGCCAACGGAACCAACTCCCGCGCGATCGCCCGCGGCGCCAACGCCACCGCCACCGCGGACGGCGGAAACCGCAATGTGGCCGTTGCGGTGGGTAACGACAGCACGGCCGACGCCTCCAGCGGCGACAACAACCTGGCGCGGGCCGCCGGCGCCGGTAGCAGGGCGCGGGCCGCCAACGGGGATGGCAACCGGGCGATCGCGGTTCGCGACGGCAGTACCGCATTCGCGATGAACGGCGATCACAACGACGCCCGATCGATTGGGGAGTCCGCGTGGGCCAGCGCAAGCAACGGGAGCAACAACACCGCTGTCACGGTCGGCAGGGGCAGCGTTTCACGCGCGGAGGATGGTGATGGCAACGCCGCTACCGCAAGCGGAGCAGCTGCGGTCGCCATCGCCCGCCTGGGTAACGACAACACCGCGACCGCCACCGGACAACAGGCCGAGGCGCAGGCCGCCGACGGTGACAACAACCTCGCCTCGGCCAGCGGCGACTTCGCAACCGCGATCATCAACAGCGGCGACAACAACACCGCCACCGCCAGCGGGACATCGAGCGTGGCGTTCATCATCCTGGGCAGCAACAACACCGCCACCGCCACCGGCGGGTTCTTCAACCAGGCGGTCGTTCAGCAGGGCAACGACAACACCGCGTTCGCCGGTATCGGCGACAACAACTTCGCGCGAGTCAACCTCGGCAACAACAACACCGCGCGGGCGGACCGGGGCGACGGCAACATTGCCTCCCTGTTGAACAGCAGCGACAGCACCGCCGAAGCGGGCGACGGCTACAGCAACAGCGCGCTCGTGACCAGCAGCACTGGCAGCACGGCGTGGGCCCGCGAAGGCATGCACAACGATGCCCACGTGTCGAACAGCGTCTCAAGCGGAGCGCTGGCGGGCCGGGGGAACAACAACTTCGCGGAGGTGAACGGCAACTTCAGCCTCGCGGCCGCCGGCGAAGGAAGCTTCAACACCGCGACAGTGAACGGCAACGGCCTGGTCGCCATCGCCGGACCCGGTGACGATAACATCGCCACCGCGCCGTAGCGGCGCGGTGTCCGCTACTTTCCAGTGTCCTGCAGCGCCCGAATCAGGCTCGCGGCGTCCCACGGGCCTCGGTGCCGCTTGCCGTTGACGAAGAACGTGGGCGTGGAGTTCAGGTCCATGACGTCGGCGTCCTGCGCGTCGTCCTGCACTCGGTGCAGCACCTTTGACGCGTGTACCCGCACATCCTGATCGAACTGCTCGATGTCGCACCCCACGGTGACGGCGTAGCGGTACATGTCCGACCATTCCAGATCGTCCTGGTGGGCGAACAATTCGTTCGCCATCTCCCAGAACTTGTCCTGCAGTGCGGCGGCCTCGCTGGCTCTCGCCGCATCGAACGCGCGGGGATGCGCCCGCTCCAACGGGAAATGGCGCCACACGTACAGCAGGTCATCGCCGAAGTGCGCCCGCACCTCGTCGATGGCTCCGGTGGTGCGACTGCAGAACGGGCACTCGAAGTCGCCGTACTCCACCAGCGTGAGGGGTGCGTTCGGGTTGCCCTTGATGTGGTCTCGTTGCGGGTCAATCGGGCGAATCAGCTTCAGGCCGATGGGCTCCGGCGGACTGATCCAGTCGGTGACCCGGAAGATCGCCCACCCCGCGACGAACGCGACCACCGACGCCACCAGCACACCGATGCGGGCCTCGTCCTGGCGGGCCGGATCATCGATCGCGATGTCGACGATGAACAGCGAGATGGTGAACCCGATTCCGGACAGCGCCGCACCGCCCGCCACCCGGCGCAGCCTCAGGCCCGGCGCCAGCTGGCCTAGACCGGTGTTGCGCATGAACCACGTCGCACCGGTGATGCCGACGAACTTCCCCGCCACCAGACCCGCGACGATGCCCCACGTCAGCGCCGAGCCCAGCGCCGCGCGCACACCCTCGGCGTCCAATTGCACGCCTGCGTTGACCAACGCGAACAGCGGCAGTACCAGAAACGACACATAAGGACCCACGTCGGTCTGTAGCCGCTCATTGATCGAAATCGACTGGCGCAGACGACGGGTCGCGGCCCGGGCGTACTTGGAGTTCGGCGATTGGCGGAACGCGCGGATCACCTCCACGGCCTCCTCCACCTGTTCGCGCGCCGGCGCGAAGACCGGAATCAGCAACGCCACCGCGACGCCGGCTAACGTCGGGTGGATGCCCGCGTCGAACAACGCCACCCAAAGCGCGAGCCCGAGCAGCGCATACGCGGGTCCGCGCCCCACCGGCAGGAACCGCACCAGCGCCAGCGCACCGATCAACACCAGCGACACCACCAACGGCGCGACGTCCACCGCGTCGGAGTAGAACACCGCGATCACCAGCAGCGCACCCACGTCGTCGACCACGGCCAGGGTTAGCAGGAATATGCGCAGCCGCCCCGGGTATTTCGGCTTGATGATGGCGAGCGCTCCGAGCAGGAACGCGGTGTCGGTGGAGATCACCACCCCCCACGCGTGCGCGTTCTCCCCGGAGGCGTTGAACAATAAGAAGATCCCGGCGGGCACCGCCAGGCCCGCGAGCGCCGCGACCACGGGCACGGCGGCTCTGGCCCGGTCGGTGAGCTCGCCGATGGCGAACTCCCTTGTCACCTCCAGCCCGACGATGAAGAAGAAGAAAGTCATCAGGCCGTCGTTGATCAGGTGCTTGACCGTCAGATCGAAATCACGGTCGCCGACCGACAGCCCGACGGGTGTCTCCAGCAGCGTCCAATATGACTGCGCCCAGGGCGAATTGGCCCAGGCAATCGCCAGTAGCGTGACCGCCAGCAGCAGACCCGCGGCGGCTTTCTCCGGTGTGTTGATCGCCTTCGGATCGCGGTTGAACCGCGTCGGGAACAGGCGAACGATGCGCGGTAGTGACTCCGACGTCACGCTTCTTCGGCCACTTGATACGCCGCTTCCATGAGCATCCACCCCGACAGTTGGACGGACAGGTCACGCTCGGGCACCTCCGACGCGTTGACGGCGCCCTCGACGAACTCGGCCTCGGCGCCGGTCGCGGAGGGTATCTCGGCGGTGCGGTCCCAGAATGCCGGGAACAACGGCAGGCCGTCCACCGTCTGCCGGTTGTCCCAGGCCGCCTTCGCCGACGTGAGCACCAGGGAACGCGCGGTGTCGCGGGCGGTCGTGTCGGCCGGGCCCGTCTGCGGCAGCGCGCTGGCCACCAGCGCCAGGTAGCGCGCGAGGATGCCGTTGAACAGACCCCCGTCACCGCCGCCCGCACCGCGGATGATCCCGTCCGGCGCCATGTGCTCACGCACCGCGGCGACCAGCCGATGCACCCGACCGGCGTGGTCGGCGTCGTCGGTGCGCACCGCGAGTTCGGTCTCCAGCCCGAGCACCACACCCTGGCAGTAGGTGTACTGCGCGCGTACCATCGACCCACCCTTGATGCCGTCGAAGACCAGATGGGTGTCCGGGTCGATCAGCGTCTCGTCGATCCAGTCGGACATCTGCTGGGCACGGCGCAGCCGGTCGTGACGGGCCAGGAAGATCGCCGCCGGGCCGTTGGCGGGGGCATTGAAGAACTGATCCTGTTTGCGCCACGGGATGCCGCCGCCGTCCTCGGGCACCCACGCGCCCAGAAACTCCTCGGCGAGGGTGTCGAGGGCCTTCGGCCGCTGCACGCCCACCAGCCGACCGGCCCGCTCGAGCGCGAGCGCCAACCAGGCCATGTCGTCGTAATAGTCATTGGTCCATCGCAGGTTGTTGCGCAGCCGGTGCCCGCGGATCTGGCGGACGATCCGCTTCTCGCGTTCGGGGCCGGGGTCGCGCACCTGGGCGTCGACCAGGCAGTCCAGCAGATGCGCCTGCCACCAGTAGTGCCACGTTCCGAACAGGCGGTGCCGGCGCGTCGGCGGCCATGCGACGACCCCCAGTTGGGTGCCCGGCAATCCCCACAACCGCTTCAGGTGGCGCGCGGTGACCGCGGCCTCGGCGCTGGCTGCGCGGTTGGCCCAGAGCTGATCCATAGTCCGATCCTGCCCTACCAGGCGTCGTTGAGGTCGGCGTGTTGCCTGATCCACGCGTGCATCGCGATACCGGCCGCAACCGCGGCGTTGATGCTGCGTGTGGAGCCGAACTGGGCGATCGACACGGTGAGCGCGGCCCCGTTCTTGGCGTCCTCGGTGATGCCCGGTCCCTCCTGCCCGAAGATCATCAGGCAGTCGCGGGGCAGCGACGTCTCCTCCAGACGCTGGGCGCCGGGCACATTGTCGACGGCGATGACGACCAGCCCGGCATCGTCGGCGAACCGCAACAGCTCGGCGGTGCTGTCGTGATGGCGCAACCGCTGATACCTGTCGGTCACCATGGCGCCACGGCGGTTCCATCGCCTACGACCGACGATGTGCACGGTGTCAACGGCAAACGCGTTGGCGGTTCGCACCACCGAGCCGATGTTCGCGTCGTGGCCGAAGTTCTCGATGGCCACATGCAGCGGGTGCCGCCGCTTGTCGATGTCGGCGATGATCGCCTCGCGGATCCAATAGCGGTATGCGTCAACGACATTGCGGTGGTCACCCTCGCGCAGCAGCGTCGGGTCGTAGCGGGGGTCGTCGGGCAGCGGGCCCTGCCACGGGCCGACTCCCGGCGCATCGCCCCACTCGGTGGGGCCCGGTTCATTCATCGGTGGTCCACAATCCCGCGTGGGTCCCGATCAACGAGAGCGTCGGATACAGCAGCGCGGCGTTGATCTCCCCCTGCGTGCACAGCGTCACCCGGACCTGCACCGAGCTGCGGGAGGCGTCGGGCAGCACCAGCACCGAGGCGCCGTAGACGTCGCAGGCGTGGCTGATTCCCGGCGGCGGCCGGGTGGGGGCGACGAGCAACATGGTGGGCCCGCCGCGGCTGACGGACATGTCCTGGTACTGGGCGGCCAGCCCGCTGATGTCGAGACCGAGCAGCATATAGCCGCCGCCGGTGAACGCGGCCTTGTCGCCCAGCGCCGTGGGGTCGAGCATGGCACCGTCCTCGCGGAACGCGTCGACGCTGGCGGTGCTGATTGACAGCCCCGTGTCGGTGTCACGGTAGGTCCGCGGTAGTTCGACGGGGAACGCCACCGGCAGCGCGGTCGTCGTCCCGGTGATTCGATCCTTCGGGGAGTAGACGTACACGCCGCGCACCGGCGCCTGATCCCGTTGCGGTCCCAGGCATACGGTGCCGCTGAGCCGTTCGGGCTTCTGTACCGACAACGGTTGCACCGCAAGATCTGTCACATCTCGGCAGCTGCCGATCGCATTTGCTTCGATCGGGTGCGCCAACGCGCCGTAGAGGCCGAACCTGATGTCTTCCGGCTTGGTGTGTGGGGCGGCGGGATCGGTGGGCGACGCGTCGACGTCGACCATCACGTAGTCACCGTCGAAGCGCAGGTTGGCGACGCTGATGTTCCACCCGAGCACCGCGAGCGACTCGCCGACGACGGCCGTCCGCGCGGCATAGGTGAACTGCTGCGCCTCGTCGCCCGAGCACCCGGACACCGCCAGGACAACGGCCATCAGCGTGGCGATCAGCGCGCGCATCGGTGTCGTTGCGAGTTCGGAGTTACGTTCTATTCCGGCCACGCCCAACGACTTTCGTCATTGCGCGGACAAGGCTGCGCGGCACCATCCGGCCGCCGGTGGTGAGTACCTTGTACTGCAGGCCGGGAACGATCACCACCTTGCCCTTGGCGACGTCGGCCATGGTCTCACGCACCACGTCGTCGACCTCGAGCCACAGGATCGACGGCGTCCCGCTCATCTCGATACCCGCCCGCGCGTGAAATTCGGTGTGCACGAAGCCCGGACACAGCGCGTGCACGCCGACGCCGGTGCCCTCGAGCCCGTTGGACAGACCTTCGGTGAACGCGACCACCCACGCCTTCGACGCCGAATAGGTCGAGCCGCGGCCGGGCAGCAGGCCCGCGACGCTGGCGACGTTGATCACGGTGCCCCTACCGGCGCCGAGCATCGGCGGCAGCGCCGCGTGGGTCAGCTGCATCACCGCGGTGACGTTGACGTCCAATTGCGATTGCAGCACCGCGTAGTCGGCGGTCCAGAACTCGCCCGAGGTGCCGAACCCGGCGTTGTTGACCAGCACCCGCACCCCCGCCGACAGCCGGTCGGCCACCTTGGACCGATCGGCGGCCTGCGACAGGTCGGCGACGATCACCTCGACCCCGGCACCGGCCTCGTCGTGCAGTTCGGCCGCGAGCCGGTCCAGGCGCTGCGCGTCACGCGCGACGAGGACGAGGTCGTAGCCGTCGGCGGCGTAGCGGCGGGCGAACCCCGCGCCGAGACCGGAAGTCGGTCCGGTGATCAGTGCGACAGGGCGGGACATGCCCTAGAGACTACTTACCGCTGATAGTGCGGGGACTGCCGTCCGTTTCGCGCCGGCGGCGGCTGGCGGCGGACCGCCTCACGCCGCGGTGTCGGCGGCGGGGTGTGGCGATTGGCGTCGGCGCGGCCAGGTGCCTGCTCCACCCGGGCGGCGGCGGCCTGCGCCTCGGCGCGCACCGGTGCGGTCGGGCGACTCGGGGCGCCGCTGCGCCGCGCGACCGGCTGACCGGCCAGCGCCTGCGGCGCCGGGGGCAGCACCCGCAGCAGGTCGTTGAACTGACGCACGGTGCGCAAACCCTCGTCCCACTGGGCGCGGGTGCTGGTGACCGGCATCGCCACCAGGGTCCAGTTCTCCTCGTTCCACATGATCTCGGCGCAGTCGGGTGCGGTGTGGGCGAACGTCACCATGCGCCGATCGCAGGCCCGGCGGGCGGCGTCGAGGTTGGTGGAGTACACCATGCGCGGGCCGATCGCGCCCAGCAACCAGATGTCGTTCTCGCGGGGCTCCTTGATGCCCTTGAGTCGCATGTCGACGACGACGTTGGTACCCACCTTGCGGTGCAGCGCGATCACCGTCGCAACGTCCTCGAGGTCGAAGATGAAGACCGCCTCGCCGCGGATCTGCCCGAGTACCACGTTCTTGGCGGTGACGTCGCCGACCGTGGACATCACGCCGCGCTTCCAGCGCTTGAGGATGTCGGCCGACTCGGGCTCATAGTCGAAGCCGTGCGACTTGGCCCACGACTTGCGCCGTCGTCCCAGCCCGCGCCGACGGTCGATGTCGACGTACAGCAGCACGGCCGCACCGACGAAGCAGAGTGCGGACAGCGTGAACCAAAGCGGGACCATTGCGACCAGCGTAACTTCTCGGGCGGGTCAACCCCGAACTCGAGCAGGTTACAACCCCGTCACGCAGCGAAAACTCTTCTGAATGCGGCAGCGGCCGGTCGGCATAACGTGAAGCATGGCCTACGACGACTACCGGCTGCTGCGGGTCCGGCGCCAGGGCGGGATCTGCCGCGCGACCATCGACCATCCCCCGCTCAACTTGCTCGATATCCCGCTGATCAGCGAATTCAGCCGTCTCTTCGATGAGGTCGCGGCCGACGACGACGTGCGGGTGCTGGTCGTCGACTCCGCCGACCCGGAGTTCTTCATCGCGCACGCTGATGTCGAGCTGATCCTGCACCTGCCGGCCGACGACACGTCGCTGCACGACGAGTTGTCGGTGTTCCACGCGATGACCGAGCAGGTACGCACGTTGCCGAAGGCCACGATCGCGGTCATCGAGGGAATCTGCCGGGGCGGGGGTTGTGAGCTCGCAGCGGCGTTCGACATGCGCTACGCGGCGGCGCAGACCGCGCGATTCGGGCAGCCCGAGGTCGGGGTCGGCATCATTCCCGGCGGCGGCGGCACCCAGCGGCTGCCCCGGCTGATCGGGCGTGGGCGCGCACTCGAGGTGATCCTGTCGGGCATCGACGTCGACGCCGCGACGGCCGAGGCGTGGGGCCTGGTCGACCGCGCGCTACCCGCCGACGACCTGCGGATGTTCGTCGACGGCATCGCGGCGCGAATCGCGTCGGCACCGGCCTCGGCCGTCGCGTGCGCCAAACGGGCCGTGGACGCCGCGCTCGGCGACGTCGCGACCGGGCTGCGCATCGAGGATCAGTTGTTTCGCGAAGCGCTGGCCCAGCCGGTCGCGCGGGACCGCCTGCAGGCGATCCTCGACGCCAGCGCGCAGACCCGCGAGTTCGAGGTCGGCCAGATCCGCCTGCCCTGAACTGCGCGGGTCTTCGCGCTCATCCCAAAACCAGCGATTCGCCGTCCGGGCTCACGTTCACCGGCACCACGTCGCCGTCGTGCACGGTGCCGGCCAGCAGCAGCTTGGCCAGCTGGTCGCCGATCGCCTGCTGAATCAGCCTGCGCAGCGGCCGAGCGCCGTACTGCGGGTCGAACCCGCGCTGGGCCAGCCACTTCTTCGCAGGCAGCGACACCTCGAGGGTGAGCCGACGCTGCGCCAACCGCTTGCCCAGCTGCTCGAGCTGGATGTCGACGATCTGCACCAGTTCCTCGGGATTGAGCCCGTCGAAGACGATGACGTCGTCGAGCCGGTTGATGAACTCAGGCTTGAACGCCGAGCGCACCGCGGCCATCACCTGCTCCTCGGTGCCGCCGGCACCCAGGTTGGACGTCAGAATCAGGATCGTGTTGCGGAAGTCGACCGTGCGGCCCTGACCGTCGGTCAACCGGCCCTCGTCGAGCACCTGCAGCAGCACGTCGAACACGTCCGGGTGCGCCTTTTCGATCTCGTCGAACAGGATCACCGTGTACGGACGCCGCCGCACCGCCTCGGTCAGCTGACCGCCCTGGTCGTAACCGATGTATCCGGGCGGCGCACCGACCAGGCGAGCCACCGAGTGCTTCTCGCCGTACTCGCTCATGTCGATGCGGACCATGGCGCGTTCGTCGTCAAAGAGGAATTCCGCCAACGCCTTTGCCAACTCGGTCTTGCCCACACCGGTCGGGCCGAGGAACATGAACGAACCCGTCGGCCGGTTCGGGTCGGCGACACCGGCACGGCTGCGTCGCACCGCGTCAGACACCGCCTGCACGGCCTTCTTCTGCCCAACGACGCGCTTGCCGAGCTCGTCCTCCATGCGCAGCAGCTTGGCGGTTTCGCCCTCGAGCATCCGCCCGGCGGGGATACCGGTCCACGCCGACACCACATCGGCGATGTCGTCGGGCCCGACCTCCTCCTTGAGCATGACGTTCTCGCGCGCCTCGGCGTGCGGCAACGCCGCGTCGAGCTTCTTCTCCACCTCGGGGATGCGCCCGTAGCGCAACTCGGCGGCCTTCTCCAGGTTGCCCTCGCGTTCGGCGCGGTCGGCCTCCAGCTTCAGGTTCTCCAGCTGCTCCTTGAGCTCGCGGACGATGTCGATGGCGTTCTTCTCGTTCTGCCAACGGGTCGTGAGCTCGGCCAACTTCTCTTTGTGGTCGGCCAACTCGGCGCGCAGCTTCTCCAGCCGCTCCTTGGACGCCTCGTCCTCCTCCTTGGCCAGCGCCATCTCCTCGATCTCCAGCCGCCGCACCAGCCGTTCGACCTCGTCGATCTCGACGGGCCGCGAGTCGATCTCCATCCGCAACCGCGACGCGGCCTCATCGACCAGGTCGATGGCCTTGTCAGGCAGGAAGCGCGCGGTGATGTAGCGGTCGGACAGCGTCGCGGCGGCCACCAGCGCGGAGTCGGTGATGCGCACACCGTGGTGCACCTCGTAGCGCTCCTTGAGGCCGCGCAGGATGCCGACGGTGTCCTCCACCGACGGCTCCCCGACGAACACCTGCTGGAAACGGCGCTCCAGCGCGGCGTCCTTCTCGATGTACTTGCGGTACTCGTCGAGCGTCGTCGCACCGACCAGTCGCAGCTCGCCGCGAGCCAGCATCGGCTTGATCATGTTGCCGGCGTCCATCGAGCCCTCGCCGGTGGCGCCCGCACCCACGATGGTGTGCAGCTCGTCGATGAACGTGATGATCTGCCCGGCGCTGTTCTTGATGTCGTCGAGGACGGCCTTCAGCCGTTCCTCGAACTCGCCGCGGTACTTCGACCCGGCGACCATCGAGCCCAGATCGAGGCTGATGACGGTCTTGTCGCGCAGGCTCTCCGGCACGTCGCCGGCGACGATGCGCTGGGCCAGGCCCTCGACGATCGCGGTCTTGCCGACACCGGGCTCACCGATGAGCACCGGGTTGTTCTTGGTACGACGGCTCAACACCTGGATGACGCGACGAATCTCGTTGTCGCGCCCGATAACCGGGTCCAGCTTGCCTTCGCGGGCCCGCGCGGTCAGGTCGGTGGAGTACTTCTCCAGCGCCTGGTAGGTGCCCTCGGGGTCCGGGCTGGTGACCCGGGCACTGCCGCGCACCTTGACGAACGCCTCGCGCAGCGCCTGCGGCGACGCGCCGTGTCCGGTGAGCAGCTTGGCGACGTCGGTGTCGCCGGTGGCGAGTCCGACCATCAGGTGTTCGGTCGAGACGTACTCATCGTCCATCTCGGTGGCCAACTGCTGGGCCGTGGTGATGGCCGACAGCGACTCCCGGGACAGCTGCGGCTGCGAGCTGGCGCCGCTGGCGCTGGGCAGCCGGTCGAGCAGCCTCTGCGTCTCGCTGCGAATAGTCGCGGGTTCGACACCGACGGCCTCCAACAGCGGAGCGGCAATGCCCTCGTTCTGGGTGAGCAGTGCCATCAATAAATGGGCCGGCGTGATCTGCGGGTTGCCCGCGGTGGTAGCCGCCTGCAACGCCGCCGTCAGCGCGGCCTGAGTCTTGGTCGTCGGGTTGAACGAGTCCACGACTACCTCCGATCAGTTCTGGGGAAAATGCTTGTCGTACTACTCAACGTCGTCAAGGTTGAGTCTGTTCCGCTCAAGTTCAGAAATTTTCTGCCGCGCAACACGCCGCTTCAGATGCACCACTAGTCACAGGAGTAACAGTCAAGCTTGGGCAATGCTCCGCTTTCCCGTTGCCGCGCTGGTGGCCGTGGCCGTCGTCGGATGGGCCGCGCCCGCGGTCGCCGCTCCTGCCCCCGACGAGGACGCGGTCCGTACCGTGCTGAACCGGATGAACACCTCCTACAACGGGATGGACTTCGGCGGCTTCGCGGCGAACCTGTGCCCGGACATGCTGCAGTCCGCCGGCTTCGCCGCGAACTGGTACGCCAGTCGCAAGACCGACGGCCCCACCAAGATCACCGTCAACTCGGTGAGCGTGCGCGGCGACCGCGCGGTGGCCAACGTCCGCTTCGAGGCGGCCAACCGCGACGACCCCAAGACGCTCGACATCGACCTCATCCGCAACGGCGGCGAGTGGAAGGCCTGCCGCTACAACCCCGGCCGGGCCGTCTAGCCGATGACCGAGACCTGGGGATCGGTACTGACCGAACTCATTCCGCTCGCGCTGGTGATCGCGCTGTCGCCGTTTTCGATCATCCCCGCGGTGCTGGTGTTGCAGACGCCGCGACCGCGACCGACCGGGCTGGCGTTCCTGGTCGGCTGGCTGGTCGGCGTCGCCGCGCTGACGGCGATCTTCATCGAGTTGTCGAGGATCGCGGGCGGCATGCGGTCCGAACCGCCGGTGTGGGCGTCGTGGCTGCGGCTCATCATCGGCGCCGCGCTGATCGTGTTCGGCGGCTACCGGTGGTTTACCCGGCACCGGTCGGCGCACACGCCGAAATGGATAGCGGGCCTGAGCAGGCTGACCCCACCCCGCGCCGGCGTGATGGGCGTCGCGCTCACCATCATCAACCCCAAGGTCTTCTTCATCTGTGCCGCAGCCGGTTTGGCGATCGGCACCGCCGGGTTGGACCGTGCGCTCGACGTGTGGGGCTCAACGGCCTGGTTCGTGGTGGTCGCCAGTTCGACGGTGCTGATCCCGATCGTCGCCTACGTGGCGTCCCCTGCCCGCCTCGGCCCGCCGCTCACCCGCCTGCGCGAGTGGATGGAGCGTCAACACGCCACGCTGGTGGCCGTGATCCTGGTGGTCATCGGTCTGATGGTGTTGTACAAGGGAATTCACGGCCTACAGCTCGGGTAGTCCGAGCTCGGCCGCGTCGGCCGTCAGATACCGGGTGACCGTCGGCGCGATCAGCCGCACCAGCTCGTCACCCGAAATAGCCGCCAGCGGTGGAATTTTCATCACATAACGCAGCATCGCCGTGCCGACCAGCTGACTCGCGGCCAGCATGGCCCGCAGCCGGGCCTGCTCGCCCCCGCCGAGCACCCCGGAGACCGCGGTCAGCACATAGCCCTGCATGAAACTGCGAAACGCCTCGTGTGCATCGGAATTCGAGGTGGCCGACTGGAGCATGGTGATCATCGTCGGCCCGGACTCCGGCAACTCCCAGATCTGCAGGTAGGTCCGCACCATCCGGGTACCGATGTCTGCCGTGTCGCCCGGTTCGCCGGCCAGGGCCCGCACCAACCGGTCCGGGTCGAGGACGAGTCGCAGCGACTCGCGGAACAGGTCTGCCTTCGACCCGAACAAGTAGAGCACCATGGCCGGGTCGACGCCCGCGTCGTCGGCAATGGCCCGCAGCGTCGTCTTTTCGTAGCCCTCGGCGGCGAAGCGGGCCTTCGCCGCGGCCAGCACCGCCTCGCGGGACACCGGTCCACCCTGCCGCCGGCCCCGCCTGCGGACTGTTTTCGCTGGTGAGGGCACGTTGCCACGATAGCATTTCAATATGTGTTGAAATATGACCGGCGCAGCGATACGCTCGGCTCAGCCGAAATTCAACGACGAATGAAAAGAGCTGACCATGACCACGCTGCAGACGGCGCCCGACCACACCCGCCACGCTGCGCCCGCACATGAGCCACCCGCGGCCGCGCGCGCCACCGGCATCGTCATCGCGATCCTCGCGTTGCTCGCCCTCGTCACGATCGCGTTCGCCCTGCCCGCCGCGCGCACCGCGCCGCACGACGTACCGATCGGCGTGGCCGGCCCGCAGGCGGCCGGCGGTCAGGTGGCGGCGATGCTCGAACAGCAGGCACCCGGCGCCTTCGCGGTCACCTACTATCCGGGCGTGGACGCGCTGCGCGACGCGATCCGCGATCGCGATGTGTACGGCGGCATCGCACTGGGTCCCGAGGGGCCCAACCTGATGATCGCCACCGGCGGCAGCCCGGCGGTCGCGCAGATGCTCACCCAGATCGGCAATGGCATCTCCGCGAAAACCGGTGCGCCTCTTCATATTGACGACCTGGCGCCGCCGACGAAGGACGACCCGCGCGGAATCGGGCTGTCTGCGGCCGCGTTGCCGATGACCCTGGCCGGACTGCTGCCGGCGATCGCCCTCGTGATGGTGCTGCGGCGCGAGATCTGGACCCGCTTCACGGCAGTCGTCGTGTTCTCCGCCGTCGCCGGCGTGACGATAGCGGCGCTGCTGCGGTATGTGCTGGGCAGCGTCGATGCGAACTTCTGGGCGGTGTCGGCCGGATTGGCGCTCGGGGCGTTGGCCAGCGGGCTGGCGCTGCTCGGGCTGGGCTCGCTGTTCGGCCGGGTCGGGCTGATCCTCGGCGCGCTGCTGGCGCTGCTGGTGGGCAACCCGTTGTCCGGCCTAACCAGCGCGCCCGAGATGCTGCCGCGCGGCTGGGGCGAGCTGGGCCAGTGGCTGCCGCAGGGGGCCAACGCGACGCTGCTGCGGTCGACGGCGTTCTTCGACGGCGCCGGCGCGGACATGGCGCTGATCGTGCTGACCAGCTGGGCAGTGGGCGGCCTGGTGTTGATCGCGATCGCCGCTGCGCGCCAACGGCGAACCGCCGCGGCGTAGCTACCATCGAACGGCGTGGGCCTCGACGACCGTGACGCGCTGCGCGTGCTGCGCGACGCGGTCGACCCGGCGCTCGGCTCCGATGAGCTGATCCGTCGGTTCTACACCCGCTGGTTCGCCATCGACCTGTCGGTGCGCGACCTGTTCCCGCCCGACCTCGGCGCCCAGCGGCACGCGTTCGCGCGCGCGATGACCTGGCTGTTCGGGGAACTGATCGCCCAGCGGGCCGAGGAACCCGTCGCGTTCCTCGCCCAGCTGGGCCGGGACCACCGCAAATACGGTGTCCTGCAACGGCATTACGACAGCATGCAGGATGCGCTGCTGACGACGCTGCGCAGCCACCTGATCGAGGTCTGGGACGATCGGGTGGCGTCCGCCGCGACCGACGCGGTCACCTTGTTCACCGGGATCATGCGCGGCGCGGCCGACGCCGAGAAGGGCCCGCCCTACCGCGACGGCACCGTGCTCGAGCACCATCGGGTGTCGCGTGACGTGGCGGTGGTCCGTGTGCAGCTGGACAGTCCGCTGTACTACCACCCCGGTCAGTACGTCACCGTCCAGGTCCCCCAGTGTGCCCGGCGGTGGCGCTACCTGAGCCCGTCGATTCCGGCCGACCGCGGCGGCGGCATCGAGTTCCACGTCCGCGCCGTCACCGGCGGCATGGTGAGCACCGCGATCGTCAACGAAACCCGGCCCGGCGACCGGTGGCGGATTTCCAACCCGCACGGCGGGATGCAGGTCGACCGCGACGGCGGCGACGTGCTGATGATCGCGGGCAGCACCGGCCTGGCGCCGCTGCGGGCGCTGATCATGGACCTCACCCGGTTCGCCGTGAACCCGCGGGTGCACCTCTTCTTCGGCGCCCGCTACCCGTGCGAGCTCTACGACCTGCGCACGCTGTGGCAGGTCGCCGCGCACAACCCGTGGCTGTCGGTCACTCCGGTCTCGGAGTTCAACGTCGACCCGCCGTGGGCGTCGGAGTATCCCGACGTGCAACCGCCGCGCGGACTGCACGTCCGCCAGACCGGGCTGCTGCCCGACGTCGTGACCCGCTACGGCAACTGGAGCGACCGGCAGATCCTGATCTGCGGCGGTCCGGACATGGTCGAGGCCACCAAGTCCGCGCTGATCGCCAAGGGCGCGCCGCCCGGCCGCATTCAGCACGACCCGCTCGCCGGCTGAGCGAACCGCCCCTTGAGCATCGCGAAACTGTAGTTACCGCGCGGGCTACTCGTACTTTCCCGCAGCAACTACAGTCTCGCGTAACGTGATCGCGTGGCTGCGTTCGAAAGCATCACGCTGAAGGACCCGACATCGTCGCTGACGGCGACCTTCGTCCCCGCCGCGGGCATGATCGGCACCTCATTGGCCGACGGGGACGACGAGTTCCTCGGCCAGCGCCGCGGCCTGGACGCCTATGTGACCGCCGGCAAGACGATGGGCATCCCCATCCTGTACCCGTGGGCGAATCGGTTGAGCGACACCAGCTACGACGTCGACGGCACCGCGGTCACGCTCACCCCCGGCGAGAACGGGGTGCGGGTTGACGCCAACGGCGCACCGATCCACGGCGTGCTCTCCGGCGACGGCGGCTGGCAGGTGACCGCGCGAGAGGACAACAGCCTGACTGCCGTGTTCGATTTCGGCGCCCGCCCGAACCTGCTCGCGTCGTTCCCGTTCCCGCATCTGCTGACCCAGCAGGTCACCCTCGCCGACCGCACGCTGACCATCGAGACCACCGTCATCCCAACGGGTTCTCAAGAGGTGCCGCTGTGTTTCGGCTACCACCCGTACTTCCGACTCCCGGGCGTACCGCGCGAGAAGTGGACGCTGACCACCCCGGCGATGCGCCATCTTCCGGTCGACGACCGCGGTCTGCCCACCGGGGCCCACGACCCCTGGCCCGCACGCACCGAACCACTGCCCGTTCTCGACGACGGCTTCGACGAAGTGCCCGACGGCGCGGTGTTCTCGCTACAGGGCGGCGACCGCCGCATCACCGTGGTCTTCGAAACGGGTTATCCCGCAGCGCAGTTGTTCGCCCCGGACAGTGACGACGTGGTCGCGATCGAACCGATGGCGGCCCCGACCGACGCGCTGCGCCGCGGCGGCTATCGTCGGGCCATCCCGGGAAGACCTGAGACGATGCGCTTTACAGTCGCAGTAGGTGCTTAGCGTCCGCCTGCGACGATGCACCGCAACGCCTCCTTGGGGGCTTGCCGGTGAAAGGCTCATTACGCCCCGGGCCTCGGGGCCGTACACACGATCGAAATGGAATACGTCGGGGTGTTCCCCCGACCAGGTTTGCCCACGCTGGCGAAACGAACTCGGCTATTGGCCCTACTTCAGCGCTTGTTACGGGGCTGCCAGACCACCAGCGCGGTGCTCTTCGACGTCCGCTGCTGGGCGCGCAATTCCTCGATCTCGCGGGCCATCTCCTTGATGCGCTCCTGCAGCGCCTCGACCTGGTTGGTGAGCTCGATGATGCGCTTGATGCCGGCGAGGTTCACGCCCTCGTCCTGCGACAGCCGCTGCACCTCACGCAGCAGTTCGACGTCGTGCAGCGAGTAGCGCCGGCCGCCGCCGGGGGTGCGTTGCGGACGCACCAACCCCAGCCGGTCATATGTGCGCAGCGTCTGCGCGTGCATACCCGCGAGCTCGGCGGCGACCGAGATCATGAAGTACTGCGCCTCTTCGCTTCTCCGCTTTGCCATTACGCACCCGCCCAGTTCGCACGCGGATCGAACCCGCTGGCCCGTTCCGCCTTGGCATACGCCTCGAGGGCCTCCTTGGCCTCCCCCTCGAGGTTCGGCGGCACCGCGACCTTCACCTTGACGAGCAGGTCGCCGTGACCGCCGTTGCGCTTGGGCACCCCGCGGCCGCGCACCCGCAGAATTCGTCCGTCAGACGTACCCTTCGGCACCCGCACGCCCACCTTGCCGTCCAGTGTCGGCACGGACAACGTTGTGCCCAAAGCCAATTCGTGGAACGACACGGGAACGGTGACAGTGAGATCGTCGCCGTCACGGCCGAACACCTTGTCCGGCCGGACGTGCACGGTGACGTACAGGTCGCCGGACGGAGCGCCGCGCAGCCCGGCCTCGCCCTGGCCGGCCAGTCTGATGCGTTGGCCGTCCTCGACGCCCGGCGGGATCCGCACGTTGATGGTGCGGGTCCTGGTCGTCACGCCCGTGCCCTTGCACTCCTGGCAGGGGTGCTCGATGATCGACCCGCTGCCACGGCATTCCGTGCACGGCTCGGAGAAGCCGAACGCGCCCTGGTTGCGGCTGATCACACCCGAGCCGTTACAGCTCGGACACACCTTCGGGCTGGTGCCCGGCCGTGCGCCGCTGCCGTGACAGTTGGTACACGGCGCGGGACTGGTGAGCCGCAACGGCATCGCCACGCCCTTGGTGGCCTCGAGGAACGACAGTTCGGTCTCGGTCTCCAGATCGTTGCCGCGCCGCGGGCGGCTCGGCCGGGTCTGCGCGCCGCGGCCGAACAGACCGCCGAACAGGTCGCCGATGTTGGCGCCACCGGTCTGTCCGGCCGCGTCGAACAGGTCGTTGAGGTTGAATTCGACACCGTCACCGCCGAATCCACGGAATCCGCCGCCCGCGCCGCCGAACCGACCGCGGCCGAAGCCGCCGTTGGCGAACAGCCGCCGCGTCTCGTCGTACTCCTTGCGCTTGGTCGGGTCCGACAGCACGCTGTAGGCCTCGGACACCGCCTTGAACCGTTCGGCGCCTGCGGGGTTACGGTCCGGATGGAGTTCGGAGGCGAGCCTGCGGTACGCCTGCTTGATCTCCTTGTCGCTGGCGTCGGAGGAGACGCCGAGCTCCTTATAGAAGTCCTTTTCGACCCACTCACGCTGAGCCATACCGCGTCACCTCCTTCCTCACCTGTTGTCCTGCCTCAGTCGCCCTTCGGCTCCGATGACTCTGATTCTGCGGGCTCTTGCGCCGAACCGCTCTCGTTATCGGCACCCTCGCCACCGTCGGCGCCGGTCTTCTCGGCGGCCTCGTCGGCCTCCGGGACGGTGTCGACGACGCCCACCAAGGCGTGCCGGACCACCAGATCGCCGACCTTGTAACCGCGACGCATCACCGTTCCGACGACGGGATGGGTGCCATCGCCCTCGTGCTGAACGGCTTCGTGCAGTTCGGGATCGAATTCGTCGCCCTCGTCACCGAAGCCGGTCAGGCCGAGGCCCTCGAGCACGTTGACCAGCTTGTCGGCCACCGCCTTGAGCGGTCCGGATTCCAGATCGCCGTGGCTGCGCGCCCGGTCGAGATCGTCGAGCACGGGCAGCAGCGCGGTGATCACGGCCGCCTTGGACCGTTCGGCGACGGCCTGCTGATCGCGCATTGCGCGCTTGCGGTAGTTGTCGTACTCCGCCTTGACGCGCTGCAGCGTCGCCTTCAGCTCCTCGACCTCCTCCGACGAAGCCTGCGCGGCCGGAGCCTCCGGAGCCGGCCCGCTGGGGGCCGGTCCGCCGGAGGCACCTTCACGAACTTGGCCGGTTTCCGGATCGATGCGCCGTTTGTCGGTGACGGTCACCGGCTCGTGCGAATCGTTCTCGGTCACTTGGTCTCCTTGCCAGCGTCTTCTTCGACAACCTCGGCGTCGACCACGTTGTCATCCGCCGCGGCACCGTTGGTACCGCCGCCGGCGGCCTGCGCGGCCTGGGTGGCCTCGTAGATCGCCTGGCCCAGCGCCTGGCTTTCGACGCCGAGCTTCTCCATCGCGGACTTGATCGCGGTGATGTCGGTGCCGTCCAACGCCTTCTTGGCGTCGGCGATCGCGGCATCGACCTTGTTCAAGGTGTCCTCGGGGACCTTCGAGCCGCCCTCGGCCTCGCGCTGTTCGGAGACGAACTTCTCCGTCTGGTAGACCAACGTCTCGGCCTGGTTGCGGACGTCGGCCTCCTCGCGCCGCTTGCGGTCCTCCTCGGCGTGGGCCTCGGCGTCCTTGATCATCCGGTCGATCTCTTCCTTGGACAGGCCGGAGCCCTCCTGGATGCGGATGGTGTTCTCCTTGCCGGTGCCCTTGTCCTTCGCGGTCACGTGCACGATGCCGTTGGCGTCGATGTCGAACGTCACCTCGATCTGGGGCACACCGCGCGGCGCCGGCGGGATGCCGGTCAGCTCGAAGCTGCCGAGCAGCTTGTTGTGCGCGGCGATCTCACGCTCACCCTGATAGACCTGGATCTGCACCGACGGCTGGTTGTCGTCGGCGGTGGTGAAGGTCTCCGACCGCTTGGTCGGGATCGTGGTGTTGCGCTCGATCAGCTTGGTCATCACGCCGCCCTTGGTCTCGATACCGAGCGACAGCGGCGTGACGTCAAGCAGCAGAACGTCTTTCACCTCACCCTTGAGCACGCCGGCCTGCAGCGCGGCACCGACGGCGACCACTTCGTCGGGGTTGACGCCCTTGTTCGGTTCCTTGCCGCCGGTGAGCTCCTTGACCAGGTCGGTCACCGCGGGCATACGGGTCGAACCGCCGACGAGCACCACATGGTCGATGTCGGACACCGAGATACCGGCGTCGGCGATCACCTGCTGGAACGGCTTGCGGGTGCGGTCCAGCAGATCCTGGGTGATGCGCTGGAACTCGGCGCGGGTCAGCTGCTCGTCGAGGAACAGCGGGTTCTTGTCCGCGTCGACGGTGATGTAGGGCAGGTTGATCGACGTCTGCTGTGAAGAGCTCAGCTCGATCTTGGCCTTCTCGGCGGCCTCACGCAGCCGCTGCATCGCCATCTTGTCCTTGGTCAGGTCGATGCCGGTGGTGCCCTTGAACTTGTCGACCAGCCAGTCCACGATGCGCTGATCCCAGTCGTCGCCACCGAGATGGTTGTCACCCGAGGTGGCGCGCACCTCGACCACGCCCTCGCCGATCTCGAGCAGCGAGACGTCGAACGTGCCGCCGCCGAGGTCGAACACCAGGATGGTCTGTTCCTTCTCGCCCTTGTCCAGACCGTAGGCCAGCGCCGCCGCGGTCGGCTCGTTGACGATCCGCAGCACGTTGAGGCCGGCGATCTGGCCGGCATCCTTGGTGGCCTGACGCTGGGCGTCGTTGAAGTAGGCCGGGACGGTGATCACCGCGTCGGTGATGTCCTCACCGAGGTAGGCCTCGGCGTCGCGCTTGAGCTTCATCAGCACCCGCGCGCTGATCTCGGGCGCGGTGTACTTCTTGCCGTCGATCTCGATCGTCCAGTCGCTGCCCATGTGGCGCTTGACCGAACGGATCGTGCGGTCGACGTTGGTCACCGCCTGGTTCTTGGCGGGCTGGCCGACCAGCACCTCCCCGTTACGCGCGAACGCGACGACGGACGGCGTGGTGCGGGAGCCCTCGGAGTTGGCGACGACGACGGGGTCGCCACCCTCCAGCACTGCCACGACGGAGTTGGTGGTCCCGAGGTCGATTCCGACCGCACGAGCCATGGTGTTGCCTCCCTGAGTAGTCCTTCTTGGGTCCTGAGTGCACCGCACTCAAGACTGCTCCGCTCGACACTACCGTGTCAAACCAGACTTGAGTCTGATGCGCTCAACTATCGCTGGAGTAAACGGCGCGTCCCGACGATTTGTTCCCGGCTGCCGCCGTAGGGCCCGCGATTTCGGTGTAGTTGGTAGCGGCCAGCGCGACGAACTACACCGAAATCACCTGGGCTGGCGCTAGGCAACACCCGGGGCGGGGTATTTAGGGTGGGGTATGACCGCCGCCCAACGCGAACGCGCCGCCTTGGTGAAAACGATGCGCGAGGTCGGCCC